>Ga0209010_1000035_pt1 | contig 71536 bp, 62 predicted proteins | sample BlaSpr_A8_OM1_O3_FD_187985 | JGI IMG/M metagenome (GOLD analysis project Ga0209010, IMG submission 187985) | Forest soil microbial communities from Thunder Bay, Ontario, Canada - Black Spruce, Ontario site 2_A8_OM1_O3 (SPAdes) (version 2) | ecosystem: Environmental > Terrestrial > Soil > Boreal...
AGCTAAGATCGAAAACGGCCCCGCCGTTCTGAATGCTTTACAACAAGTCCGCGACGAGGTGACCCGGGCCGGTACGACGAGCAGCGGAGTACTGAACATTATCATTCGTCAGTTCGGATTGAGCCAAACTTCACCTGCGATCGCCGCCGTCCTCGATTTTGTGAAGCGATGGGAAGAGAAGCCGAACGCAATCACAAAGACTGGTGAGATCGGTGAATTCATCGATTACCTCCAGTATTTCCGCACGGCGGGCGGTGTGATCCCGATCTCAACGGGAGCCGAGAATGCTGTCCGCCTCATGACCGCGCACGTTGCCAAAGGGCTCGAGTTCAACCACGTTTTCATCATTCGAGCGAACTCCAATTCCTTCCCGTCGGCTTACAAGGAGCCCCTGGTCGACTTTCCTCGCGAGTTGCAGGGTGCCGGGTCGATACCGCTGGTCGACGACAAAGAAATTTGTCGCCAGGAAGAGCGCCGGTTGTTCTACGTTGCCATGACCCGCGCCCGGGACTCGCTCACGATCTACGCTCGCCAGGGACGAGGCAAAGATCCCACTCCGGATGGTTTTCTGCGCGACCTGCTAAAGGACCCGGGCCTGAAACCCTGGCTCCGTCAACGTCACGCCTTAGAATTCCAAACTGACTTGTTTGCCGAAGCCGCTCCGGCGGTTCCCGGTTCGCCAGTGGGTGAATGGCTTAAATTGCCGCCCGCGTTGGATCTCGGCGGGAGATTGAGCGCCAGTGCCTTGCAAACCTATGAAATCTGCCCCCTGCAATTCAAACTGGAGCGTGAGTGGAGGATTCCCGGTGAAGTTCCGGCAGCGATGGAATATGGCGCCACCATTCATCGCATCCTGCTGGCTTATTACGCTTCGGTTCGCGGCGGACGGACTATACAGGACGACCAACTGATCGAACTGTTCAAGACCGACCTCAGGGCCGCGGGCATTGAAGAAAAATATCAGCGGGATCTTTACGAGCGGCAGGGGATCGAGCAGTTGCGCGAGTTTCTAGCCAATTGCAAACGCGCTCCGGTGCCCCAGGTACTGCACACCGAAGAATGGTTCGAAATGCAAGTCGGACAAGCTAAGGTCGTCGGGCGCATTGACCGAATCGATCAGTTGAGCAACGGTCGGGTCGTGATCACGGATTACAAGACGGGAAGACCGAAGTCGCAGGAGGATGCGGATAGAAGCCTCCAACTCTCGATCTACGCGCTGGCCGCGCGCGAGAAGTGGGGCTACCACGCCGATCAGATCGTCTTCTACAACCTGGAAGAGAACAGTTCAGTCGTTACTCGCCGCACCGAAAACCAGCTACAGGAATGCAGGCGTGAAGTGGAAGAGGTCGCACGAAAGATTGCCGCTGAAGAATTTGATCCCAAGCCCGGCTTCTATTGCGGCTTCTGCGCTTATCGTAGTCTTTGCCCCGCCACCGAAAAACGCCTCTACACGATTTCCGTCGACAAGAAATCAAGCAGCCGAAACTAGCGCGCAAAAACTTAGGGGACGCTTTTAGCGTCCCCGCGGTTTTACTTTGGTTGAAGGCTCTTAGTGTTTCTTCTTTGCGGCCTTCTTTGCTTTCTTCTTGGTTGCCATTTGATCTATTCTCCCTTTTCCATTTTTCATGGAGTTGAATGCAACGATCGTTTGTTGCAACTGATTGATGTATAGAGTCTATAAAAAGTGAAGTCAAGAAAAAAATGATGTTGAATGAGCATGCGACCCCCACACTAAAGTCACCGAAGAGAACTCAAGTAGAAATTTTCTTCTCACGAAGACCTGTTGATTGTCTTCGTCAACACGAATTCTTGCGGAATGCTTGACGGAATTGTGTTCAATCTTGTTTCTGGTCGACGTTCGTTTTCAAAATACATCTGTCATACAAGCAGCGCCACGCGGCCACTGAATTCATCCTTTTCCGACGCGGCACATCTATAATTAACAAGCAGGAAATAATCGCAGGAGCATATAAATGGCTGCTTTCGACGATGTCGTCATCATTTCAGGCTGTCGCACGCCAGTGGGAAAGTTTCAGGGAAGTCTTTCGGATTTGAGCGCCACGCAACTGGGAGCGATCGTGGTTCGCGAAGTTGTGAAGCGCGCTAACCTCGATCCCAAGGCGATCGACGAGTGCATCATGGGGAACGTGGTCTCTGCCGGACTGGGTCAGAATCCTGCGCGGCAGGCGGCGATCTTCGGTGGTCTCGCTCCTGAAGTAGGTGCCATGACCGTAAACAAAGTCTGTGGCTCCGGACTCAAAGCGGTCGCACTCGCGGCGCAAGCAATACAGACGGAGAACAGTTCCGTCGTGGTCGCCGGCGGAATGGAATCGATGACCAATGCTCCTTATCTGCTGCCGCAGGCGCGAAAAGGGTATCGCTTGGGAAACGCGCAGATCATCGATTCGATGGTGAACGATGGCCTCTGGGACATTTATAACAACTACCATATGGGAATCACCGGCGAGAATGTCGCTGAAAAATACGGCATCACTCGCGAGGAGCAGGACCAGTTCGCCGTGAACTCACACTGCAAGGCAGTTGCCGCAATCAGGGAGTGCCGCTTCAAGTCGCAGATCGTTGCGGTTGAATTGCCGCCAAGGAAAAAGGGCGAAGCGCCAGTCATCTTCGATAAAGACGAATCTCCCCGTGAAGACACTACGATCGAGATATTGCGTTCTTTAAAGCCGGCATTCAAGAAAGATGGCACGGTCACCGCCGGCAATGCTCCCGGAGTAAACGATGGTGCCGCTGCTGTCGTGGTCACCAGTGCAACGCGTGCGAAAGAGCTAGGCGCCAAGCCCATGGTCCGGATCATGGCGCAAGCCACCAGCGGAGTCGAGCCCAAATGGGTAATGATGGCTCCTGTGGGGGCGGTTCGCAAAATTTGGGAAAAGACCGGATGGAAGAATGAAGACGTGGACCTGTACGAACTGAACGAAGCCTTCTCAGTGCAAGCCCTCGGTGTCATCCGCGAACTCGGCCTCAATCCTAACAAAGTGAATGTGAATGGTGGCGCGGTCGCCATCGGACATCCCATCGGCGCCAGCGGAGCGCGCGTGCTGGTTACGCTCATTTATGAAATGATTCGGCGCGATGTTCATCGCGGCATCGCAGCGCTATGTCTGGGCGGGGGGAACGCGGTGGCCATGGCTGTCGAGCGGTAGGCTAGTCCCCACTCGCTGCTGGTGTCGTCGCCGCAATCGGCAGCGTCACTGTGAACACTGCGCCGCCCCCCGGCCCCGACGCGGCCTCGACGTTTCCGTTGTGTTCTCGCAGAATCGCTTTGGAGATGCTCAGACCAAGACCAGTGCCGCGCCCCGGACGCTTGGTGGTGTAGAAGGGATCGAAGATATTCGGCAGGATTTCGGGCGAAATCCCGGGCCCATCGTCCTGAAAAATGACCGATACCGTCTTTTCATCCTTGTTTATGCGGATGCGCAAAGTGCCGCGATCGCGTACCTCGCGCATCGCTTGCTCCGAATTCAAAATCAGATTCAGGAACACCTGCATCAGCTGGTGCGCGTCTCCACTAACCGGCGGCAGCGAAGTCTCCTTCAAGAAATCAACCGTGATGTTGCTCTTGCGCAGCGAATACGCGTGCAGGTGTAAAGTCCGTTGCACCAGTTCGCCCAAGTCGATTGGGCTCTTCCCAGGCGCCGGAGGCCGGGAGAAATACATCAGGTTTTGAACAATTTCGGCGGCGCGCCGCGATTGTTGCTGCAGAACCACCATTTGTTTCCGAACGGACTCGGGCGCTTCGCCCTCCTGCAGCAACTCGCACATCCCCAGAATGCTGGTGAGTGGATTATTCAGTTCATGAGCAAACCCGCCGATCATCTGCCCCATGGCCGCGAGCCGTTCACTCTGAATGATCTGCTGCTCCAGTTTCTTCTCCACCGTAATATCGCGCACTGAGACAATCACGCCACTCAGCTTGTTCTCGGCATCGAATAGCGGACTAGCCGAAGCTCGCATAGTGCGCCAACTCCCGTCACGGTGACGCGCGTTATAGTCACACGACCCAAACATCTTCCGGCCGGTAGTCAGATCGCGATACAGTGCGAGCAGTTCAGCCGAATAATCCTGCTCTTCTTCGACTTTCTTTCCCAGTAAGTCCTCTGGCTTGTAGCCACGCAGGTCGTGGATCCGCGAACTTACGAAGCTGTAGCGCCCGCTCAGATCAATCACCAGGATCAAGTCAGGGAAGCTTTCCAAAAGATAACGTTGGAACTCTTCCTGACGCCGCAAGGCCTTCTCCATTTCCCGGCGCTCAGTTACATCGACGAGCGTGCCCTGGTAGCGGACGATCTTGCCGCCGGCATCCCATACCGCGCGGGAAGTATCGAGGAAAACACCAAGCGTACCGTTCTTGCGATGCAGCATGATTTCTCTCTCGCGTACGCCTCCCTGATCATCCGCCGTCCGCCCCAGCACCGGATTCTGGTCGGGGTCGGAGTTCAAAGCCCTAGGATCAAGAGAGAGAAGTTCTTCCTTGTTTTCGTATCCCAGAACCTGCACCAGGGCGGCGTTGCCGTCGAGTAACTTGCCTTCCGGCGTGCTGAAGTAAACGCCTTCCTGCAGAGTTTCGAACAGCTCGGTAAATCGCCGTTCCTTCTCGTGCTCTTCTGTGACGTCACGGGCGAGAGCGCTTACACCGACTACCTCGTCACCTTTCACAATCGCATTGAGTGCGCAATCAAAATAGAGGGTGCGCGCGCTGGCTTTCAGCCGAACACAAACCATGCCCGACCAACGATGTTTTTCGAGAAACCGGGCCAGACCGCGTTCCGCATCTTCGCGTTTCGGTTCATCCAGGAACTCGTCGATTCGATGACCCACCACTTCGGAGTAGGGAATCCCGAGCAGTTCGGTCACGCGCCGATTTACGGTCTTGATCTTGCCCTCCAGGGAAGTGGCGAAGGCAATGTCGTCGAAGGAATCGATCAGTTCCTTGAAGCTGCGTTGGGAGCGTGCAATCAACTCCCCGAGTTGATCAAGCTGTTCATCCGTGGGCGCGGTTGCGCGCTCTTGAAAACCGCGGACCAGGTTTTGTAGTTCCGTCACCCGCTTTCTTCGTCCATAAGCGAAGCCCGAGAACGCGATGGCAACGCACAGCAACCCAATGGAGAGAAGCCCCAGATGATAGGGAAGACTCTGCAGACGCTCCCAGGACTCAGCGGCCAATCCGGTGGCCAACAGGACTACGAAGAAAAGCGCAATGCGCCATAGCCAGGCTTCTTCCTGTTCGAGGCTTGTCGGCGTGCTCGCAGGGCGCTGCGGCTGTTTGTCTGGTTCCGACATAAGAGTTCACCCAAAACCGCCGTCATGCTCTGCAAGTTGACAAGCCCTGGGTGTAGGCGAGCTGGGTCTAGGCGAATCCTAGTTCACGGCGCCCACGCAGACAACCGAAGGTTGTTACGTAATTTGGTTCACAGACAAAACGGCGGACTGTTGTTCACTTGTCACACCTGCTCTGTGACATCAGTCACCAGTGCTTAAAGAGTGCTAGGCGTAGGGTGGAGCTAGATTGACTTGTCGCTGGGTCTTCCCTCGTCACGACGAGTCCGAACAAATCTGGTTTGCCTGAAGCGCAGATCCAAGCTGAATAAAATGCCCCATGCTTTACAAGACCCTGAGCGCCGCGGTTTTCGGCATTGATGCCAATATCATCGAGGTCGAGGTCGACGTGTCTGGAATTAAGACAATGGAAGATCACTTTCATACCGTCGGCCTTCCCGATGCTGCCGTGCGGGAAAGCCGGGATCGTGTGCGAGCAGCACTGAAGAACTGCGGCTACGATATTCCGCCTACCCACATCACAATAAATCTTGCCCCGGCGGACATTCGTAAAGAAGGCTCCGGATTCGACCTGCCTATGGCCCTCGGAATTCTGGGCGCCTACGGTGGCCTGAATAAGAAGGAGGTACCCGATTGCCTCTTCGTAGGGGAGTTGTCGCTCGATGGCGGAGTCCGTGGGGTTCGCGGAGCGCTTCCCATCGCAATTGAAGCCCGCAACAGGAAGATCTCTCGTCTGGTCGTGCCTGAACTTAACGCCAAAGAAGCAGCGATGGTGGGGGGAGTCGAGATTTATCCGGTGAAATCGCTGCTGGATGTGATCCGCTTCGTGAACACCGGCAATGGAATCCAGCCGCTTAAAGTGGATAGTGAAACTCTACTGGGTGAAGCCCAGCAATTTCTCGTTGACTTCAAAGACGTTCGAGGTCAGCACTCCGCCAAGCGTGCCTTGGAAGTTGCCTGCGCGGGTGGCCACAACATCTTGATGATCGGTCCTCCCGGCTCGGGCAAGACCATGCTGGCCAAGCGCATGCCGACGATCCTGCCGCCGTTCACATTCGAAGAAGCCCTCGAGACCACTAAGATTCACAGCGTTGCAGGCGTGCTCGATGCCGGCGCCGGATTGGTGGGCGTGCGTCCTTTTCGTGCGCCCCACCACACCATTTCGGACGCGGGATTGATCGGAGGGGGAGCTGTGCCCCGTCCCGGCGAAGTTTCTTTGGCTCACAACGGCGTCTTGTTCCTGGACGAATTGCCCGAGTTCCCACGCAACGTTCTCGAAGTCATGCGTCAGCCTCTCGAAGATGGAACCGTTTGTATCGCCCGCGCTTCCATGTCGCTGACCTTCCCCGCGCGCTTCATGCTCGCGGCGGCCATGAACCCCTGTCCGTGCGGTTACTTCAACGATCGATCACGAGAGTGCCACTGCACGCCACCGTTGATTCAGCGCTATATGTCCAAGATTTCAGGGCCTCTACTGGACCGGATCGACATCCATATTGATGTGCCAGCGGTGAACTATAAAGAGATGCGCTCAGGTGCCGAACCCGAAAGCTCTGCCAAGATTCGCGAACGGGTCATGCGAGCACGTGGAGCGCAGTTGGAAAGATTCTCGTCCTCGCCACGGGAAAAGCTCTATTGCAACGCACAGATGGGACCGCGTCACATTCGTGCGTTCTGCGAACTCTCTGCGGACTGTGAGCGGTTGCTGGAACGCGCCATGGCCCAGCAGGGCCTGACCGCGCGCGCTCACGATCGCATCCTTAAAGTAGCTAGGACGATCGCTGATCTGGAAGGAGGAAAATCAATCGAGCCCAAGCATGTCGCCGAAGCGATCCAATATCGCACCCTAGATCGAACCTTCTGGGCATAATTAAGAATGGAGAGACGGGCGCCTCGCCCGGCCGGTTTTAGCGGGGAAGATATTAAGTTGTTCATTATCAGCATATTGAAGCCTTGTAGCCGAGGGCGAGAAGCGTCCACGCGCAGCGCACTGGGGGCATTTTTCGTGACAACTTGAACCGTATTGCAAGAAATACTTGACGCCGCGTTCATTCTCACGTAGGGTGTACAGTTCCGAAGGCTTACAACGTTAGTTTGTCTGACGAACCTCCGCTGGCGACCGGAACATAATCCAGAAACCGAGAAACTTTCGGACCCGACGGAGCATCTATACGAGTAACCAGAGATTTCCCGTACAACCCATCTGAATTGAGTAACTTGGACGCTCTGGGCGGGTTTCGTCTTGCCAGGAAAAGGGACGTGCGGCCATCTGCTCGGATTAGGAGAGTGACTTATTATGCGGTCTGATCGCGTTTTTGATGCTTTACATACTCTGCGGAATCGTTATATGCTTTGCCAGCTTGCATCGAAGGCTACCCGTAAGTTTCACAAGCCCAACACCAGAATCCAGGAAACCATGAACGAGGTTCTGGACAAGATTGCAAGCTCGGAACGGCAGACGGTTCTGTCGGAACCGGAAAACTTCGCTGAGGCACAACGGCGGGCTGCGTAACCAGCCCCGCCGCCTGCCCCGTGATTGGCCAAGTCTTTCCTGAGTAACCCCCCTTTGAAAATTCCCTTCGCAGGTGATATCGAATAATGACCATCGCAGAATTGAAAGAGAAAAACATTACAGAGCTGACCAAGATCGCCCGATCCTTGGATCTGCCCGGCGCGAGTGGACTACGCAAGCAAGACTTGATCTTCAAGATTCTTCAGGCCCAGAGCGAAAAAGAAGGCCACATCTTTGCCGAGGGCGTGCTGGAAATCCTGCCCGACGGCTATGGATTCCTGCGCTCGCCTGACTATAATTATTTGCCCGGCCCCGACGACATTTACGTTTCCCCGTCGCAAATTCGGAAGTTCGACCTCAAGACCGGCGACACGATTAGCGGCCAGGTTCGTCCTCCGCACGAGGGCGAAAAATACTTCGCACTGGTTAAGATTGAAGCCGTCAACTTTGAGTCACCCGACGAGGCGCGCAACAAAATCCTGTTTGACAACTTGACGCCGCTTTATCCGCAGGAACGTATCAAGCTCGAAACCACTCGCGAGAACGTCAGCGCGCGCGTCATGGATCTGCTCACCCCTCTCGGCAAGGGACAGCGCGGCCTGATCGTTTCGCCGCCTCGCGCCGGAAAGACCATGTTGCTTCAAAACGTCGCCAACTCGATTACGACGAACCATCCGGAAGTGGTGCTGATGGTTCTTCTGATCGATGAGCGCCCGGAAGAAGTCACCGACATGCAGCGCTCGGTCAAAGGCGAAGTAATCTCCTCGACCTTCGACGAGCCCGCCGCCCGCCACGTGCAAGTCGCCGAAATGGTGATCGAAAAGGCTAAGCGCCTGGTTGAGCACAAGCGTGACGTGGTAATTCTGCTCGACTCCATCACGCGTCTCGCGCGCGCTTACAACACCATTGTTCCGCCCAGCGGCAAAGTGCTCTCCGGCGGTGTTGACTCGAACGCCTTGCAGCGCCCGAAACGTTTCTTCGGCGCGGCTCGCAACATTGAAGAGGGCGGATCGTTGACCATTATCGCGACGGCCCTGATCGACACCGGCTCCCGCATGGACGACGTGATCTTTGAAGAATTCAAAGGCACCGGCAATTCTGAAATCATCCTGGACCGCAAGCTGGTGGATAAGCGAACCTTCCCGGCCATCGACATCCAGCGCTCCGGCACCAGAAAAGAAGAGCTGCTGATTCCGAAAGAAGACTTGACCCGCATCTGGGTACTGCGCCGTGTTCTGAATCCGCTGTCGCCCGTCGAAGCCATGGAGTTGCTAATCGACAAGCTAAACAAAGCCAAGTCAAACGGCGAGTTCCTGGCCAACATGAGCTCCCTGTAAATCGTGTGCGGGGCGGGCACCCTCGCCCGCCTGTTTAGTACGCGCGACAATCTATCTTCCCAAAATGCCTCTGACGAGTGCTTCTTTCAACAGCCTCGTCTCCAACCCTCCCAGACCTCGTATAATTTCCTTATTCTAACGTTGGCGAGGTGATTGTGCGATTCAAATTCTTCGCACTGGCAGTTTTTCTCCTGCCCCTTTCATCTGGATTCACGGGCCGCTCGTTCGGTCAGAATCCTGTCCCGATCCCGCGTCTAGGACCCGCTCCCGACGTGGCTGAAGACGAGCAGCGCGCCAAGATCGAAAAAGATATGGCCAAAAAGGCGAACCGGGAGCGCCAGGCGCAGCTGCAACGCGATACCGATAACTTGCTTAAACTTGCCAACGAACTCAAGCAGTCGGTGGACAAATCCAGCGAAAATACGCTTTCACTGGACGTCGTGAAAAAGGCAGAGGAAATTGAGAAGCTCGCGCACAGTGTCAGAGAGAAGATGAAAGCAAATTAAATTGCGCACTCAAGCCGGCACTTGCGCTTCTCCTCAAGCGCCCCGACGGCGCACAAGAGCACAACCCCCTCATCCTCAGCTCGACTCCAATTAAAACCAATCCGGAAAAATCAGCTCTACAAGACCGGGAACCCAATACGAATAAAATCGCTCATCGCAGCTTTTGTACTTCCCATACTTCTTCCGCGCATAGTTGCCCCAGTGCGGCTGGGTCCCGTCGATGTCGGTAAATCCGTACTCCCGCGCCAATGCCCATGAACTGAAGACGCGTCCGCTCTTCTTTTTTACCTGCGGATCGGCTGCCAACGCTACCACGGCCCGGCCTATGTACCTGGGCGACTCCGACACCATGAAATCGCTAGGCGCGTCATTCTGGTTTGTACTATTCTCGCGCTTTCTTTTGCCCACGTCCGTCCAATTGGTTTCGCTGACTGCAAAATGTTCAAGGACGGCCTCCGAGCGCAAGAAGCCCGGAGTCAAGGCCACCGCGGTAATGTTTTTCTTGCGCAGTTCGCGGGACATGGCGAAAGCCAGCCGTATAACGGAAATCTTTACCAGGTCGTAGAAAAGGTTTCCGCGATAGTAAAAAGCATCGCCATCGGTGATTTCGAAAATAATTCCTCTGCCCCGCCCCAGCATCAACGGAACAGCGTAGTGCGCAGTAATGATGTGGGAATCGATTGCCTGCCTCAACATGCGCAGGCCATTCTCAAGATTGACCGTCCAGAATGGCTTGCCCCACTCGGTAAACGGGTCTCCACCCCAGACGTCGTTGACCAGAATGTCCAGTCCTTTATGCCGTCGTTGGATGCGAGCGACCAACTTTTTCACTTCCGTGGGCTCAGTGTGGTCCACCCTTACTGCAATGCCACACCCACCAGCAGCAGTGACTAGTTCAGCGGTTTCTTCAATGGTTTCAGGTCGACCTGGAGTAGCGAGCCGTCCTCGTGAACTCCGTCCCGTGCAGTAGACGGTGGCTCCCGCCTCGCCCAGTGCGACGGCAATGCCCCGACCTGCTCCACGAGTTGCACCGGCAACCAAAGCGATCTTGCCTTGCAACACTTTTTTTGGTGCGTTCTCGGGTTTCTTCTTCGGCCCCACGGCCATTTCAAATCACCTCCGCGCATACACTGTAGCGCTGCTCATGTCTTCTCTACGCCGGATAGTAAACCCTCCACCAACGCCTCCCATTCAGCCTCGAGCGTGGGTCGGTAAAAACGGCGGCCAGCACGGTGATACCAGTAATCAGCGTTCGAAGCAGAACCCTCCTTGCGATGCAGGTAGGCGTGAACAGACATGCCATCTACGGTTTCCAGTTCGTCAACCAGTGCATGAGCGCGGGACCAGTGTCCCTTCGCATCCCACCACAACGCCGCGAGTGGGGCGGAAAACGCCGTCAGTGGCGCCGCTCCTGCAACCGATGCTCTGAATTCGTCGGAGTTCATCTTCGCCTCCTGCCCTCGGGATGGGAACGGTGCAGCCAATAGTAAACGGTCATTCAGTAATGTCAAGTGGAAACTAAACGGCTATTCAGTTATTCTTATTCTCCGCAGGCGTGCTGCGCTCTGTCCAAAATGACGCCCCGTCCTCGTGAAACTTCGGACGCTGAAATCCTCGCCGCGGCTGCTCGCGTCATGCAGCGCCGCAGCCCGGTTGAACTCACGCTCGCCGATGTCGCCAAAGAAGCCGGGGTCCATCCCGCCACCATCATCCAGCGCTTCGGCACCAAGCGCGATTTGCTGCTGGCTAACTGCAAGGCGTGGACGGCGGACGTCGCTGGACAATTCGCCGCGGCGCGCGCCAAATACAGTTCGCCCCTCAAAACGCTCATTGAGATGTTTGCGGAGTGCAGCAGCTTCGCCGCAACTCCCGAGTCCATGGCCAACGCTCTTGCATATCTGCAGATCGACCTTACCGACCCCGAGTTCCACGCGGTGTTATTGACCCAGTACGCGACCACGCGAGATGAAACCAAAAAGCTGCTGGCTGACGCTGTCGCAGCCGGCGAACTGAAGCCCTGCGACACCGCTGAGCTTGCCCGCATGGTCCAACAAGTCAATGGTGGCGCGATGCTCGACTGGGCCGTCTATCGCAAAGGTTCGCTGGCGGCCTGGATCCGCCGTTCTCTAGAAGCTCTGCTAGCCCCCTATCGATCGGGAAGCCCTCGCAAATCTCGAGCTTCGCTTCGACGCTTGCGCGGTAAGTAGGCCGGACAAGTGTCGGGCAACTTCCGAAGAAAACCCCGCCCAAGCGGAAAGTTGGACGGGGCACCCTTCAGGGTAAAATGAACGCCACGGTCTGTGCGACCCCGCCGAGTCAAAACTGATTTTCTAGAGGAATGTTGCGCCTCAACCCGGAGCACCTATGATTTATCGCCTGCTGAAGAAAGGTTTGTTGCTGAGTCTTTTGCTTGGATGTGCCGTTTACCTTGCGGCCCAACTAAGTCCCCGCCCGCCAGCGTTATCAACTCCCCGCGCAGCGGAGAACCCTGCGACGTCGAACGAGGTTTCTTTCCAGCAAGACGTCGAATACGGAGTGCAAGGCGGCGAAAAGTTGCTGCTGGATATTTATCAGCCCGCCGACTCCGGCTCCAAGCCGCGACCGGCCGTCGTACTGATCCACGGTGGCGGGTGGACGAGCTTCGACAAGAGCACTATGCGCGGGATGGGAAATTTCCTGGCGCGCTCGGGATTTGTTGCCGTCTCGGTCGACTATCGTCTGTTTCACGGAAGCGAAAACCGCTGGCCGGCGCAGTTGGATGATGTCCAGAGATCAGTTCGCTGGTTGCGAGCCAATGCCTCGAAGTACAACATCGACGCCAATCGCCTTGGAGCCTTCGGACATTCGTCGGGTGCGCAGTTAGCTGCGCTGCTGGGAATGGAGGACACTCGCGACAACTCCGATCCCGCGCTTGCGAAATATTCCAGCCGAGTGCAGGCGGTAGTCGACGTGAGCGGGCCCAGCGATTTCCTGACCAATCACGATGCCGACGGAGACGCCTTTCTGACGAACTTCTTTGGGGGAGACTTCACTAAACTCCCCGAAGTGTGGCGTAGCGCTTCGCCCGCTTTCAATGTGAACAAGTCGAATGCGCCATTCCTCATCGTGCATGGCACAAGTGATCACGATGTGCCCATTGCGCAAGCCGAAGAACTATACGACAAGCTTCATCAAGGGGGAGTGCCAGTGACCTTGATCAAGATAGACGAGGGCCACACATTCCAATCCGCGGAAGCCCGGCACCGCTTGGCTGCGGAAACGCTGATCTTCTTCGACCGCTACCTGGTGGTCAATCCGTGATGCGGGTTTGTTATGCCCGCAGGGTCTTCGGAGTGGGCCTGCACTAACGTGCGAGAATCATGGAAGCCGCCAGCGCCGCGGTCTTGTGGTCCTTCGTCCAAGGTGGGCCAATCGAACTTCCTACGGTCGCGATCCTACGTTGCACTCGGCTGGCTGCGCGTCCAAATGCCTCTACGGCTTGCTCCTCTAGTTCTCGCTCTCGAATTTCCGTGACCGGAAGGTTCAACCGCTGACAAGCCTGGATCGCCGCATTTCGAAAAAATTGACCTTCTGCAGTATGAAGCAGGGGATGCGAGCCGAGAATTTTCGCCAGCGGCGGCAATGGACGGCCCGCCGCCAGGAGAACGGCAGAACCTATCATGCTATAGTCCCGCCTTTCCAATTCCCGCACTACTTCCTCGATCGCTGCGAAAGCCAGCCGCTCGGACACGGCGGCACAGCCGGCGAGGTATTTCTCCGACTCACGGAGGCTCCGCTCCGACAACCCCAAACTGGCGGCATGGTGATAGGGTTGGTTGGCTCCGGGAATTGTCGGATCGGTAATGACGATGCGCCTCCGGTTGATCACCTCCACCGAGTTGGCGTCTCCGGAAACGGCTACTAGCACTCCCCAACCGGAATGCATTCGAAATCCGAGGGCCGCGCGCTTCATGCTTGAAGTTCCCCTGGGTGCCGTCAAGTTTACCGTTCGCGGAAAACAAAGAGTAGGTTATCAGTCCCCTCACGAAGGAAAAACTTTGCGCTACGATCGCGCCTGCATAAAGTCATGTCGACTGCCGGGACAGCTCATTACACGCTGCGCACCAAGGACATCACCTACTCTGCAATTCCGGCTCCTGCCTGAGCAACCAAATGCTGGTCTACATGCAACTAAATAATTAGTTGACGTTTGGGCTTTCATTGCGTCTAATAATTAAGAACGGAGGACGGTTTCTTGCCGCCTACGAAATCCGCAACCCTGACTGAAGCTGAACTCCGGCTTATGGACGTGCTCTGGGAGCAAGGCCCATCGAGCGTTCAGCAGGTGTTGGATGCGCTTCCAAAGAAGTCGCAACTGGCTTACAACTCCGTTCTCACGACCATCCGCATCCTCGAAAAGAAGGGATACGTGCGGCATATAAAGGATGGCCGGGCACATATCTACAGGCCGCTGGTGGAACGCGAGGAAGCTTCGCGATCGGAGATTCGCCATCTCGCCCATCGCTTTTTCAAGAATTCTCACGAGATGTTGGTTTTGAACATCTTGGAAGACCGCGGCGTCGACGCGGAAGAGCTGAAACGGCTCCGGCAACTTCTGGAACAGACGCAGCCGGATGAGACAGGAACGACTAAATAAATGACCGCTGCCTTCAACCTGAACGAACTGGCGCGAATGTCCGCTGCGAGCCTGCTGAACTGCATGCTCGAAGGCGTCGGCATCGCGCTCTTTGCCTGGGTTCTCTTGCGGTTGGTGGGGCGGCGAAATTCCAGCACCCGTTTCGCGGTATGGTTCTTTGCTTTACTGGCGATAGCAGCGCTACCGGTTCTCGGCGTTGCCGCATCGAGCGCCCGCTTAACCAGCGCGGGGAGCGCGGGTTCTGCCATCACGGTCCCCAGTTCATGGGCGCTCGATATTTTTTTCGTGTGGGGCGCAATTGCGGGCGTTTCTTTGCTAAGGGTGGGCGTCGGTCTCTGGCAGTTGCGCAAACTCCGCCGAAGTTGCTCTGTGATCAACGTCGCCACTTTGGACCCGATGTTGCGAGCGACGTTGCAAGCATTCCAATCAGTAAGGTCGGTGGGACTATGCCAGTCCGACCACTTGCGCGTTCCAACCGCTATCGGCTTTTTGAAACCGGTGGTCGTGATTCCGACCTGGGCGCTGCATGAACTTTCCACTGCCGAGCTGAACTCGATTTTGATTCACGAGTTGGCTCATCTTCGACGTCACGACGACTGGACTAATCTCGCTCAGCAGATCCTGAAAGCACTTTTGTTCTTCCATCCCGCAGTATGGTGGATTCAGAGCCAGCTCGCGCTGGAGCGCGAGATGGCATGCGACGATGCAGTGCTGGCGGAAACGACCAATCCGCGAGGCTACGCCCAATGCTTGATCTCGGTGGCGGAGAAGAGTTTCATGCGACGCGGATTAGCGCTGGCGCAGGCAGCCGTCAACCGGATGCGCCAGACCTCGCTGCGCGTGTCCCGGATTCTCGATGCGAATCGCTCCAGTGCGACCCACGTCTGGAAGCCGGCGCTGTATTCTGTAGCGGCGTTTTTCGTTGTTTGTCTGGTGGCGATACCACATGCTCCCGAACTCGTGGCCTTCGAGGACGTGACGCCAGGCGGCGTTCTCGCCTCAGGTGCTCCGGCCCATGCGATGCTGGCATCAGCTCCCGTAGCAACCATGGCAAGCTTCCGTGAAGACTCTCAGGGCCTAGTAGATCATCGCGCTAAACCGGTAGCCACCCCGCACCAGCCGCGAAGCGGCAGCAGAATGCAGCCCACGGCGCAAGTCGTGAATGCGATGTGGAAGACGGCCGAGTCCCAGCGAAGCGAAAGAACTCCTACACAAAAGTCCGACAGACCCGCTCGGCTGCTTCAGCCTAACGGCGAAGACTTCGTGCCAGCCGTGCTGATGACCATCAACAGACAGGCAGCACCGCAGGCAATCTTTGTAGTGATGCAGGCCGCGCAATACGAAGCAGGGCCCATGTTTTGGAGAGTCTACATCTGGCACGTGACCGTTGTGGATTCGAATCCAGCTGAAACCAGAATTCCCACGAAACAAATTTAAGAAGTTTGAAAGACCCGGAGGGGATGAGTTCGGTGATAAAAACTAAATAATTAGTTGCAAAAGGAGAAGGTAAACCAATCATGAAAGACTCGATCACAACCAAATGGAAAACAGGAAATTGGAAAAAAACAATCACCCGTATGGCTGTTTCGGCCATAGCAATCGCAGCTCTCGCAGCGGTCGTAACCTACGAAACCGCCAAGCCTATGTCCGCGCGAGCCGCGGTCGCAGCTCCGGCTCCAGCTGCAGCAGCGCTCGATGACAACAGCGTCGCATCCCTGCTCTCGCTCGACCATGCCATGGAGACTTTGGCTGCCAGAGTAACTCCAGCCATCGTCAACGTCGCCGTCACTTCAAAAGCTAAAGCAGACACAGCGGAGCAACAATTGCCTGACGACATGCAACAATTTTTCGGTCCCGGCTTCGGTCAGTTTTTCGGACCTCACGGCCGGCCTCAGCCGCAGATCGAACATGGCATCGGCAGCGGCGTCATTATTTCGCCGGACGGATATATCGTGACTAACAACCACGTCATTGACGGCGCGGTGGATATTCGAGTCACGATGAGCAATCGGAAAACGATGAAGGCGACGCTGGTCGGCGCCGATCCTTTAACCGACTTGGCTGTGCTCAAGGTGGACGGAGGCAGCCTGCCCAGCATTCCGTGGGGCGACTCAACCGCGCTCCATCCGGGGCAGACTGTACTGGCCTTCGGAAATCCTCTTGGCTTTCGCTTTACGGTGACGCGCGGCATTGTCAGCGCGCTGAACCGCCCGAATCCATTCTCGGATAACGCACGCAAGCCCGGCGAATTCATTCAGACAGATGCAGCGATCAACCCCGGAAATTCCGGCGGCCCGCTGGTCGATGCACGCGGCGAAGTGGTTGGCATCAACACCTTCCTCGTGTCTTCTTCCGGCGCGTTTTCTGGAATGGGTTTCGCCATCCCCACGCAGATCGTAAAGCCCACTGTCGATACCCTCATTCGCGACGGCAAAGTGACGCACGGCTATATGGGAATCGGAATCAGCGACGTTACACCCGAGAACGAGAAGTTCTTTAACGTGAGCGATGCCACCGGCGCAGTCGTGACTCAAGTCGAAGCCGATTCACCAGCCGCAAAGGCCGGCTTGAAGGTCGGCGACGTGATCACCGAACTCGACGGACAGAAAGTGAGCGACGCGGGCGAGCTTCAAGTCGAAGTCGGACAGAAGAGCCCGGGCACGACCATCAAGCTCGAAGTTATTCGCGACGGCAAGAACACAACCATCCCGGTCACGCTGGAGGCGATGGGAAGTCGCGACAAAGAGGGCAACGAAGTCGGCGAAAACGAGCACGGCAAAACGCATTGGGGGCTTGGCCTTAGCGACATGACCCCTGATGTTCGCCAGCAACTGCAGGCTCCCAGCTCTGTTCATGGAGCCGTGATCGAACAGGTGCAGCCGGGCAGTTCGGCGGACAACGCCGGCCTGCAGCGCGGCGATGTGATCGTGCAAGTCGACCGCCGCGACGTGCAAAGCGCGGCCGATGTTCAGCACGCGTTGGGAGCGGTGCCCAAAGGGAAAGACGCTTTAATATTGGTCTGGTCCAATGGCGGGAACACTTTCCGCGTGCTGCATGCGCCGGAGGGTTCGTAAGAGCGAAGTTCCGCGTGGAACGCTGAAATTCTTGCGTTCCACGTGGTCGGATGCCGACGGGTTGAGTCACCTTGCAACTCTCGAAAGACCCACCCTAGCAAGAGACGCTTGGGTGGGGCACCCGCCTCATTCGCAGCGCTCACGTCCTCCCATTCCAGACAAAAGACGCTTGGACAGCCACTTCCAGCCGCATTCCCTGATGTACTTTCGAGTATTTACTTCTACGCTTTCCCTTGCGAGTAGCGGCACTCCTGCTTAGAATTTCAGTCAACTCAAGAGTTAACCCTGGTCGCTTCGCCTGACAAATTTCACCATGAAGGGATTTCTATGCGATTTGTCCTGCGCATATCAGCATTCGTCTTTTTATTCGGAGTTTTGATCGCGGGTATTGGATGTGGAGGGGGATCGATGGGCGCGTCCGGTAATTCCGGGCAACCCCCCGCGATCGCACTTGACGCTCAACCCAATACGGTGATGAGTGGCGCGGCGACGATGCTCAGCTGGAACGCAAGCAATGCAAACCAAGTCAGCATCAGCGGCATTGGCACATTCGCGGCCAGTGGTTCGGTAAAGGTCACGCCCACGGTCACCACAACTTACACGGCGACCGCCACGGGAGCCGGAGGCAAGACTGAATCCTCAACCGTGGTAAGCGTTGTCACTCCTGGCGAAAAGCCAACGATTGTGTTCAGTGCGCAGCCCAGCAGCATTGCGGCCGGAACGTCGGCGGTTCTGAGTTGGACGACTCGCAACGCCACTTCCGTGAGCATCGCGGGGGTGGGAACGTTTGCGGCGAATGCATCGGTCAAAGTCATTCCGAGTTCTACTGCCACATACACCGCCACGGCGACGGGCCCTGGAGGGACGGCTGCGTCGACGACCACGGTAACGGTCACTTCGTCGCAAGATCCTCAGCCCACGATTTCCTTCGACGCTCAACCCAGTACCATCGCCAGCGGCGCCACTGCGGTTCTGAGTTGGACGACCAGCAACGCGACTTCAGTGAGCATCGCTGGAGTAGGGATGTTTCCGGCAAATGGATCGGTCAAAGTAGCTCCGACTTCTACTGCCACATACACGGCGACGGCGACAGGTCCCGGAGGAACGGCTGCATCCACCACTACGGTCACGGTAACGTCGAGTCCGCCGCCTACGATTTCCTTCAACGCTCAACCGAACACTATCAATAGCGGAGCCGCGGCGGTTCTGAGCTGGACGACCAGCAACGCAACCTCGGTGAACATCGCGGGATTGGGCGGTTTCCCAGCCAACGGATCGACAAACGTTACACCGACCACTACCACGACCTACACCGCAACGGCGCAGGGAACGGGCGGCACCGCCAAGGCTTCGACTACGGTAACCGTAAAGTCGAATGGCACTCCTTTGCCCAATCTGCAAGCCAGCGGCGGATGGCAAAGCTGGGGTGAGTTGCCTCCCGACTATAGCATTTGTTCGTACCCGTGCCTGGGCGTCACCTGGTCCATGAAGCAAGGAATCAAATCGCCATCCATGAGCGGCGATGCGTCCCAATTCAATATTGGCGGCAGTACACCGTATGCGGATGTGCTCTGGAGCAATCCTCTGATTGGCCAGGGTTCGACACAGGGTCTACCTGACTCCAGTCACACACTGCTTCCGACCTTGCATAACTTCACCTATGACGCCTACTTCTATCCCATGAACATTGGCGTGACGCAGGTTCTGGAGTTCGACGTCAGCATGTACTTCAATGGCCTCGGATTGATTTGGGGCAATCAGTGCAACATCCTCGGCGGACACGAGTGGGACATTTGGGACAATGTCACCCAGAAATGGGTTTCGACCGGCGTAGCGTGTAATCCGGTAAACAACGCCTGGAACCACGTGACCATACAAGTGCAGCGGGAATCTGACAACTGGTTGCTCTTTCAGTCGATTACTCTGAATGGGGTGACCGCCAACATTAATCGATCTTATGCGCCGGGCGCTGCGCCAGGGAACTGGTGGGGTATCACGGTGAACTATCAGATGGACGGAAACGACAGTCAGTCGGCGAATACCACGTATGTTGACGACTTCACCTTCACCTACTGGTGAGATGCCCGTAACGTTGCGCAAGTCAGCCCGTGTTGTGCAGGCCGGCGGCGATTCCGTTTATGGTGGCGCCCAAGGCGCAGTTTAGGATGTCCGCGTTTTCGCCGCCGCGTTTCCTGCGCAGTAGGTCGACCTGGACCATGCTCATGGGGTCAACGTAAGGATTGCGCAGTCGAATCGAACGGGATAGGACTGCGTTGCCCTGGAGCAATTCTTTTTCGCCGGTGATCGAGAGCAAAACCTGTCTGGTGCGAAGAAATTCCTCCTCCAGCAAGGCGAAGACGCGGTCACGGATATTCTTATCCTCGACCAGGCCAGCGTAGAGGCGAGCAATGGTCAGGTCAGCTTTCGCCATCGCGAGTTCGACGTTGCGCACCAGTTCGGAAAAAAGCGGGAAGTGAGCCATCATCTCACGAAGAAGTGTGGCATTTCGGGGCCCTTGCGCAACGAACTTCTCGATGGCATGGCCCACCCCGAACCAGGCGGGAACTGCATGTCGGCTTTGCATCCATCCGAAGACCCAGGGGATGGCGCGCAGATCCTCAAGGCAGCGGCTTTGACTGCGCCGGGAGGGGCGAGAGCCAATCTGCATGTTTTCGAGTTCGTTAACCGGCGTGGCCTGCTCAAAGTAAATCAGCACCTCGGGGTTGTCGGCAATATGCTTGCGGTAGTAGGCGTAGGCGCATTGCGACATGTCTTCCATCGCACCGTGCCAAGCGGAGCTCTCTCGCGCTGGCTGAGCATCCGGCAGCGCGACGGCTTCCAGCGACGCAGCGATCATCAACTCGAGGTTCCATTCCGCCAGCACCGGGTCGGAATATTTCCAGTTAAGCACTTCGCCCTGCTCGGTAATTCGTATCTGGCCTGAAAAATCTCCGGCAGGCTGCGCCAAGATGGCGGCGTGAGTTGGTCCACCTCCACGTCCGACTGTTCCGCCGCGACCGTGGAACAGTCGCAGGTTCACATTGCATTCGCGAGCCGCCTGATGGAGCGCGTGGTGAGCTTTGTGTAATTCCCACGTGCTGGTGAACATGCCGCCATCTTTGTTGGAATCCGAATATCCCAGCATGACTTCCTGCGAACGTCTCCACGAATCGAGCAACGGGGAATATTCGGGCGAGTTCCAAAGCCGGCGCATCACGTCGGCCGAGCAGCGCAGAGCTTCGATTGATTCGAACAATGGCACTGGCATGAGGCCGGGATCGTCGCCGTTGCTGCTGACGTTTAGTCCGCAGACGGCGGCCAAGCGGACTACGTTAAAGATGTCCTGCTCGGATTGTGTGTTGCTGACGATGAAGCTGCGAATCGAGGCTGGAGGATAATACTGCTTCAAGTGCGCGAGGGTCTGAAAAGTATTTATGGTTTCGCGCGAGCTTTCCGAAACTCCGCGGGCCAGGGATCCCGACGCGGCGCCGGCCAACTCAGCCAGGCTTTCTGAAAGAATGCGCGAATGCTGACGAATGTCGAGTACGTGCAGATTGAGCCCGAACGTGTGAATGGCACGCAACAACGGATCGATCACGAGTTCAACCAACCGGCTGCCATGATTCTCGGTTAGGCTCTCTCTGAGCAGTGCGACATCGGCGGCAAACTCAGCATTGTCCCCGTAGGCAGGAGAAGTCGCAGGAACTTTTCTTGAGGCCCGGAGCCTCGTCTCTATAAGTTCCAGGAACAGGCGATAAGGTTCGGCCTCGGAAATCCTTCTGGCGTGGCTGGATGGCAAGAGACCTTCGTACTCCTGTAGCCGTTGGCGCAGAGCGCTCGATATGCCGACCTGCCGCATGGATGAACTGAGAAGGTCGATCGCCTTCGAAATCTGACGCAGATAATGTTCGATAATTACGTTGCGGGCCATTTGCAGCGCATCGCGCGTGCAGTCCGCAGTCACGAATGGATTGCCATCGCGATCGCCACCGATCCACGAGCCAAAGGAAAGCACTTGAGGCAATTCCCGCTCGGACAGATCGAGACCATAGGCCACGCGGAAAGAGTCGGCCATCTCCGCATAGATCTTGGGTAAAGTTTCGAAGATCGTCATCGGGTAGGGATCGAGGCCCATGCGAATTTCGTCGGTCACGCTGGGCTTGCTCAGGCGCACCTCGTCGGTTTGCCAGAGGGCGGTGATCTGGGCAAGGATTTGCCGTTCCAGTTCTTCGGCGTCCGAAGTCGAGAGCGGCAGACGATCAAGCTCTTCGAGACAGCGGGCGATGTTGCGCCGCTTGCCCAGCACGGTTCGGCGCGCGACTTCCGTCGGATGCGCGGTAAAGACGGGCGTGACTTCAATCCTTTGCAATGCTGCGAGCGCCTGTTCCGCGGTGATACCGGCGGCTTTCAATCGGCCCAGGGTTCCACGGAACGATCCCGGCAACGGCGCATGATCGGCGTGAAGTTGCGCAGCGCGGCGGCGACGTTTGCGGTGATTGGTTTCTGCTAGGTTTGTGAGCTCGAAATAGATTGCGAAGGCTTTTGTGAGCTTGTAGGCATCTTCGACCGTGAGGTCGGCAATGACGGCGCGGGCCTGGGCCATGAGGTCTTCGCCATTCTTCTTCCTGTCGGGCTCGCGATGTTGGATGAGAAGGCGGCGGAGATGCTCAACAATGTTCAGGAGGCTCTCGCCGGATTGTTCAACCAAGACGCGTCCGAGCAAAATTCCGAGCGAGCGCACATCGCGGCGGAGGGGAAGTTCTTTGGCGGAGTCCGACGTCTCGGCGGTGAGCTCTGACAGACGATCCTGTTGGTCGTCGGCGGCCCATAGCGGCGCATCGCCCATAGGTAATAATAAATAAATGAGTCGAGGCTGTCCGAATGTTCTCGGGTCCGGCAACAATATTGCCCAGTTTCCCCACTTGGCAAAATGCCCGCACTTTCAGAATGCGGAGCCGGAGCCCAGGAGGCTGTAGAGCAGGACAATCAGGACGATGCCGGTAAAGATCATGTACATGCGATCGTGCTCTTCTGCGAATCCCCAGATGGCAAGGGCGACGCGGGCGACCGGGGTGGCGATTAGCAGCAACAGTCCTAACTGGATGATGCCGCGCCCGCGGAATCCGAACGCTTCGCGGACGATTCCACTCAGGCTTTTGAGGTCAGAGGGCTCGCCGAGAAATACTTTATAGCTCGCCGGTTCGCGGCCGTGCCGGGCCAGGTAAATGATACCGCCAAACAACACCACCAAAGCAGAGAGAGACACGCCGGCACGAAGAAGGTTGCCGACCATGTTTTCGAGTTTCTGATCTGTGAAAGCCTGAGTCTCTATCTGTGCCAATTCAGATTCCTCCGGTGAATCCTTTGTAAAGCATTTGCACGCCGAGTACGGCAATCACGACGCTGAAGACGAGCCGCAACACTTTGGTTTCTGCTTTCACCAGAATGCGAGCGCCCAGCATGGAACCGGCGAGGACGCCAAGCATGACCGGCATGGCGAGGCCGGGATCGACGTAGCCGCGGTTGAGGTATACGCCGGCGCTGGCGGCGGCGGTCACGCCGATCATGAAGTTGCTGGTGGTGGTGGAGACCTTGAAAGGAATTTTCATGGCCTGGTCCATGGCGAGGACTTTCACCGCCCCGGACCCGATGCCGAGCAATCCCGAGAGCGCGCCTGCGCCAAACATGAGGCTGAAACCCGTCGGCACGCTCTGCACGTTATACTGCCGCGTTCCTCCTTCTTCCGAGGGGAAGCTTCCATTCATACGTAAGCGTGTGGCGAGGGGATCCGCAGGCAAATTACGTTCAGCGCGAGGTCGCGGCTTGCGAGAAAGATAGGCCGAATAGAGCAACATGAGGCCGAAGATCACAGCCAGAGCTTTGGTGGAAATGAAAGCTGCGAGAAACGCTCCGGCCAGAGCGCCTACTGTCGTCGCAATCTCGAGGAACATGCCGATGCGGATGTTGGAGAATCCTTCTTTAACATAGGCGGCGGCTGCGCCCGAGGAAGTCGCGATGACGGAAACCAGGGAAGCTCCGATGGCGTAGCGAATATCGACTTTGAAAAAGAGAGTGAGCAGGGGAACGAGGACGACTCCGCCGCCGAGACCGGTGAGCGAACCCAGGAGTCCGGCCACAAATGACCCTGCCGCTATGAAAATGGTGAATTCGAGAATATTCATCGCATCCCTGAAGTAAAGAGTGTGCCACATCTGGCGGCTGATGTGGTGGCGAGCATGGTTTGACCGGTTGACTGGTTCAAGACAACAGGATTCGTCGGCGACTTCCAACCTAGCTGAGCATCGGCGTCGCGAGAGGTTGCCGAAGAAGCTCTTCAATTTTGTTTCGTGACTTCTCGAGAAGGAACCGCGATCTCCGAGCGGATTAACGCGACGTTCACGAAATATTCACATTTCTGTAACAAATCGCCGCTAGCATCAGCAGTCTCACACAATCCAGCACAACACATACAAAGGGAAGACGCACGCGTTTTTTTCAGAAGTCATCTTTGAACATTTGGGAGGAGAAATGAAGCACGTAACGGCTTTGGCGTTGGCGTTTGCGCTGGTCGTTGGCGCACTCGCGGCGTCGGCACAGCAAGGTACGACCGCAGGCAGCACAACCACCAAGAAGAAGGCTGTTGCCAAGACATCTACGCCCAGTGTCTCGGTCCAGCTCAATGAAATGAAGCTGGCGATCGATGCACAACAAAGGCAAATTCAACAACTTACCCAACAAGTACAGAGTCGCGATGCGCAAATTGAACAGTTGCAGCAGCAGGTTGGTCAAGTCCAGAGTGCAGCGACCACGGCACAGCAGAAGGCCGATGCTGCCGCATCTCAGACCACCCAACAGCAGCAGGACGTGGCGTCAGTGAAGAGCGATGTCACGGACCTGAAGCAGAACGCAACCAACACGGCGCTCTCATTGCAGGAGACACAAAAGAACGTCAAAGATGCGCTGGAGAGCCCGCTCGCGATCCATTACAAAGGTGTCACGATTACACCAGGAGGCTTCGCCGCAGCAGAAACTGTGTGGCGTTCGCATGCGCTTGGCGCCGACATCAACACGCCTTTCAATTCGATTCCGTTCGATGGCTCGGCGGCGAGTCACATGTCGGAATTCTTTGGGTCTGGCCGACAGTCGCGGCTTTCGTTGTTGGCCGAGGGCAAACTGGGTAGCGCCAAAATCGGCAGCTACTACGAAGCGGACTTCCTGTCGGCTGGAACTACCTCGAACAACAACCAGAGCAATAGCTATACGCTTCGTCTGAGGCAGGCATTTGCTCAGGCGGCATTGAATAGCGGCTGGACATTTACCGGCGGTCAAATGTGGAGCCTGGTGACCGAAACCAAGAAGGGCGTCGACAACCGTAGCGAAGCATTGCCGATGACCATCGACCCCCAATATACCGTTGGCTTCAGTTGGGCCCGGCAGTACGGGTTCCGGGTATCCAAGAACCTGAGCAATAAGGCCTGGCTAGCTTTCGCGATCGAGGATTCGCAGGCGACCGTGGGTGGCCACGGCAGCAGCGCCAACTTTGTTCTCGGACAGCAGGGTGCGAGCAGCGGACTTTACAACCCAACCGCAAACTACTCTTACAACCCCTCACCTGATTTCATCGGCAAGCTTGCCTTTGAGCCGGGCTGGGGACACTACGAGGTATTCGGCATCTTTACTGACTTCCGTGACCGGATCTATCCGTTGGGCACGGCGACCAAGCCTTCCGCAACGGGCGCCTATAACAACTCGGCATGGGACGGCGGCATCGGTTTCAACGCGCGCGGCACTATCGCCAAGCATTTCGATGTAGGAATACATTTCCTGGGCGGCAATGGCATCGGGCGCTACGGAACGGCGGGGCTTTCGGATCTGGTCGTCCGTCCTGACGGAGTACTGATTCCGGTTAGGAACTACCAAGCTCTAGGCACCCTTGAATACCATGGCACGAGGTTGGATGTATACGCCAACGCTGGCGGCGAATATGAAGACCGAACTGCATTCGTTGCCGGTGGCAAGGGCGTTGGTTATGGATCGACGCTATTCAATAACTCAGGGTGCTACACCGAAACGCCCCCGGCTGCCACGACTACCACGGTGGCCACGCCTCCTACGTCGACAGACCCCACGGGCGGCACTGCTAGCATTCCAGTTCCCGGAGCAGTGGGCACACCTCTGACCAACGGATTTAACCCCGGAGGGTTATCGAACTGCAACGGAGACACCCGGAGCATCATCGAAGGGACCATCGGGTTCTGGTATCGCTTCTACAGTGGCCCGAAGGGTAGGATCCAGTGGGGACCGCAGTATTCTTACATCGACCGCAATACCTGGGCCGGTAAGGGCGGAAATCCCTCGGCGACGGAGAATATGTTCTTCACGTCGTTCCGCTATTACTTGCCGTAAGCCGAAACTCCTCGCCTTCGCAGATCTGGTGCCATGCGGAGGCGGGGATTTTCTATCAATTGTGAATTTATTTTGGATTTGCACCGGCGCGGACGCACTTGCAGCATCAGGCCGCGGGTAGGGTGAAGTAAAACACCGATCCGTGGCCGGGCTGGCTGGTCACGCCGATCTTTCCGCCGTGGGCCTCGACGATCGCCTTGGCAATTGCCAAACCCATGCCCGTGCCTTGAACCTGAAGGCGCTGATCGCGACCGCGATAGAATTTCTCGAAGATCAAGGCTTGCTCGAAATCGTCGATCCCGGGTCCGCGGTCGGCGACGCTGGTCATGACCATCCGGTTTCCGAGTTCTCCCGTAATTTGAATCGGAGATTCGGGTGAAGAATACTTGGCCGCATTCTCCAGCAATTGAGTTACGACCTCGGTGATGCGGCCTTCGTCCATTCGAACCAGAGGCAAGTTGCCGGGCAGTTGGACATCAACGGGATGCTGCCCCAGTGCCGGCTTTGCTTTCTCCAGCGCCGCCTCAACGGCTTCCTGGATTGGGTGGGCAGCGAGTTGAAGCTCGAACTGGTTAGCGTCGAGTTGCGCCATTTCGGCCGCTTCGCCCACCAGACGATTCAATCGATCACTTTCCTCGTTGATCACAGTGAGGAGTTCGAGCCGTTGAGCTTCATCGAGCCCTGGATTGGAGAGCAGCGAGGTCGCCGACGCCTTGATGGCGGTCAGCGGAGTACGAAATTCGTGGGTGACAGAATCGAGCAACGCCGATCGCAGTTGTTCGTTCTCGCGGGCCGCCTCAGCGCGGCTGAGCTTTTCTACTGCCCCGGCGCGTTCGATTGCTATCGCAATCAAGCTGCTCATCGCTTCCAGGGTTTCGCGGGAAAGCGGCGCACCAGAAATACCCATGCTTCCCACCACACGAACACCCATCCGGAGAGGCATAAAGACGGCCTGTTTCTCAGGATCGGTCATGGGTTCGCCCCGCATGCACACCAACTGGAGATCGTGCAGCTCCAGGTCGTGGATTGCCGAGCTGGACCGATAAACATCAGGGCGGTTTGGCAATGCGACGGCAGCGGCTCTGACCGCGAAACAGTCCACAATGTATCGCGGGATGGCATTCAACAGTTCGACTACGTTGTCGCTGGAAAGAAGTTGCTGGCTGAATTTGTAAAGACGTTCGGCCTCGCGACGCCGCTCGTTAGCGCTTTGCGCCTCCCGTCGAGCTCGCTCCGCCAGTTTACTGGCGATGATTGCTGTGACTAGGAAAGCAAACAGGGCGACCCAATTCTGCGGATCGGCAATGGTCAGCGTGCCGACAGGTGGAAGAAAGTAGTAGTTGAAGGCCAGTGTCGCGACTAAAGCCATGAAAACCGCCGGCCGCAAACCCCAGTTCGCTGACACGATCAATACTCCGACCAGAAAAGTGAGCGCCACCGTTGTCGGATTTACCTTGATCACGGCGTGGTAAGTGAGAGCCACGACCACAACGGCCGCAGCCGTGGCAGCATAGTGCAAGACCGACTTGAATCGCGGTTGGTTCACGCGCCGATTGTAGCTGATCTTCCTTTCGAGGATCAGTGATCGTGATCAGGCTTCAAAGGATTATCGACAATTTCGATCCGCTCGACGACAATAACCGCGATGCCTAAAACTCCCGAGCAATGGCTGGCCGAAGCTGATCCCACGAAGAAGGGTGGCGTGTTCAAACTCTTTCTGGGCTACGCGCCGGGCGTCGGCAAGACTTTCAGCATGTTGAGCGAAGCCATTCGTCGCCACAAGCGGGGCGAGGATGTGGTCATCGGAGTGATCGAAACTCACGGGCGCAAGGCGACAGCCGAACTCGCCTGCCAGCTCGACGCCGTTCCTCGAAAAAAGCTGGAGTACAAGGGCACATTGTTCGAAGAAATGGACGTCGACGCCATCTTGGCGCGAAAACCGAGCGTCGTTCTCGTGGACGAGTTGGCGCACACCAACGTGGAAGGCAGCAAACACGGAAAGCGATATCAGGATGTGCTTGAGCTGCTCGACGCCGGCATTGATGTGCTTTCGACCATGAACATTCAGCATCTCGAGAGCGTCACGCCCACGGTGCAGAGCCTTACCGGTATCACGGTGCGCGAAACGGTGCCGGATTGGGTGCTCAAACGCGTAGATGAAGTGGTCATGTCGGACCTGACTCCTGAGGCGTTGCAGAGCCGAATGCGTCGTGGAGACATTTATCCGCTGGACCGGGTCGGTCGCGCCCTGGGTAATTTCTTTCGCCCCGGCAATCTGATCGCTCTGAGGGAACTGGCACTTCGCCAAGTGGCGCAGGCGGTGGACCAGAGTCTGGAATCCTATCGTGAAAAAGATGAGGCCAGCGGAACGGTTGCGGTCCGAGAGCGAATCGCGGTTTGCATCAGCTCCAATCCTGCGGCGCAATATCTGATCGCACGCGGCGCTCGCATGGCTCAAGCGATGGGCGGCGAGTTGCACGTCGTGTATGTGGATCTGGGACAGGACGACAATGAGGCCAATCAGAAAACGCTGGCGGCCAATCTCCAGTTTGCCGAAAACGTTGGCGCGCAGATCACCAAGCTGAAGGGCAACAACGTCGCCGGGGTTGTGGCTGACTTCGTTCGAGAAAAACACGTCACGCAAGTGGTGTTCGGACGATCCGCCACCGGCGGATGGAGAAAATACCTGTATCTGACTGCCATCAACAAGTTCTTGCGAGATGCTCCTCCCGTAGACGTACACATCGTTACCCAGGAACCCTCCTAGAATCCTTCATGAGCGAACATCGCCGCATTCTCGTGGTGGACGATGAACCCCAGATCACGCGCGTGCTGCGGACCAGTCTCTCCAGCCATGGCTACGACATTCGTGTAGCCAACGACGGTGAGACCGCGCTCGAGATCATGAAAGACTGGACGCCGGATCTGGTGATCACGGACCTTTCCATGCCGAATATGGACGGCCTGGAGTTGTGCCGGCGATTGCGGCTTTCAACCAAGATTCCAATCATCGTGCTCTCAGTCAAGGGCGAGGAAAGGACTAAGGTTCAGGCCTTGGATGCGGGCGCAGACGACTACGTCACCAAGCCCTTCGGGATCGAGGAATTGCTTGCGCGCGTCCGGGCGCACCTTCGCCGTGCCCCGGCGGCCGAGAGCGAACCGGCATCGCTGATCGAGATCGGGGATTTCCGGATTGATCTGGCGGCCCACAAAGTCGCGGTCCGTCGTCGCGAAGTGCATCTGACGCCCAAGGAATTTGATCTACTGGTTTATCTCGCCCGTCACCCTGGCAAGGTACTGACCCATCGGACGTTGCTGAGCGCAATCTGGGGCGGCCAGAGCTCAGAACAGATCGAATATCTTCGCGTGTTCGTGGGCCAGCTGCGCAAGAAGCTGGAACCCGAAGCCTCCTCGCCGCGCTACATCGTCACCGAGCCTTGGGTTGGATACCGCTTCGAGCCCGGCGAATAAATTCCCTGTTTTCAACCTGATTCATCCTAACGAACATTCTACGAACTCTTTATTCAATCTTTACGGGTTTCGATATCCAATCAGTTGAGTTGAGGGAGTGAAAATAAATGGTCGTGCTCTCGATCGTAAACATGCTGCTCGTATTGATCGGATTTCTGCCCGCACTGGGCAAGAGAAGCCCTGCCGCCAAATGAGCGATGGCTGGCGATGCCCCAGCAAAACGAAGCTGTAAAACAACTCATTGAAGTCACACAGAAAGGCTCGATTTATGTCGTCGATTCACAACGTGTCTGCGGAAGACTTGGCAAAACTTTTTCATCACTATCACGAGGCCCTTGCGCATGACTTCCACGGTCAAGCGAGCCGGGAAGCGGACTTTTCGTGGGAGCAGGCTCCTCAAAACGAACGCAAAATAATGATCGCGGCTGCCCGGCTGACACTGCTTGAACTGGCTACGACGTCTGAGACTGAGCAATCCCATCGTCAATACTTTGCCAAACCTGGCGAGGCGGATTGGGGCTGTTGAGACTTTGAGACTTCCCGGACGGTTCCAATTAGGTCCTCTTTACGAAACCTTTACGAACCGTTTATGCCATCTTTACGCTCGCGCTTATGAAATGATTTTCGCGGCGCCTTCTTGACAATCGTGTCCGGATGTTCAGAATGAAACTGGTCCTCACATTTCTGTGTGCAGGCGCAGTGCTCTTCATGCTGCGCGTTCTAAACGCCCTTCTCAGAGAGAGTAAGAGCCGCTTGCCGCGACCGCTAAGAGTTTACTTCGCAAAGTTCAACCCCGTTAAACGGCGTGGAGAATTAATAATTATGAATTCCGACAATTATTTGCACAAATCCGCGGTAGAAACTGGCAAGCGGGCGGCCCTTGTCGCAATAGCCGCAGCGTTGCTGACCGCCTCGCTGCATGGCCAACATACGCCGAATGATGTTCCGGCCAACACGACGGTATCGCCCAACCCTCAGACTTCCACAGCCAACCCGCAAAGCGAGCAAGAGATCGTGCAAGAGCTGGCGGCCATGAAAAAACGCATCGAGCAACTTGAACTTGCTCTGAAGCAGCATGAGGCAGCAGAGCAACCAACCACGGTCGTTCATACAGCGAAGGCCAGCTCGCCAGTGGTGACTTCTCCGAGTGCCCCGCCCGCGAACGCCCCAGCTCCTGAAGCCGAGGCGGTAGTATCCCAGGAGTCGACGTCAGCGAAACCGGCCAAGGAAGAGCCGTTTGCCTTCGCTGACTGGACTTGGCTGAATGGCAATGCGCGCACGAAAACGCCGGCCTTCGATTCGAAATTCTTCACCCCGGAAATCCGGTCGGACGTGGATTATATTTACGATCTTAACCATCCCAAAGATGACACGATTGGCGGTTCCAGTGAAGTCTTTCGCTCGAATGAAATTCAGTTGACCCAACTCGGCGTCGGCGGCGACTTCCATTATGACAATGTTCGGGCCCGGCTGATGACGCAGTTTGGTATGTATTCCACGACCACGCCGCGCAACGACGCCAGCCCGGCGCGTGGCCAATGGGATCTTGCCGACGCTTACCGCTATGTTTCCGAGGCCTACGGCGGATACCACTTCAATGCATTGCACGGGATCAATGTCGACGCCGGGATTTTCATGTCTTACATTGGCCTTTTCAGTTATTACAACTTCGATAATTGGGCTTATCAACCTTCCTACGTCTCCTCCAACACGCCATGGTTCTTCAACGGTATGCGGATTCAGATTTTCCCCACGGCCCATTTGAAGATCGAACCTTGGATCGTGAACGGGTGGCAGTCGTATGGGAGGTTCAACGGCCGGCTGGGAATCGGCGGACAGATCTTGTGGCGTCCGGTTGGATGGTTGTCCGTTCTTGGAAATCAATACGCTTTGGGTGAAGATGCGCTGAACACGCCGGGACGTGTGCGCTACCACACCGACGATAGCATCGAAGTGAAATACTACGACCATCCGGAAAGACTGCTAGACAAAGCAGCTTTCTCGTTGACCGGAGACATGGGATGTGAACACGGCGGCGGCGTGAGCTGCGACACCAACAGCAGCAAAGGCCCCAAGCAGGACTTCCTGGGTTTCATGCTGTATAACCGGCTGTGGTTCCACAAAGACCTGTATGGTTTCACTCTTGGCGGCGGCAAAATCAACAATCCCGGTCGCTATCTAGTGCTGTTACCTCCGATTAATGGTGCAACCGCCACTTCCGGAACCCCCTACTTCACCGAGAATCCCGGCGACCCCTACAAGGCGTGGGATGCATCGGCAACATTCGACTACATGCCCAGCCAGTACATTACGTTCCGTTGGGAGTTCGATCATCGCGCGGCGAATGTCCCGTACTTTTCGGGATCTGGGGGCATCACTCCTCCGGGCGGCAATACTGGCGCGCCCGGATCGACCGTGCCGGGCTGGTCTCCGGATCTCGTGAAGGATGAGAATCGGTTTGATCTGGCAATCTTGGTCAAGTTTTAGTATCTATCGCTTCTGGCGAGATTTTTTCCGACAGGAGCGAGAACCATGACTTTTTCGAAGGGGGCTGCTGCTGGTGTCTCCAGGCTGTCCAGAGTTGCTGAAAGTGTGCTGGTGCTACTGATGATCGGGTTCCCATGTTCATTGCCCGTACACGCGCAGGATCAAGCGGCGGCTGCTTCGACGGATGCTCCTGCCAAAGCCTTAACCAGTGAAGGCTTGCAACAGCGAGTCGGCGAACTTGAAGGCGAAGTAGCGGAGTTGAAGCGCATTGTGAAAGAACTACAATCAAATTCGCAAGCCGCAAAAGCTTCCCAAGATCCTCCGAACGTGCAGTTGACGTCCGGAGTGCAGCCGCAATCCGCTTCGCTTCCATCCGAGCAAGCTTCGCTCACTCCGCAGGACAGAAAGAGCCTCGACTTTCTGCGCGACACCACCATCAACGTCACCCTGGACGGATATTACGAATACAACTTCAACGCGCCCATCGGGCGCGTCAATCTGCTGCGAGCCTATGATGTTCTCAGCAACAGCTTCAGCTTGAATCAGGCGGATGTAATATTTGAACGCGCACCCGATGTCGCCGATGGGCGCCGCTTCGGGGGACGTCTCGACCTTCAATTTGGTCAGGCAACGGATACACTGCAGGGGAATCCTTCGAATGAACCGCGGCCCGATATCTATCGGAATATTTTTCAGGCTTACGGCACTTATGTTGTTCCCATTGGCCGTGGTTTGAATGTCGATTTCGGCAAATTCGCGAGTTCCATTGGCCTCGAAGGCAATTACACCAAAGACCAGATAAATTATTCGCGGTCGTTTTGGTTCGACTTCCTGCCCTTCTACCACATGGGCTTTCGTGCCAGTTACCCGCTCAACGACAAATTTACTTTGAACTACTGGGTGATCAACGGCACCAATCAAGTCGAACCCACCAACAGTTTCAAAGACGAGTTGTTTGGTTGGACGGCGACCCCCAGCAAAACCATTAGCTGGACGATGAATTACTACCTGGGTCAAGAGCATCCTGATCGCATCACCGTGCCCGTCACTTCGCCGATTCCAGTACAGCCTGGGCTTAGTTTTGCGCCGATAGATCCCGCTCCCAATGGACGACTCCACATTTTTGACAGCTACGTGAGCTGGCAAAGTACCCCGAAGCTCACCCTAGCCCTCGAAGGTGATTACGTCATCGAACGGCTGTGGAGGAATTCTGCGCCTGGAGAATCGTCAGCCCCGTCTCATGTCGATGGAGGCGCCGCCTACGTCAAGTATCAATTTGCTCCCAAGTTCGCGGTGGCCGGGCGCGCAGAATATTTATCCGATCGCGGAGGTCTTTTCAGCGGCCTGACGCAGGCGTTGAAGGAAACAACCGCGACCTTTGACTATAACGTCGCGAATGGTTTCCTGATGCGTTACGAATGGCGTCGCGATTTCTCGAATCAGCCCTCATTCCTGACTCAGACCGAAGGCCTGCTAAGCAAACAACAAAATACGGCGACGCTTGGCCTGGTTTGGTGGTGGGGCCGCAAGGAGGGTGCGTGGTGAGGTTGAGCATTGCCAGATTAATCTTGGGAGAGCGTCCATGAAAGACGTCGTTTTCATCGTTGTAACGTTGGCATTTTTTGCCATCGCATTGGCTTACGTACGATTCTGCGACCGGATTCGCTGAGGGAAAATGTTATGAGTCTTGAATCGATCCTCATGCTGGTTGTCTGCGTTTTGTTGATGGTCTATCTGCTTTACGCGCTCTTAATGCCGGAGAAGTTCTGATGACGCTGAATGGTTGGGTTCAGATCATTCTGTTCCTGGTGCTGATTCTCGCGGTCACCAAACCGCTGGGCGTCTTCATGGCCCGGGTTTTCAACCGCGAACGCACGTTCCTTGATCCGCTTGCCCGGCCGATCGAGCGTTTGCTATACCGCGTGACCGGTGTCGATGAGAATCACGAGATGCGCTGGACGGAATATGCCATCTCCATGCTGCTGTTCAGCGGCGTCTCCATGCTGCTGCTGTATTTGATCGAGCGGGTTCAGCGGTGGCTGCCGTGGAATCCGCAGAAGTTCGGTGCGGTCGCACAGGATTTGGCCTTCAATACCGCCTCGTCCTTCACCACCAATACCAACTGGCAGAACTATGCGGGTGAAGCAACGATGAGCTATCTCACCCAAATGGCCGGGCTCGCCTATCACAACTTCGCGTCGGCAGCGGTTGGCATCGCGCTGGCAATTGCCTTCGTTCGCGGGATTGCACGGCGGGAAAAAGAAACCATCGGCAATTTCTGGGTGGACATGACCCGCGCCACGCTCTGGCTTCTGGTGCCCATGTGCATCGTCTACGCTCTCGCTCTGGTCTCGCAAGGCGTCGTGCAGAACCTCAAACCTTATGACGCGGTGAAGCTCGTTGAGCCGCAGCAAGTACAGAAAACCGGCGCGGATGGAAAACCCATGGTCGGCCCCGACGGCAAGCCTCTGATGGATACCGTAACCGATCAGACCATTGCGCAAGGCCCGGTCGCGTCCCAGGAAGCAATCAAGATGCTGGGCACGAATGGAGGCGGTTTCTTTAACGCGAACAGCGCCCATCCCTTTGAGAATCCCACCCCGCTCAGCAATTATCTGCAGATGCTTTCCATTTTTGCCATCCCCGCCGGATTGACGTATACGCTCGGCCGAATGACTGGATCGCAGCGCCATGGATGGGCGGTGTGGGCGGCCATGGCTTTTTTATTCCTGTGCGGAGTTACAACTGCCTATTGGGCGGAGGCGCGCGGCAATCCGCTGCTGCAGGGAGCGGATCAGCAGGTGACCACGTTGCAACCCGGCGGCAACATGGAAGGCAAAGAAGTTCGCTTTGGCATCGCGGACTCTGCCCTCTTTGCCACCGTGACGACCGACGCCAGTTGCGGAGCCATTAACGGTTGGCATGATTCATACACGCCGCTCGGCGGGATGATTCCGTTGGCGAACATCATGCTCAGCGAGACCGTTTTCGGAGGCGTGGGCGCCGGGCTCTACGGCATTCTGATCTATGTCGTTCTGGCGGTGTTCATCGCTGGATTAATGGTCGGTCGCACGCCCGAGTATTTGGGCAAGAAGATCGAAGCCTATGACGTGAAGATGGCCATGCTGGTCACGCTGGTGTTTCCTCTCGTGATATTGGTTCTCACCGCGATCTCGTCCGTGGAAGGATTTGGCACGTCCAGCATCAGCAATCCAGGCCCTCACGGTTTAACCCAGGTCTTGTACGCGTTCACGTCCATGGCCGGCAACAACGGCTCGGCCTTCGGCGGCCTGAACGGAAATACGCTCTGGTACAACACGTCGGGCGCAATGACCATGCTGATCGGCCGATTCTTCATGATCATTCCCATGCTGGCGATCGCCGGAAATTTAGCCAAGAAGAAGTATGTCCCGCCCTCCCTGGGCACCTTTCCAGTGACCACGCCGTTGTTCAGCGTGTTGCTGGTCGGTGTGATTTTGATCGTCGGGGCCTTAACGTTTTTCCCGGCGCTCAGCCTGGGACCGATACTCGAGCACCTGTTGATGTCAGTCGGAAAGACTTTCTGAGGAACTATGGCAGAGAAGAAGAAGTCGAAATCGATCTGGGACATGAAGATCGTCCGCCGCGCGCTTCTAGATTCCCTGGTGAAGCTGGATCCGCGGAACATGATGAAGAATCCGGTGATGTTCGTGGTCGAAGTTGGCAGCGTAGCCACCACCATTCTGCTGATTCGCGACGTACTGCGGCATCAGGGAGCGTTCGGCTTCAATCTCCAGATCACGCTCTGGCTCTGGTTTACTGTTTTGTTCGCGAATTTTGCCGAGGCCATGGCCGAAGGCCGGGGCAAAGCGCAAGCCGACTCTTTGCGTAAGGCTCGGGCCGAGACCATTGCTACGCGCCTCCTGGCTGACGGGAAAACCGAACAGATTGCCAGTTCTAAACTGCGCTCCGGAGATTTGGTTATGGTGAACGCTTGCGAGTTCATCCCCAGTGATGGAGAAATTCTCGAGGGCGTGGCTTCCGTGGACGAATCCGCAATCACCGGAGAATCCGCGCCCGTAATCCGCGAAGCCGGAGGCGATCGTTCGGCTGTGACGGGCGGCACGCGAGTGCTTTCAGATTGGCTGAAGATCAAGATTACATCCAACCCTGGCGAAACTTTTCTTGATCGCATGATCGCACTGGTCGAAGGAGCAGAGCGCCAGAAGACGCCGAACGAAATTGCGCTGAATATTTTGTTGGCTGGCCTGACCATTATTTTTCTGCTCGCGGTCGTGACCCTGCAACCGTTCGCAATTTACTCTGGTTCTCCCCAAACCGTGTTCGTCCTGGTGTCGTTGCTGGTTTGTTTGATTCCAACAACCATTGGCGGGCTTCTCTCCGCCATCGGAATTGCGGGAATGGATCGTTTGGTACAACACAACGTGTTGGCTATGTCTGGCCGAGCAGTCGAGGCTGCCGGCGATGTCAACACTCTTTTGCTCGACAAAACCGGAACCATCACTTTAGGAAACCGGCAAGCCTCGGAATTTGTTCCAGCGCCCGGGATCACAGAAGCGCAAATGGCCGATGCGGCCCAACTCTCTTCGTTGGCAGACGAAACTCCGGAAGGACGCTCGATCGTTGTGCTGGCCAAAGAGCGTTACGCGCTTCGGGGCAGGGAACTAGCTTCGCAGGAAGCCACGTTTATTCCTTTCACCGCGCAAACACGAATGTCTGGCGTTGATATGGACGGCCGCGAAATCCGCAAAGGTGCGGTCGATGCCATTTCGAAATATCTCGCACAACATGGCACCGTTCTGCCCAAAGAAGTGCAAGCCGCTGTGGAAACCGTAGCGCGCTCCGGAGGGACACCGCTGGTAGTCGCTGAAAATCGCCGCGCTCTCGGCGTGATTCACCTCAAGGACATTGTCAAAGGTGGAATGCGCGAGCGCTTCGATCAGCTCCGCGCCATGGGAATCAAAACCGTGATGATTACGGGAGACAATCCGCTGACCGCGGCCGCGATCGCGCGAGAAGCCGGCGTGGATGACTTTCTCGCCGAGGCGACTCCCAAAGACAAGATGGACTTGATCCGCGGCGAGCAGAAGCAAGGCAAGCTGGTGGCGATGACCGGCGATGGCACCAACGACGCCCCTGCGCTCGCGCAGGCCGATGTCGGCGTGGCCATGAACACCGGCACGCAGGCCGCAAAAGAAGCGGGGAACATGGTCGATCTCGATTCAAATCCGACCAAGCTCATCGAGATTGTGGAAATCGGCAAGCAGCTACTCATGACGCGTGGCGCGCTGACTACGTTTTCCATCGCTAATGACGTGGCCAAATATTTCGCCATCATTCCCGCCATGTTTGCGGCAACGTTTCCAGTCTTGAATACGCTGAACATCATGCAGCTCAAGACTCCGCAGTCGGCGATTTTGTCCGCGGTTATTTTCAACGCTCTGATCATTGTTGCCTTAATTCCGTTGGCCCTGCGCGGAGTGAAGTATCGGCCCATGGGCGCTGCCGTGCTCCTCCGCCGCAATCTCTGGATCTACGGGGTTGGCGGCATCATTGTGCCGTTCGTTGGAATCAAGCTAATCGATATGCTCATTACCCGCGTAGGGATGGCGTGAGAGAACAGTCATGAAAAAGAATCTGATCACTTCGGTGCTGATGACGATCGTCACCACGGTTCTGCTGGGGATCATTTATCCGTTGCTGGTCACAGGACTGGCGCAATTGTTTTTCAAAGACAAAGCCAATGGCCAACTGATTGGGCAAAATGGCAAAGTCGTAGGCTCGCGCATCATCGGCCAGGCGTTCGTCGGCCCCAGCTATTTCCACTCGCGGCCTTCCGCGGCGGGCAACGGATACGATGCAGCAAATTCCAACGGCTCCCAACTGGGTCCCACCAATCAGCACTTGATCGACCGAGTGAAGATAGACGTAGCCACCAACCAGGCGGATAACCCCGGTCAAGCGGTCCCCGTCGATTTGGTAACTACGTCGGCCTCCGGGCTCGATCCTGATATTTCTCCGGCTTCGGCTGAGTTTCAAGTTCCGAGAGTGGCCCGCCAGCGCGCAGTTTCAGAAGATCAGGTGAAGCAACTCGTCCAAGAGCACACTCAAGCGCGCCAGCTAGGCCTGCTAGGGGAGCCGCGAGTCAACGTACTTGAACTGAATCTAGATCTCGACGCCAAGTTCCCGAAGAAATAGTGAAGTGATGAAGCGACAGCCGTCTCGCCCGTCCAGCCGGCCGAGGACGCCCCACCTCCATTAAGAATGCTCCGCGAATGCTAAACTTTCAATCGTGGCCCGTATCGATCATCTGGAATGCACAAAATGCGGCGCATCGATGGATGCCGCTCGTCCGCAGACGGTTTGCCCCAAAGACGGCGGCGTGCTCTACGTTCGCTATAAGCTCTCCGCGCTGAAATCCAAGTTCACACCTGCGTCCCTCGCCGGACGTACGCCCACGATGTGGCGTTACGCCGAGGTTCTGCCGGAGGCCGAACCCGTCTCGCTGGGCGAAGGTTTTACCCCCATGCTGCCGTCGCGCGAGTTTCCCAATGTCTACATAAAGGATGAAGGGCTAAACCCAACCGGTTCGTTCAAAGCCCGCGGCATGTCGGCTGCAGTCACGATGGCGAAATCATACGGCCTGAGAAAGTTGGCTGCTCCTTCGGCGGGAAACGCAGCGAGTGCGCTGGCAGCCTACGCGGCTGCCGCCGGAATCGAAGCGCACATCTTCATGCCCAAAGATGTGCCGCTCGCCAACCGCGTGGAGTGCGAGAGCTACGGAGCAAACGTCACCTTGGTCGACGGCTTGATCAGCGACTGTGCGCGCATGGTTGCGGAGAGAAAAGAAAAAGAAGGCTGGTTCGATGTTTCCACGCTCAAAGAACCGTTTCGCGTCGAAGGCAAAAAGACCATGGGCTATGAGGTCGCGGAGCAATTGGGGTGGCGGATGCCGCAAGCCATCATTTATCCCACGGGAGGCGGCGTCGGTTTGATCGGGATGTGGAAAGCGTTTGAAGAGATGCAAGACCTGGGCTGGATCGGCGCGGAGCGTCCGCAGATGATCGCGGTCCAGGCAGCAGGATGCGCTCCGATCGCGAAAGCATGGGATGACGCGAAGCCCGCCGCCGAATTCTGGGCGAACGCTGCGACGTTGGCCGCCGGCCTTCGCGTGCCCAAGGCGTATGGAGATTACTTGATTCTCGATATTCTCAAGAAAAGCGGCGGCGTAGCCCTTGCTGTCACCGACGACGAAATCATGGACGCGATGCGCCAATGGGCCCGGGTGGAAGGAATCTTTGCCGCGCCCGAAGGCGCAGCAGCGCTAGCCGCGTATCGCAAGTTGCGCGCCAGCACTTTCTTTGGCCCTGACGACACAGTAGTTCTGTTCAACACCGGTTCCGGCTTGAAGTATCTGGATGTGATCGAAGGTGAAAAGAAATCCGCCCGTCAACTGACTCCAGCCTCGCGCCAAATCGCCGGAATTATTGGACCGTATTGAAGAAGGAATTAGCAGGCAGCTCTCGGCGCTTCGCCCAGCCAAGGGCCTGAACGCCGCGAGGCGAAGTTGCCAATTCCTTGCAAGTGCTTGAAAGAATTGGCGGGGACGACGGGACTCGAACCCGCGGCCTCTGCCGTGACAGGGCAGCGTTCTAACCAACTGAACTACGTCCCCGGTTTTGACGACCGGAATTTCCGAACTGGTGGGCAGTGCAGGACTCGAACCTGCGACCTCCTGCTTGTAAGGCAGGCGCTCTAACCAACTGAGCTAACCGCCCCTCGCCCCCTGTGGCTTCGTCATGACGTAAATCCATGACGACACCGTCACATGATAGGCCTCGCAGAGATGAGGGGCATCCACACGAAGAACTTTTTAAGTATACGTTGCGGTGTAAGAGCGGTCAATGTGAGTGGAGCCGTCAGCACCTAGCAATCTGCATTCAGCACTTGGCACTGAGTATTTGGCGACCGAGTCTTGATGACCATCCCGGATTTTCCGGGACTGAGTGCTGACTACTGAGTACTGATTGCCCTCTGCTAGACTGGCGCGTGCGCCGCTTGATCATCAATGCGGATGATTTTGGGCTTACTCAAGGAGTGAACCGCGCTATTGTCGAGGCCCACTGCCTCGGTATGGCGACGTCCTCGACGCTCATGGCGAATGGTCAGGCGTTTGATGACGCCGTCGAGCGCGCAAAATCTGAGTTACGGCTCAGCATTGGCTGCCACGTGGTACTGGTGGACGGCGTACCCGTGCGAGGCGGTCAAACTCCAACGCTCGCTGACAAGAAATTCGCTGACGGACGCTTTTACCAAAGTCTAAACACCTTCGCTCTGCGCGCGGTCGGTGGGCGCATAGATGCAGATGAGATTGAAGCCGAAGTGACGGCACAGATTCGTAAACTGCAAGCGGCGGGTATCGCCGTTTCTCACCTGGATACGCACAAGCACACTCACATATTTCCTCAGGTGTTGCGCCCACTGTTACGGGCAGCTCGGGCGTGCGGTGTTCGGGCGGTGCGTAATCCCTTTGGACCGGTTCGCTTTTCCATCCTGGCGAAATACCCAGGCTTATGGAAGCGGTACAGTCAAGTCGCGGTTCTGAATCGCCTAGGCGGCAGGTTCCAAAAATCCGTCGCCGAAGCCGGTATGCTCACGACCGACGGAACTGTGGGCATTGTGGCGACCGGCGCAATGGATACCTATCTATTTGGAAGCATCGTCGAGAGCCTGCCGGAAGGCATTTGGGAACTGGTTTGCCATCCCGGACACAACGACGACGACCTGGGGCGCATTAAAACGCGCTTGCACGAGTCGCGCGCCGAAGAACTGCGAGTTCTGACCTCGCCGGAAGCCCGTGAAATGCTGACTCGAAGCGGGGTCCAGCTCATCTCCTATCACGACCTCGCCTAAGATTCCCGAGCGCCGCGACCCCGAACGTACACGGCCTTTGGATAGGCTTAACCCAGCAAATTGCCGCAACAAGCGCGCAAGCGCCACGGTATCATAGGCCAGCCGCGGAGAATGCAGCGGAAGGCACGGACAAACATGGATAAAAGACCGGAAACCCGGGTCGCGACCGTAATTCTGGTGCGAGTGTGGGGCATGGATGCGGACGGCCGTCCGTTCTTTCAGAACGCCAATGCCACCAATCTAAGCAGCGAAGGCGCACGGATCTTGGGCATCAGTCATCCGCTGAAGTCTGGCGACGTCATCGGCGTGCAGCACGAAGAAAAGAAGGCGCGCTTCAAAGTGATATGGGTGATTGATAGCGGCGTGGCCAGGCAGATCGAAGCTGGCGTACAAATTCTGCCCAACCAACAGGTCCCCTGGCTGGCTCTGACTAAGAACGATAAGGTTGCAATAGCCCCCGGGAAGAACAAGAGGAAATATGTCCGGCACAAGGTTCTGTTTCCTCTGGAGATTGGCTTCGAGGATTCCCGGCGTGCTCACATGCAGACCAATGCCACTGACATTGGGGGGCGCGGTTGTTATGTTGAGACCCTTCTTCCTTTAGCGATCGGCACAAAAGTCACAATCACTTTCTGGATGGACTCGGAAAAGATTCATACCAGCGGCGTGGTGCGCGCCAGCGACGGTGGAGTTGGGATGGGCATTGAGTTTACTCAACTGGACAATCACGTCCAAGACCGGCTGCAGAAGCATCTCGATAAGCTGGATGAGGGCCTCAAAAGCCGAAACGCTGCCAAGGGCGCCAGCAATGCAGAATCTTAGCTCGGCCGTCTTCTTCTTCTCTATTTCTGATTTTCCCCAAGCAGCTGCCAGAATCTGAATCCCATCGCACCGGTCACCATCGAATCAGAGAGCCGACGGGCTGAGGTTGAAAGGACCGGGGATGAAGATCGGAATCACCTGCTATCCAACCTACGGTGGCAGCGGAGTCGTCGCCACCGAGCTCGGCGTCGAACTGGCCGAGCGTGGACACGAAATTCACTTCATCTCTTATGCGCAACCGATCCGGCTGACCGAGCTGCATCCCAACATTCATTACCACGAAGTCGACGTTTCTCGTTATCCGCTGTTCGAATACCCGCCGTACGATTTGGCGTTGGCCACCCGCATGGCGGAAGTGTCGGAACTCTATGCACTCGACCTGTTGCATGTGCACTACGCGATCCCGCATTCGGTAAGCGCTTTATTGGCGCGACAAATGCTCGCGGCCAAACCCCGAGCACAGAAGCTGCCTTTTGTGACAACGCTTCACGGCACGGACATTACCCTGGTCGGTCTGGATCGATCGTATTTGCCGATTACGCGTTTCTCCATCGAGCAGAGCGACGGCGTGACTGCCATTTCGCAATATTTGCGGGAGCGCACGCTGCGCGAGTTCGATGTCAAGAACAACATCCAGGTCATCTACAACTTCGTAAACTGCGACGTTTATGTTCGCGACGCCGGTGCGGCGCAGCGGAGGCTTGAGTACGCCCCCAACGGCGAGCGCATCATGGTGCATCTGTCGAACTTTCGGCCGGTGAAACGCATTACCGATACCATCGAGATTCTCGATCGCGTGCGCAAGAAGATTCCTTCCAAATTATTGCTGATCGGCGACGGGCCAGATCGCTCGCGCGCGGAGTGGCTGGCCGTCCAGAAGGGAATTCATAACGACGTTTTGTTTCTGGGTAAGCAGGACAACGTGCATGAAAAGCTGGCCCTCGCCGATCTGATTCTCATGCCGAGCGAATTGGAGTCCTTTGGTCTCGCGGCTCTGGAAGCCATGGCTTGCGAAGTAGTGCCCATCGCAACCCGCGTGGGAGGCGTGCCCGAGGTGATCGAGCACGGGAAGAGCGGTTACCTGGCCGATGTCGGGGATGTTGAAACTATGGCGCGATACGCGATCGAATTGCTAAGCGACGAGAGCCGCCTGCAGGAAATGGCAAAGGCTTGCCGCGCGGTGGCGCAGTCGAGGTTTTGTTCGTCGAGGATCGTCCCGCAATATGAGGAATTCTACCGGCGCGTGCTCGAACGTTCTTCGTAGAGCGCGGCCGGAATCGAACCTTCGCTCTGCAAAACGGGCAGACGCAAACGAATCAGCGTGCCTTTCCCTTCGTGGCTGTCAATGGTCATGCGCGCGGTTTCTCCGTACAACACTTTCAACCTCTCGGCGACGTTGGCCATGCCGATTCCAGTTCCTCCCAGCCCCGTGGGTTTTTCCAGGAAGTTCGCGGCACCCATGCCTACACCATCGTCTTCCACTTCGATAATCAACTGGGAGTCGGTCAGCCGGCTGCGCAGAAAAATGCTGCCACCCTCAATTTTGGAGGCGAGACCGTGCTTGATCGAGTTTTCGACCAGTGGCTGAAGAAGCATGCTCGGCACCATCACGTCGAGCGATACGGGTTCCAGTTCCTTGATGACCTGCAGTTTGTCCCGGCCGAAGCGGACCACTTCGATGTCGAGATAATTGTCTATGAACTCCAGTTCTTCGCGCAGAGGCACGAAAGCATCGCCGCTGCTAAGTAGTCGTCGCAGAATCGTCGCAAGTTTGATGATCAGTTCGCGCGCCGTATCGGGATCGAAGCGCACCAGCGAAGAAACCGAATTCAGTGTGTTGAACAGAAAATGAGGGTTGATCTGATTTTGCAGCGCTTCCATGCGGGCGTGCAAGAGCATACGTTCTTGTTCTTCGAGTTTGATCTGAAGCCGCACGCTGTTCCAGATCTTCAGCTCGATCCCGATCACCATCACCGAGGTGGCGTAGATCAGTGCTTCCACCCACAAGTTCGGACTCTCCAAGCTGAACGTCGCATAGGGCAGGAAGTGAGACATCTCTGTCTGCACGAAACGCAGGGCCACGATGGTCACGAAGAACATGATCTGCCAGTCAAACAGCCGGGGAGTCGGCAGGTTGCGGCGGATCATCCGATAGATGCTCAGATCAATAAAGGGAGAGAATGACCAGATATCTTCGCGATCGGGAGTGAGTGTGCGCAGTTGCCCGGCGACGAAACCCACGATGAGATTGAAGGGAAGAGTGGCCCACTCCCCATGCAAAAGAGCTGGAAGAGCCAGCAACGCGCCTCCTACCATCCCGGTGAACCGGCCACCAATAACCCCGAGCAGCACCGTGGTTTCAAAAGATAAATCGCCAGCCAGAAAACTGGTTTGAATGAAGCGGACCCAAACCCCCAAAGCCATGGGAACGCCGATCCACAGGATGAGGTAGATCCGTTGTTTAAGGGCGCGGCTTTCGCGGAAGAGGAGCGACTTAAACTCAACCGAGCGGACGAGGACGCTAGCCACTGCGGCCGCGACGCCCAGCTTGATCAACAGATTAACGAGGATGAGGCGCTGTTCCATTGTTGGCTGAACGATGCTCGCTAAACGGAGACATCCGCTGAGGAGAATGTAGCACGAAGCTGCGACTGGAGTGACTGGTGCGTTTGGCTTTCCGAAAGAGTGACCCGCATGTCGTGAGAGACTACCTAACCGCAGTGATAAACTGCCCGGTTATGCGCAAACCACTGTTCTTGTGTTTCTTACTGCTCGCTGTTTTCCTGGGGAGTTTTTCCCCTCGCGGTCGCGCGCAGGTTCGTCCCAAAATCGAGGCAGAAGGTGTGCTGCTCGTCGCGAACCAGGGTGATCAAACTCTCAGCATCATCGATCCCGTCGCTGCCAAGCAGATCGCGGCAGTGCCAGAGGGCGGCGTCACCGGACACGAGGTGGCAACGTCGCCCGACGGCCGCACCGCGTTTGTGCCCATCTATGGCGACTCCGGCGTGGGGAAGCCCGGAACCGACGGCCGCAACCTGGTCGTCATCGATATCGCCAGCCGCAAAGTCATCGGCAACGTCGACTTTGGTCACGGCGTGAGGCCGCATTGCGTGGTCTACGATCCGAATAGTGGCCTGCTCTACGTAACCACCGAGCTCGACCAGACCGTGACCGCGATCGATCCCCATACGCTCAAGATCGTCGGCTCCATTCCAACTTCGCGAGCCGAATCGCACATGCTCGCGCTCTCGCACGACGGACGCCTCGGATACACCGCCAACGTCGATCCCGGCACCGTCTCCGTCCTTGATATGAACGCACGCAAGACGATCACCGTCATCCCCATCTCCGCCCAGACGCAACGTGTCTCTATTTCGAACGACGACCGCCTGGTGTTCACCGCCGATCAGTCGAAACCACAACTCGCGGTCATCGATACATCCACAAACAAAGTTAAAACTTGGGTGCCCTTGCCCGCTCCCGGATACGGCACGGCATCTACCCGTGATGGACGCTGGCTTCTCGTGGCTCTTCCCTCTGTTGGCAAGGTGGCAGTAGTCGACCTCGACACGCTGAAAGCCGCACGCACGATCGATGTCCCCGATGGGCCAGCCGAGATTGTCGTGCGCCCGGATGGCATGGTAGCTTACGTCTCTTGCCCGCGCAGCAACCAGGTTGCAGTCATTGATCTATCGCAAAAGGATCCAACGCAGTGGAAGGTGCAGACGCGAATTGACGCTGGCAAATATTCAGACGGCCTTGCCTGGGCCGGTAAGCTTTCAGTACAAGCATCAGCCAGCAAGCATTGACGATGGGCTCACGGAAACTGGAGCCTTCGGCCAGTTGAGCTCGTGTCCTGCCGATTACGAAACTATATCGCGACCGAAATGATCTCGGGAGCCTTCATCCGATCGATTCGATCGAAACTCCGGCCCCGAATTCAACCCCCCTGCTTTCCGCTACTGAGCAGGTTCCTGGATTAACCCTACCGCATAGTTCAGAATGCCCGTACCAACGGGGGCATCGGTAATTGACCAAGCGCCAACCGCGATGCGCGGTCCCAGTCGCGTTCCGTCGGTCGCCACAACCGGATGTTTCGCTGCGCGGTTGTCGGGTCTGGCCACCCACGTAAAGTCGATCAGCTCCGGATTCGTGGCGTTCAGGGTTCCGGGTAAGGCATAGACTCCTTTATCCTTATCTTGTCCGTGCATTTCCAGCACTTGCCCGTTGTCCAAAAGCGCCACCGAAGGCTGATACGCGTAGTCGTGGTAGCGCTTCGATTCACGAAAATCGATAATGCCCCCGCTCAGCACCACCCCGCGACGGTAGTGCAGAAGGTCCTCTCCGGGTACCTGGTGCACTTCTACCACCTCGTTGTTGTTGTTGATGGCAATGTGCGGATTGACGCCGTTGTCATAGTGCTGTCCGCTGGGGCCAGAATCCCAAGTGATGTTGTAGTCGCCGCCAGCCAGGTTGGCAAAGTGGCCCACCCGGTAAAACAAACCCCAGCCTCCGGTGGCCGATTCATGCACCTCCACGATCACTCCGTTCTCATTCATGGCCACGGAGCTGTTATGTCCCGCATCGAATGCCTGTCCGTTCGTCAGCCACTGAATGGACTGTCGATTACCTCCAGGGGCGTCGATCTTCCCCACCATGTAATAGAGGGTGGAATTTTGTTTAGACTCGCCGGTTGACCAAACAAAAAGTACGTGCCCGTCCCCGGTGATGGCCACATTAGGCCAGTATCCGTTCGCTGGGGCGGGCTGGCTTGGTCCCCAGTTCACCGTGGTTCCTTGCAGCCATCCCACTTTATACCAGAGAGGAGTCCCGCCGTTGCTTCGGTGAAACTCCAGGACCATCCCCGAAGGATGCATGGCGATGGCCTGCTGAACGCCTTGGTCATAGTTGTGGACCGTGTTCCATTCGACTTGCGCTGCGGCTGGGCTGGCACTGAGGGCCAGGCCGAGAACCACGGCACCGAAGTATAAGAATAATTTCGCTTTCATGATTTTTTCCCTGGTTCGTGGCTGGCTCAGGAGAGAGAATTCCTTTCCAGTCCCAACCATCTACGAACGCCGTATGAGTTTTTGTCTCCTTATCGAGTATGTTTATGAGATTTGAATAACCGTGTCTCCTCTGATTAGACGACGGTCGGCGGCAATGGAAGGTAAGCCAGCCGTAAAGTTGCTGTTAACTCTGCATTGGTCAAAGCTGATGGCTCACCGCCGAACTTCCAGAGAACTGCAACTTCAACCGAGTAAAGAGTAAAGGAAGTCGAGGAGGGGTTAGGCTGGAGCCGACGACCAGAGTTGAACTGGTGACCTGCCGATTACGAATCGGCTGCTCTACCAACTGAGCTACGTCGGCTCGAGTTCGATTCTAAATGGGGGCGGAGTCAGCGTAAAGGGCGTGGTGTCCCGCGAGATCGAGAGTCTTGGCGGTCGCTGAGGTCTTGGCGGCCTCTAATGCGCTGCGGAGCTTCGCTCCGCATGGACGGGCGACGGCGCCCGTCCCCACGTGGGCTTGTTCCACACGGGCGCGTCACATGCACCCCCCGCACTCAGGTTGCGTTGACGGTTCGCGCTTCCTTCTCGTATTCCACGTCGGATGCTGCGGGCAGCAGAACCCAGAGGGTGTAAATGCCGAGTGCGGTACCGAAGGGCACGTTGAAGAGGAGCGACGGAAATGCAAGCACCACGGCGACCATGCGTGCCCAAGGTTCCCGTTGCAACAAACCCCAGCCTGCAACAAATCCCGCGAAAGCCTTTACGATCACGATCGTGGCAATGAAGCTCAAGAAGGGATGCAGGAACGCGGGTCTTTCCGGATGTGTGACCGGGTTGAAAATGACATTGGCTACGACGTATGAGCCGACCCCCATGAGGCCGTCGAGGGCTGACAGCGCAATCCAGAGAATTCCCAGAAGTCGAACATGCTCCCGGACTCGGCTGCGTTGCGGATAGCCCAGCATCGGTCCAGCGATTTCTTTTCCGCACCGGCTACAAAACTGCTGATCCGCCTGTAGCGCAGTGCCACATTTGTCGCAGAACATCACGTCCTCCTCGCTGAACTGCCGAGCGCGTCTTGGATGAGATACGAACTATAGCGCACGACCGTTCCAACAAAGCAGCGCATCGATGGCCGAAGGTTCGCAATCTTCACGCAAAATGAAAAGGCCACCCGGCAACTAGGGCAGCCTTTTCTTTCAAGGGAGAATAGTTCTAACGGAGATCAAACCGTCAAAACTTTCTGGCGAAATCTTATGAGTCTAAAAAGGGGGGTGTCAAGAAATATCTGGGAAATAAACATCTTTATTTTCAATTACTTACAAAATAGGTTAATAGTCCCTGTGGGTTGCTCATTGTGAGACAAACGGGACGCGAAACAGGCCTAAATCATCTTGATTGAGTAGATTACAGCCTCACTTACGGCTCCGGTGGCTTTTCGGAGAGGTGCAGCGAGATGAATTCCCGGTTCTGGGCTTGCTCAAATACCCGGTCCGGAAACATGCGCTTGGCCAGGATGCGGATGCCTCCGAAGGCCACGCCAGCGACCAGAGCGAAGCCAATAATGATGAAACAGAGAATGATGACGTTCACCAAAAGGTTTGCCAGGTTGTCTCTCTTGGTGAAATAGGTGTTCTCGTTCCAGGTGACGTTGGCGTCGTAATTCACCGAAGCCAGCAGCGACTTGGCTTCGGTTTGCGATATTGGACCAGACACCACCACCACGATCGGACCCGTGCGCTTGTCAAAGACCGGACCCTGAAGATTTGGATTCACCGGAGGCGTCCCGCTGGCGGTTTGTGAGCTTTGCGAGTGCGCCGCATCAATGCGTCGGAGATGCTCGGCTGCAATCTGCGGTGTGGGATAGGCGATCAAAGTCAAAGTCGCTTCTCCGCCCGAGCTGTTGTAATTTCCAACCACCACCTCGGCTCCGGCGCTGAAGTCCACGAGCTCGGCTGGAATCGGAGCGTCCACGTTTTGCAGCGCGGCGGGTCCGACCACATACTTCGCGCTGTTCTTTACGTAGGACTGCGTTGGCAGATAAGCGGGCAGTCCCGGCAAATTGCGGGTATTGCCGGATGGCAAGGGAAGACCTTCTGCCATCTCCCGCAACTCAGCCGCAGACATGGCCGAGAGCCTCTGAAAGACCGCGTCGACCAGAATGTTGCCCCGATAAAACAGGACGCGTTCGTTCAGCGAGGCGGCTCCGTCGCCGATCTTCTCGATCAACATTGGCGGCGTCTTGTAGTAGGTGTAGGCGCCGTAAGCCCCGCTGGCATCCTCGAAGCGGGCTGCTTTCAAGGTCAGCTTGCGACCATCATCCCGCGTATATGTAGCCGATTCGAATCCGGTGAATCCGTATTCTTTGAGCACCGCTGCGTTGACGGGGTCGGCGACAGCGGGATCACTGCTGGTTCGCGATGAGCCGGACATCTGCCATCCGCCGAACTCCTTTGAAAGAACCGATGTGGCAGGGGCAGCGTCTTTTGCCAGCGCAACCCCAGATAGTGAGATGAAAAGAACAAGGCCCGGAATCAGATTAGAAAGCTTCATGAAGACCAAATCGGCAGGGAAGCGCAGAATCCCTCCCAAATTAGACTACCGGGGAGGCGCGAAAGTTTCCAGAGCGACTCAAACCGCCAGATATCCTCCGTCAACCGGAAACACCGATCCCGTCACCCAAGCCGACTCGTCGCTGGCAAGGTAAACGGCCATGCCGGCGATATCTTCCGGCTGGCCCAGGCGGCCGATAGGATGCACGGCGATTCGTTCTGACCGAATCGAAGCCGGGTCCGGCGCTTTGCTGATCACGGCGGCCGTGAGATCGGTCTCGACAAACGAGGGGCAGATCGCATTCACCCGAATGTTTTCGGGTCCGTGATCGATGGCCATGCACTTGGTCAGCAGAACCACAGCGCCCTTTGAAGCCGCATACGCAGCCCGGTTGCGCGCTCCGTTGATTCCGAGGACCGATGCCATGTTGATAATGGAGCCGCCCCCAGCTTTTCGCATTGGGGGAACCACGGCGCGTGAGAGCAGCCAGAGGCCGCGGACATTGACGTTGAAGGTCTCGTCCCACTGTTCTGGTGTGATCTGCTCGGCGGTTCCAATATGAAGGACGCCCGCGTTATTCAGCAAAACATTGATGCCGCCGAAATGTGCCACTGTTTGTTGCACCACGCAGATAACTTCATCTGGGTTGGACAAATCCGCCGCGAGGACGAGGGCGGAATCGCCGATCTTATGCGCTGTTTCTTCGAGCCGTTCCTTCCGGCGACCGACCAAAGCAACCTTCGCGCCTTCACGCGCGAGAGCGATTGCGCGAGCGCGGCCGATGCCGCTGCCCGCTCCGGTAACGATTGCGATTTTGCTGTTAAGTCGGGATCCCACCCTGGAAACCAGTGTAGACGATACATCGCTCGTCAGTAGCCGCTGCCCTCGAGGCGCACTTTGCCGCGGAACATGCGGAAGATGAAAACGAAGTACGCGAGGGCCAGCACAAACGCTATACACCACCAGGTCACGCCTACGACCAAGCCGTGATGTCCTGCGGCAGAGTTGTAAATGGTCAGGCTGTAACCGGGATCGGTGCTGGCCGGCAGCACCACCGGGTACAGAGCAAAAGCAGCGCCGACCAACATGCTCACAATGTAAAGGGCGGAAGCCACGAACGCTGGCTTTTCTTTTCTCTTCAACGTGGCCCAAAGCATCGCGCCAAGACTTGCAAGCACCAACAACGGTATTGCCAAGCCGATAGGATGCTCCCGATAGTTATCCATGACCTCGGGTTTTATCCAATTGGTTGCCATCAGGCTGATGACGGTCAGCAGCGCTTGAATCGGCCACATGACCAAGGCCACCCTGCGCGCGCGGAGGTTCAAGTCAGCTTCCGTCTTGGTTACGATGTAAAGCGCGCCATGCGCGGTCAACGTCACCAGGGCGATGACGCCCGCCATGACGGTGTACCAATCCAGAATGCCGGGATGTGCACCAACCCGGAAATCGGTCCACAGGGGTTCGAAGAAATATCCATCTGGACCGAGCGGAACCCCGCGGATGACGTTGCCCAACGCCGCGCCGAGGAAGATTGCCAGCAGCGCGCTTGAGACGAAGAAAATCGCATCGAAGAAGCCGATCCACACTGGGTTATCCATATGCGCCCTGAATTCGATCCCGATGCCGCGCAGCATCAGCAACCACAGCACCATCATCAAAGGAAGATAAAATCCGCTGAAGCTCGAGGCATACAGTTGCGGAAAGGCGAAGTAAAGTGTTCCGCCGGCTGCGAGCAGCCACACTTCGTTTCCGTCCCACACCGGACCGATCGCGCGCAGCACCATGCGACGCTCCGCGCTGCTCCTGGCGACGAAAAGACAGATCACGCCGGCGCCGAGATCGAAACCGTCAAGCACCACGTAAGCTGCCACCATCACTGCCACAATCATGAACCAGAGCGTTTCCATAGATCCTCGAATTCGAGACGCCTAATGCTCAAGGGCCGCTGCCGCGGCAGGTCCACGTTCAATTTCACGACGAACCAGGAAGAGGAAGAGAATTCCCAGCACCGTGTACATGCCCATGAATCCCAGCAGCGTGAACATGCCATTCCCGGCGGACACGGTTTTGGAATATCCATCCGCCGTAAGCATCAAGCCGTAAACCAGCCAAGGTTGGCGGCCCAACTCCGCGGTCATCCATCCCGCGGTGTTGGCGATGTAGGGGAACGGCAGGCTCAGCAGCAGAATCCACAACATCCAGCGCGCGTCAAACAGCTTGCCGCGCCATAACAGAAAAGCGGACACGACCATGATCGCGATGAAGATCGTGCCCAGCCCCACCATGATGTGGTAGCTGTAGTAGAGCAGGGGAATATTCTGCGGCCACAGCTGCTCGGGGAAGGAATCGAGACCTTCCACGTGCGCCTCCCAACGCCGGTAGGTAAGGAAGCTGAGCGCTTTGGGAACCAGCAGCGGGTTGTCAATCTTGCGCGCCTCGACATCGGGTTGACCAATGATCACCAGCGGCGCGCCGGGTTGGCCGGTAAATAACGCTTCCATAGCGGCGAGCGTGACCGGTTGGTATCGCGTCACCATCCGACCCTGACCATCGCCGGTAGGGAAAAGCTGCAGGATGCTGAAGATGCAACCTGCCCAGACGCCGGTGCGCAGAAAAATCTGTCCGTGCTCGCGATACTGGTTGGACAGCACATAGAATGCGCCCACGGAAGCCATGACGAAAGCGCCCGTGATCACCGCGCCGCTCATGTTGTGCGCATATTGCCACCACGCCCATGGATTCAGCACCAACTCCCAGAAACTGGCGAGTTGTACGGAGCCGTCGGGCGCTCGTTCGTAGCCCACGGGATTCTGCATCCATGCATCGGTGACGATAATGAAGTATCCCGAAAGCCAAGAGCCCAGAAATACTGCGACCGCCGACCACCAATGCGCACGCGGACTCAGCTTCTTCTCTCCATACAAGAACAACCCAAGGAACGCCGATTCCAGGAAGAACGCGAACATGCCTTCCATCGCCAGGGTCTGACCGATCACGCCGCCGGCGAAGCGCGAGAAATGCGACCAGTTGGTGCCGAACTGAAATTCCATGGGAATGCCCGTCACCACGCCGAGCACAAAGTTGATGCCAAAAATGCGCGCCCAGAACCGCGCTGCTTGGTTGTAGAGTTCGTCATTGCGGCGGAGCGCCAGCGTCTTCAGCACCACAATCAACAGCGCGAGCCCCATGGTGAGCTGAGGAAACAAATAGTGAAAAGTGACCGTGAAGGCAAAATGCAGACGGTGAACCAGCAGGGCGCTATCCATGGAGAACTCTCATTTGAGTGCGAGAAGAAAAATATCTCAAACTTAGTTGCGACCGCTGTGACGCGCGTCACAGGCTAGCGCAGGCTGCTACGTCGCCGATCGAGATGCTCCTGCCGTATTTGACGACGCCTCCCCGCGTCGTCGTAGCGCCGCCGCTGATCGTCGGTTTCAGGAATCACCGCCGGAACCTGGACCCGGCGCCCGCCCGCATCGACGGCCACGAATGTCAAGTAAGCTGAACTCACGTGTTTGCAATCGTCCAAAATATAGTTTTCCACCCAGGCCTTTACTCCGACTTCCATCGAACTGTGGAACACACGATTCACTGACGAGCGAAGAATCACCAGGTCACCCACATGCACCGGAACCCAAAAATCCATATGATCGATCGCCGCCGTGACTACGTAGTTCCGGGAATGACGATGCGCGGCCATGGCCCCGGCAAGGTCAATCCAATGCATCAGGCGACCGCCGAGCAGGGCGCCGAGAGGATTGGCATCGTTGGGCAAAACAATCTCGGCCATTTCAGACTGCGAATCGCGCACAGGGCGTGGCAACGTTGGTTCGTGGTTCTCGTTCATCGATTTGTGCTCGAGCTAAGACCCGCCGCAGCGGGCTGGATTCTACGCACTAGATAAGTTTGCAAATAACATTCCGCCATTTTCTGGATACGCGCGTCGGGGTGAGAAGAGATCCACTGGCCAAGCGAGAGATCGTATTCCAGAATTCCGTGGCTCGCTGGACAATGCCTTGATTCGCAAACGAACCAAAGTTCCAGCTGTGCTCCGCGGTCGCGAGCGATGGAAAATCTCACCGCATCGTAAGCACGGTCTTCGGGCAAACGCGCACAACCCGCAGCGTAACCCAGATTGCAAAGTTCGCGTAGCTCCTGATTCGACGGCTCTGTGCCTTCATAGCCAGGAGCAGAACAATGGCCCATCCATCCGCCACCCAAAGGCAGGCGCGAAGGATGAAGCCAACCGCCATCGTCCAACCTGCTAGTCGGCATGAAGAATGGACACGCCATTCGCTAAGACTCCTATTTGTGGAATGAAGGCATTGTACTCACCAATGAAATGGATCGCAAAGAGTTCAGCCAGGGTTGTAGTAATCTATCCTGGCTGAGAACCGGGAATTGACAACCGAGAACTGCTTCTATGGACCGACTTGCAATGCTCAACGAGATTCTTTCGCAAAGCCCTAACGATGCCTTCGCCCGTTACGGCCTCGCCATGGAATACTCGAAAACCGGCGAAGTTGAACGCGCTCTGGAGGAGTTCGGGAAATTGCTCTCCACTCATCCCGATTACACCGCGGGCTATTTTATGGCCGCCCAGACGCTGGTGACCGCGAATCGCGTGGATGAAGCTAAGAAAATGCTGGTGGAGGGAATCTCATCCGCCAGGCGCACGAACAATGCCCACGCGCAGTCCGAGATGACCGCCTTGCTCGACGAGTTGAAATAATTGAGAGTCGAAATAATTACACACGCTCTCGCGCCATCCGCACCATCGCCCATTCCATTATCCCCGGGAAGAGCTGATAGATCTTGATCACCGGATGCATGAACCACGGAACAACCACTTCGCGCTTTTGTTTCAGATAGCCTCGCAGCACGGCGTTGGCGACGCGCTCGACCGTGATCCCTCGCACTCGGGCAGGCCGCACTTGCTTTTGTTCTTTGCCTTTCACTGCATTCTTGCCGAAGTCGGTGCGCACGTAGCCTGGACACACGGTCAGCACATTGATCCCGGAGCTCATGAGCTCGATCCTCGCGGCCTTGCCGATCGCGTTCATGGCAAACTTAGTGGCGCTATAAACCGCGTGAAACGGTATCGGAATATGCCCAGCCACGCTCGATACGTTGATGATCGACCCCGAGCCTTGCTGCTTCATCACGGGAATCACCGCCTGCATCGCCTCAACCGCCCCGAAGAAATTGGTTTCAAACGTCTCGCGAACCGCCGCCATGTCCACGTTCGTCACCGAATCTAATATTCCGTGGCCAGCGTTATTGATCCACACATCGATACGCTGAAAATGGTGCAGGGTAAGCCCAACCACGCGATCAATCTCCTCCCGATTGCGCACGTCGCAGGCTAGCGCCAAGGTGCCTTCGCTGTGCCCGATGCGCCCACGGGCAGCCTCCGCGCGTTCCGCATCACGCGAGAGCAGCACCACGCTTGCACCATTGTCGGCAAACAGCTTGGCAATCGCCTCGCCAATACCCATCGATGCGCCAGTGATCACGACGACTTTCCCGGAGACTTGCATTCCACTCGATCCCATTTCGAGCTTCTATTCTCCTTAGGCGCGCAAGTCAAGCCGGATAAGATCAGCCTCTGGCGTACAATCCTAGAAATTCGCGCTGCGCATCGCTGCGAAGGATCCCGGAGGCTGTTCTTGAGTACACTGTTGCCGTTGTTTCCCCTGGACCTCGTTCTGCTTCCGGGCACGCCGTTGCCTCTACACATTTTCGAACCACGCTACCGCGAAATGATTTCGGAATGCCTCGACCAGAACCAGCAATTCGGTGTGCTGAGAGGGAAGGATCAGGAACTCGCCGAAATCGGCTGCACCGCGGAAATTCTTACCGTCACCAAGAAATATCCCGACGGGCGCATGGACATCGTCACCGAAGGCCGCGCCCGCTTCGAAGTCATGCAACTGAATCAGGAACGATCGTTTCTGCGAGCCGAAGTGCTCTATTTACACGATGAACCTGAGATCCCCTCAAAAGAGGAAATAGACCAAGCCATGAAACTGCACGGCGAAATCATGACCCTGGCTGGGGCCGAGCCAGAAAGATCTTCGGAAGTCGCCGAAGGCCAACTCTCGTTTCACTTGGCTGGTTCACTTCCTCTGGATCTCGATTTCAAACAAACTTTGCTAGGGATGACCTCGGAAGCCGAGCGCCTGCGGGCCCTCATTTCGTTCTTTGAAACCATCCTCCCCACCATGCGCCGCACCATGCACGTGCGCCGCAAAGCCGGCGGCAACGGCCACGCGGGATAAGTTGGAAGCAAGCGTATAATCGGGCCAGAAGCAGTTCTCCGGGGGTTTTTCAATCATGAGTCTTCCACGGACGCTCGGCGAGTTACGCCACAGTCCATTCTCAGAACAACAACTCCGCACCCGGCGCGTGAAGGACGAACTACGCGACAACCTGATGGCGAAACTTCGCCAGGGAGGGCCGATATTTCCTGGGATTGTCGGCTACGACGATACCGTGGTGCCGCAGATCGTTAATGCCATTCTTTCGCGTCATAATTTTATTCTGCTGGGACTTCGCGGCCAGGCCAAGAGCCGCATCTTGCGAGCTCTGACCACGTTGCTGGATGCGCAGACGCCTTACATCGCGGGCTGCGAGATTCACGACAATCCTTACGCGCCCATCTGCCGGCGCTGCCAGGACCAGATAGCCCAACTCGGTGACGAAACGCCTATCGCGTATCTGACGCCGGAACATCGTTACGTGGAAAAGCTGGCCACGCCCGATGTAACCATCGCGGATCTGATCGGCGACATCGATCCTATCAAAGCCGCGCGGGGCGGCCACGAACTCGGCAGCGAAATGACCGTGCATTACGGATTGCTGCCGCGCGCAAATCGCGGCATCTTCGCAATTAACGAATTGCCTGACCTTGCAGGGAAGATTCAAGTCGGTCTCTTTAACATCATGCAGGAAGGGGACGTGCAAATTAAGGGTTACCCCATTCGCTTGCCACTCGACGTCGCGCTCGTGTTCAGCGCCAACCCCGAGGATTACACTGCTCGCGGCAAAATCATTACCCCGCTGAAGGACCGCATCGGTTCCGAAATTCGCACTCACTATCCGGCCACGATTGAAGAGGGAATCGCCATCACCACGCAAGAATCCTGGACGCAGCGCGATGGATACAAACTGCACATTCCGAAATACGTCCAGGAGGTCATCGAGCGAATTGCCTTTGCTGCGCGCGAAGATAAGAAAGTCGACAAGCGTTCCGGAGTAAGTCAGCGTCTCCCTATTTCCTGCATGGAGAATGTCATCTCGAACGCCGAACGCCGCGCCATTCGACACGACGAGAAACTGGTGGTGCCGCGAATCGGAGACATCTATGCGGCCATGCCCGCGATCACCGGCAAACTTGAGCTGGAATACGAAGGTGAAATGAAAGGCGCGGACCACGTAGGGCGCGAACTGATCCGCACGGCCATCGCCAAAACGTACGACGGATATTTCAAGGGCACGGACATGAACCAAATCGTGCAGTGGTTCGATCTCGGCGGCGAGATCCAAATGCCGGATACCGCCAGTGCAGCGGAAGCGCTGCAATCGCTGCGCGGCATTCAAGGCCTGATGGAAAAATTGGTCAAGCTGAATGTGGGACCAAAAGAAAGCGCGGAGACACAAGTCTCGGCGGCGGAGTTTGTGCTCGAGGGGCTGCACGCCCACAAACGCATCGGACGGAACGAAGAGCGCCTGTTCACCGCCGGAGAAAAACCGCCAAAAGTGGCAGAAAAGCCCTTCGAGCGCGAAGATGTCCCGTTCCGCGGCAGAAGGACGTTTAACTGAATCAAAGCTTCTAGCTCCTGGCTGCTGGCTAAACTGCCTAAGAGCTAGAAGCTAGTAGCCAGTAGCGCCTTTATGAAACGCATCCGCTATTCCAAATACGTCCCCGACCCTGCCGGCGAAATGAGCATGGAAGACTTGCTCGGCGCACTCTCCGACTACCTGCTGCAGAGCGGATTCCAGAATTATATGTACGACGAGTTCGGGGATGGCGAGCAGACTCTCGACGATCTGCGCCGCGCGATCGAGCAGGCATTGCTCGACAGCGATCTGCTGGATGAGCAAATGCGTCAGCAGCTCCAGCAGATGCAAATGGAAGGCACGCTGGATGAACTCATCGACCAACTGATCCAGCGCATGCAGCAAGAGGATTACATCAGTATCGATCAGCCCCACGATCCTTCGCGGCAATCCGGTGTCAGCGGACAGGTGAGCGAGGCGCAACAACAGGTGAAATTCGAAATCACCGACAAGAGCCTGGATTTTCTCGGCTTCAAGACGCTTCGCGATCTGATGGGATCGCTGGGGAAATCAAGTTTCGGACGTCACGACACCCGCGACATGGCCACCGGCATCGAAGCCAGCGGCGCATCGCGGCAATATGAATTCGGTGACACGCTCAATCTCGACATTACCGCGACGCTCTCCAGCGCCATTCAACGCGAAGGTTTGAAACTCCCGCTGAACATTGAATATTCCGACCTGCAAGTACATCAGTGCGAATACCAGTCTTCATGCGCGACCGTGTTGATGCTCGATTGCTCGCACTCCATGATTCTTTACGGAGAAGATCGCTTCACTCCGGCAAAAAAGGTCGCCATGGCGCTCTCGCACCTGATTCGCACGCAGTATCCCGGCGATTCTTTGTCCCTGATTCTGTTTCACGATTCAGCCGAGGAAGTTCCGCTCTCGCAACTCGCACGCGTGAAGGTGGGCCCGTATTACACCAACACGCGCGAAGGCCTGCGCCTCGCACAGCGCATTCTGCAGCGCCAGCGCAAAGATATGAAGCAGATCGTGATGATCACCGACGGCAAGCCGTCCGCGCTGACGCTCGAAGACGGACGCATCTACAAAAACGCCTTCGGGCTCGACCCGTTGGTCGTGAGCCAAACGCTCGAGGAAGTTTCCAAGTGCAAGCGTAACGGCGTCCTGATCAACACATTCATGCTGGCGTCGGATTACGGCCTGGTCCAGTTCGTGCAAAAAGTAACAGAAATGTGCCGCGGCAAAGCATACTTCACCACGCCGTACACGCTGGGCCAATATCTGCTTATGGATTACATGTCGCGCAAGACCAAGACGATCCACTGAATTATTCGCACTAGCGCGGCTCTGACGGCTCGCTGGGGACACCGTCAGCATTGTAGGCGGTCACTCGGTAACGCGATCCGAACAGGGTTGCGTGTGGATCTGGCCACGGATCGTCAGTATCCGTCGCGCAGCGATCACAAATTGTTTTCCATTCTTTCGCGCCTGCATCCATGCGTTCGATGGAATAACGCACTGCGCCTGCCGAGCCACGCCAGGCGATGAGACCTCCGATCACAATCGACGTAATGACGGGCGCTGGCGGCGTCGCGTGTTTTGGCAAGGGCGCACCCGACATCGCGTAAGCGTGAGCGCGGAGTTGTTGCGCTCGAGCCGCCATATCGCCAGCGGAATTCACCAGCGTTTTGATGCCCGGATAATAAAGCGCCCACCATTCGCCGCTTTCGCCGCTCTCGGCATAGGCAGCATTGTTAGTGTCCGCCGGAATCGGCTGGAAGCCGAAATTGTCGAGGTGCGCCTGGAGCGCCCAGAAGCCATCGCCCGAAACGTTCGGATCGCGCGCCAGGGCGTCAAGAACATTTTGCAGGTCTTGTTGCGTCTTCCAGTCGGTTCGGTCCCACCCAAATTCGTTCACGATGTAAGCTTTTCCGTGACTCGTCACTGCAGCGGCGTCGCGGCCAAACGTCTCCGCCGTCGTGTGCTCACCCGTGCCGAGCAGCGCGTCCCAATGGGGATAGTATTCAAATGTCACTAGGTCGGGAGTTTTGTTGTCGAGAACTTTTGGGTAGGTCCGAAAAATTCCGGATGCGTCCAAGTAGAGGTGCCGCGGATCCTGCTGCTTGATATGCTGGCCGATGGTCCCGACCCAATCCGAAATTTGTCCCAGCGCACCCGGCCCACCGCCCATCAGCAACGCAATGAGCCCGCACATGTTGCAATCTTCCCACGCGAGAATCGTCGGATCGTCCTTGTAGCGCACACCGGTCAATGCATTTACGTGATTCAGCACCGCATCGATGTGCTTTTCATACGCGGCAATCAGCGCAGCATCGGAAAAGAAATCTTGAGGATTTTGCTTCCCACTCCACGCCAGATACTGACCAATTCCACCAAGCGAACAGGTCGCACAATCCCCCACAAGTGTGATGATGATCCGTATACCATTCCGCTTCGCCGCGACCAGCGCATAGTCGGACGCCTGGAACGCCAGTTCATTGAACTTGCCTGGTTCGGGTTCGATGCACAGAGCGCAACCCACGGTATCGCCCATAGTCTGCGCCCGCACTACTCGTGCGCCCATTTCCGCTGCGGTGGCAAAAACGTCATCGATTTCGAAGGGGCTGGCATATCGTGGCCCCATGGGATCGTGCGGGCCGTAGCCTTCGAGGCCCAGCCACTCGATGTTCGGCCCGCTATATCGGAATGGCTCACCGTGTAGGGTCAGCTTGGTTCCGGAGCGCTCGACGAAATCTTCGGCGTGAACAGTCTGCGCTTCAGCGCACAAAAATGGCAGAGCCATCAACAAGACCAAAACAATCAGTCGCGCGGCCTTCGCTTCGTTAGCCCTTCCAGCTTCACCTCTAGCCATCTGCCTTCTTCACCGCCAACTCGGCGCCTTGGAATCCGATTTTGCTGTGGGTCCCGTCGCAGAACGGTTTATTGACTGATCCGCCGCAGCGGCAGAGGGCAAAGGCAGGCTTGCCGGTTAAATCGTACTTGGTGCCGCTGGGGTCGACCAGTTCGATCGTACCTTCAGGAGCTTCGACGACAAACGGACCGTTCGGTCGGATCGTGATTTTTACTGTAGCCATGAGGCCTCCAATTGAAATGTATTTGAGCTATGAAGATAACAGCTTTGATCCACCGGGTTCCAGTTCTCGGCGGGAAAAGCAGATTCCTCGCTTCGCTCGGAATGACAACGCTGGGAGGAATTAACGCTTGGAGGGAACGAAACACCAAGGCTAGAAGCCAAGAGCCAAAAGCTTGAAGCCAAACTCACGCGACTGCCAACCTCGCTGCAATCAAACTATGATACAGCCGCACATACTCATCGATCATGCGTTTGGCAGTGAAGCATTCGCGCGCGCGCTGATAAGCGCGGGTGGCGTAGCCGCGACACAGATCGCGATGCTCGTGCAATCGTCGAATCACATCTGCCAGGCTCTCCGCATCATTGGCTTGAAAGTAAATCGCGGCATCGCCCCAAATCTCGCGGAAGGAAGGAATGTCATTCGCCACGATGGCGCAGCGCGAGAACGCCGCTTCCAGCGGAGCCATCCCAAAAGCCTCATATCTCGACGTGGCCGCATAAATCGATGCGCGGCTGTACAGAGTGCGCAGTTGCGCCTGCGTCTGCGGCCCTTTAATCGCCACACTGATCTGGTCGATCGCAAGTTTCACGTCGGTGCGGATCGGAATCTCCGAATCCGCAACCGGCGTCTCCGCCCCCACAATGCAGACCGGCAGAGGGTGAGTGTATTGTGTCAGCAAGCTGACTTGTTTGCTCGCATCGCACAAACGTCCCACGGCGAGCACGGAATCGTCTTTACTCACATAGGGATTAAACGAAACCGGATTCCGGCCGTTATAAATCACCGCGTCCCGTCGAGGCTGCGTGTAGCAATTGCGAATCGCATCCAGCATCCATACCGAAGGGGCGACCACTGCACTGGCATGCCACAAGCCGCGCGTTACTACCTCCCGATACCAGCGCATCCAACGGCTCTCTTTGAACTCGTGCCCGTGGATTTCCTTCCACCAGCTGATCAAATCGCCGTGCGCCACGACCACGCGCGGAGTGTCGACGGGGAGGTTTCCATAGCACAATTGATTCAGGTGCAGCAGATCAGGTTTGAGTTCCTTCACCAGCGCAGCAATATATGCGGAAGAGTCTCTGAGATCTTGTTCAGCTCCGTGCATCCATTCCAAACGAAACGCAGTCGGACGGTATTCCAGGCCCTGCAGTTCGTCCATCCACGAAGTTTGTTGCGGCAGCGGAATATCGCCCAGGCTTACCAGTGTGACTCGCACTCCGCGGCTCACCAGCCCTGTGACCAGTTCTTGCGTGTAGGTCCACACTCCGCTCAACGTATCGGTGGTAACAAGAACGTGCAAAGAGTCTCCAATGTAGGCACCGGCGTCCTCGCTCGTGCTGGCCCGCGACCCATTCTATTGCGGAATGACGGCAAATTTGAAGCACTTCTTTTGAATCGAGAATGAGACCAGAGTGCAACATCTTGCAACCTCCTGCAAGCAATTGAGCCACAATGCTCAAGTTACAATGAACCCATGCTTCGCTTGATGTGCGTCACCGCTCATCCCGACGACGAGGCCGGAAGCTTCGGCGGCTCGCTGCGCCTCTACCACGATCGCGGCGTCGAAACTTGCGTAGTCTGCTTGACTCCGGGACAGGCCGCGACCCATCGCGGTGGCGCCGCAAATGACCAGGAATTATCCGCTGCGCGTCGCAAGGAGTTTGCCGCAGCTTGTGAAGTTCTGAAGATTTCGCGAGGAATCGTGCTCGACTATCCCGACGGCCAGCTTCATCGCCAGGATCTCTACAAAGCGGTCTGTGACTTGACCCTGCAGGTTCGCCGATTCCGTCCGCACGTGCTTATGACTTTCGGCCCGGACGGCTCCGTCACCGGCCATACCGACCACTCCATGACCTCCGTTTTCGCGACCATGGCTTTTCACTGGGCCGGACGCACCAACCGCTATCCCGACCAGCTCACCGGCGAAATCACTGCGCACCGAACGCAGAAGCTTTATTACAGCACCACCAACTTCACCCTGCCCGACCGCCAGCCGGTCACGCTACCGCCCGCAACCGCGATCATCGAAATCGGAGATTATCTGGAAGCCAAGATCGCCGCATTCAAGGCTCACGCTAGCCAAGCGCCCTTGTGGCCCATGTTCGAATCCCACGTCCGCCAGCGCGGACGGCAGGAGATGTTCCATCTCGTCGCCAGGGTGACCCCCGGCTTGATTGTGCAGGAGACCGATCTCTTCGCTGGAATCAGCGAAAACATTTAGAGAAAGTTTTTCTGCTAAACATGATCGACCCGTCAGATGAGGTCGCGTCTAGTAAGTGAACGACTGAATTGCACCTACCCCAATGGAATTGGTGACGTCGACAAACCCGCTGCGGTCGCTGGGATGGATTGCCATATGCACCGGGAACACATCGAATCGTTGCGAGAAGAAGTTGAACTTGTTGAGCGTCTCCAGCAGCGTTCCTTGCCTGTTGTAAACATAGATTGTGCTGAAGTTTGAGTTCTGCTGCTGGCTCGATATGGGCTGTGCCACGAGAAAGAGTTTGTGGATGGGATCGAACTCCACGTCGACTCCGGTGCAGGCGTCATCGCAGTTCTGCGGAATAAACGGCAGCGTCACCTCGAAGCCCGTCTGATTCTTGAGATCGTAAAACTCCACGCCGGCGTCGCCGAAAGTCGTAGTCACTGCCATATCGTCTTCGGAATCGACCGCAATGCCCAACACCTGTCCCGATCCAACGCCCGGGAATGATTCAATCTTGCCCGTAGTCAGATCAATCTGGTTAATGTCGGCAATTCCAAACGGACTCGTCCCAACTGTCACGACAGCGCGATTGGTCTTGGTATTCAGGCCGATAATCCCACGGTCAGAACCAATCTGCACCACCGGGCCGAATTCATTCTTCGCGACGTTCGAACCATACACGTATTCCAGCATGGTGGTGAAATCGTAGACCTGAAATGCATTCACGGGCGTGCCCTGATTGCTGCTCACAGCTTCGATCTCACCCTTCTTCTTCAGCGGGGACAGCCAGTCGCCCGTAACTTGATTCCCCTCGAGCGGATTGAGCACTGGAAAGGTCAGCTCCGGATCATCGAAGGTCGGGCTGTGGTAGTGTTCGACCAGCCCCACCGAAGAGCCCACGATTCCCCAGGTAACATCATCGTCTCCGCAACCGGCGGATTTGCCTTTTCTGACCACCTTGATAATCTTGCCGGTTTTCTGGTCAAAAGTTTCGGTCGCGTAAGGGCAGTCGCCGCTTACGACGCCCTCGCTGAGCATGCCCTCGGTGCCGTTCTGGTCAACGTCAAATTCGAAAATAACCCCGCCAAGCGCAGGATGCACGATTACTTTGCCCGGACCCTTCGGAGTTTTAGATGCGCCGTCGGCAGCACCCTGCGCGAAACAGAAGCAGCCGAGTAAAGCAACCGCAAGATTCAGCCGCAGAAACATCGTCAACAACCAGGAGTTCCGCATATTCGAAGCCCATCCCTTTTTCGGTGAGTTACGGCGCGAACAATCTGGCCGGGTCCCAGATGTACAAGGATGGCGAAACGGTTGTGTCATCAGTTTGTCAAATCTCTGCAACGTCCCGGGGACTTCTTGGTTAGCCTCAGGAAACTTCATCGGCATTGCTGATCGAAAAACCGCGGCGCTACTGCCCGCGCAGTTCGTGGAAGACCTGCAGCAGGGAACTGTGCGCGAAGGGCGCTGGCGCCAAAGTTAGGATCAGCATGACCAGACCAAACCCCGCAATCCATCGCCGCACGCCCGTCACTCCCGGCCACTCCGCGACCATGGGATGCCGCATGCCGCTGATCCTCAGCAGAATCGCCCAGATCAACCACCCTGCCCAGAAGTAAAGCGCCATCGGAATCAGCGCGAGAATCGTCAGGCGCGAAACCGTTTTGTGCGCGCGAGGAGCAAGAGAGAAGACGATGTGCCCGCCATCGAGTTGACCGCCGGGCAAAAGATTGAGTGCGGTTGCGAACATCCCTACCCAAGCCGCGATTGCAGTGGGATGAAAGTAAACCGAGTGCAAGGCAGACGAACCGGCCTCCAACTGCCCGAGCGGAAGAACGTACCAGGCCAATCGAAAAATCAGTGGATACCCCAATTGAATATCAGAGCCCGCCATCGCCGACGGCAGTGCCTTCGAGAGAGGCATGGCGAACATCAGCACCGTCACCGCCACTACAAATCCCGCAATCGGTCCCGCGATTCCAATATCAAAAAGCGCCGCGCGGGAGCGAATCGGAGAGCGAATGCGAATAAATGCACCGAGAGTTCCGATCAACGTTGGCGCCGGAATGAAGAAGGGCAACGTCGCATTCACGCCGTAGTAGCGGCAACACAGATAGTGTCCCATCTCGTGCGCCAGAAGAATCAGCATTAGCGTGGACGCAAACGGCAAGCCCAGCAGCAGGCGCGACGGTTCAGCCATGGTCCAGCGCACCGGGAAAAAGGGAACCTCGTCATCGTTCAACGAAAACGCGGGCTGGTTGTGCTGGAAGTTGAACTCCATGCGCGCGCCCACAACCAGGGTGGTGAAAATCGTGGCCACGAGCAGCGCGATGTGCAGCCAGTAACGTTGCTTCGGAGGTTGCACGACAAAAACTTCGACGGGACGGTAATAATCGGTGGTCGAAGAAGAGGAAACTGGGGGAAGAAATTCAGGCATCAAGATTCCGCGTTGTCAGGGCTAGAACAAGTGCGGGCGGGAAGGCCCGTGTCTCCATCGTACGCGAGAAACGGCCCTTCAGTCGATGGCTTGCAGTTCCTTGCCAGGTTTGAAGCGCACCGCTTTACCCGGTGGAATGGAAACCTCAGCGCCGGTGCGCGGGTTGCGTCCGATGCCGGTTTTGCGCGGCCTGACATTAAATACGCCGAACCCTCGCAATTCAATGCGATCGCCTTTGGCCAGTGACCGCTTCATGCTTCCAAAGACTGTTTCCACTGCCAGTTCGGCCTTGGTCTTAGTGATTCCGGTTTTGTTGACCACTTCGTTGATGATGTCCAGCTTGATCACAGGTGGCTCCCCCCAGCGATGGAGTCAGTAACCTTACACCAAGTGATTGATGCTAAGGAAGATATAAGAGATTGTCAACGGGAGGTTATCGAATCAGTCAAAAGACGCCGGCTTCAGGCCTTAGGCGTCAGGTCGTAATCCTGAAGCCTGACGCCCGAAGCCTATTTCCTGGCGTTCTCGCCTTCCTTATACATGTACTTAATCGCAGGCTTGTAGATCATCAAATTGGGCGACCCATTACAAGTCACCTTGAGGCAACTCTTGTCGTACCATTCGATGACACCGTGGATTTCTTCGCCGTCGCGCAACACGATAACCATCGGCGTCCTCGCCTGCATCTGTTTTTGATAGTAGAAATTCTCCGCGTTGGTTTGCTCCGGGGGCGCCGCTTTGCGGCCGCCGCCGTTGCGGTCGTTACGATCGTTGCGCTCGCGGTCGTTGGAGCGCTCAGGACGGTCTCGTCGCTCTCCCACAGGTGCCGACGAATGGTTGTGGTCGTTGCGGTTTAGCGAAGGACGAATCAGCTTTCGGTTGGCAAAACCTTCAGGTTCGGTTGTCCGCTCATCCGGCATGGAATCAACCGCATCTCTTATAGCCATAGCTTCACCTGTTCGACACGCTTTTTTACGCGGGCCACAACCCGGCGCGACTGTGATTGTGGATTTTGAAGGCGTGAACTTTCCACTAACGTAGCACAGGAGCGGGAGAGATGACAATCCTCAACTTGGCAGACGCAAGCAGACCCCGATGAGTAGACTCCGATAAGAAGTAGCGAGGACAAAGGTAAAACCAAAACTAGCCAAAGTAGTAGTTCGCTTCTTGGTGTATAGTGTGAGCGCTGATTGCACTCGCCGATGAACGCGGGCACCCCAAAGCCCCCTGGGGACGCGAGAAAGCGGTTTTCCACTATTCCGCAAACTTTTTCAACCGTGGTAGTTTTCGCGGGCGGAATAACTCGTTTATTGTTGCACCGCAGCCCGACTCGCGGTTAGCTTAATTGGTTCTATTCTTGCCCCGCTAAGGAAGAATTATGAGGATGTCCCTGAAATCTTGTTTACCACGCGTGGCAGCGGTGTTGCTTGGCCTTTGCTTCGCGAGCGGCGTGGCCGTCGGCGCCGATAAGCCCCATTATGTTGTTACCAATGATGACGTGCCGCCCAGTCTCGCCACTAGTGTCAGCTTCTACGCCGTCGGGACAAACGGTCAACTGGCCATGAAAGCCAAAATTCTGACCGGGCGAGGTGGCATCGGAGGCGGTTACTTTGCTGCCAATCGGGTAAATGTGCTCGACAGCGGGAACGCCGAGTGTGTCTACGCCTCCGACGCCCAGAATGGCGAGATCCAGGGAATCAGCGTCGAAACTCTCAAAATTGCTGGCCATGCGAATGGCTCTAAGCAAGACACCGGCGCATCCAACGGCGTCGGCTTGGCCATGAACTCCAAATATATTTATGCCAGTTTTACTGACTTGAGCACTATCGGAACCTTCCAGGTGCAGCCGGGCTGCAAACTCAGCTTTGTCGGTGACATCACCGTTGCCGGCCTGCAAGGCGGCGTGATCGACGGCATGGCCGTCCATGGCGACATCATGGTCGTCACCTATGGCGATGGCTCCATCCAATCCTTCAACATATCGGCGGGCGTTCCTGTATCGAATGGCGATGAGCAGAATTCCACCGGTTCGAGCCGCGGCAATACTTATCCCAGCGCTGTCGATATCACCCAGGATGGGCATTACGCCATCTTCGGTGACACCTCTCCCTTCACGGTGGTCGAAATCTCCGACATTTCCTCTGGCAAGCTCACTCCGACGGTCTTCTATCGCTTGGGGAATGCGATCAATTCCAGTAACATTCTGCTGAGCCCGGATGAGACGCTGCTCTACATTAGCAACAATCAATCGGGTAACCTCACCGCTGCATTTTTTGACAAAAGCACTGGCAAAGTTTCAAGAGGTTGCGTCTCCCGGCCGCTCAAGGGTTTCGTGACTGATTGGTCTTATACCGCGTCTCTGGCCTTGGAAGAAACCACGGGGACTGGCGGAATGATATACGTCGCTGAGTTCGGCGCACCGTCCTCGATCGGGGAGGTTGAGGTGAAATCAGCGAAGGGAAAATGCACCCTGACCGAATCCTCCAAATCGCCCATCGCCGATCTAAACAGTCCGGGGTTGTTGTCCATCGGAGCTTTTCCACCTCGGCCGTTCTAACCTAGATATAAGGAGTTGAATATGCGCTCTGCGTTTCGATATTTGCTGACCATCCTGTTAAGCGGGTTTTCTTTTGTGAGTCTGCACGCCCAGTGCCCCGCTCGTCCCGACGCCGGCACCGTGGTTCAGGATGCCCTCGCTCTCAGTAGCGTCAATGGCGTTCTCAGCGCTGAATTCACCATGCGGCACTCGGTCGATACCGCCGGCTTCAACCATTATTGCTACATCTACGACACCAGCAAGGGTCAAGTGGAAGCCCCGACCTTGCGTCTCAAACAGGGCGATCATCTTGTCCTCGACATTAAGGATCGCATTGAGAGCGATGACGACTCAGTCGGGATGAGCGGAATGGACATGTCTAGCTCGGCGGTTTGCGGCGACACCGGAACTCCGACCTTGAATTCGACCAATGTGCATTTCCATGGTTTGAACGTTCCGCCGGTCTGCCATCAGGATGACGTACTTACCACTCTGATCCAACCCGGCAAACCCGCCTTTCGCTTTGATATGCAGATTCCCACCGACGAGCCCCCAGGGCTCTATTGGTACCACCCTCACATCCACGGCTTCACCGAATTCCAGGTCAACGGAGGCGCTGCCGGAGCCCTGATTGTTGAGGGCATGGAAAAGCTGAACCCAGACGTCGCGGGACTTACTCAGCGCGTGTTCACCATTCGTCAGCAGTACTTGGTTCCTTGGGTGCCCGGACCCTATCAGTTGACCATCAACTTCCAGGTCGCCTCTTCTCCCAGCTTTCCTCCTCCCATCATTAACATGAAGCCCAACGAGAAGCAGTTCTGGCGCGTCCTCAACGCCACCATCCAGGACTTCATGCCCTTGCAAGTTTGGTTTAATGGCAAGCCGCAGAAACTCCAACTGATCGCTCTCGACGGCTATCCTCTCGCCAAGTCGAGAGACGAGGAAACCATCCTGGTGCCTCCGGCCGGACGCGCGGAGTTTGTCGTGCAGGCTCCTCCGGAAGGAACCCAAGCGCAGTTCATGTCGCTCGGATATTCGACCGGCCCGACTGGCAACCCCGATCTCGAACAGGAACTGGCTAACATCGAGCTGACCAGTGCGGATGAAACTCAACCGGCAGAGACCAAGGCCACCCAGCCTTCGGCTCCCATCACGAGGGAAAGCATTAAGTTCGCAGACTTGGAAAATCAGAAGCCAACCACCCTTCGGAAGCTTTACTTCTCCGAGGAATTCGGCGGCACCAACGGGCCTATCCAGTTCTACATCACCGTCGACGGCCAAAAACAGAAGGTTTTCGAAGCCAACGAGAAGCCCGCAATCACCACTCATGTGGGCGCCGTCGAAGACTGGATCATCGAAAACCGCGCTCTCGAGACCCATGACTTCCACATCCACCAGATCCATTTCATGCTTCTCGAAGTCGACGGAAAGCCGGTCCCGCCAGACCTACGCGACACTTATGAGATTCCCTTCTGGGAAGGGCCGGGCCATCCCTACCACAGCATCAAGGGTCGCTTTGATTTCCGCGATCCCACGATTGCCGGAACCTTCGTGTTTCACTGTCATATCCTGTTGCACGAAGATCTTGGCATGATGCACAAGATTCTGGTTCTTCCAAAAGAGGAGTAAGAACGATGCGAAAGAGGATGGTGTTGATCCTGGGGACCGCGCTTTTGTTTGTCGCCGGATACCTGGCGGGAAACAGGAGCGCGACCGTCGCCCACGCCGGTGCTCCCACCCAGAACGCTGCTCCGACCCAGGGCAACGTCCCCAAATCCTACGGTCGTCTGGTCACCGCAATCGCCGACCAGATCGGAACCGGCCTGATTTTTGAGGACAGCGACGGCGTCATCCGCTTCGTCGCCGTCAACGGCATGAAAGAGGGAGAGTTGGCGCGCTACGACCAGACTCCAACCCACGGCGGCATCCCCAAATCCTACGGCCATTTGGTCACCGCAGTCGTGAACCCCGACGGAACCGGCTTGGTTTTCGAAGACAGCCAGGGCGTGATCCGCTTCGTCACCATCACCGGCAAAAAAGAAGCAGAACTAACCCGCAACTAAGAACGAAGAACCGGGAACAGAGAACTGGTGTGATCCTCGGACTCACTTGGTCGATGCCGCCCGCGGCTTATGCTCACAGCTAGCCGTGTTGATGCAAGACTCCCGCATCCTCAGCCGCTCCACCGGCTTTCCGCCCACAATGTGAGAGTCGATGATCTCTTCGACATCCGCCAGCGTCACCCCGCCATACCATACCGCTTCGGGATAGACCACCAGGTTCGGGCCATGCTCGCACTGATCGAGACATCCCGACTGATTCGCCCGCACTCTTCCCTTGAGTCCGCGCTCCGCCAGCTTCTGTTTGAACAGTTTCTGCAACTCGCCTTTTGCCTCCGGATCGCAGCATCCTCGCGGATGCCCCGGCGGCCGCTGGTTCCCACAAATGAAAATATGCCTCTCAAACTTAGCCATCACAATAATGTACAGGATGCGCCGGCGTTCGAACGACGCCCACGTAGGCCCGGAACGCCCCCGTCCGGACAGCCGAGCGAAGCTCGGCCAGCAGCGTTAATCCTTCAACACCACGATCGTCTGATCACCCCGGCAGAAAGTGGCCACATGCTGCAGTCCGCCATCCGGCTGTTTGACCAGCATGACCGGACCATAGCAGAACACGGCATGACCGCTCTCGGCCATGTACCACATTCCGCTCTCACGCGCGTGGTGTGCAACAGGAAGGTCGACCGGCGGACGCAAAGGCATCGCCAGCTTCGAACCGGGCAGAGACATCGCCAGTAGTACGGTTGCCAGGGCTTTCATCGACATCCCCTGGCCCTGAGATTCAGATCGTTCCCAAAATCCTGCGTCCGTCCACAACGTCCGAAATCCCTAACGGCGGTTTCGGCGGCATCGTCTTTCGCGATTTGCCTGCATTGTGGCTGCTCTGGGCGGCGGCTCCCGGCTTGTCCTGAGTCATAGGAGCCTGAGTCGATGGAACCTGGGTCATGGGAGGTTGCGCCTGGGAGCGAGATCCTGCCTTCGCCTGGGCCTGGGCGTCGGCATATTGCTTTTGAACCATCTTACCTTTGAGGCTGCTGAGTTCGGTGCTGTCGCTGAGCAGCGACCGGATCATCCACCGCTGCGAAGAAATGGTTCGATCCTGTTCTACCGCCAGCAGACACATCAATCCATAAGAAATGATGAACAACACGATCAGAACCGGGAGCAGCGAATGCTTACGCTTGGGCGGCGCAGGCAACGCCTGCGGAATAGCGATGACGGTGTCTTGCGTCCAGCTTAACAATTCGGACCCCGATCTACGCCCCAAGGCAGCGGGCGTGAGGGGAAATGCAGCTGGACCACCATCGCGCCAGGCTTTCGTAAGTAGATGATAAACAAACACTTAGCCAAGATCGTCGGCCAAGAGACGACCCCAGCAGATGCAACCCAATGCACATTTACGAACCAAAATGGGCGAGGACGACGCCTAGCAAGTTGTCATCCTGAGGCAGCGGAGTCCTTGGCTTCGCCAAGGATTCCCAACGAAGGATCTGTGCACTCCGCCTTGTTCTGTTGGCAGATGCCGGCGAATTCGAAGACGGTGCGAAGGTCGCGCCAGTTTCCTGCCAGGGCGCCGGGGATGGCGGCTTGGGCTTGTTGGATCCGTTCGTATTCTTTCGCGTCGTTGTCATCCGCGGATTCGTTGCGGGGGGTCTTTCGCTCCTTCGGAGCTGCGGTGTTTTTGGCTTCTATCCCACGGCTTGCGCCGTGGGCTGTGTTCTGTCGCCGCTTCGCGGCTGGTTCTGTGATTGCTTCCAGGGAAACACTTTGTGGCGCGGCCTGGGCTTCGATCCTAACTACTGAGTTTGTCGCGGCCTCGCGGGCGGGGGCGCCCGCGCCACACGGGCTATCTATGGGCGGGCCTATTTCGGGGTGTTCGATCAAATATTGTTGGGCGTAGTTGGGGACTTCGCGGACCATGGGTTGTTCGTTGGCACGATAGTGCACGTCGTCGAAGCGGACGTTTTTCGCGTTCCTGGCGGCTATGCGTAGGGCTTGGATGATTAGTCTGGCGCGGGTTGGGTCGAGGGTGCCTTTGATCAGGCCATCGACTACGTGCATGATCGAAAGCTGGATGGACTCGCAGTCTTCGAGCAGGGCCATGGAATGGAGCTGCATGTCGACGCGCTGTTGCACGCCTTTGATCACGCGGGTGTGGAAATAGCAAAAGAACTCGCCGCGCAGGGCGGGGGAACCGCATTGCTGTCCGGTGACTTTGATGTGGGTGCAGTGGCGAACGTTGGGACGCTTGGGAAGTGGAATGGGCATGGAACTACTCCTGAAAAAAACACGCGAATCCGCGTAGATCTATGAATCGATTGGGTCGGGTTGAGAGGGTATGGGCCAGATCTATGAAA
>Ga0209010_1000036_pt1 | contig 70868 bp, 58 predicted proteins | sample BlaSpr_A8_OM1_O3_FD_187985 | JGI IMG/M metagenome (GOLD analysis project Ga0209010, IMG submission 187985) | Forest soil microbial communities from Thunder Bay, Ontario, Canada - Black Spruce, Ontario site 2_A8_OM1_O3 (SPAdes) (version 2) | ecosystem: Environmental > Terrestrial > Soil > Boreal...
GAATCCCTTACCAGCAGTTGCACCGCAAGCCGTTCTCGAGAAGCCGTCGGAAAACAGCGCGTTGTTGAACTGGATGCGACAGGAACTCGAGCCCACGGCCCCGGCCGACTACACCTCCATCCTTACGGCTCTAGCCGCGGTCAAGCGGGAGGTTGACGCGCTGGGCTCCGACCTCGATGGAGCTTTGCAACTTTTGGCGCTGAGAGCGCAGACCTTCACTCGTGCAACCGGTGCGGCGATTGCTTTGACGGAAGGGGCAAGCATGATTTGCCGCGCCAGCGCGGGGCAAGATGCTCCTGGGCGTGGGACTCGGTTCAGCATTGGCACGGGTTTTTCGGGCGAGTGCGTGCGCACGGGACAGTTGTTGCGCTGTGACGATTCCGAAACCGATCCTTTCGTGGATCGCGAGAGCTGCCGCCTGCTTGGCATTCGTTCGATCATCGCTGTGCCGATTCGCTGGGACGATGCAGTCATCGGACTTCTGGAAGTGTTTGCCCCGGAACCTTATGCCTTCAGCACCAACGATCCGCTTGCCCTTAAGCGCCTGGCGGGAATTATTTCTACTGCGGTCCATCGCGCGGGTACGCCGGAGCCGGGTGTGACAGAAAGTGATCCGTCCGAGCAGGATTCCGCGGAGCATGGGTCGGGGGAGGATGTATCGGCGAAAAACGGATCCGCAGAAAACCTATCTGCAGTGCATTCCTCTTCGCAAGTTGCTTCAGCGCCGGTCGCTTATGTAGACGATGAATTTCCAGTCGAGACTTCCGCGGACTTGCCGCTCCCTCGTTTTTCCCGTTCACGCAAGATTCTTCTGGCTGCCGCCGCAACCACGGTCTTGTTCGCCGGATCCTGGCTGATTTCGCCGCGCGACTTCGCTTACTTCACTAAGAGCACCTCAGCTTCAATATCGCAGCCGTTGCCCAAACAGTCTTCCGATCCACCCGCGCCAACAGTGGCAGCGGTCGGGGGCGTGGAGGGCTTGCGCAAATTGGCCGAGAAGGGCGATCCCGCGGCGCAGTTCTCGATGGGGGCTCACTACGCCACCGGAGACGACGTTCCGCAGGATTATGCTGAAGCCGTGCGCTGGTTCTCCATGGCAGCCGAACAAGGACACGTGGTCTCGCAGGCAACTCTAGGGGCTTACTACTGGGCGGGACGAGGCGTGCCTCAGGATCTGGTCAAGGCTTACTTTTGGTCGGTGCTCGCGCAGGCGGGCGGGGACGAGGCCAGTAAGTACCGGGTCTCGGTTCTCGCGTCGCGGATGACCCACGCCCAGGTCGCGGCGGCGGAACAGCAGGCCAACGACTGGATCAAAGAACATCAGTCAGTGAGTCAGAACTCCCCAGCTCCACAGTAAGAGTTCGATGTGTTCCGCGGGCTAGAACGGCCGCGGCGGAAAAGCTCCAATCGACAGCAATCCCGGACTATTTGGATCTGCGACGGGCGATTTGGACGATTCGGTCAGGGTGCATTTGCCGCTCTCCGATTTCACTTCAATTTCCGCGATCGAGGACGGCGCGCCGAACTCGGCGACATATATCATTCCGCCAGTCCCCGTGGTTTCTTCCAGGGCCAACGCTCCGAGATAAGACCAATCTTTCACATAGCCTTTGAGGCCGTTGGAAGTGCAACCCTTTGTCAGCTTGCCAGTGCTTTTGTCGAAAAAAGCAGCTGTGATCCTGTCCCCCTGATTGTTGCTTATGTAGAGAAGGGTCTCGTCCGGACTCAGCAGAATGTTACTGGAATTGATTCCGTTGCCCAAGTGATAGACGAGCGTCGGAGTCAACTTGCCGGAGGAAATATCAGAGACTTCGACTATGGTGAAAGGGGACGTGTCACCGAAGATGGCGTAATGTCCGTCTTGAGTGATATCGACAGCGCTGGGATACGTGTTGCCGCCGCGCGAACCGGTGGAATTCTGTTCATCGCCATTCGATACGGGCACGCCCGCCGATATGTTGAAGGATTGGATCGAGCCGTCGCCATATGTCGCGACCAGCATGTTGCCATGGACAGCCATTCCGTCGATTACACCGCCTTGCAGTCCGCCGACGGTGATATCACCGACAAACTTGATTTTGCAGCCGGGCAGCACCTGAAAGGTTCCGATAGTATTCGAATCGGTGAAGCTGGCATAGAGATATTGGGCATTCATGGCCAAGCCGATGCCGTTGGATCTGCCGCCGTCATTGGTTGAGCCTCGCGCGCTGCCGCCGACGCTTAGGGTGCGCACGACGACTCCCACAACGTCGCCGCTTGTGGCTTGGGAAGCGTAGACACACTCTGCATCCCCACTATCAAGAACATTCACGCGGTTTGCGGCGAAATAGCCGCCGGCGATGCCGATGCCGCCCGTCAGCACTTTCTTTTTCATGGTCAGCGAACCGCCGGCGTTCACCGTGTAGAAGGTGACGCTGGTAGGATTTTGTGGCGGGACGTCGTCATTGGTTACGACGTAGTGAGGCTTGGATGCACTCACTGCAAACCCACTTGCGATGCAAAGCCCAATCAGCGCCGCAATCACTCGCAAGAACAAACGTCCAAAGGAACTCCGCATAATCTTCCTCAGAAAGCAGACAGCGTCCGGTCCAGCTAACCACGGATGGCCGTGACAGTTCAATAACAATGGCTTGGATTTTCCGGAAGCGCCAACCGCAGGTGAAAATGTTTGCGGAATAGCTGAAAAACTCGATCATCGCTTGTCATCAAGTAGCACTCACGACAACACACTACGCGCCCGCAGCGATAATCTATATCCAGAAAACAATTACTACCGTTCTTCGTTGTTGTCTTTGTATCCGTCGACCGCATTTTTCGTTGCCGACGGAAGGCACGAGTGTGCTAGCATTGCGGGCCTGCACTCCCTCTCCCGGCTTTGCAGAACTTATCAAAAATAAGGGGAAACTACCTTGTCGAAGAAATTATGTCTCGCAGTAGCCATACTTCTGTTTGCGCTTCCGGGTGTTTCGCTAGCGCAAAAGTTGACGCAACTCAAGAATCCAGCGCCGGACGGCGCCTTCGTGGAATACCTGCTGACCGATGGCACTGTGATGGTTCAAGGCCAGAGCTGCACGGATTGGTGGCGGCTCACGCCCGACGAATCTGGCAGCTACGTCAACGGAACCTGGAAGCAAACCGCTAGCCTGCCCTCCAACTACGCTCCCTATGCCACCTCTGGAGCAGTCCTGGCTGACGGCAGATTTCTGCTGGTCGGCGGCGAATACAGTGACTGCGGGGGCGAATTCACCCTCACTAACCAAAGCGCGATTTACAATCCCGCAACGAATAAGTGGACCATGGTAGCGCCGCCGAAGGGTTGGTATGACATTGGAGATTCGCCGGCGGCCGTGCTGCCGAATGGCGAGTTCCTGTTAGGACGCAAGACCACTAAGCAGATGGCGGTGTTGGATCCCGCTACGCTGAAGTGGACGGCGGTGGGTTCCGCGGGCAAAAGCGATTTCAATGCCGAGGAGGGCTGGACTCTGATGCCTGACGGTACTGTTCTTACCTGGGACGTGAAGCACGATCCCAACTCGGAGATCTATACGCCGAGCTCGCAAACCTGGGCTACCGCGGGCAGCACGGTAGCGAATTTAATGGGACCTCCCGAAGAGGGATGCCTGCAGTACGGAAACAAGGGCCAGTACACATATTGTCCACCCGGAGAAACCGGACCGGGCATTCTGCGACCTGATGGCACAGTTTTCGCGACTGGCGCTCTTCACCTTGACGCCTCTACCGGGCACACTGCGGTCTACAACCCGGCGAACTCAGGCGATAAATGGACCGCGGGTCCTGACTTCCCGAATGGCGACGCGGCCGGCGATTCGTTTGCCGCGCTGCTGACCAATGGCAACGTGTTGGTGTTGGGTGATTCTGGGCAAATGTATGAGTTCAACGGTACGACACTCAAGGCCACGACCGTGGGCTTTGGTAGTTTGATCGTGCTGCCCACGGGAGAGGTCCTCGTCGCCGGCTTTTACGCCTACACTTCCACCGGAACCTACAAGAGCGCGTGGGCGCCGAAAATTACTTCGTTCCCAACCACGGTCACGCGCGGATCTACCTATAAAATCTCCGGCCAGCAGTTCAACGGCTTGTCGCAAGCGGCTTCGTTTGGCGACGAGTTTTCAACCGCAACGAACTATCCGTTGGTGCGGATCACGAATCAATCCAGCGGCCACGTCTTCTATGCCAAGACGCACGGCCACAGCACCATGGGAGTCGCGACCGGCAAGACCAAGGTTTCGACTAACTTTGATGTGCCGGAAGGGATGGAGACCGGAGCAAGCTCGCTCGTGGTAGTGGCGAATGGCATCCCCTCGAAGGCGGTGAGCGTCACCGTCGAGTAGGGCCGTGTTCGTCTGCTTACGTCTCGCGAAGATCCATGCGTTACAAATACGCGCATGGATCCTTCGCGGCTGTAACTGCTGCTGAAGCCGGTTGAGATAGCCTAACCTTTCGGGCGACCGGTTTGCGCCAGCCCCGCTTTCTTTCTCAACTTGGCATAAACATCTGGCATGTTTTTCCTCAGCCATTTGTAACACTCCCGGCGCAGCAAGGTGTGCTTCCGGTTGTGCTCCCGGCGCCGCTCCACGGTACGCTTCTGTTGGGCAGTGACTCGTTTTGTCATCCTCGAGTACTCTCTTTCTTTAGGAAATCATACCCCGTTCCCCGGACTTCGTGCAGTTCGTCGGAGGGGATTGTAGATCAGCGCCGGGCATTCGTAATGCCCATCGGGCGGGAACATTAAGAGTGGACCATTATTTTGATTGACTGCCACACAAAAAACACCGGCCAGAGTCTGTCACTGGCCGGCAATTCTTTCAACTTATGTTGGATCGCGCTAGATCAACTACGTCCGCCGTGGGCCCGCGGCTTAGTTCTCCCCGTCCTGGCCATCACTGTAGGCTGCAGTCGCTGTCGAACTGCCCCACACCAGGCTGGTGCCCCAGACCACGCTAAAGCCCGAGTCCACGGTAGTGCCCCAAACCACGGAGTTTCCCCAAACCACCGAGTTTGCGCTTAATACCGAGTTGCCCCAGACTACGGAGGTGCCCCAAACCACCGAACTGCCCCAAACCACGGACGTGCCCCAAGTCACAGAATTGGTATTGACGATAGTCACGGTGTTGTTCGCGGCATTGTATCTTGCGGTCGGAGACAGAGCCACACCGTTGGCGACGTCGGTGTCAGCCAAGGCCGCATCGACGTTGAGATACCCCGCGCCGTAAGTGAAAATGTCGTACTGGTTGGTATAGAGGTTGTTAAACACGTCGTAGGAGTTGCAATAGACGCCAAATGCCTTCCACGCCGTCTTCATGATGCGAGCCTTCACCGTATCCGGCGTCAGGGTGGGATCCTGTTGCAGCATGAGCGCGACGGCGCCGCTCACCACGGGTGTCGCCATGCTGGTTCCGCTCAGCCGGAAATATTTGGTAGCGCAGGCCCCGGTACAAGTCCCAGTCGGAGCGATCTCAAGAGCCGGAAATTCGACGTCGAGCGTACTGTTCTTGACGATCAAAGAACCGATGCGGTTGCCGGGAGCGACAATATCCGGCTTCACGACGTGGTCGAGCAAGGTTGGACCCTTGGAGCTGTAGCTGGCGATCGCATCGTCGTTTCGTGTGGGCGTTCCCATGGTCCTGGTCGCGCCCACTGTGATGACCGCAGGATCGTTGCCCGGAGAGCCGATGGTGGCGAAACCATCGGTACCCATCGAATTGTCTCTTCCGTCGTTCCCGGCGGCAACCACTACGACGATGCCTGCGGCCCAGGCTTGTTCGACCACCTGGTCCAGAGGATCGATCGTGTAACTTTCAAAAACTGGCCGGCCCAGCGAAAGATTGATGACGCGAATGTTGTATTGAGTCTTAAGCTGGATGGCACGCTGAATGGCAGCGATCACTTGGCTGTCAGTGCCGGCGCCGTTCTGATCAAGTACGCGCAGATTGATGATGTTAACGTTTGGAGCCATGCCCACGATTTGCTCAGCGTAGCCGCTGCCTGAGCCGGAGGCCGTACCGTTTCCGCCGAGAATCCCGCTAACGTGAGTGCCGTGCCCATACGCATCCACAGTGGAAGTATTTCCCGCGACAAAGCTTTCGCTATGAACCACGCGGGTTCCGCTCGCGGTGTGAAAGTCGACGTGATCGGCGACCCCGCTATCGATTACGGCAACGCCGACTCCCGTACCGTCGAGTGCGTACTGCTGGGATGCCACATCCGCTTCCACCGCCGAAGCAAAACTCTCGTAATTATTCCTGAGACTCACCGCGCGATCCGGGGAGACGTAGACGATATCGGGATCTTTCTCCAGTTTGGAGAGCGCGGAGACGGGAATTCTAAAAGCGGCAGCCTTGATGCTGTGCAGTTTGGTCTTTACCACGGCGCCACGAGCCGACATTCTCTGGTAATGCGCAGCGGTGGGCGTGACATTGAACTGCACGATTACGTCAATGAGATCGTTAGGGTGACGGCGGTCAATATCGTTGGCAATCTTCCCAGCGCGACGCGTCACGCTGAACGCCCGGTCGAGAGGTTGTGACGGCGACGACGCAAAGCTGGCGGTCATGAAGAGAGCCGGAATTGCAAGGGCGAAAACCGCCTTCCGGATTCCCTTCCATTTCTCGGTAGATCGTCTTAATGGCTTCATCGATGGGTCGCTCCAATTACGCCCGTGGATCGTCACTTCGTTAGCTGCCCCAAACCGCTGACGCCAGGTATGAGAAAGCGTGGTTGAAAACGCTAGAGGGAATAATTTGAAGCGCTTCGTAAGTCAGAAACAGAAGCAGGGCCGCCCATTCAATATTCTTTTTTGGCACTTGAAAGCTCCTCACAAGTTGAGTCTTCTCGCAATGTGTGGGTGCAGGCCGATTACCAAAGTGGTCCAATTTAAGTAGCTTTAAATTCAATTAGTTAGATTCGCTCAGTGACACATGCGACGAGGACAGATTGTCCTCCCAAGCTGGGCGGGACGTTGGTACATCGATGAAAAATAACGTGATGGCTGGTTTGCCCGTGTAATGGGACAACTTGTCTCTGCACCCCGGGCGACAACTCCGCGTTCTGATCGAGGCTGTCGCGTTTCAAGAGCCTTGCAAACGCAGACCTGAGGACTTTTCTTCCGTCCACAATTTCGTGATCTCTTCGAGTGATCGGCCCTTGGTTTCGGGAACCAGCCAGCCGACAAGAATGATTGTCAACAATGCCCCGGCGCTGAAAAGCCAAAAGGTACCATCCGATCCCAAATGTTTTTGCATGATGGGAAACAGCTGGTTGCCCAGGTAGCCGACCAGCCAGAGCGCAGTGGTCGCGATGGACATGCCGCGCCCACGAACTTTTGTGGGATAGATTTCCGAGATGATGACCCAGCACGCGACTCCATTGCCAAAGGCATGGCCGGCCACGAAGCTCATCACAAAAATTAAGACTGCCAATCCGCTGCCGTGAATGTGATAGAACCAACCAACCAACGCAAACGAGATACATTGCACGGTGGTTCCCGCCAGGATCAGGGTTTTGCGCCCGGCACGGTCGACCAGCCACAGGGCGAAGAGGGTGAACAAAAGATTGATCAGGCTGACCAATACCGACTGGAAAAATGCGTCGCTGGTTGCGGTTCCGGCGGAGCGAAAGATTTCGGGCAGAAACGAAAATAGGGGCGTGATTCCGCTGATCTGTTGCAACCCCGCCAGCATGATGCCAAGCAGTAGCGGACGACGGAACGTGGTGAAGAGTTCCGAGATGTGACCTTCTTCGATGGCCAGCGAATTCTCGATCTCGGCAGCTTCGCGCCTCGCAATATCAGCGCCGTTGATCTTCGTGAGCACCGCGATGGCCTGATCCCTCCGGCCCATTTTCATCAGCCAGCGCGGGCTTTCGACCGCAGGCAAAATCATCAGTCCGAACAGAATCGCCGGCACAACCCCGGCGAGGAACATCCAGCGCCAGCCCGTGGATATATTCCAGGCTTCGTTGCCCATGCGTTGAATGAGCATGTTGACGAAGACGGCGGCGAGAATTCCGACCACGATGCCAAGCTGGTAGAGCGTTACGCAACGGCCACGAACTCGCGTGGGAGCGATCTCGGCGATGTAGTTCGGAGAAATTACCGACGCGGCGCCGATTCCCACTCCTCCAATCAGCCGCCAGAGAACGAACTGATGGAGATCGGCGGCAAACATCATGCCAACCGATGAGAGAGCAAAACAAACGGCGCACAGCGCGAGACCCTTTTTCTTGCCCAGATAATCGGCAACGCTTCCTGCCGCGACGCAGCCGGCAATGCATCCGATCAGCGCGCAACCGGCGGCCCAACCTACGCCGGCCGCGTCGAGATGAAACAACTGGCTCAAGAATCCGATCGCGCCGCTGATCACAATGTTGTCGTAGCCAAACAGAAAACCGCCTAGGGTGGCGACGCTGGCTGCGATAACGAGAGGAGCGCGCGAATGCGATGGACTGGACGGGGAGTTCAGGTTATTGGCCTCGAGGCGCGAAAGCTACGTCGCATAGATGGGAAGATTCAATTACCGCCTTCGCTGCCAGCATAAACCCGAGGGTGTGGGCCATCCCCGCATGCCAGGGCGCGGAACAAGTCATTTGCGGAGTGTGATCAGGAATAAGCACCCCGTCGAAGTGGTTGCGGTGCAGGATCGCGAGGATGCGAATCATGTCCACATCGCCTTCGTCGATGAAAGTTTCGCGATAGTGGGGCACCTTTCCCACGACGTTGCGAAGATGGATGTAAGCAATCTTGCTTTGTGTGCTGTATCGATCGACCGCATCGTAAATATTGCCTTCCGTCATCTCGGCCAGAGTTCCCACACAAAGCTCAAGCGCGTTGCTGCCGCTTGGAGTCAGATCAATCAACCTTTGATACATGTGGGGCTGGTAGACGAGACGCGGCTGCTGTCGCATGGTTGGCATAGGAGGATCGTCAGGATGCGCCGCGAGTCGCACGCCCGATTGCTCGGCCACGGGAATAACGTCTTCCAGAAATCTTTGCAGGCGCCGCCAGAGTTCTTCATGCGAAATCGAAGGCAGAGTGCCGGCGGCCGCGTTGCGGTTGTAGACCATGTTCCAAACCATTCCATTCGGAATAGGAACTTCTTCAGCTGGACCGTCCATGCCCAGAGTGATCGCATGGCCGCGTCCTAAGGGAGCGGTTACGCGGCCGCAAACGCCAGCCAAACTGAAGTTGTAGCCGAGCACCGGAATACCGGCTTCGCCGAGGCGGCGAATGATGGTCTTCACTTTTTCGATCTGTTGCGGACGCTGCGGACCGTCGAGCAGAATGTCATGCCAGTGCGCGGGATCGAGGTTTTCGATCGCGGCTAGGACTAGTCCGGCGTCTTCAATCTCTTTGCGAAGGCTCTTGAGTTCTTTTGCTGTCCAAAGCTGATTGGGATCGCCGGCAACTCCCCAAGGTTCATACTTCGAACCCGTGGGTTGGTTGTTGCGCGGGTTCGAAGGGCCCTGATTGAAGTAGTCGACCAGATGAACCACGACGTGCGTACAGCCTGCTTGGCGGGCGAAATCGTAATAATCGCGGGTCAGCATGTGACGATAGAGGCCCAGGCCAATCTTCATAGGCGATTTCCAATGCCTCCGCCGTAATCGGGGCTGAGGATTTGCCCGTTGATCTCGCTGGCCAGTGGCGAGCAAAGAAAAACAAACGCGTCCGCGATGGACTCCGGGCTGTTCCGCCGGCCGAGCGAAACTCGCAGCACAAATTCGCGGTAGGCTGGGTCTTCGTCGAAAACTTTCAGCGAACTTCCGGCCGCGACATTTCCTGGCGAAACCACGTTCACGCGAATGCCGGATAGCGCATACTCGAGGGCCAGACTGCGCGCGAAGTTCTCCAGCGCAGCCTTTGCCGAAGCGTATGCAGAGATTTGCGAGTGTGGCATTCGAGCTACGTAAGAGGATGTGAAAATCAAGTGACCAGCAATCTTGCGCTGCACCCATCGCGCAAGCACGGACCGCGCCAGATAAGTTTGCGCAAAATAGTTAAAGCGGAAGATGCGTTCGTAATCAGCCTCCGAGGTACTGGCGAACGGATGCAGTCCACAGCCACCCGCGTGGCCGATGACCGTATCCATGGCCGGAAACTTTTCGAAAGCTGCATTCACTACGGCTTCTACCTGGGTGGAGGCGGTGATGTCGGCGGGAAAATAGAGATAAGACGACGGCGAAATCTTCCAATCATCGAGCCCTCGCTTGGCTTCGTCGTCAGCCTTTATATCGGTGAGCACCAGCGTCGCACCGCTTGCAGTCAGCCTTCGAACCATGTGCTCGGCAATCGCTCCCAAAGCCCCGGTGATCAGGATTGTCTTGCCGGAGAGATCAATGCTAATCACTGCACGCTCCCCTCGAATCTCGAAAGCACTTCGTGGCCCGACTCGGTGACCAGTACATTATCTTCGATGCGCGCACCTCCGCCGCGTTCAGGGACGTACACTCCGGGCTCAATCGTAATTACCATGCCGGGCTCGAGCTTGGCCGATTCTCCGGGAAGGATCAAAAATCCCGGATCGTGATAGCGAAAGCCGACGTGGTGGCCGGTATGATGGGTGAAGAAAGATGCGAGTCCCTTGGCTCCGATCATGTCTCGCGCCAATGCGTCTATGTCGCCAGCGGACACACCGGGCCGTATGCCATCAACCGCGGCTTGCTGAGAATCTCTGACGATAGCGAGTACCTGTTCGACTTCAGGTTTTAGGGAACCTACTGGTGCGGTACGCGTGAGGTCGCTCCAATACCCATTGACACAAGTTGCCAGTTCGATCAGGACTAAATCGCCATTCTCCAAGCGGCGCCCGGTCGAGCGATTAAATCGTCCCGCGTGAGCACTGTTCGGTCCGGATTGAACCATGGCCCACCCTCGGGAATGGAATATGCCATCGTGGCCAATTTGCCGATAAATCGCCGACTCCACTGCCGCCGCAACCTCTGTTTCAACGACTCCCGGCTGCAAATTCTCAGAGAAAGCTTGCAGGCCAACATCCGCAACTCGATTTGCCAGCCGGATTGCGTCGATTTCTTCTGGGGTCTTTCTTAAATAGAGATCCGCAAACGCCGCCTGGTGCTGAGCATCAGGCTCGGCGGCGAGCGCCGACAACTGTCCCGCAAACCCTTCAGGGATAGGAATTTGTTCTGCCGCTTGAATCGGCAGAGAAGTCCTGGCGGCACTGAAACTCATTCCGAAGTGTCGGCTCTTGCCCCCGGCCTTAGCTAGTTCAGCGCCCACGGCCGACACAAGGACAGAATATGGATCGCTGCATTTCAGATCGCCCCAGGGATATTCTTGAACCCGCAGCCCGGCGGGAATATGGTCGTGCGGTTCGATTTGAGGAATGAAAAGGACAGGCTCGGCATCTGCAAAATAAATCAGCAACGACGCGCCCCAGAAGGGAAAATACCCGGACAGCATGAGGAGCTCGTCAGGCCTCCACGCAATCCATGCCTGCAAATCCTGTCGACCAAGAAAGCTGCGGATCTGTTCTGCGCGACACGGCACGCTCGCGCTCTCACGGTTTGCGCTCAAATCGGTGTCCCCATTCTGTTCTACATGATCCCGTACTTCTCGAACGCTTTGACCGCACTGCTTCCCTCTTCAATCGCTTTCCTTACCAGCTTTTCGCCGCGAGCTTTTTCGACAGCCCGCGTGAATACCTCGGCTTCGGCTTCGGCGGGAACCACCAAAACGCCGTCAATGTCGCCGAAAATAATATCTCCCGGACGGACGCGGACAGATCCAATCTCCACCGGAATGCGGAAGTCGACCACTTTGTAGCGCGGAGCTGCGTCCTGCCCGTAGGATCCGAAACCGAAGGTAGGAAAACCCATATTCAGAATGGCTTTCGTATCTCTCACGTAACCGTTCAACACAGCGCCCCGGCTACCCAGCCTCCGGGCTCGCGTGCTCATGAGTTCTCCCCAGAGCGCGTTCCGAGGCGAGGAGCCGGTGTTGATGTAAATTTCGTTGGTACGGAGATCGTCGAGCGCTTCCAGCATCAGGCCAAACGATTTTTCCATTAATTTGTTCGCACTGCCAGCGATTTTTTCGGCGAACACATCGACGGAAAGAACCGGCATGGCGCGGCCGATCACCACCATATCCTGCCGAAGCGGCTGAATCTGTGGCGGAAGAAATTGGTGCTGAAGATCCAACTTGTCCATCACATCGCCGACGACGCAGGTGAAAAGCTCACGCTGCACGGTGGCGAAGAGTTCGTCATCTGAGTTCCAGAACTTCGTCGCGCTCATTGGCCGCGCGCCTCTTTGATTTTTTCCACGAACTGCCGGGCAAGCTGGGTAATGGACGCGAAATCGCCAGTCTTGGCTCCAGCCGTGAGATTGCCCCCCACCCCCACGGCAACTGAACCGGCGTTGATCCAGTCAGCGACATTCTCGACGCTGACGCCGCCAGTCGGCATTAGTGACGCTTGCGGAAGCGGACCTTTCACGGCTCTAACAAACGCCGGCCCGAGAATTTCGCCGGGAAAGACTTTCACGATGTCAGCGCCCCACTCCATGGCAGCGACTACTTCGCCAATCGTTCCCGCGCCGGGCATGTAGGGCACCTGATAGCGATTGCAGAGACGCGCCGTCTCGGGGTTCAGCGCCGGACTGACCACGAATTGCGCTCCGGCGAGAATGGCGGTGCGCGCCGTTTCCGGATCAAGAACCGTGCCCGCTCCTAACAGAATCTGGCCCAAGCTCCTCTTCGCGAGATGCTCGATCACACCACTTGCCCCCGGCACGGTGAAGGTGATTTCCAATGCAGCAACACCTCCCAGAGCGCAGGCTTCGGCGATGCGTGCAGCCTGGTCAGGGCTCGCCGCTCGGATCACGGCCACTAAGCCGGAGGCGACAATCTTTCCCAACACTTCTATTTTCACGATTGACATAATGTTTCGGTGTGCACTCGCGCTTCCGGTTTGGGCCTAGAACGAGATCATCCTGGGCAGCAAAACGGCTTAGTATACGCGCCACCGCACGGGTTGCACACGCTTACTCAAAAAACGGTTCCCCCCTGCGTGCATACCGTCGGGCGACCTCCTCATTCAGCTTAACTCCAAGGCCGGGTTTCTCGGGGATCGCAATGAATCCATTCTGAATAATGGGCTTGGGCACACCGTCGACCAAGTCATTCCAGAAAGGAACTTCGGAGGCGTGAAACTCCAGCGCGAGAAAGTTTGGGATCGCGGCGCAGAAGTGAGCCGCTGCCAGAGTGCCGACCGGACTGCTGATGTTGTGCGGCGCGATCGGCATGGTATGCACGTCGGAAAATTGCGCAATGCTCTGAGCGACGGATAAGCCTCCGACTTTCTGGAGGTCGGGAGTAACTACGCTCAGCGCGTGTTGCGCGATGATTTCCTGAAAGCCCTCAAAAAGGTAAAGATTCTCTCCAGTCGCGATGGGTACGCGCACCTTTGCGCTCACTTCTTTTAGCGCAGCAACATTGTTTGGTGGGACCGGATCTTCGAGCCACAACAGACGGAACGGTTCGAGTTCCCGCGCCACTTTCACAACATCGCTGGCGTTGTAGCGCCAATGGCAATCGACCGCGATGTCCGTGTCTTTACCCACCGCGTCGTGAACCGCACCGATCAAATTCACCATGTGATCGATAGCGCGATTACTCAATGCTCGATTGTGAGGATCGGAGCCCCATGTGCCGGGGACGTCTAGATCGAACTTCAGAGCGGTGAATCCTTCTGCTCGCTTGGCGAGCGCCTGGCGGCGATAGTCGTCTGGTGATGCAGGAGAATCTTCGCTAGCCTCACCGAAATAATCTTTGGCAGTATGTGCCGTCCGTTTCGATTCCCACGGCGCGGGGCGGGAACGCAACACCTCGTCTAAACTCTCGAGAGCCGCGCCCCCGTGGCAATCAGCGTAGATGCGAACTCGGTTACGAAATTTACCTCCTAGCAGGCGATAAATGGGTACGTTGAGCCACTGGCCAAGAACATCCCAGAGCGCAGCTTCGATGCCACTGATCGCGTTATAAATAATGCCCGCCACCGACCCTGCGCCAGAAGTTGCAAGCTGTAACTTGCGAAACAAACGATGAATGTCGCGCGGGTCTTCGCCCAGTAACAGCGGTTCAAGCGAGCGCAGAATCGATGTCAGGCCCGGAGCGAAGAAGCACTCGCCCAAGCCTCGAACTCCTTCATCAGTTTCAATGCGAACGAATGTCCAATCGAAATTGCCCTCCACCACCGCGGTCTTTAACCTTAGGATCTTCACGTCACTCTCGATTTTCTTCCGCGCGATTATACGCTGTGGTGATTCGTCGGCGCTCAGCGGCATCCGCGCGAACTGCCCGTCCGGTGCAGCGGAGATTAAACAACACCCACTTGAACCAGCTAGAATGCTGCAATGGACTCGATCATTTTGAAAGCGCCGGAAAGCTGCAAGTGGGATTGCGTCAGTCTCGGAGAAGTCATGCTGCGGCTCGATCCCGGGGAGGAACGTATTCATACGGCTCGAAATTTTCGCGCGTGGGAAGGAGGCGGAGAATATAACGTTGCCCGCGGGCTCAGGCGATGCTTCGGCATGTGCACGGCGGTTATTACGGCATTTGCAAAGAACCCGATTGGGCAGCTGCTCGAAGACCTGATTCTGCAGGGAGGAGTCGATACATCGCTTATTCGCTGGGTGCCTTATGACGGAATTGGCAGAACTGTACGCAACGGCCTGAATTTTACCGAGCGCGGTTTCGGTGTACGCGCGGCGGTCGGTTGCTCAGATCGGGGCCACACGGCAATCGGGAACAGCGAGCCGGGTGATTTTGATTGGCAACATATTTTCGCCGCGAGCGGTTCTCGCTGGCTGCACACCGGTGGCATTTTTGCCGCGCTTTCTTCTTCGTCAGCATCCGTCGCGAGGACCGGCATTCACGCGGCGCGATCTTCGGGCACCGCAGTTTCCTACGATCTCAACTATCGGGAATCGCTCTGGAAAGGCATCGGCGGGAAGGCCAAGGCCCAGGATGTAAACCGGGAATTGGTATCAGCTGTTGATGTTCTTTTCGGCAACGAGGAGGATTTTTCGGCGACGCTCGGAGTCGCAATCGAAGGCGTTGGCGACGACTTCAGTCACCTTCCGATTTCAAGTTATGAATCGATGCTGCGGCGCGTCGCAGAGCTTTATCCGAACTTGAAGCTCATTGCGACCACCCTGCGGACCGCCCACACGGCAACGAAAAACGACTGGGGCGCGATCGCGCTTTATGAAGGAAAGATCATTCATGTTCCGCAGCGGCCGCTGGAGATCCTGGACCGCGTCGGCGGCGGCGACTCGTTCGCTTCGGGCGTGATCTATGGTTTTCTTGCAGGCAAGGATGCGCAGTGGTCGGTTCAGTGCGGGGTGGCCCATGGCGCGCTAGCGATGACAACGCCGGGAGACACAAGCATGGCCACGCTCTCCGATGTCGAGGCCGTAATGCGAGGCGGATCGGCGCGCATCGCGAGATAAGGAGCCACTTGCTTGAAAAAAACGCTATTGAAGCGCGACGAACTTCAAACATACGGGTGATGGCACCTGGGACACGTCTCCAGTCGGCTTGAGGCGGCCGGTCTTTTGATCGATGCGAAAAACGACGATGTTGTCGGAATCCTGGTTCGCGGCGAGGAGCCAAGACCCGGTGGGATCGATCGCGAAGTTGCGCGGCGTCTTTCCGCCCGTCGGATCGGTCTCAACGTGCGTCAACAAGCCTGTATGGGAATCGATCGCGAACACGGCGATGCTGTCAGCCCCACGGTTCGAAGCGAAGAGAAATTTGCCCGAAGGGTGGATTTCGATTTCCGCCGCCGTGTTTTCGCCACCAAATCCTTTCGGGAGCGCGGAGATGGTTTGCAGTTCATGCAGCGCGCCGGAAGCGACATCATACGAGTACGCCACGACCGAAGATTGCATCTCGTTCAGCACGTAGAGAAAACGGCCGTCGGTGCTGAATACTAAGTGCCGCGGACCCGCACCAGGACTAGCTTTCACGATTTGCGGTTTAGATTCCAGGGTTCCCTTCGCGGCATCGAACGAATAAATGAGCAACTGATCGAGTCCAAGATCAGCGACCACGGCAAAACGATTGTCCGGCGACAACGCGATGGCGTGGGCATGAGGTCCCTTCTGTCGCTCTGGATTAACGCTGGAGCCTTTGTGCTGCACGAATGACGTAACCTCGCCCAATCGGCCGTCGTTCAGCACCGCGAACACTGCCACGCTGCCGGAAGTGTAGTTGGAAACCAGCGCGTACTTGCCCGTCCGGTCAAGAGTGATGTGAGCTGGATCTGCACCCTGCGAAGAGACTTGGTTTAATAGAGAAAGTTTGCCGGTGTCGGTCTGAATCGCAAATGCACCCACCGCGCCCGTGGGCTGCCCGCCATAGCTTTCAGTCTCATTGACCGCATAGAGGAATCGTCCGCCAGAATCGGCCGCGAGAAAAGACGGCTCTGCGGATTCGGCGGCAAGGCCTAGCGAAGTAAGCTTGCCGGTGGAGGAATCAAAGCGGTAGGCATAGATTCCTTTGCTACCGTGGTCGGTGTACGTGCCAACGTAAACCAGGTATTTCCGAGACGCAGAGTCCGCCGCAGGCGCGAACACAGGTAAGGCTAGCGCAATCAGAAAAACAACTATGAGGCGGAGAACCTCTAGAGGGAATGGCGTTCGGACTTTCATGGATTCTTTTCCTGACTCAGGCTGGCATCCTTTGTGTGCCTTCGTGTCCTTTCGTGGTTATAGCATTCGAACTTCATCAGCCACAGAGGACACCAAAGTGCACTAAGGAAAATCTATCAGATGGTTCCTAACGTACCGTCTCCTCCGGTTCCGGAATCGGCTCAATGCGTCCCAGCAAAAAGATGTAGCCCACAATCCCCAGCAACAGAATTACGGTTGCGGTCACAAAGGCGGCGGCGAACGAATGCGTCCCAGAAACAATGTAGCCAGTCACGATCGGCGCAGAAATCGCTGCGATCTGGCCACAAAAGTTTACCGCACCTCCGAGCGTGCCGACGCTTTCCCGCGGTGCAATGAGAGATGGAACTGTCCATGCCACCGGCGCGGCCGCGGCCAATCCGCCCAAGGCAAGACTGATCCAGACTAGCGCGGCCGCAGAACTATGAGTGCTCGCTGCGCCGAAGATCGCCAGACCGAAACTCATTCCCACCACCATCACGGATTGCCGAACCCGGTTCGCATCCCAACCGCGTTGGATGAGAGCGTCCACCAGCCATCCCCCGACCAAGAGATCGGTGAAAGTGGCAAACAACCAGGGCACGCTGGTGTAGAAAACCGAGTGAAACAAATCCATGTGAAGAGAAACGGAAAGATAGCTGGGCAGCCAGGTCAGCAAGAGAAAGAAAGTATAGTTGTAGGCGCCCCATCCCAGGGCGAGTCCGTAGACCTTTCGCTGCCGCAAGAGATAGCCCAGCGAGGCGCCTTTTGCTGCTTTCGCCCGGTCTTCTGGTTGAGCGCCACCGCGGAGAATAAACTGGAGCTCACCGGCTGATAGGCCTTTGTCTTCGCTAGGATTCCGATAAATCACGTAGAACAGCACAAAATAAAGAAAGCTCATGAAGCCGGTGGCGGCAAAACTCCAGCGCCAGCCAAAATACAACAGCAGCAGGCCGATCAGCGGAACTCCAATTGCGCTGGAGAATTTTGCAGCCGCATCAGTAATCGCCGTCGCCAGGCCTCTTTCCTCTCGCGTGAACCAGTAACCCAAGGCTTTGGCGTTCGCCGGAAACGTGGGCGATTCGCTCACGCCGAGAAGTAAACGTGCTCCAAAGAACCAACTGAGACCTGGAGCCAGCGCGGCGGCGAAAGATGAAATGCTCCACAGAAGCGCACTCATCCGCCCCACGCGGCGCACTCCTAGCCGGTCCAGCAACACTCCGGCCGGCATTTGCATCAAGGCGTAAGTCCAACTGAAGGCGCTCGATAGATAGCCAAAGGCAACCAACGATAAACCAAACAAATCATGGAGCGCGTCCCGAGAAACCGACAGATTGATTCGGTCGAAGAAGTTGACCAGAACCCCAAAAGCCAATAGGAATGCGATTCGCCATCGTCTGCGCGGCACGCTCACGTGCGAAATCGTTTGCGGCAAGAGCGCTCCGGAAGGAAGCTGGCTAGAGGACATGGTTTCGGGTCGGGCACCATCGTCAACGAATTCACGCTATCTTGCAACAGGAACTTTGCGAATCAAGGATTTGTGAATAAAAGAAAAGAAATGAAGGGATAGACCAGAAGACACATCAGAAGACAGATCAGGGAACGATCATTGCACGCCGATGCCAGCGAGCAGTCCACCGTCCACGAGGTAATCGCCCCCGGTACAGAACCCTGCTTTGTCCGACGCCAGGAACGCCGCCAGTTCAGCGACCTCTTCGGTCGTGCCAATACGCCGCAAAGGATGGGCCGCGCCAAAACGTGCGAACGCCTCTTCCGCCGGCAGATCAGGCGCGAAGTGTGCCGCAGAGCGTGCCAGCATGGGTGTGCGGATCGAGCCCGGGCTAATCGAATTGACGCGAATATTGTCGGCCGCATGGTCCAGCGCCAGTGCGCGCGTCAAACTGTGGATTGCTCCCTTCGATGTCGCATACGCGGCAACGCCCCGCTGGCACGCGTATCCCTGAACCGATGCCAGATTGATAATGGATCCACCTCCGCGCTTCTTGATCTCCGGGATACCCAGGTGCGCCAAGAGATAGATGCTGCCAACATTCACCATCATGCAGCGGTTCCAAGTCGCGAGGTCGGTTTCGACGACGGTGCCGAAGGGATGAATCGCGGCTGCATTGACGATGATGTCAAGGCCGCCGTGACGGCTCACCGTCTGCGCAATCACCGCGCGCATTCTGTCGAGGTTCGTCACATCGCAATGTTCGACCAGCAGCGTCAAGCCGAGTTGCTCGGCTTCGCGAGTCAACTCTTGATTCCCAGCTGCGTCAATGCCGCACGCAACCACTTGCGCGCCTCCCGCAGCAAAGCGCTTCGCAATCGCGCCCCCGATCCCTGTGGTCCCCGTCACCAGCGCAACCCGTCCCGTAAACTCTTTCATAGGAATTGGTCCTCAGTTTGCACATTCGCGCTGTGCTTTACTCGGACAACTCAGGAAAAGCATACTTCAACCCCTGCATCACACCACGCAGTTCGGCAAGCCCCTTCAATCTCCCCACCAACGAATAACCGGGATTTACTTTCTTGCCGATGTCATCGGCCAACAGGTGTCCGTGGTCGGGACGCATGGGAATTTCATGGTCGACCCGGCCCGCGCGTCGCCGCCGCGATTCTTCGTCCATCATAGCGCGGACCACGCCCACCATATCCGAACTGCCTGCCAGATGTTCCGCTTCATGAAAAGATCCGTCGTGCTCTCGCGTCACCTGCCGAAGGTGCACAAAATGAATGCGACTACCGAATTCGCGAGCCATCGCCAGCAGGTCGTTATCGGCTCTCGCTCCGAACGATCCAACACAAAACGTCAGCCCATTTTCGAGCGTATCGCAACCAGCAAAAATCGCTCTCACATCCTCGGTGGTTGAGACGCTCCGCGGAAGGCTGAACAACGGCCAGGGCGGATCATCCGGGTGTATGGCTAGCCGAACGCCAACCTCTTGCGCCACCGGGACAACTTCCCGCAAAAATGCGACCAGGTTGTTTCGCAACTCTGCCGCCTTGACACCCTGGTATTCCGCGATCAACCCGCGAATCGTCTCGCGATTGTAGGATGCCTCGGCGCCAGGCAGCCCGGCGATGATCGTTTGTTCCAGATCACTCTTGCGTAAGTCAGACATCGAATCGACGCGCGCGCGGGCCGCTCGGACCCGGTCTTCGGAATAATCCGCCTCAGCTCCTTTGCGCTCGAGGATGAAGAGGTCATAGGTCGCGAAATCTACCACATCAAAACGCAGAGCGTAGCCCGTCGTGGGCAGACGCCATTTCAAGTCCGTCCTTGTCCAGTCCACGACCGGCATAAAGTTATAGCAAATGACTTTCACACCCGCCTTCGCGACCGCGGCCAGACTGTCCTTCCACGCGCCAATGAAACGCGCATACGGTCCGGATCGAAGTTTGATCGAATTGTGGACCGGGATGCTTTCCACCACGGACCAGACGAAGCCCGCCGCGAGAATCTCATCTCTTCGTTTGAACACTTCGTCCAACGGCCACGCTTCGCCTCGGTAAAGATGGTGCAGTGCGGAGACGATCCCGGTGGCCCCCGCTTGCCTGATGTGATCGAGAGGAACAGGATCGCTCGGCCCGAACCATCGCCAAGTCTCTTTCATGTCTGAATGTTATCCTTTGTCGAATCCGTCGTCGGTGAAAAACTTTCTGACACACCGCCCATTACAAGAAACGCGCTCCTGGGTTTAAGATAAAAGCCTACAGCAGAACACTGGCTTTCTTGCCCTTGGGGGATTTGAAAGCTTGAGGGATAGTGAATGTGCAGGAATATCAAAACCCTTTTCAATTTTGATCCGCCCGTCACTCCGGAAGAGATTCGAGCCGCTTCGCTTCAGTTCGTGCGGAAGATCAGCGGTTTTAACAAGCCGTCGAATGCAAACGAGGCAGCGTTCCTAGATGCAATCGATGAGGTAGCCGACGTCGCGACACGCCTACTCCACTCGCTCAAGACCAATGCTCCGGCGAGGAATCGCGAAGAAGAGGCCGCAAAAGCAAAAGCGCGTGCCGCCGAGCGATTCGGCGCTTGAATCTCTCCAAAGCTCGTCTGCGATTTACGGATGAATCCCGTCGGTTAAGATGTCGCCGGGTGCGAGTGCTCCGATTGGACGGCTATCGCGTGATGCAGCTCCTCGGATCCATAAGTTAATTGGTAGGCGCGGCAGGAATTGAACCTGCAACCCTCGGATTAGAAATCAGATAATAAGGAGGCGGCCTCGATACTTTTCAACAGTCTAGGATCACGCTCAGGGCCCTGAAGTGGGCAGGAACGCTCTCAGGTGGGTCCGAACTTGCAACGAAACTAGCAATAAATAATGGAGTCGCTTCGCGCGTCTGCTTGGCTTAATTGCAACCTTGATGACGCCGCCAAGGTTATCCCCGAAGGGGTCGCGGAACCTAAGCTCAGTCAGGCGAGCGGCGAAGGCCCATACGCCACTGCCGTTGCGTGGGGTACCGGCGGCTCAGGCGCAGTCTCATTCCATGATCGAGGAGTCGCCATCGGCGTTCAGCTTGAGCCCGCGCACGCGATCGAGGTTGACGATCGTAGAGCAATGGATCCGGCAAAAGATGGTCGGGTCCAGTTCCCGATCGAGATTCGAGAAGCTGCGCCGCAGAAGATGGGATTTTCCACCCACATGCAGTCACGCATAATAATCGCCGGCTTCGATCCAATCGATGTCGGAAGGCTTACGAAGGAAATTCGCCCGGTTTTGAAGATCACATAGCATGTTCTGATGCGTTATGAAAATTCACGACTCTACAGATCCTTTAACGGTTTTCCAAAGCGCGTTCTGATGCGTTTTGCTTGTCTTCGACCCGTTTTGGACGTGGAACCACCACGTTTTTATCAAAGCAAATTTCCGGCAGAACCAACGCCGGCGCAAGTGCACCCAAAAACTTATGAGAGTGATTACTTGCTGAGTCACTGCAAAGCGGCCGACGCGGTCCTGCTCAAGGCACACTTCGTTTGCAAGCCGACTTGCTTACGCCACCAGTTGGCGGACATCGAAAATCCGCAGCGAGCCTCGTCATTGAAAGCCAGCCCGATCGAATCCGATGACTTGGCGGCAGAGAAAGCTTGGCCTTCTATCCGAAATCGGCAGCGTATTCTCGGTGGGCCTCAACCGCTTCTGTAATAGAACTTCTCTGAATCTACAATAAAGTCTATTGACATACTCGTGTATGTTTGTTATTTTCCCTGCACTGTGCTCGTCGTCAGTCATTAAGAGCACAGCCTGAACAGCAATGCGCGCTGACATTCGATGTTTGCCGGGGGCGAACGCCGCCTTATTTGAACAAAGTGGTCGCTGTGCAATCCTGCTGGTTCTGCGCACGGGTCTAGTGGCTTGGGGGGGATATGACTGGGAGATTGGTTTCTAATAGGAAGCTGGTCGTTTTCACATGGGTAGTAGCTGCTGCGGTTTTGCTTAATTCTGCTCCGCTCCGTGCGCAGGTGGCTGGCGCAACGTTATCTGGCACGGTTGCGGATTCGACGGGCGCCGTTCTCGTCAATGCAAGCGTCTCAATCAAGAATCTGGCGACTGGAATTACGCGAGAGATCACGCTCGATTCCAAAGGCTTGTACTCCGTACCGGATCTGCCTCCCGCAACTTACGACGTGACTATTTCCGCCCCGGGATTTTCCACCCGTATTGAACATGGGGTCGAGTTGGCCGTTGGTGAGTCGCGAGTCTTGGATGTCACATTGCGCCCAGGCGGAGTGGACCAACAGATTCAGGTGCAGAGTGTGGCTTCTACGGTTGATTTGACTACCTCCATGATCAGTGCGGAGGTCACAGCGGAAACCTTGCGGGATCTTCCACTGAACGGACGCGACTGGACGCAACTTGCAACCCTCCAGCCCGGCATTATTACGGTTCGAGTTCAAGCTTCGTCCAGCAATATCGGCGGCAGGGGAAACCGGGGTTTTGGCAATCAGTTGGCGGATACGGGCCACAGCCCATACATGAACAATTACAGAATCAACGGGATCAGCGCTGTTGATTATTCCAACGGTTCTCCGGGCAGTGTGCTGGGCGGACAACTCGGCGTAGATGGTATTGAAGAGTTCTCAGTCCAGACCACAAATTATCCCGCGGAATATGGTAGGAGCGCCGGCGCCGTCATTAATGCCATAACCAGATCCGGAACAAACCAGTTCCACGGAAGTCTATACTGGTTTCTGCGAGACGACAAACTGGATGCCCGCAACTACTTCGACCCCCCGCAGATTGCGCCATTCCATCGCAATCAGTTCGGAGCTTCCGGGGGTGGACCCATCCAGAAAGATAAAACATTCATCTTTGCGAATTACGAGGGCATTCGCCAGGATTTGGGTGTCACTTATCAAGACACGGTGCCGACAGCTGCGGCGCGTGCGGGCAATCTGTGTTCCGTTCCGACTACCGGCACGTGCACGCCAACTACGATTGCTGTGAATCCCCTGGTTGCGCCATTTCTCAAGCTTTGGCCTCTGCCCAACGGTGCCTTAGTGCCGACCGGAAATGGCGACACCGGCTTCTTTAATACCGGAACAACAGCTCCAATCGTTGAGGACTATCTCACCGTCCGGGTTGACCACCACTTCTCCTCCAACGACACGCTTTCGGGCAGTTATTCATACGATAAATCAGACCAAGTGACGCCTGACGCGCTACTGCTCAGCACCAACCGCGATCTGAGCAAACGCCAACTAGCAACCTTGGAATGGAACCACGTATTTAATTCAGCAATCGTGAACAGCGCGCGTATCGGCTACAACCGTCCGCAGGAGGAGTTAAATGCCCCGGTCACTGCCCTTAATCCTCTGGCAGATGACACCAGTCTTGGTGCCCTACCGGGAAAATATTCCCCCATTCTTCAAGTGCCAGGCCTGACGAATGTGCAAGGTTCGTTGGGGGCGCTACCCATAAGCACGCAGGCCATGAATTCCATTCAGGCATATGACGACCTGTCGATCACCAAAGGCAAGCATGCACTGAAGTTTGGCGGTGCAATTGAGAACATCCGGCAAAACATGGAAATCGTCGTTCGGCAGAACGGAGCTTTCAGTTTTCCTTCTTTGCAAGGGTTTCTTGAAAACCAGCCCACCAACGTTACCCTGCTAGACCTCAGTCAACTGCAGGAAGTCGGAGCGCGACAGACGGTTTTCGGATTGTATGCGCAGGATGACTGGCGCGTGCGATCGAACTTGACCATCAACCTCGGATTGCGTTACGAGCCCACGACCATTCCTACCGAAGCACACAACAGATTAGAGGCAATACGAAATTTCTACGGCGGTCCAATTGTGCCCATTAACGCCCTATGGGACTCGAATCCAACTCTTAGGGATTTTGCGCCGCGAGTGGGTTTCTCGTGGGACCCGACCGGTGCCGGCACAACCGTGATCCGTAGTGGTTTCGGGATCTACGATGCGCTGCCTCTCCCCTGGACCTGGATTGCACCAATGGCCGACTCGTATCCGTTTAGCTTGTTTGTTGGAGCTGGGAATCTCCCGCCGGGATCATTCCCTACCGGGGCGGCCTCACTCGTCCCTTTTACTACGCAATTCGCTTCGGCTTTTTATACGCCTCCGGATCCGAAACGATCTTATGTGATGAACTGGAATCTCAACGTCCAACATCAGTTCTCGGGAAGTGTGATTGGAACCGTCAGTTATGTTGGTTCACATTCCCTTCATGGCTACTGGCACTCCGATGATCAGGATATGGTTCTGCCTACATTAACCTCGGCGGGATATCTCTGGCCGTATCCCGTAGGCAGCGGAACCAGACTTAATCCTTTGGTCGGCACTATCGGACCGGTTTTCAACGATGTTTCCGGCTCTTACAACGGTTTAGTCGCAGGAGTAACCAAGCGGTTCAGCCACAATTTCCAGGCACAGGGTTCTTACACCTACAGCAAGTGTCTTGACACAGGCTCGACTGGGCCCGCGACCAGCCCCTTCGACAATACCGTCGCCGACCCACCGTTCTTTATTCCTCAAGCCAGGAATGGCGCGTGTGATTTCGATGTGCGTCAAAACTTCGTTGGAAACTATTTGTGGCGCCTACCCAATCCAAATTTTGGCGGGGCGGTTGGGAACAAGGTGTTGGGCGGCTGGGCCATTGGCGGCGTACTCACACTAGCGACTGGCACACCTTTCACGGTCTACATCGGTGGTGACTCCCTTGGACAGAACAGCACTGGTCCGGTGAATTATCCAGACCGAGTCGCAAGCCCCGGCTGCGCCGATCCCGTCAATCCTGGCAATCCCAACAATTATCTCAAGCTGAACTGTTTTACTCCTCCAATCGCCCCGCCTGCTTTCGCGGCATTATGCCAGCCAGCTGCGGCAAGTGTTGCTGCTGCGATTCCGAATACTTGCATGAATCTTTTCGGCAATAACGGAAGAAATTCCATTTACGGACCGGGCGTGGCGGACTGGGATTTCTCCGTGATGAAGGACACGCACATTTCCGAGTCTCTCAATGTCCAGTTCCGGGCAGAGTTCTTCAACATCCTGAATCACGCGAATTTTCAGTCACCGCTGGATAACAGTACGGTGCTGAATCAGGACGGAACCCCGACTCCGGGAGCTGGCGTCATTGATGCTACGACGACAACTTCACGGCAGATTCAGCTGGGGCTCAAACTCATCTGGTGATCGATAACCGTTCGTGCCGCTCGCCAAATTTGCGGTGAGGTAAAGGAGTCGGCAAGTGACCAAGCGTACCAAAGAATCCGTGGACCGGCGCAGTTTCCTGAAAGGGGCAGCTATATGTGCAGCGGCGCTCACTGCTCCTCTCGATGCGGAAATAGCACCCTCAAGTACGAGCCAGCATGCCACAGGTGTGCCGCCGATGTCTGCGCAGGCAGAAACCGAACCTCCTAATTCCGCCGAAGTCCTGGCACCCGGACAGCAGGTCGGGGCGGACTTCATGGTGGATGTGATCAAGAGTCTGGGGTTCGAGTATCTCTGCGCCAACCCGGGCACAAGTTTTCGCGGATTACACGAGTCCTTCATTAATTACGGCGGAAACAAAGCGCCGGAATTCATTACTTGTTGCCATGAGGAATCATCGGTCGCAATGGCTCACGGCTATTACAAGATTGAAGGTAAGCCCCTTCTTGTCTGCGCTCATGGAACTGTGGGACTGCAGCATGCCTCGATGGCAATTTACAATGCCTGGTGCGACCGTGTACCCGTTTACATTGTGCTCGGAAATCAGGCTGACGCCACGAAGCGTCATTCGTATGGAGATTGGGACCACTCGGTTCAAGACGCTGCTTCCATAGTTCGCGATTTTGTTAAGTGGGACGACTACCCCGCATCATTACCTCACTTCGCGGAATCTGCAGTGCGCGCGTACAAAATTGCAATGACTCCGCCGTCGAAGCCAGTTCTTTTGGTGGTGGATCAGGATTTGGCGGAGGCCCCGACCAGCGGACCCAATCCCCCCATTCCGAGATTAACCCCGCCTTCTGCGCCGCAAGGTGATTCGGGCTCAGTTGCCGAGGCCGCACGTTTGTTGGTGGCTGCAGAAAATCCTGTGATCGTGCTGGGCCGCACCGCTCGAACACAGGCAGGAGTGGACCAGCTGGTTGAACTCGCGGAATTGTTGCAAGCCCCGGTTGTCGACAAGACCCTGCGAATGAATTTCCCCACGCGACACCCGCTCAACCAATCGGTGGGAGCCCAGCCGGGGCGCCACGGACGGCAACTAATCGCGAATGCCGACGTGATTCTCTGCCTTGAAGTCACGGATGTCTGGGACACGGTGAACTCTTACCGCGATCAACCCGATGGAGGTTGGAGCCGCGTTGCTAAAAAGAACGCGAAGCTGATCAGCATCAATGCGGACGAACTGTATATTCGGTCGAATTATCAGGATTTTCAGCGCTACACCGAAATTGACGTAGATATCGCGGCGGACACCGAAGCAACTTTGCCTTCGCTAAACGAAGCGATCAAATCGCGAATCACTGCCGATCGCAAGACGTTGTTTGCCGATCGCCGTGCAAAGTTGGCGCTGGCGCACGACCAGGAGCGCAGTCAATCGCTTGCCCAAGCGGCATACGGCTGGGATGAGAGCCCGATCAGCGTTGCCCGTATGTGTGCAGAGTTGTGGGCGCAAATCAAAGATGAGGACTGGTCATTTGTTTCCTACTGTTCCTATGTGAGCTGGTGGCCCCTGCAATTGTTCGATTTCACAAAACACTATCAATACATCGGTGAATCTGGCGGCTACGGCATCGGATACAACGCCCCGGCAACGTTAGGCGCCGCTCTCGCCAATCGCAAGTACGGTCGCCTGACGGTCAACATTCAGAGCGACGGCGACCTGATGTATGCCCCCGGCATTCTCTGGACGGCTGCCCATCACCGCATCCCCATCCTGAGCGTCATGCACAACAACCGGGCTTACCATCAGGAACTCATGTACGTGCAGCGAATGTGCAATCGCCATAATCGCGGCATTGACCGTGCCACGATCGGAACAACGCTGCAAGATCCCAACATCGACTTTGCAAAACTTGCTCAAAGCATGGGTGTCTACGCCGAGGGTCCGATCACTGATCCGAAAGATCTCGGCCCTGCCATCCGGCGCGCGAAGGAAGTCGTGAAACGCGGTGAGCCGGCACTGGTGGATGTCGTAACTCAGGCACGTTAAGGATTCTTATGACAAAACCACATAATCGTGGCGAGCAACGCGCCACGAGCAGATGGATGCGAATTGCACGGATAATGTATGCTCCCTTCCTGGTCGCTGTTACGGCCTCCTCTGTGCTGAACCTCGCCGTAAACCGCGCAGCCGGGCAAACTGGTCGGATCTCAACTCCCTCAGGCGTTCCGTCTGGAGATGCACAGAAAGGCAAGCAGATTTTCAAGAAAGACGGCTGCTACGAATGCCACGGAAGCCATGGACAGATCACATCCCGCTCTGGACCGGCGCTAGCCCCAAACCTGATTCCTTTCGCGGGATTCAATGCGTATGTCCGTCATCCGTCCGGATCAATGCCGGGATACAGCGAAAAAGTTCTTTCAGCGCAGGAGTTGGCCGACGTGTATGCATTCCTGCAGACGACGCCGCGTTCGCCTGCGGTCACCGAGATTCCAATACTAAATTCTGAAGCAGGAAATGCAGCGCACTGAACAAGGGTTGGAATGTTTACACCAAAGATCTTCGGAGTCATAACGATGAGAACAGTGTTGATGATTTTGCTATCCATGTTGAGCCTAAGCGTCTTTAGTACCGTCGAAGCTTTTGCTCAGGCGAACAACGGCGCGGGCGAAGGAAAGCCCGAAGTGCATGTCGATTTCTATAAGCTGCCTCCGGGCCGGCAAGATGAATGGCTCGCCTTATATAAGAAGTCCCATTTCCCTTTGATGAAGTGGCAGATCGACCATGGGCAAGTAATTAGCGAAACTGTTTATACCCGCATAATTCACGAACTGTCTCCGTCCTGGGATATTGCGATTATGATTGTCCTTCCCCCGGCCTCGCAGAGGAAAAAGCCCGAGATGACCAGGGCGCAACTGATCCGAAAGCTCTATCCGGATCTGGATGAATACGTGAAAGAGGAAAGACAGCGGTGGGCTCTGACTCTGGAACACTGGGATGAACAATGGATGCCTCTCGATCTGGAGAAAAACCCATCGCTTTATTATCCCAACCCGGACTAAAATCGTCGATCCGAAAGGGATTCGTCAAAGCGAGCCCGCGGCAAGTTCTTGCGATTGCAGAAGGAGAGCTAGAACATGAATAAGAAGGTTCTGCCGTTAGTTTTCGTTCTACTCTACGCATTGGCGCAGGCGGCAGACACGCCCGAACCCTTGCTGCTGTTGCGAACCATGGAGATGCCCGGTGTGCCGGTCGGCCCTTATATGGATCATTTTGGGGTGGATTTGAAGGGACATCGTCTGTTTGCCACGCCTCAGGCCCGCAAAAGCGTTCAGGTCTTCGATCTCGAGCAGGGCAAATTCATTCATGAAGTCACTGGATTCGGTAACGCTCATGCCGTGATTTACCGCGAAGATCTGAACCAGTTTTATGTCTCGGATGGTGGCGATGCGGGCGAAGTTAAGATTTTCAGCGGCGAAGATTACCACCTCATCAAATCCGTTCGCGGACTGACGGGCGCCGATTCGACCGGCTACGACCCGCGATCAAAGGAACTCTTTATTGTGACTGGCGGCCCCAGCGCCAAGCTGGATTACTCGGCCATAACCATCGTGGATACTACCAAAGGCGAGCGCGTGGGAGAAATTGACGTGCCCGGCTCGGGGCACCTGGAGCAAATTGCGGTCGAGGAATCCGGGCCCCGAATTTATGTGAACATCGAAGACAAGAATGAAGTCGCGTTTATGGATAAGCAAACGCGAACTCTGGTTGCCCGCATACCTCTGACGAAAGGCAAAAATAACTTTCCGATTGCTCTGGACGAAAAACACCATCGTTTGTTCGTGGGCTGTCGCACTCACGACGCCAGCGGAGTGATTGTGGTGATCGATACGGAAACCCAGAAAGAGATCGCTGCTTTGCCGATCGGGGGCAACGTTGACTACATGGATTTTGACCCGCGGAATGGGCGCATCTACGCAACCTGCGGCACGGGCAATATTTACGTCTACAACGAGCTCTCGCCCAACCAGTACAAATTGCTGGGAACGCCAGAGACGGCGGTCATGGCGAAAACTGGTCTTCTAGTCCCTGAACTCAACCGTTTTTTTGTTGCCGTTCCGAATCTCAGTGGCGGACAGGATCCAAAGATTCTGGAATTTAAAATTCAGTGATAAGGGAACAGCGCCAATCGCCCCAAGACTCCCGCTATGAAGAAGACCTCAACCGCGATGTTCTTAATTCTCACACTTGCGGCTTTTGCGCGAGCACAGGTATTCGAGCCTCTGACGCCGGTTCAGACCATCGAAATGGCAGATGTCCCGCGCGGGGCATATACGGACCATCTCTGTGTTGACGTGAACGGCCGCCGGCTGTTCGCGACCATGCAAGCGCAAAAAAGTGTCTCGGTAATAGATCTCAATGCGGGCAAAGTGGTTCACAACATTCCTGTTGGCAATCCTCATGCTTGTGAATACCGCGAGGATCTTGATCAGCTCTACGTTTCTGATGGAGACAGTGCGCAGCCCGGCCTGAAAATTTTCAGCGGCCGCGACTATCACCTGGTTGCCTCGGTCCCTCTTGGCCAGCGTACCGACGCGATGGGTTACGACCCGGAAACCAAGTATGTTTATCTCGTCAATGGTGGAGAGAGCGCAAAACTCGATTATTCGCTAATCAGCGTGGTGGATACGACGACCGCCAAGCACTTGGGCGATATCAAGGTTTCCTCCAAAACCCTAGAGGATATGGATCTAGAAAGTTCCGGGTCCAAACTCTATATCAGCGACGAGGACACCAACAAAGTTGTTGTGGTTGACCGCCAGAAGTACACCGTGCTTGAAACCTGGCCCATCACCAAAGGCGGGACAGTTGTCGCGACCGCAGTGGACGGGGAACATCATCGCTTGTTTGTAGCCTGCCGCACGACGGATCTAAATGGCGTCATTGTGGTTATCGACACGCAGACCGGCAAAGAACTGAAAGCTTTACCGATTGGCGGATGGCTTGACTACCTCAGCTTCGATCATGAGACCGGACGACTCTATGCAGTGTGCGGTGTGGGTTACATATGGGTGTATCAGCAGCTCAGCCCTGACAACTACGTTTTGCTGGGCAAGGCCGAAACATCGCTCATGACTAAGACCGGGTTGCTGGTTCCCAAACTCCACCGCTTTTATGCCGCGGCGCCCATGCTGGGTTGGGAGTCCGCACGGATTTTTGTGTTTCAGGTCAACTGAGAATCTCGAGTCGGACAGCAGTGAGGCTTCAAGGGCATGGAGGAATTCTGAAACGCGTTTTGGTTCTCTTGAGTTTGGCGGGTGCTTGGATAGCCTTTGCGCAAGTTTCGTCCGCTGGGGCGCAGACCAAGAGTAGTTCACCGGCTGCGTCTTCAGTCCGCGGAAAACAGGTTTTCGCGCAGAAGTGCTCAGTCTGCCATAACGCCAACAGTACTGACCCAAAAGTTGGGCCTGGCTTGAAGGGGTTGTATAGGTCGGGGACGTTTACGACGAATGGCAACAAAATTACCGAGCAGTCGTTGAGAAGCTGGATCGAGGATGGCGATACAGAGATGCCGGCGTTCAACAATGTTCTCAGCCCGAAGCAGATCAGCGATGTTATCGCTTATCTGAAGACCTTGTAGTCTCCGCAACCGTCGCTGCGGAGCCATGAAACGTTCTGCGCAGGAGATAAATGCCTATGAAACGTCGCGAATTCTTGACGATGTCCGCAGGAACACTTGGCGGATTCCTGTTTTATTCGCTCGATGGCAAAGCGTTTCGAATTGCGGGTGGTGACAAACCGGTTCGCGTTCCCTTGCGATTTTTCACTGAAGAAGAAGCACGCATCGTTTCCGCAGCCACGGAGCGAATCTTTCCAAGCGATGAAACGGGGCCCGGGGCAAAGGAAGCGGGAGTCGTCATTTATATCGACCGGCAGCTAGCCGGACCTTACGGCAGTGACCGTTACCGTTACACAAAGGAGCCGTTTGAAAGCGGGTCGCCCGATCTCGGTTATCAGGGTAAGGAATCTCCGAGCGAAACCTATCGCGAAGGACTCAAGAGCCTGAAGGGCTTCGATCGATTGGATGCGGCGGAGCAGGAGGAGAGGTTGAAGCAAATCGAATCCACTCATTTCTTTGCCTTACTCCGACGAAACACCATTGAAGGCATGTTCTGCGACCCGATGCACGGTGGAAACGTAGATATGGTGGGATGGCAAATGATCGGCTTCCCCGGGCCGCAACTCAATTATCGCGACGCCGTCGGCAAACACTTTGGAGAAGCGTTTCGGCCCAAGACAGTCAATCTTTTTCAGATCGCGGGCACGAAAGTCAAACCCATCGAGGATGAGAAATAGTTATGAAGAGCGCAGCCGCTGTCGATGTACTGATTCTCGGAGGTGGATGGACGGGATTGCTCATGGCGAAGGAGCTCGGCTCCCGCACCGCGCTGTCTGTGCTGGTGCTTGAACGCGGCCCAGTCCACAATCCCGATGACTACGTTAAAGAAATGGACGAGTTGGATGGCGCTATCCGCAAGCGCAGCGGGTTCAAGGTGCAGGATTGCTCAAAAGAAACCGCAACATTGCGCCGCTCCGACAGTGAGCGTGCTCTGCCGTTGCGCGAGCTCGGCCTGTTAATCCCAGGCACGGGCGTCGGGGGCGCAGGCGAACACTGGGGCGCGACCGCCTATCGCGTCATGCCAGAATGCTTCGAAGTTCTATCGAAGACAGTAGAAAAGTACGGCAGCAAAAGATTGCCCGAGGGCCACTCGCTGCAGGATTGGGGCGTCACCTATGCCGAAATGGAGCCGTACTACACTCGCGCGGAAAAGTTGCTGGGTGTTTCCGGCAAAGCCGGCAACATTCGCGGCAAACTAATCGAGGGCGGAAATATTTTTGAAGGGTGGCGCAGCGAAGAATATCCTACGCCTCCTACGACCACTCCTTATTTCGCTTCCTTGTTCCGCGACGCGGTAAATTCGCTTGGTTATCATTCTTTTCCCGCTCCGACCGCAACTCTGAGCCAGGCATACACAAATCCTGATGGCGTCTCGCGCCCCGGTTGTACTTATTGCGGCTACTGCAATATGTACGGCTGTATGATCGGCGCTAAGGCTCAACCGACTAGCCTTCTTTTACCCGTCATTAAGACACACCATAATATTTCCATCCGGACGGGAACGTGGGTCCGCCGCATTGTGTCCGACGATCCTGGGAACAAAGGCCGAGTGCGAGGAGTAACTTATATCGACGCTTCCGGCGAAGAGGTTTTCCAGCCGGCAGAACTGGTCATCCTGGCAACCTGGACCCTCAACAATACGCGCCTGCTCATGCTTTCGGGAATTGGCACGCCTTACGATGTGAAAACTGGCAAAGGAAACATCGGGCGCAATCTTAGCGCCGATTTCAAATTCGCGGCAGCCAGAGTGCTGATGGAGAAGCCACTCAATCGATTTATGGGGTCCGCACCCACAGGGGTTTATGTCGGAGACCTCGAGGGCGGCGTGCTGGATAACACGAACCTTCCGTTCGTGCGTGGAGGAATTTTGCGTGCTTTAAATTCAGGATACCAACCGATCGGGACCTTTGGCTCTGTCCCGCGCTCGGTAAAATCTAACTGGGGTTCAGAGTGGAAGAAGGCAGCCGTATATTGGTACGATCGCATGGAGGACATCCGGTTCGATGGGGAGCTACTTGCTTATAAGGGCAACTACATGGATCTTGATCCCACCTACAAAGATGTCCACGGCGATCCGCTGATCCGTTTGACCATGGACTGGGGAGACAACGAACGACGCATGGCAGATTTTGCAACCCAAAAAGGCCTAGAAGTGGCCAAGGTGATGGGGGCCAAAGAAATCATTCCCTTTGCCGGTTTGAAGCACTTCGATGCCAATCCTTATGTCGTGACACAGCTGCGAGGCGGCACAATCATGGGTAGTAGCGCGGAGACTTCGGTGGTAAATCCGCATTTGCAGCACTGGCAGGCGTCAAATCTTTTTGTTTTGGGAAGCTCGGTCATTCCGTATGCGCCTACGGCGCGTCCGACCTTGACTTTGCTAACTCTCACAATTCGCGCTGCTGACACAATCGTGGATCACTATTTGAAAAACCCAGGCCCCCTGGCCTAGCAGGTCTTGTCGAAAGCCGCGCTTTTCGGCAAGCGCGTTGTCCTTTTGAGCTGCAGCGGGGCGGTTCGGCATTCGACGCGAGGTTACAATTGAGGTGAACATATCGATCTGCTTTGGTGGACTACCGTTTCAATCAACAAAAACGGAAGTTGCCCATGCCTCAAACGTGCTCTCTGCCAGTTGCATCGTCAGCCATGTTCAATGTTGTCCTAGCATCTGCAGCGTGGGCTAAAGCAAGCCTAAGTCTTACCCAAACGAGTTGTCGCGCATTTAACGAATGCTGCGAAATCTAAGCCTCATTGTCGTGCTCTTCTTTGCCGCCGCCTCGGCATTAGCGCAGGGAGGGCCGCCCTACTACACGAACGATCCTGGCACTCCTGGGAATCTTAACTGGGAAATCAATTTGGGCTACATGCCATTCTTATTTAGCGATCATTCCGTCTCGCATACGCCCGACGTTGACATAAATTTTGGAGTTGGCGATCGCATCCAACTCACTTATGAAAACGCCTGGTTGCGACTGAAAAATTCTTCGTCCGCGACTAGATTTGGCCTCGGTCAATCCAACCCAGGCGTGAAGTGGCGTTTCTACGACGCCGGGGAATCGGGCCTCGCCATCTCGACTTTCCCTCAGTTCTTCCTTAATAACCCTAACGACGCCGTCCGCCGGGGAATTACTCCCGCGACCGAATCTTTCCTCTTGCCGATCGAATTCTCGAAAAGATTTGGCCCCTTCGATGTGAATTGGGAGGTCGGTTATCAGTTTGTCCACAAAGGGCCGGACGGTTGGCTCAGCGGGCTCGTTGTAGGCCACGATTTCACCCCAAAGCTTGAAATGGACGCCGAGTTTTATTCGCAAGGGGGGTTCCATCCTTCCAGCAATCAGCCGACTTTGGAATTGGGAGCCCGCTATAAGATCCATCGCCCCCTGATCCTTCTCCTCATGGCGGGACGCAGCCTCCAACCCACTAGCTCCAATCAATCCTATTTCGTGGGTTATTTCGGCATTCAATTCCTTCTGCCTCCAAAATCTTACAAATCCGATTGAGCTCAAGCGATAAGGAGTAAGACCAGGATGAAAAAGATAATGGAGGACGGCGATAGGCGATCTCTAACGATACATGCTGGGCGAGATTACCGCCGCCGGGCAGCACGCCCACTTTCGTACCCTATTAGGAAACTACAGTTTTCTAACAGCGTAGATCTCGGAGCGGCCTCAGTATTCACGCGGCCGAGAATGGTTCACCGCGATCAGACCTCGCTCGTAAAGGGCATCGCCGTAGTATTCGTACACGCGCGATTGGAAGGTTCGGACTCGAATCGGATACTTAGCACGCAAACGGAATTTCACCACCACGGTGTCGCCGGGAGCAAACGCGTCAAATAAGAATCGCGGTCCAGATGGTCAAAGAGGTGAGATCAATCGCCTCCCTGCTTCACGCCGCAATGCTATGGTGTCCAAGGAGCGTAATCCCAAGGAGTAGAATGAGCCCTATGTATTCGCCCCGCCTGCGTCCAATCGTCCGGGCCTACGTGATGTCGATTGCTTTTTGGTATGGCCTCTCGGTTCTGATGGGGCTGCAGTATACTCCGTTGGATCGAAATCATCTTTGGTTCTCGTTCCTCGGATTATTGGTACAGGCAGGGGCTCGCGCCTTCGCGCTAGCTTTGTGGACACCACCCATCTTTTTCTTGGTGAAAAAATACCTTCGTTTTTCGACGAATCGTGTGCGATACGCGCTGTTGTGGGGACTTGGAGCGGTGCCGTTTGTGTTACTCCATACCGCGATAGCGTGGCTAGTGATTCCACCTTACGTTTCGCGTTCTCTCCAGTCATGGCTTGAAGATGTTCGATCGGCGTTTGCCGACGACACATTCGTATATATTGCAATCGTTGTGGCCGCACACGGTTATGAATACTTGAAACGTTTGCGCAAAGAAGAGCGGGAGAGACTCGAGTACCAGCAGGCGCTTGCTGCGAGTGAACTACAAGCGCTGAAGATGCAACTCCATCCCCATTTTCTATTCAATACCTTGCATGGAATCGCCACGCTGATTGAGACTGACGCCCGCAGCGCCAAGGCCATGATCATCGGGCTGTCCAACCTCCTGCGCACCGCACTGGACCGCGGCAGCTCAGATCTGATCCCTCTGGAGAGTGAACTGAAGTTCGCCAGAGAATATCTCGATCTAGAAAAGATGCGCTTCGGGAGCCGGCTCAAGGTGGACTGGCGGGTCGCTCCCGAAACACTTCCATTTCTTGTGCCGCAAATGATTCTCCAGCCGCTGGTAGAAAATGCCGTTCGTCACGGAATCGCGTCGTCCCGCGAGCCGGGGTGGATCGAAGTTGCGGCTACGGTAAGCGACGGGCGGCTTGAGGTTCAGGTGCGCAACAGCGCCGGCAGCAAGACATCCAACGGAACCGGCGTGGGACTGCGAAATGTAGAAGCTCGCCTCAAGTATCTCTATTCGGGCGATGCCAGCCTGCGCTTCACTATGGCTGGCGACCGCATGGCAACTGCCAGTTTGACGTTTCCGGCCTTGAATTCTCAGCCGGCCGGCACGCAGGTTCAGCAACTACAAACGGTCCTCGAGGAGAACGACTATGCGCGTTCTCATCGTTGATGACGAGCCTCTTGCCCGCACCGCGCTTGCCCAGATTCTGGCCAGCCGCCCCGATGTGGAACGCTTCGATTCCGCCTGTGACGCCATCGAAGCTCAGGAATATCTCTTCAAAGACGTCTACGACGTCTTGCTGCTCGACATCAGTATGCCGGAGCTGTCGGGACTTGAATTAATAGATCGCCTGCAGAAATCCCAGCGCCCGCTCCCTTCAGTGGTTCTCGTGACCGCTTATGCGCAGCATGCCCTGGCGGCGTTCGAAAAACATGCCGTCGATTACGTGCTGAAGCCGTTTTCCAGTGAGCGTGTGAACCAGGCGCTGGACTTCGCTCTTCGACGGTCGGCCAGCGAGCGTGCGGCGAGATTAATCGAGCTGATCCCTCATCTGAAGACACTTACCCAGCAGAGTTCCTCCAAGATCGCGATCAAGAGCAATGGCAGGATTGTCTTCATCGACCCCTATGATCTGATCGCCGTCCAGGCGGAGCGCAATTATGTATTGCTGCAGCAGGAGGCTGGTTCGTATCTTCTGCGGGAGTCGATCTCAACCGTTGCCGAGAAGCTCAAGCCATACGGATTTGTTCGCATTCATCGATCGGTGCTGGTGAATTCTGCTTTCGTGCAGGAAATCCGTCCCTGCGCCACCGGAGAGTACGAACTCCGGGTAAAGGGCGGCAAAGAGTACATCGTCACCCGCACTTATAAGAACAATCTCAAGTCGCTGGCCCGGTTCTGGATGGGAACAGGCACCGCCCTCGCCGACTGAGTTCCGCGGTTCGCGCGTTTTTTGTCGGCTTTGAGCGCCGCTAACGCCGAGCCATAACCTCCCACTTGATTGCCAAGCTGGCGCAAACCCTTTACGCCTGGCAAGGGCTCGCGCCAACTAGGTTTGTTGCTAGCGGCTCCTCGGACTCCGCAGGAAGCCGTGATACACGCCGCCCGAATCAATCTCGTATCCGGTGATCGCCCCCTCAGGATTGTTCAGCAGCGGAAATGTGCCCTGACCGGCGCTGGTCCCCGCTCCCGGCGCGTCAAAGGTCGTAATGGCGCCGCGTGGAGAGCGCACGAAACCGTGGCTGACGCTGTTTGAGTCAGTGTAGCCCCCGGTGATAGCCCCTTGCGCATTCAGCCCCTGCGGAACCGTGCCTTGGCCAGCCCCGGTGCCGGCACCGGGAACATTGAACTCAGTAAAAGTTCCGTCCAGGGCGCGCACCCAGCCGTGCAGCACATTGTTTGAGTCAACGTACACCCCAGGAATGATGCCGGCGAAATTGAGCCCGTCCGTATCAGTGCCCTGGCCCGGTCCATTGCCCGCGCCTGGAGCATTGATCGAAGTGATGGTGCCGTCCGCGGCGCGAACGTAACCATGCAAAGTGTTATTGGAGTCGATGTAGGCTCCCGTGATCGTTCCATCTGGGTTTAACCCGATGCCTGACGCTGTTCCCGTGCCCTGACCTGCGCCGGTCCCCGCGCCCGAAGCTTCGTAGGTAACGAAGGAACCCTCCCGAGAGCGCAGAAAAGCATGCGCCACGCCGCTGGAATCAAAGTCGTAGCCGGCGACCATGCCTTCCGGATTAATATTCAGGGACAAAGTGCCTTGTCCCGCCCCGTTGCCCGCGTCGGGAGCATCGAAGGTGGTGAAGCTGCCAAAGAAATTACGCAGGTATCCATGCATGGCGCCATTTCCGTCGATGTAGTATCCGGTAATGCTACCTTCGGGATTCAAGCTGAAAGCGAACGTACCCTGCCCCGCTCCGGTGCCCGCCCCGGGCGCGCTGAAGGTTACGAAATAACCGTTCCAGCCCCGGAGGAAACCATGCGCTACGCTGCTTCCATCAATGTAATATCCGAATGTTGTACCCAAGGGATCGATACCCTGCGCGAGCGTACCTTGTCCCGCTGCCGTGCCCGAACCGGGGGCCTCGAAAGTGATCGTGTTTTGCGCGGCTGCCAGGCCAGCGGCCAGAAGCAGCACACTCATCAATCTACAAAATCGTTGTAGCCTCATAACGCTCTCCTCAGTTGGTTTGAATTCGTCGCTGTGTGCCTTTCATTTGACCCGCTCCAGTTTGGTCTCTCGAGCTCTCGCCGGAAAGACTCCTGCGTTTCAGAAGAAGCGCACGGTCCGAGAACAGCGATCTCCGTGAGCTGTGAAAGCATGAACCCTGCCATCAACAAGACGGGATTTACGAGTTTTGTGAATAAGTACGAAATCGGGGAGATCAGGTTCGACCTTACAATGGTGGGTAACAGCCCTACGCGAACTCAGGAAGCTGCTTTGGGTCAGCCTGTTTTCTCAGTTCGGACCTTGACCGTTTCCCTATGACAATTGGAAAGTTTGTGAAATGAGGGATTCCGAAAACCGTAGGCGGCAGCGCCTATGGCTGGGGAAAGGTCGCCCATGTGTGGGCCACACATTCAAGCATAACTTTCCCCCAAAAAACCGGGTACGGCCGATTACTTCTCCGCTCTCCCGAATTGCAGTTGCCATCGCCGCCTGGCTAAATGTGCGCCGAGGCTGAGATACGAGGCAGTTCTGCATTCGGATCTCCAGGCCCGATACGGCTTGCTACATTCGGTAATTTATCCGCGATCCGAGCAACGTTGCTTTAGTCAAAGTTGCCACCCGTGCAACCCGGAAGTTATTCCCGGCCGGGAGTCGGCTTGGGGGCCATCACCTCCGTCAGGCGTCTTCCAGCCCGAGATTGTCATTCACTGCTTGGCTGAGCCTTTGATTGCAGCCGAGATAACGTTCGGTGGTCTGAACCGATGCGTATCCAAGTAAAAATTGAATCTGCTCAAGTTCTCCGCCGGCTAGATGGCATAACCGAGTGCATGTGCGACGGACGCAGTCAACTTGCGATGCTCCATAGCGTCCCTGATCCACTGAATAGGAAAGAGTGTTGACAGTCACTTCTGAAATCGAATTCAACCCCAGGACGAGGTTGGTTGAAAGGCCGTGTTGAGATTGGTGAGCGGGTCATTCGTTTCCAGCCCGTCGACGATGTAACCGTTCGAGAGGGCGGGGAGTCCGTTAAACTCCACGTTGCCGTACCCGTTTGAGCCGCCGACGAAGTCGTTGCTGCTGCCAGCCGTGTTGATCAGCGCTCCAGGCGCAAACTGCAGCGGGTAGGTTAAATCACCGCCCGGATTCGGCAGATTTTCCAGTGCCGGCGCATTCAGAGTCGTGGAGGTGTTCGCGTTTCCTGGGTTGATGACTGCAGATTCACTTCTTACTTCGACCACCTCATCGGATCGCGCTCCTTAAGCGTAAATCTTCTGCCCCAGGCCCGAAACGACATTGTCATTTTGCTTCGGTTCGAAGCCCGGTGCTTCCGCTTTGACCGAGTACGTGCCCGGCTTCAACTGTGTTGAGGCCACAAAGTCAAGGACCCTAGAGTGGTGAGCAGCCGGGACAATTTTTCCTGCCGCCAACCTAGACCAGAGCGCCGCGTCTGCCAGTTTGCAATCCAGTTGGCCCCAACTTGCAGTTAACTTGCAATGACTGGAGGTGAGATTGGCTTCTAACTGTAGAAAAGGTTGGTAGGCGCGGCAGGAATTGAACCTGCAACCCTCGGATTAGAAATCCGATAATAAGGAGGCGGGCTCGATAGTTTTCAACAGTCTACGACCATGCTCAGGGCTCTCAGGTCAGGCGGAAGCGCTCTCAAGTGGGTCCGAACTTGCAATGAAACTTGCAATAAATAATGGAATCGCTTTGAGCGCCTGTTCGGTTTAGGCGGTGCACCGCGGCTAGTGTCGCGGCGATGCCGACTCGAAAGGGCGATGTCCAACCCCCGGTTTTCAAGTTCACTGGTGAGTTCTGAACCGTTATGAAAATTCTCTACTCTACATGATTCGTCAACCACTTACCAGCAAACTGATTTGCTCCGTTTTGATACGATCTGCTCGGTTATGAACATAGAACTACTACAGTTTTACTACAGTGACGGTACACGTGAAGGCTTAATGAGTGAAATCGCGATTTTTCACCAACTACGAACCTGATGGCCTAATATTCGATTCATCGTCCGTGTGGGTGTATTCGCCGCAGCATTGGCTGTCTGTGTGGGTTGCAACCACAGTGACTTGCGACGTTCAACGTATCCGTCGAAGGATGGATACACCTACCTCGCCGTCGTGGATGACAACGGTGGCAAGTGTGGACCGATCAAAGTTGACGGCAAGGTCTGGCCGTATTCGATTGGTCAGGCAGGTCGCGTCGAATCCGGCAGACACACGATTCAGTGCGGCGGAAGCATTCAGTTCGACATCCCGAAGGGTGTTGTTTTCAAGTTCGATTATTGGGGTCCATAGAGGCGACGATGAGTGTAATGGCGATGTTACGTCAACAATCGCGGCATAGCCGCGGGCGCGCCAGAATCGCACAGTGTCTTAAGGTCTTGACCGACTGTCCCCCCCGGAGCATAATCACGGCCTCGACCGACCGCATCGTTTCCCCAGGCGGGCCGCCAGCCGAGAGGATCCGTTTCTTTCCTGGAATTGTCCATTTGTGCTTCGCGAACCTCGCACCCGGGGAGGCGCTCCAAATGACGAAGAATCCAATCTGGAAGGGATTAACTTTATGCGCCGAAGCAAAAGATTCTCCATCGTTGTGAGCTACCTGGTAGCGATCTTCACTTTGACTTTGTTCGGGGCGAGCACGAACGCGCAGACTTTCACCACGCTGCACAGCTTCGACGGCACGGACGGCAGGCAGGTCTTCGCGGGGCTAGTCCAAGGCGCCAATGGGTATTTCTACGGGGCAACGGGCGCTGGCGGGGCGAACAACGCCTGCTCTGGTGGCTGTGGCACGGTCTTCAAAATCACCGCAACTGGCAAGCTAACCAGGCTTTACAGCTTTTGCTCGCAAAGCGGTTGCCCGGACGGCATCGCGCCCGACGCGACGCTGGTCCAGGACACCAATGGGAACCTCTACGGGACAACGTTCGGGGGAGCCAATGGCGGTGGGACCGTCTTCAAAATCAGCCCTGGCGGCGAGCTGACCACGCTTTACACCTTTTGCTCCGAGAGTGGTTGCTCGGACGGAAACGGCTCCGACGCGCCGCTGGTACGGGCTACCAATGGGGACCTCTACGGAACAACACTCTTTGGTGGGGCCAGCAAGGCCTGCTCTGGTGGTGGCTGTGGTACGGTCTTTAAAATCACCCTCACTGGTACGCTTACCACGCTGCACAGCTTCGACTCCACGGACGGCGACGCCCCCAGAGCGCTGGTCCAGGGCACCGATGGGAACTTCTACGGGACAGCGACCCAGGGCGGGGCCAACGGTGGTGGAACGGTCTTCAAAATCAGTCCCAGTGGCAAGCTGACCACGCTTTACAACTTCTGCTCCCTAAGCGGTTGCACGGACGGCGATGCACCGTTGGCGGGGCTGGTCCAAGGCACGGATGGGAACTTCTACGGGACAGCGACCCAGGGCGGAGCCAACGGTTATGGCACGGTCTTCAAAATCACCCCCAATGGCAAGCTGACAACGCTGGACAGCTTCGCCCCGTACGGCTTTCCCGAAGCGACCCTGGTACTGGCCACCGATGGAGACTTCTACGGGACGACCAGCTCCGGCGGGACCGAGGGCTACGGCACCATCTTCAAAATCACGCCAAGCGGCAAGCTGATAACGCTGCACACCTTCGATGGCACGGACGGTGGGGCGATCGCGGCGGCGCTGGTCCAGAACACCAATGGGAAGTTCTACGGGACAGCCCCCGTTGGCGGTGCGAACAACGATGGAACGGTCTACCGCTTGTCTGTAAGTCTGGGCCCGTTTGTGGAAACACAGCCCACCTCCGGCAAGGTGGGAGCGACCGTCAAGATTCTGGGAACGGATCTGACCGGCGCAACTAGCGTCACGTTTAACGGCACAGCGGCGGTCTTCAAAGTGGTCTCGGCTTCCTTGATCACGACTAACGTACCAACTGGTGCGACTACTGGCACGGTCAAGGTGACGACACCCAAAGACACGCTCAAGAGCAACGTGGCCTTCTGGGTGACGAAGTGACACTTTCAGCCGTTCGGAATCAAAGAATACGGACTGCCCGATGTCTGGGCGGCTTTTTCTCTTGCATTAAGCCGACACTGGTCGCGTCCTGTGACTGTTGTTACCAGTTATCTATCCTCCTTCATTTCGCCGTCGGCAGGCTGTTATTTCTAAGGAAGAGCGCGACGGATGAGTTGGGCTACGTCGCCGGGGGATTCGCGCTGAGGGAAGTGACCGACATGCGGAAACTCGATGCGCTGGAAACCTTGTGGAAACCAGCGCTCCTGGCCTAGCGAGGAGACCGGGAGATTGGCGGCGTCTGCCAAACCGCAGCCGAACAAGAGCGGAACCTCGACATTCGGCATGGAATCAAGTTGCGACTGTTGTCGGACGTAAGCGCGAGCGCCAGGGGCGTTTCCGTAGCGATGGCGGTAATAGGAAATGACGAATGGGGCGAACTGCGGATTGCTCCAGGCGAACTTTGCGGTCTCCATCTCGGCAGACGTGAATTTCCATCGGGGCGACCACGCGGGCCAGAGATATTCGCAGAACGGAATGGGCGCGTCCTCAAAAGCCTGCCGTCCGCGTTCCGTGTTGAAATACCACTGATACCAGTAGGCGCGGATTTGCTCAGGCGACTCCCGTTTTCCCGCAAACATCACGTAGGGCGTCGACAGGGTCACGAAACCCTGGAGCCGTTGCGGCGCAAGGACCGCGACGGAATATGCCGTCCTGGCTCCCCAATCATGGCCAACGAGTACAAAGCGGTCGAGCGCGAGCCCATCGGCGAGGTCGAGCACATCCTGCGCGAGGGCGGCGGTCTGGCCGCTGAGGGCATCCGGATCGTCGACGTGGGTGCCGGCAAACCCTCGCAAATGGGGCACGATGAAGCGCAAAGGCTCGCCTTTAAGTTCGTCTATCACGCCATCCCAGGTGCGAAAGCTGTCCGGAAATCCGTGGAGCAGGATTATAGGGCGATGGTCGGCGGCACCGTGCTCTTCATACGCGATATGGGCGAAGGTGGTACGCGCGATCGGCATGGAAACAATTCCCCAGGCCTCGAAGTATATCTTAGGGCGTCTCACCGTCGAAGATAGGGAGCGTAGAGTCAGATTCACAACGCCATCCCCTCGCTTAGCCGAGAACATGTTAGCGCGAAACGTTGGCACCACCCACAGCTGTCAACTGGCGTAAAATCGCCATTACACTCATTGAGCCTTCACGACAGGGGATTTTGAGTGTAATGGCCTTCCATGAGGAGGCCGGTCTACGTCAAGTAGATTTTGATTTGTCTTTCCTAAAATTCTGCCTCTCCTTCATGGCGGAGGGTTTGCAGAGCGGCCCGGAGCGGTCAAGAGCGCGTTGTTTGCGGCATAGCGAACGCTTGACGGCGAGGACCGATCTGTCATCATTCCGTCAGGAAGGAAAGGGGCTGTCGTCCCTGATTGTTGGTCTTTCCTCCGTTCTTGCTTTGCGCCCCAACCCTGTCGCCACCCTTCCATCCGCACTCTTCGATGAGCGCTCTTATTCGCTCGGTGCAAGTTGGGTGTTCTCGTTGCAGCCGGTGCTGCCACCTGATTGTCGACCTCTCTTCCGTCTCGCGACGGAAGTCGGGCCAGGCCATTAACGCAGTCACCGGAACTCGGCGCTGGGGCGCGATGCTTCCGATTCATGAATCAGAACTTATGCGGCTGCCGGCAACATTTCCCGCCGGCTGTTGCGCAGCGGTTCGTAAGCCTCGCCGCTCACCCACAAGCGATGCAGCAACACCGCCAGCTTTCGCGCGGTCGCAATCACCGCTCGTTTCTTCCCATTCTTCCCTGCACGCTCGCCCAGCTTCAGTCCCCAACGCCGCAGATCGCTGTCCGCTCCAAACGGCCCCAGAATGTGGTGCGCACCCTGCACCAGCAGCGTTCGTAAATACGGATCGCCTTCCTTGCTGATGTGAAGCTGCGGTTCGCTCTGTCCCGAGTTCCGCCGTCCCGGCTGCAACCCTACGTAGCAGCCCACGTCGCGGCTCTTGCGAAAACGTTGCGGGTCTTCCAGCGTTAGCATGTAAGTGAGCCCGATCAGCGTTCCCTAATCCTCCCTCGGCTCAGGGATTTAGGGGGTAGGGGCACATTTCTAGAATCGAGCTTCTTGCGACCGTTCTGCTCTGAGTTACGTACTTTCGCAGCAAAAGATTCTTTTGTTTTTTGCCGTTTTTCGCACAAGAGTGGGATCGATTTGAGCCGGGCGATCTCGACATGCATGATTCACAGCGAACCAGCTAGGCCGACTGACGGCCCATCAGTCGACCATTCCTTAAGAGCCGCGACAAGTCCGCTCGCTTGTCAGATTGCCGTGCGCCGATTGTGTGCTTGATTCCAGGGAGTGGCGCCAATCCTGCCAAAGCCCTGTCGACCATGAATGATAAAGGACGTTCACATCAGCAGCCCCAAGTCTCCTTACTTGAGGGGACAAAAGTCCGTGCCGGGACGGTCACTTGCGCAGAACTTACATGAAAGCGATGATCCTGAGGTCGCGTTAGCGCGATGTTGGCGATAGCGTCCTTTATCATTCACTGTCGGCTTTGACAAGCTGCAACCAGCCGCTGAGTCACTTGTCCGTGATGCCGACTTCCTGTCAACTTGGAAACTTGAGACCTTAGGAGGCTTACTCCGCGTGGTTCCACCTCATCCGATAAATCTGAGTCACGCTAGTATCGCTCATCGTCGCGACCTGGCCATCCTGCGTGACCGACAGGAAGTCCTGCGCTCCATTCACGACTGGGCTCAAGCCCGTAAAGTTCGCGTACAGCTCCCACTTGCCCTCTGGTACGGTTAGCCGGTAGATCCCGGTTGGCTCGCCGGTGGCTACTTCGGCAGGGCCGCGCATCACATAAATGGACTCGGAATTCTGCGCCCACGCAAAGAATCCCCAATCGCGTTCGAAGACCTTCAATCGCGCCCATTGCTTGGTCTTCACGGAATAGACCGCCAGACTCTTCGGCGGGTTCTGAATTGCCGCCAGGTACTGCCCATCCGGCGACCACTGCGGCGCATAGTAACCATCCGATCCCGGCATGTTCGACACCTTGCCGGTCGCCAGATCTAGAATTCGAATGCGAAAATGTCCCGCGATTGGGTAGTCGTTAAAGTAGATCGCTTTCCCATCCGGCGACCAGTTCGGCAGCACTTCCTGGAAGCCCTCGGAAGTCAGCTTCTCCGGAGTGCCACCATCTACGCTGACTCGATAAAGCTCATGCCAGTCGCTATAGGCGATCCACCGGCCGTCCGGGGACCACGTGGGCATTTGCGATAAAGAATTGGTGAGTTGCAGCTTCTCGCTGCCATCGAGCCTGCACCCGCCACAAGTACCCTCGCGGATAATCCGCATACACCATCCATTTGCGGTCCGGTGAGATCACGAACTGCGCGGCCGCCAACCCTCCCAGATACGGTACAAACCGCTTTTCCTTCTCGTCATAGAAATGCATGGCTCCCTGGGCGGTGCGTCCCACGACGAACAATACGTCACCGTCCTGACTCGGCGCCATCGCGATCACTTCGGGTTGCTCCGGCGTCAGCCGCACTGAATACGGCTTGCGCCAGAGGTGTGGCCATGGCTCGATATATTCGTAAACATTGCTAGACCCATCTTTGGATGAGTTAAAAACGAAATGCTTCCCGCCCGGTGTCCACATTCCCTGGTATGCGTCGGAGTCGGGCGGCCAATGCTCAGGCAGCGCGAGTACATGAGGATTGCTCCCATCTACATCCAGCTCCCAGATCCTCGTAATATCGTCCTCCAGCGTGCTTCGCGAGATGGTTACACGAATTCTCTTAGAGTCCGGAGAGAAAGAAGGATTGCCCGGCACCATATGGTGCGTGTCCCAAATCTTTTTTACGTTTTTCCCGTCGGCATCGCAAACATAGACCGATTCCTTTTCGTTGAACGCAATCAGCTTCCCATCCGGGGAGTAGTTCGCTCCGCGCGCCGTCACATTTCCCAACCGCTTCGCTGCGCCTCCCAACACCGGCATAGTCCACAGCGTTCCTCGCTGGGTCTCATCGTTCAGGTCACTCTGCAATAGCAGGAACTCAGAGCCGTCGGGTGAAATATCGAGAATGCTCATAGTGCCGATCGCGGCGCGCAAAGGCACCGCCTCGCCGCCCTTGACGGACATTTCGAAAGGATCGTGCCCGCTGACGAAATAAATGCGCGATCCGTCGGTAAAGATCGAGGGGCCTTTGCTGTCGTTCGAAAACGTCAGCTGCTCTATCGGCAACGGCGCAGACTCGGAGGGCCGACTGCGCCCGGTGAGCTCAATCCACGCCATTACGGCGCAGACTACCAGGGCCGCGACAATCCCAATCCACTTCATCGGCCGCCTTTCTTTTGACGACTCCGCCGGCCGTTCTGTGTCCTTCTTCGTCAGGCGGCGCAAATCCACCATCAACTCTCGCGTTGTCTGATAGCGGTCCTCCCGATCCTTCTCCAGAGTCTTTGCAACAATTCGTTGCAGTTCCTCACTAACCTGAACATTCAACTCGCGAATCGGCTTCGGATCTTTGTGCAGAACCGCGGCAAGAATGGTTACCGCAGATTCTCCCGGGAATGCTCGCTTGCCGGTGGCCATCTCGTAGAGCACAACGCCAAACGAAAAAATGTCGCTCCGCGCGTCGACATCCTTATCGTGCGCCTGTTCCGGCGACATGTACGCAACGGTTCCGACAATGGCGCCTCGTCCGGTGATCGAAACTGACATGGTCGGCGCTTCGCCCTTCGCCGCGCCGTCCATCATCACGCGTTTCGCCAGGCCGAAGTCGGCCAGCTTCACCTCACCTCGCCTGGTTATAAAGATGTTGGACGGCTTGATGTCCCGGTGGACGATCCCGTGTTCGTGCGCAGCCTCCAGGGCCGCGGCGACCTGTAGCGCATAGTCGAGCAGCACATCGAGCGGCAGCGGACGCGCCCCCATCTTCTCCTGGAGGGTCACGCCCTCCAGCAGCTCCATGGCGATGAAGGTCTGGCCGTCGCGCTCGCCGATGTCATAAACCGTGCAGATATTCTGGTGATTTAGCGCGGATGCCGCCTGTGCCTCGCGCTCAAACCGCGCCTGCGCGTGAGCATCCTGCCGTCCTTCAGGTGGAAGAAACTTGAGGGCGACCAAACGTCCCAGCCGTGTGTCCTCGGCCTTATACACCACTCCCATTCCACCCGCGCCGAGCTTCTCGATAATGCGGTATCGAGATGTCGTCATCGGGCTGTGAGCGGCGTCCGCGGCCTCTCCAATCTCGGCGTATCTTAGAGTTATCGATCCGTGCAAGTCAATCGAGAGAATCTAGGGTTTGCCCAGCGCCTCGGAAGTTGACCAATCTTCACGATCAGTTTGGTTTTCTCTGGTGTTTAACGCCCCACCGGTCGAGTTGCAACTCCTCGCGGGAAGAAGTCCGGTTTTGCAATTTGGACTATTTAGGGCAAGTGCTCAAGACTCCTTTAAGCTGCAAACCGCAATGAATGATAAAGGACGTGGCTGTTGAAAAAGGAACCAAAGGAGTAATTTCGAGCGGACTTGCTCAATTTATCGAACGAATCTTTCAATTACTTACGAACGGGTTTTCGCGCGATTTCGGCTCAAGCAGAGTTTTTCAACACTCACGCCTGATTACAGTTATCGCAGATCACTTCGCCGAACCGCCCGAAAAGTACGCACCGTCAGCCACACCGCCATGATTCCACCGGCAGTTGCTCCAAGAAACATAGCCCCAAAAGAACCGAGCACCACAAGCGTGCCAGTTAATTCATTTCTCGAATCAGCAAATGCCCGTCCATACAGATATCCTGCAGCGAGTGTTCCCAGAAATGCCCCAACAACGAACAGCAAAAGATTGGTCACGGTTCTGCTTAAGGTGGGAACACAAACCAACACAATCCATCCCAGAATCGTGAACACTAGGCAACCCATCGCGAACAACATCAATGGAAGCAACATGGCAAAAGAAAGATAACATCAACATGGCAGCCAGCACCCTGTCTCTATCGTTAAATCGCCATTTCACTCGTTGACCCGCATGTCCCCAGCTTGGGGGCTCGTGTTAGAAAACTACAGTTTTCTAACAGCAAGATCTCGGATCAAACCCGAGCGTGCGGCTAGCCAGGAGCGCGCCGCTACCACGTCAGTAAAGTCAGTCCCTCAATTCTCGATCCTGCCCCAAGAGAATCGTTGTCAGCCTCGCGTCTAGAGCGTCGCAGATCCTCAGCAACGTGGTCAGCGTGATCGGACGCCCCGCCTCGATCTGTTGCCAGTGGCGGGGAAAGCCTAGAATCGGTGATCCGCTGAAACGTCTTACGCCCAATAGTTCCGACGCCTCGTGCATGGGGAAGTGGGGTAGGATGATTCCGTGACATGAAATCCGCCGATAGCAGGCTGATACGGCTAATCGCATTGTTCAAGCTGCTAAAGGCCATTCTTTTGATCGCGGTCGGTGCGAGCGCTCTTAAGCTACTTCACAAAGACGTGGCGAGCGTGCTCGAACATTGGGTCGCAATGCTAGGCCTCGATCCCGGCAAACAGTACGTCAATAGGGGACTTCAGAAAGCTGCCAAACTTACGCCAAATAAGATAAAGGGATTGGGAATTGTAAGCTTTATTTACGCGGGACTGTTCCTCACTGAGGGGATCGGTCTTTGGCTGGAAAAACGGTGGGCTGAGTGGTTCACCGTAATCATCACTGGTTCTCTCGTGCCAGTCGAACTTTACGAGATCTATCTCCATCCAAGACCGATAAAGATCCTAGTGCTCATCATCAATATTGCAGTAGTGGGATACCTTCTTTATCGAATTCGCAACGAACGCCCGGGCTCGGACTGACCAAACTTCGTAACCCAGAACGAGCCCCAAGCCGCGGTCGAGATTCGCGTCGTGTGGACTCTTAACCCATGTGTTTCACCGATTCAGCGAAACCTCTGAGACCAGCCCCCCGCAATTAGTAACCTTCTCCCCACCACTTCTCCGGCGTCATCCTGAAGGGTTCAAGCTGCGCCACCAGGTGCGGGCTGGGCCTCGTAGTCACGTACAAACCCTTTTCCCATGAGCTCGTCTTGGTGTAGCCCATCGCATCAGCCACTGCCACGGCCTCAGGGTGTGTGGTGGCATAGGTGACCGTACGGGCGGGATCTTCCAAGTACCACACATAGACGATCAGAAGGTTCGGAAACTTGGCGTACTTCCGGTCCACCGAGAACGAGCCTCCGATGGCGGCCTTGAGCTGGATTGGGCAGGCTGAGAAACGAGCGACCTGGGTGCCGAACTCGGCGTAGGCGATCAGGTCGATGCCTCGGTCGCGTGCTGGTAAGGCGACCTCCAGATTCGCGCGGAGAAGCTCCGCAATGAGGCGGTGCCGCCCGAGGATCTCTACCAGCTGAGCGTCCATGCTGGTTACACACTATGGGTGGGTCGCACAATTGTGTGCAATAGCCCAAAGTCGGGGGCGTGCCTCGCTCAACAACCCGGAGCCGGAGACCCTCCAGCCCCCAAGCGGCCTTCGGCATGGTCCTTCGCCGGCTCCGGCAAGAAAAAGGGTTCTCCCAGGATTCCTTTGCGCACCAGACCGGCTACCACCGGAACTACGTCGGGCAGTTGGAGCGCGGGGAGAAGAGCCCTTCCTTGAATGCGCTGTTTGATTTCGCGGGCAGCTTTGGGCTGAAGCCTTCAGAATTGCTACGACTCATGGAACGGGAAATTGCGCGGTAGGAATATGGGACATTCCTATGTTCTCAATCGTCGGTCAGCGGGAATGAAAAGCCATGATCGATCCCGACGAGTGTGGATCAGTCTTCTGGAAGGCGTTCGACTAGCCGCTCGGCAACGCCGCGGCGGGTCCAATATTTGCGAGGGCCTGGCGGCAGCTGCACCTCCGATGGAGGCAAGTCCCGATCCGCCACGTAAACGCGCAGGCCTGTCAGGCTTGACGTTGGTGTCTGCGCGCCAGAGTAATCGATGCCGATACAGCGCTCGAACAAGGGGATCATTCAGCCCTCCATCTTCGACTCACATGGCCTTTGGAGTCCCGGTGGTTGCGCAATGATCCTTCCACGCGATGGAAGGCAGTAGACCCGCCCCATAGCGAGCCCGGGCTTTGACAAGTGGCGAGCGGTCCGGGCCAATCTTTGCGAAAGTTTACTCAGTGTGATTACCGAAACACTCTCATTTGGCGACGGTACCCGCCGAGTCGAAGCCCTCGTCCAACGTCGTGCGCGCTGAGGGAGAAGCTTGCATTCTACTTTGCCAATGCGTTGATCAGGCCATCCGTCTTCGGACTGCCCCACCCGGACGTCAAATCGTAGCCTTTTGTCGGCGGATTGCCGTTACCGCCGCTGGTGATGTCATGGAAGTCGGTGTGATAGCCTTTCCCCAGACCCAGTGGATAAATCGTTGGGTTAATGAAGCCGGGCGGCGGAAGCTTTTTGACAGCCGCCTGTTGATTGGCTAGGGCCAGATATCCAGCCCACATAGGTGTCGCAAAACTGACTCCGCCGTATTCGTTTGCAGTGCAGCCGCTTTGGTCGGCGCAGAGGTAAAAGTCGAAATTAGCCTCTGCCGAGACGTCCGGGCCGTTCCGATAGGTTTTGGACCCCTGGTTGGCCTTGGTGATTACCCCTTTAAGTTTCTGCCAGCTCGGAATCTTAATGCCGTCCACAGGGCAATAGCCACCGCCGCCGTCGCTCCAGCCGGTTTCCGAGGCCCACCCCTTTCCCGGACCCTTGGTAGTTAGGTCCGTGCCCCCGACACTGGTGATATACGCATCGTCTCTCGGCCATTCGCCGCCACAGTTGTCGTTGCCCCAGGCGCCGCCGTCGCCCGCCCCTTTAAAGAAGCTTTGGCCCTGCGCCGCCATCTTCTTGAAGTAGGGGTCGTCAGTTGCGGGCGATGAAGACCAATTCCACGACGCGCTCAGTTGCAAAGGCAACGGCTTGTGCGAAGACATGCTACCAAGTATGGCGGTATCGCTCGAACCCACGTATAGGTATACCGTGGTGACTCCCGGGGCCATGCCGAGCGCCTGGGTGATGTCAAGGGTCTGTTCGCTATCATCACAGGCTGGATAGAAACAGCTCAAGGGGGTTCCATCCGTGGAAATGCCTTTGACCGCGGCGGTTCTCTTTTGCTTAGCATTCTTGTAGTAGGTGTTCACGTCGGCTATATCAAATCCGGCGAACTCCAGCAACCCGATGTTCTGGCCCTTGCCGGTGAGAGCCGCTCCCTCGTAGTAAGCTGCCCTCATGTCGCTGCCGCAAAAGGATTGTTGAGGACAGGAACCTGTAGTGGCAGGGGGCTTCACACTTGGAGGTCTGCGCAGTAATTCGGGACGCGGGATCGAATAGTTATCCAAACCCGAAATGTGCCAGAGACGGAAAGGTAGGTCCACCGTGGGCTCTCGGTCCGGTGCATAGAAGTCGCGGTTCCGGATGGGATCGTGGTAGATGCCCATGGTTATGTGGAAGGCTGTCTCAACGACTGCGACCGATCCTTTGAGCTGAACGTCCATCGCATCCCGCGAACCGCCAACGACCGTAAAGCTGTTCGCTTTTGCAAAACGGATGACCGCGTCGTAGTCTTCCTGGCTCGGACCGAACGTCTCAGTGAACTGCTCCACGCTAAGGAAGTGTCGATAGGAAGGGCTAGAAGGATTGTAGAGCTCTCGCAGGAAACTATCCAACCCTGCTTGATCGCGCATCGGCAGAACAACGTCGATCTGCATGGAGTGTGTTGCGGGGAGCCGACCGACGGACGGCGCCTCGCCATTGAGAGTCACATCACGCACATGACCCGTGAACAGGGACTGTGGCTGCACCTGGGCAAAAGCGACTGAGGCGGATGAAGCAAGCATCAGGAACAATATTGCGGCAGCGATGGTCAACAGCGCGACGGAATGTCTCATGGACCTCTCTCCTTCTGATTTGGTGGCGGCACGTCTATTCATAGCCTGACCTGCCCGTCTTGAATGACGGCGAGGAAGTTAGCACAAAGTGTTCCTCGCTGAACATCAAGTTCTATTTCATCTGGAGTAAACGGAATTTAATGGCTCTCTGTTCGGCGGGCGTGATCGGCGGGCGTGATAAAAAGACGTTCATACGGTTTACTGTGGCGTTGCGCCGTTCGAGTTTGTCCCCGACAACTCATGCTTGAGGGACTCTGAACCATTCGCTGATCCGCATCGATGCTGTAAATCATCCGATGGGCACGTCTTTCTTTTCGTTTTAGCTGTGGCGTGCCGCAATAGGGAAAGGTGAGAAATGGGGCGACAACATATGGCAGGATTTGCTTTCAATTGGCCTCCAGGAGCAGCAACTCACGATCAAAGTGGCTACGGTCGTTTCGGCGATTGAGATTAGAGTGTTAGCCTCGTGTTCGGGTCCTGTGGAAGTGATTAAGGCATACAAGCCGGGAAAGTCGTCGCCTCCTACTTAACCACGATGTCCTGTTTAAGCGAAACAGGCCGCCGTTCGAAGCGGCCTCCGCTTGACTTCGCCACGACTTCACTCCGGCGTCGAAGACGAATTACGGTTCGGTAGCTGATTCGATGGAGGGATTGGGTAATCTCCATCATCGTCGTAGTACTTCATCATGTATGGCGACTTCGCGACAGGTTTCTCGCCTCTGGAGCTGAATCGCGGCTCGTCAGCCGATGTCTGGAGAGGATCCCTTGTTGTGTACATGGCCTCGTTAAGCAGGCCGCCGGAGGGCGGCTTCGCCACCGCAAATACGCCGAAAGGCCTCCCATTCGCATACGCAACCGCGAGGTAATCGGCAACCATCTGCCCGTTTTGTGAGGGGGCTACCCAATCCAGGTTCATCGGTCCAGCCAGATGTTTTCCTGCCGTCCAGGTCTTGCCTCCATCTTGCGACGTCGCAAACCCTACTTCCAGCTTGCAGGAATCATCACAGCTCGCGACGGGGTAGTAGTAGTAAGTCACCGCGAGGTGAGCTTTTGTTCCAGAAGTCGCGAGATCAATACCCAATCCGGGGATGAAATGGTCTACCGTGCTGTTAATCGAGTCAATCGGAATGCGGGCGGGCTTGGTCCACGTCTTCCCATTGGTGGAAGTGCTCAGAACGATATCATTCGAACCGCAACCCTTACGAAATCGGCAATCGGACCACACCACGTAAACTTTCCCCGCACCGTCGATTTGTGCGGAAGGCATAGGGCTACTACGCAAGTTACCATCCTCCGTGTGAAAGTTAATGGCTGCGACGGTTACGGTGCTGCTCCAACTCTTGCCGCCATCGGACGAACTGAAAGCGACCATACCTCCATTGCCGCTTAAACCCTCGATCGGCACCACGACCGTGCCGTTGGGCTGAACCAGCGGCTGGCCTCCGATGCCGATGGCTTGATCGGCTGTGCTCTTGGCGGGCCCCCAGGTTAGTCCACCGTCGGTGGAGGTACTCATGAAAATCTGATCGTTCGAGTTGGGCTCGTCCCATTCCGTGTAGCAATTGCCATAGTATGGGCTCGTAGCAGTGTTGTCGCAGATAATCCAGTTCTTGTCGTCCCGGCTGCTTTGATCTGTAATGATGGGCTTGTTCCAATGGATTCCGTCGGTCGAGCGGCTTATGCTCACGGCGACTCCATAATCTGGGTTCGGGGGGATCGCAAGAGCCGAAATCAGCCACTGGCCGTGTTTTGCATCATAAGCGACAGCCGGGTCGCTCGCCGACGCCAAGCTTCCACCCTTGTAATTGACAGTCAAACCTGGAAGATAGCCGCTGGTCCATGTTTTGCCGCCATCGGTCGAGGTAGCGAACCCAATGTCCGCACCACCGTGGGCATAGACGCGCGCCACCTGGAAGGTGCTGACGATGGTCGAGCCCCAGGCGAATGTGTCCGGCTCGACTTCGGTTTTGTGTTCGCTGTCGGAGTTGTGAAACGTATCCGCACTAAGCTTGACCAACGGAAATGACGATGGTCCCTGGATGCTGCTCCCCTGAACGAGTTCATCGCTGCCAGTCGGCGTGGACTGGGCCGCCACGGCCGGAAGAAGACTGAAAAACAACACTGCCGCAAAGCCTAGTCGAATGATCAAGCGTGCCATCGGATTTCGCCTTTGTCTCAGACTGCTCTTCGGCTGGAGATCTGAAGGCATACTAGCCAGGTCAGCGTACACCGCTGCTCTCTCCTTATCATCATTTCATCCTCCGTAGAGCCCAGCCGCTGGGCATGCAGGACAATAGTGCGGTTCTTGCCGAGCGTCAATTCAGTATTATTTTCGGAAGAGCAAATATTACTTAAGCGCAGTCACTCTGTAGATCAGATCGATGACAACGGAAAATTGGGAAAACAACGCGGGGACTGCTACCGGAAACCGCGATTACCGCATCCATGTTCTTTGAATCGACGACCACTCCTATTGCACAGCACTCGTCATCAGAAACAAAAATCCAGTCTGCAGCCGCGCTGTTGTAGCATAGAAGGCGATAGGGCCGTCATCCACCGATGACGGCCCTTCGATCGCTGTGAGGCGTGGAGCGCAGCGTCGACCATGTAATGGTTTTTTGCGCCCGGACAAACTGTGCTTTTTTACGACGAGCCATGGATCAGTGCCTCAACCGGTGATATTGCTTGCGTGCTTGCAACCTGGCCATGGCGTCCGGCACAGACGCCGTCACGGGGCCTTGGCTTTGTCGGGTCCCTGCGTCCGATGAGTCAATTCCGATTGGATGACCTTGATGAAGGCCTGGCATGCCGGCGCTAGCGTGGTGGTGCGGCGGTAAACCAGCCAGAGGCTGCGCTCCTCCCCGAACTCTGCGATCGTCTTCGCCACCAATTCGCCACGCGCTTCCTCTCGTTTGATGGACATCCGTGGCACAATCCCCACTCCCATGTCCCGTGCCACCATGTTCTTGATCGATTCCAAGGTCCCCGTTTCCACCTGCACATTCAGTGGGACGCAGAAGCGTTTAAAGACCGCGGCCACCCGTTCTCGTAACTCCGATCTCGCAGTTAGGATGATCAGGGGTTCGCCGCCCAATTCTTGGATGTGGATCACGTCTCGACCGGTGAGAGGATGCCGGGGACTCACGACAGCGATCAACCGGTCGCACATGAGCAACTGCGCGCGGAGATCCTCGTCACGGGGTTTACTCGCCACTAGCGCAATGTCGATTTCGTGACCCTTCAACGCAGAGACCACTGCGTCCGAGTAGCCGATCATAAGTTTGAGCTTGATCCCCGGATATCGGGCCTGAAATGCCTCAGTGAGTTCCGGTAACAGATATTCTCCTATGCTCTGGTTCGCTCCGATGCGCAGGTGACCGCTTCGGACGTTCCGAATCTCCTGCATAGTAGCCAACGCTTCATCCCTTAGGGAAAGCAGTCGCCGGGCATAACTGACCAGTGCCTGCCCTGCGGGAGTCAATCTGAGATCACGCCCTTGGGTGCGATCGAGCAGGGGCGTGCCGATCTCCTCCGTCAGCTTGCCGATTGCGGTACTGATGGCCTGGGGCGTACGATAGACCCGAGCGGCTGCCGTCTGAAGGGTACGCTCTTCGGCTAAAGCCACTAGCATTTGCAGTTGCATCAGTTCCATAAGAAGCCCCTGTGCATCGAACAAACAGTGCTAGACGTCAGGCCAGCAATCGGTTCCCTCAACCAGGAAGCGTCGCGGGCGCGAGCAAGCGAACACTTCTCAACGCTGCAATTCGTTCTTCAGCGAGACGATCAGCAGCGACATAGTAGGGAACACGGTCGCGTTCAGCCAACCGGAAAACAACTTCAATCCTGTCGTAGATCCTTCTGACATTGGCCCAAGCCCGCTCGGGCTGGAAACCGCCCTTGCGCAGGCGATCCGTGTCATAGATTGTCCCTCCGGAGTTCGCTATATAGTCAACGGCGTAAACGATGCCGCGGCGTTCCAGTTCGGCTCCATGACGCTCTTCTGCAAAGATGTTGTTCGCCGAACCAGCCACAACTTTGGCTCGCAACTGGGGAATGGTCTCATCGTTAATCACCGCGCCAAGTGCGTACGGCCCAAAGATGTCAACCTCTTGCCGGTAGATCTCCGCGGGTGACACAGCGGACACGCCGAATTCCGCGACTGCCGAATTAGCTTTCTGCTGATCGATATCCGACACGATGACTTTGGCTCCTTCCTCAATAAATATGCGGAGAGCGTTAGAGCCTACCGCTCCTAAGCCTTGGAGTGCGATTTTGCGACCCTTGAGGCTGTCTGTCCCCCAGACGCGTTTCGCACAAGCCTTGGTTGCCGCTACCGATCCGAGTGCCGTCGCGGGAGCGATGTCTCCGGCTCCTCCACAATGCGTGGGCAAGGTCACGACATGATTGGTTTCACTAAAGATGACTTCCATATCCGCCAGTGTCGTGCCAACGTCCTCGCCCGTGATGTACTCTCCGCCGAGTTGATCGACGAAACGCGCATATGCTCGCAAGAGTGCCTCAGTCTTGTCACGCTTGGGGTCACCAATGATGACGGCTTTGCCACCTCCTAGGTCTACGCCTGCCGCCGCGTACTTGTACGTCATACCGCGAGCCAAGCGCAGTGCATCGAAGATTGCCTCCTCCTCGTTTGCATACGGCCACATGCGAAGACCGCCGGTCGCCGGACCTAGATCGGTCGAGTGAATGGCGATGATTGCGCGCAAGCCACTTTGCGTATCGTTGCAGACAAGGACTTTCTTGTAACTGTACTTGCGCATGTAATCGAGAAGCTTTGTGGACATACAGTCTCCGGTCTTTAGTCGCTGGTAGCCAGCAGTCCGTCTCTCAAAGTGCATCCAGGTTGAAGTCCCTACTGCGCGGTATAACCGCCATCAACGAAAAGAATTGCGCCAGTGATGTACGACGAAGCCTCAGAAGCAAGAAAGACGACGGGACCGACTAACTCGTCGGGACGGCCGCGTCGCGCCATGGGTGTAAAAGTGATGACCTGTTTCTGCTTCTCGGCGCGAGCGTGCTCATTAGTCGCCCCCTGCATGACATTGTCGAAATACCCAGGCGCTATCGCGTTTACCCTGATGCCACGCTGCGCCCACTCGACCGCCATGACTCGGGTTAGCTGGTTCACACCCCCCTTGGCTGCGGAATAGGCGGTAAGGCCACGCACGCCGACAAGCGAACAAATTGAAGAATTGTTTATGATCGACCCGCCACTTCCCTGAGCCAGCATCTGACGTGCGGCGATTTGAGAACAGATGAAGTAGCCTTTTAAGTTGACGTTAAGAACCTGCTCCCACGAGTCGTCCGTCAACTGTTCCGCTGGCATGATGACATCGATTCCGGCGTTGTTAACGAGGACGTCTAGACGACCAAAGCGAGCGACAGTCTGATCCACAAGACGCTGGCAACTATCGCGATCGCTTGTGTCGACAACTGTGGCAGCCACTTTCACGCCACTTTTGGCAATCTCTTCCGCAGTCCGATCCACCTCATCCTTCGTCCGAGAGCAGAGCATTACCGAAGCTCCTGCCGCCGCCAATCCGGCAGCGATTGCGGCGCCCAACCCACGTCCAGAGCCCGTGACGATGGCCACCTGGTTGGACAAGTCGAAGAGCTTCAGAGAACCTCCATTGGTCATCGCCGCACTCCTTCTTTCTCCGTGAGAAGCGTCGAAGGATTCGCAATCAGCTCAGCGATGGTCTGCACGAAGGCTGCAAGGTGCATACCATCGTTGAGCCGATGATCTGTTGCTACGGATAAAGGGAGCACCGGCCGGACTGCTGGCATGCCGTCAACAGCTACAACGGCCGGCTGGATTCTTCCGAAGCCAGCGATCGCGACTTCTGGCGCGCGAATGATCGGCGTCCCTAACCATGTCCCATAGCTTCCGAAATTGGTAATCGTAAAGGTACCACCGGTCACCTCATTGACCAGGAGCGTCTGCTTTCTTGCACGTTCGATCAAAGTGCTGAGAGCATGCGCAATGTCAAATACTGATCGATGCTCGACGTTGCGCAGCACTGGCACTAACAACCCGCAGTCAATTGCTGTTGCGATACCAATGTTGCAGTATTGGTGTTGGATAATCTCTTCGCTCTCCATATCCAGCTGAGCATTAAAGCTCGGATGTCGACTGAGTGCGATTGCTGTCGCTTTTACGAAAAAGGGCAAGAACGTGAGGTGAATCTGATCGCTGTCAATTTGAGAGCGATAAGTTTCGCGAGTTTGTTGGAGCTGTGCGGCATCAATCTGCCGGAACTCAACGATATGCGGAACGTCTCGCCACGATGCTGTCGTTGAACGTGCGACGGTCAGCCGCATTCCGCGAAGTGGAATGCGCTCGTCATCGGCCCGATCCCGCTGAGATCGACGTGAAGCGTCTTCGACGACAGGGTTTCCATCCGCAGAGCGCCTGCCATCTTCATTAATGATCTGGCCATTGGGATCTGATGGTGAAGGAGTGGCTAACTCAGCGTTGAGCTTCCGCGCGAGTGGGTGAGCGGTTGGAGCCGACGACACGGCATTGATCTTTGGCGAAGCCCAAGGATCCGTAACCTGCGAAGTGAGCATTCCATCAGCCGGTTGCGTGGCTTCAATGCGGGCGAGCGTAGATCCCACTGGCACAGTGGCACCTACCGGGACCAGTTGTTCGCGAAGAATTCCCGACACAGGCGCAGGCAGTTCTACCGCGGCCTTGTCACTGGAAATCAAAACTACCGACTGGTCCGCCGATACGTTTTGACCCTCAGCAACCAGCCACTCAAGGATCTGGGCTTCCTCAATTCCCTCGCCCACGTCCACCAAAGTAATGTCGACAAGAGCAATCTGCGTCATTGCACCTCCAACATCTTGCGTGTAACGGCAACCACTCTCTCGACCGTAGGAATAAACATCTGCTCAGACGCCGCCAACGGATAAGGTGCGTCGGGCCCTGTTACTCTCTCGATCGGCCGCTTAAGCGCATGGAACGCCTGCTGAGAGATTGTCGCAGCGATCTCGGCCCCAAAACCTCCCGTAAGTGGAGCCTCATGGACGATAACGCAGTGTCCTGTGCGCTCTACCGCGTTAACCAGCCCTCTGACGTCCAGCGGGACCAGAGAACGAACGTCGACGACACTCGCATCGATGCCCTCCGCCGAGAGAGCTTGTGCCGCTCGCGTCGCAATGTCGACAGCGGCGCTCCAAGCAATCAAGACAACATCTTTTCCCTCGCGAACCATGTTTACCTTTCCGATTTCGATCACATAGTCTGCGGACGGGACCTCGCCCTTCGCCGATCGGTACCCGCGCAAGGGCTCACAAAACAAGACTGGATCGGGATCGCGTATCGCTGACAGCAGCATCCCCTTCGCATCGTATGCATTGGACGGAGCAATAACCTTCAGGCCCTGCGCTTGTACAAACATCGACTCGATCGCGTCCGAATGCAGCTCGGGTGTTCGAACTCCACCTCCGTACGGCGCGCGGATTACCATAGGGGCGGCAAAGCGACCACGCGAGCGGTAGCGCATGCGAGCTACCTGGGAAACAATTTGATGAAAGGCCTGCTGTGCAAAACCCAAGAACTGTATTTCCGCGACAGGCCTTAGTCCCGACAGGGCCAGTCCCAGCGCGGACCCAATGATTGCAGCTTCCGCCAACGGCATATCGAAGACCCGCTTGTCGCCAAATTTTGCGAGAAGGCCATCGGTGGCTCGAAAAATGCCTCCGAATTTCCCTATGTCTTGCCCGAGGAGGACTACGCGACTGTCGGCTGCCATCTCAACGCTGAGCGCATCGCGTATCGCCTCAAGCATGGTCTTTGTTGGCATCCAGCTATCCCTCAGTCCTTATCGCTGACGCCACATGCTCCTTGAACTGTTCCGTCTGACGGTGCGTCAGTTGCGCATAGGTGTCCCGAAATAGGTCTGCCACAGTGGGTGCCGGCTCAGCGCGGGCGGTGGTGAACGCCTGGTCTATCGTTCGGGAGATGCTATCCTGAAATTCGGACGCAGTCCTGTCATTCCAACACCCACGAACTGCAAGGTATCGCTGAACTCGGAGTATCGGATCGCGTTCGCTCCAGGCGTTTAGAACATCTTGAGACATGTAGCGCGTCGGATCATCGGCTGTGTTGTGAGGTCCAAGACGATAGGTTTGGGACTCGATCAGTGTCGGACCAAGCCCGGCTCGCGCACGGGCAACGGCCACGCTTGTCACTGCATGTACCGCGAGAAGATCATTTCCATCAACCACGAAACCATCAAATCCATAACCGGGGGCACGCTCCGCAAAGGTTCGCGCCGCCGATTGTCGCGACCGCGGCGTTGAGATGGCCCACCCATTGTTTTGCAGGAAGAAGATGACCGGTGCGTTGACTACGCCAGCGAGGTTACAAGCCTCGTGAAAATCGCCTTCAGATGATGCACCATCCCCAAAGTAGACCAACACGACCGAGTCGGCGCCTTGCAATTTCAAACCCCACGCGAGGCCGACCGCGTGCGGCAATTGCGCAGCTATGGAAATCTGAATGGGCAGGAGCCGAACGGTGTCTGGAATATGACCGCCCGCCGGATGACCACTAAAATAAAGGATAAATTGTTCCAGCGGGAGTCCGTGATGCAGTAGAGCCGGCAACTCTCGATATTGTGGAACGATCCAATCCAGGGCGGGGTTGAGGGCGAAGGCTGAGCCAACGACTGAAGCTTCCTGTCCCCGTACCGGGGAGAACGTCCCAAAACGCCCTTGGCGTTGCAGGCTCACACCCTTCACGTCAAATGCGCGTGACAGCATCATGAGATGCAGCGCCTGAAGTACTTGCTCTTCGTCCATCGTGGAGACACAACCGTCGACTAACTCTCCACTCGGCCTCAACATTTGAAGCGGGACGATTGGTTCGTCTCGACGCGGGAATTGCGGCTGCAAGCAGCTGTGCACAGTGTTGATCCTCTTCAGGAAATGCCTAGACGAAACAGCATACTATGTAGAATATCATTTTGTATACTAATTAGGATACCATACGAAACTCAATTTAATATGCTATTCTGTAAACAAGTCTAAGAGTGCCAAATGAAGCGTTCGTTGAAGCGCTTCCCAAGATTCGGATTTCACGGGACTCGGTTGGCACTAGTTACCTGCACGCGGTTTTCGTCATGCGCCTGCAGAACTGAAGGGAACCTCATGCGAACCAGTCGGCAATACATTGAGAGTCTCAGCGATGGGCGTGAAGTGTACTTCAAGGGACAGCTTGTCCCAGATGTCACCGCACATGCCGAGATTCGCCTCGCCATCGATCATGCGGCCGTCGATTTTGAAATGGCTGAAAGTAAGGAATACCGCGCTCTGGCTGTTTACGAGGAAAACAGCAACGAATTCAGCCGCTACTTCAAGCTGCCCCGCACAGCTGAGGATCTGTTGCTGCGCAGCCGACTGATCGAGACTGCTACCACGCTCGGCGGCACGCTCGTGGTCTTGATCAAAGAGATTGGGACCGATGCTCTTTTCGCCCTTCACCTCGTGGCCAATGAGATTGACCAGCGCCAGGGCACTGGATATCTCGATCGCGTACGTAAGTTCTATGAATACGCGCGCGGCAATGATCTTGCCCTCTCGGTCGCTCAAACCGATGTAAAGGGTGATCGCAGCAAATCACCCCTGGAGCAGGCACACCCCGACTACTACCTTCGAATCGTCGGAGAAACTCCGGAAGGAATCATCGTGCGGGGCGCCAAGGCGCACACTTCCGTTTCCGTGAACACTAATGAAGTCATCGTTCTTCCTACCCGCGCTATGAAGGAGGATGAGTCTGCGTACGCGGTGGCCTTTGCGATTCCCTTGAACACTAAGGGGCTGAAACTGATCTCCAGTTCCTACGGCGCACACCACGGAGACAGCAAGTTTGATTTCCCCTTGGCGTCTACCCACCGCATGATAGAAACGCTCACCGTCTTCGACGACGTACTCGTGCCGCATGACCGCGTGTTCCTGAAAGGAGAGTGGGAATTCGCCGGAGAAATGGCCAAGACATTCGTGGAGTTCCACCGGTTTACTGCCATCTCCTACAAGCTTCCTCTGGTTGATGCGTTGATCGGCGCCGCTCTTCTCATGGCGGAATACAATGGCCTGGAGCGAGCCAAGCACGTCCAGGAAAAACTCGCCAAGCTGATCGGCTACGGGGAAACGTTGCGTGCCCTCGTGCGCTTAGCGGCGCTCGACTGTGAATCCGGGTCGCTCGGCATTGCACTGCCCCGAACCCTTACCGTGAATATGGCAAAGCTCCACTTCGCGACAAATTTTCATCAGATGCTGGCGTACGTGCAAGACATTGCGGGTGGTCTGGTCGTCACCGGACCCAGCGAAGCTGATCTGCGCAGCCCTGATGTCGGTAAATACATCCGCAGGTATCTCGGGGGGCGGGACGGCGTGCCCGCGGAAAATCGTCTTAAGATGATAAACCTTGTGAAGGAACTCACAGCGACAGACTTCTCGGGCTACCAAGCCGTTTTGGCCATCCACGCCGAGGGTTCGATCGAGGCCGAGAAACTAGCTATGGTCCGGGAACATGATTCACTCCGGTGCAAGCAACTTGCCAGGCAGCTGGCCTGGATCGTTGATCCCCAGAAGGTGGGCAGTCGAAATACAACCACGGACGCATCATATGGAATATCCTAGAAGAGCCCCAGAATGAAGACCGAGGAAATATCCGCTTTGCAGCCCGAAAAAGCCGCAGGCGTTACGTGTTCCGACAACGTCTACGAGCGCCTCAGGGAAGCAATCGTGACTGGCCGCGCACGGCCCAATGAACGGCTGGTCGAAGCGGAGCTTGCGGAGCGGCTCGAAGTAAGCCGGACGCCTATACGAGAGGGCCTCAAGAAGCTGGCAGCCGAGGGTCTGGTGATTAGCCGAAGGCGCGGCTGGATCGTTCGCGAGCACACCAGCGACGAAATTCGCGAAATCTATGAGGCGAGATCCGCGCTGGAAGGCTATTGTGCACGGCTGGCGTCCCAGCGGGGAACCGAAGCCGAGATTCAAGGAATCGTGGCACTTCATCGCGGCGAAGACACGGGTATTTTGCAGTCTTCGCGAGAGCGTCTAGTTCAGCTCAACGACCTCTTTCACGACGCGATCATTTCCGCAGCCCACAATGAGCGCTTGGTTCACATGGTCCGGACAAACCGAAATTACTATTTTAACTTCCGGATTGCCGCCCTTTATACAGACGAAGAAGCCGACGCAGCTGTCGCCGGGCATGAGGCAATCATTTGTGGCCTGCTCGATCACGATCCTGCATGTGCTGAATGCGAGATGCGCCGGCACATCGACCTAGCTCTTACGGTAATGCTCGGCAAGATGCGCTAGTGTTTATGGGAGCGTAGCGCCGCCTGTCGACTGAGGAGCCGCGTACGCTTACCTAGCACCACATCCACTAGAAAGAAGCCGAACCCGGTGTCGCTACCCGTACGATGAGATTGTTGACCTGCCCCTGGTGCCGCAGGAGGAAAGTCCGCGAAATAATTATTTCATCCCGCACTCGCTACGACCACTCCCGAGGTGCGTTCCTGTGCCCTGGCTAATGCGGGAGCGACATCTTCGAAAACAGCGATGTGCTTGTCAATGTCAACTTCCGTATGCTGTACGGAAATGGTCCACTGCTCGTCCCACCAGTGAGGTTGCGGCATAAGGCCTCGGTTCACCATGGCAAACCAGTAGTGGCGCCAGAGCTCGGTGTCAATGGTGATCCAGTCGCGATGGTTGCGGACCTCTTTGGGATAAAGCATAAGCACACCGTTGGCACCAGCTGTGACGGTGTATGCTTGCAGGCCGACTTTCTTGACCGTTTTACGGTACCCTTCAACGAGCTTCTTGCTCAGCTTTTCCACGTGCGCGTAGTTCTCGCGAGTCAACACTTCCCGAAACATGGCGAGCCCGGCGGCCATCGAGACCGGATTGGTGTTGCAGGTTCCCCCATGAAAGACTTTGCGCTGTGAGATCAGCTCCATCACCGACCTGTGCGTCCCAAATGCTGACAGCGGCAAACCACCGCCAATTGATTTGCCTAAGCAAATCATGTCGGGCTTGACACCGAAATACTCCGACGCCCCGCCCCAACATAGCTTCGCCCCCGTTTTTACTTCGTCAAAAATCAACAAGGCGCCGTGGCGCGTGCAAAGTTCGCGAAGGCCCTCAAGAAATCCGGCTTGCGGCATGCAGAGCCCGACGTTCATCATGATCGGCTCAAGAATGACCGCAGCGATTTGGTCGCGGTTCTGCTGGAAGCGAAGCTCAACACTGCCAAGATCGTTAAACGTCGCCACCGCAACCTTAGCAACAAAAGCACTAGGCACACCCAGCCCAGAGGGGACCGATTCTGGAGCGTGGACATCGCCAAATTCTGGCGCGTGCGGTTTCACGCTGACCAGAGCGGAATCATAAGCTCCGTGATATCCCCCTTCAAATTTCAGGATCTTATCGCGCCCGGTCGCAGCGCGGGCCAAGCGGATCGCATGCATCGTAGCCTCAGCGCCAGTTGAGCCAAACCGGATCATCTCCACTGGGAAGCGGGCGCATATCTCTTCTGCCAGTTCCCACTCCATATCGTGCGGCATTCCGAACATGGTGCCGGTACTCAGGCGCTTCTCGACAGCTCGCATAACCGCGGGATGGCAGTGGCCTGCCATGAGTGCACCGAAACACAGGTTATGGTCCACATAGTCATTGCCATCGAGATCGCGGAAATGCGATCCCTGCGCCTCTCTTGCGAAAATCGGATACGGATCATAAGCGCGATAATTACTCGCAACGCCCAGCGGGATACGCTTCAGATTCCTTTTGTGCGACTCTGCGGATTTCACTGTTCGCCGTTCGAACATCCTTAGTTCTGCCTGCAATTCGGGATACATTGGACCTCCAAAATAATCTGCGCTCGTAACAGGCACGAGAATATCGACTGAGGAGTCTGAAAACATCCTCGTTCTCCAGAATCCAGCTCGGTGATTCACTCAAGAGCCAAAGGATGATCAGAAGATGTTGCGAGCGGAAGTATATTTCTTAGCACGAACCAACGGCCAAGCACTATTCAATTCTGTTTACATTGACACAAGTGATGTTTTAGTCGGCACCAACCACCTGGCCGCGACTAGGCAGATATCGTGCCCCTGCTCGCGGTACCCTGACTTTTCTACTTCCCTTTAAACGTGGGCGGAGTACCCACGCCAGAGCAAAAGTCCCAGCCCTTCTTGCACGGGAAGCCGTTGGCACCTTGCGTGAGGTCACGGAACCAGTTCTTGTACCCGGTCGGATTTCCATATTCCTTGTAAAGCTCAGTAAGCTCGTCGTCGGTCGAGCCATAGAAGTGACCAGCGCTGTTGAAGATCCCAGCCAGCGAGGGAAAGGAGACACTCGTGCCGCCGACCTGCACCCCAGCCGCCCTCCCCATATGTGTCCGACACCGTGGGACCCGAGCACGGGTTGGCATCAAACGAAACGTCCGGCGTGCCACAGCAGTTGACGCAGATCGCGTTCCCCCAGCGAGGGCCGCCAGATCCGCGGAAAGCGCTGGCTCAACAACAAGTCCAGCAAGTGCGCCGCGTCGCGCGTATCCGCCTTCTGTTTGCGCACCACCGACGCCCGGATCTTCGTCGCATCCGCGATCCACAGGTCGTGCCCGGTTTGCCCAGCAGGCGCTCGAACCAGCGCGTATGCCCGGTGGCCTCGATCCCCACTCGCACCGGCCCTGCCAACGCCGCGTAGAACCAGCGCGCCTCTCCGCCCTCGTGCTCTAACCGACGCTCGATCAATTCGCCGGTCTCCTGGTCCAGCAATCTGCTGGTAGCGGGTATGCAATCACAACCCTATAATCTTCATCGCTCGGCTCCTTTCCTCCGCGCCTTGGTTGGCTTGTGTGCCCAAGTCTACTCGGTCGTCTAGGAGCCGAAACGGTCATCTAATCAGGCAAATAATAATGACGATGATGGCGTTCAGTCGACCGGGCTAATTCCTCCGAAGGAAAGACTATTGGCTGGTTTAAAAAACCGCATACGCCGGAGCGGTAAGCGATGTACCACTCGGCATTCCTACCGTACACGAGGAGGAATTGTTGTAGTAGATGGGACTACTGTTGTCGTCTGATGGATTCTCAGCCCAAATCGCCTGAATGGAGGAAGCTGTTATCAGGCACAGCCAATATTGGGTTTTTGCCTTCAGTATTATAGGTTTCTGGGCCTTGTACTCGATTACTGTGTAACTCTTGTCGTTGAGTTTGCCGACTTGCACCAAGGAGCTGATAATGGCTCCTGGTGCGTCAGATTTGTCCCTCAGCAAATACGCGTAGACTTTACCAGAACCTTGGCCGCCGTTCCTGGTAGTGAGGGCTAGGGGAGTCAGCACCTGAGTGAAGCTGGTTGCTCCTTTCGTTGTAAAACCTACGGCGATTGCTTGGCCACCTCCCTGGTTCGACTGGAAGTTCCCTCCGGAGATATAATATCCTATCTTGCTATAGCTGGAGCAAGCCGCACCGCAATTACTGAAAATCGGGGCGGCCGCGGAGGGCGTTGGAACTCCGTCAATATGGGCTGTTGCCCCTACTTTTTGCGCCTGTGCGAAGGCAAGCAACAGCAAGTAGAATCCAACTCCGTAGGATATATCGCTTAGCACTTTTTTCATGATGTTTCCCGTAATTTCAAGTGTAGTTTCAAAAGTTTCAAATTCTAGAACCGCCCGCTACGCTGCTAGTTAACGGTCGCCGTCACCAAGGGGATGTACTCCCACACCGATCCGTAATCATTATCGTTGTGGTCTGTCTCTGGGACAGTGCCGTAAAGGTTCCCCTGCGCGTCCTGAATCACACCTGCCCTAGGACACACCCCGTCGTTTTCCACAAAGAACGTGTGCAGCACGGTCAGCCTGCCAGTCGGAGTCAACTGGTACAGAGTTCCCTGGCTCCTGGAATTGCCGCCCCCGCAGGTGGTGCCATAGAGGTTGCCTGCCTTATCCTGAATCACGCCTGCGAACGGATATGCCCCGTCGTCGGAACTTCCATTGGTGTCGAAATTATGCAGCACGGTCTCGGTACCCTTCGTGCTCAGCTTCCACACGATTCCCTGGTTGAACGAACCGCATGCATAGGTCGTACCGTAAAGATTGCCCTGCTCGTCCATAAACGGCGTTCCGAAGGGAAGGCACCCGTCCTTCGTACCCCCGACAAAGCTGTGCAGCAGAGTCTCCGTGCCGCTCGGACTCAACTCGTACACCGCTCCTAAATTGTCAGCCCCGCCCAGCTCCGTAACGCCATAGAAGTTGCCCGCTTTGTCCACGAGCAAACCTGAATAGTCTGGAGATGCCCCATCGGTCGGGCCTCCGGCGAAATAGTGCAGCACGGTGATGCCGCCACCGCTAAACACTTCGAACACGTCCCCGAAAAAGTCAGACTGAGAACCAGAGGAACCGCCCAAGCTGGCACCGTAGAGATTGCCCGCTTTGTCCAGCAGCAAACCTCCAGTGGGATATGCCCCGCTCGACCCTCCACCGAAGCTCTGTAGCACAGTCTCGCTGCCGCTTGTATCGACTTTGAACACTGTTCCGATGCCGCCAGTGCCGCCAAACTCAGTAGTGCCATAGAGGTTGCCCGCCGCGTCCTGGACCAACCCGGCAAAGGGATATGCCCCGTCGCTTCCTCCCTGGAAGCTGTGCAGCACCGCCTCGCTATCGTTTGTATCCACTTTGAATACCGTTCCAGCGTTGTAGGCGCCGCCAAACGCGGTGGTGCCGTAGACATTCCCCGCACCGTCCTGGATCACCCCGCCAAAGGGAGAATTCCCATCCGGCCCGGTGAAATGGTAAAGCAGGGCAAAGTCGCCAAACTGTGCTTGCGCCGATTGGGTTGTAACTACCCCGAACCCAAGCATAGCTACAAACGTGAGGGCGGCCCTCGGCGCTCGCAGAAATGTCTTTGAAACGCGTTGCAGCAGTGTATTAGTCACGATGCTTTCCCGTCCCTTCTGAAGTTCCCAGCAGGTGGCTAAATGCTGGACTGCCACCACTGCGGAGAGTCTTATCACGAAAAGCCAACCAAGTTCATCAAACTCTATTTGACGCATATCAAATAGCGTCTACAAGGGAGACGCGGTTGACTCGGGGTAGCCGCCTGGGAAACTCTGATTAAGTCTTTCACCGTGCGCCTTTTGGCGAAATCTTGAACACGACCCCTTGGCCGTACTTCCCATACGCCGCCGTAACCCCATAGACATTGCCGCTGCTGTCCCTGATCACGCGCCCGTATAGCTTTCCGCCGTCGTTTTCTGCTTCAAAGCTATGCAGGACCGTCTCCTTGCCTGCCTCATCGATCTTGTACACTATGCCCGAGTTAGCGTAGCCGCCGGTCGTTGTCGTTCCGTACAAATTGCCCGCACTATCCAGCACCGGCGCCGCGTTTGGAGAAGTGCCATCGTCGGGCCACGCTCCGAACGAATAGAGAACCTTTTCCGCGCCAGCCTGATTCACTCGAAACAGCACACCACGATTGTATGTACCGCCCCAAGCGCCAGTACCATACAAGTTGCCGTCTTTCCCCAGTACAACTCCCCCCATCGGGTTCCCACCGTCGCTTCCCCCTGTAAAGGGGTACAAGACGGTCTCATTGTTTGCCTGATTGATCTTCCACACCCCTCCGGTTCCAGCGGGAGCCCACGCCGTACCGTACAAATTGCCTTGCGCGTCCAGCGCCACGTCGCCGGTCGGGTCGTCGACATCACCAGTGTCTTCGCCGAATGCGTGCAGAGTTGTCTCTTTTCCCACCTTATCCAGTTTGAACGCGACCCCGCCGCCCGTACCATCATGCCCCCCTCCCCACATTGTGGTGCCGTACAGATTGCCATCCTTATCTTGCGCCAGAGATCCATTGGGAAGGCTGCCATCTGTTCCTGCGAACTTGTACAAAACTGTCTCCTTGCCTGTCTTACCGACCTTGAAGACAGTGCCGCAACCATTTTTGCAGTTCGAGGAGCCACCACCGTAGGCTGTAGTGCCGTAGAGTGTGCCGTCGCTGGCGAGCCAGAGATCTCCGGCGGGGACGGCGCCATCGGCTCCCCATCTGAACGCATGGAGGACAGTCTCCTGCCCCTCCGTATCAATCTTGAATACAGTTCCGCAGCCGTATGGGGCGTTGCAGGAAAGGTCACCCCCAAATTCCGTAGTGCCGTAGAGGTTACCGGCTGCGTCGGAGACCAGGCCGGCAGATGGCTGGCCGCCGTCCTTGCCGCCTGTGAAGCTGTGCAGAACTGTAAACTTAGTGGACGCATTCGCCCCGGTTCGGGCCACAGCGAGTTCTGTGGGAATGACAGCTGCGAGAAATACGGCAGCTAGCGCCAGGGCACGACCTGCAACCATCTCGCGCATTTCTGAGTTAACATGCTCACGCTCACCTGGTTTTTTCATTTTTCTTCTCCTATCTAAGTGTCACTCTGTTTAACCGACAGGTTATGCTTAGCCTCGTGTTAGGACAACTCTTGCCGGCTAGCCATCGCCGAAGGCTACTGCAGCCGTGTTCTGGCACCAGACACGCCTGTCATGCAAAATAGGACTCCCTCTCCGAAACCTCGACAAAACTATGCCGGTGTGGCTCACTGGGTGATTTTGAAGACCACGCCGCACCCCGGATCCTGACCCGAGATCTGGCACTTTAGATCACCGCCATAAGCTGCCGTGCCGTAAAGACTGCCAGTGCTGTCAATCGCCAGGCCCCCACCCGTGAAAGGCACAGCTCCGTCCTTGCCGTCTTTGAAGTTGTGCAGCACCGTCACTGCCCATCTGTTGCCCTTTGGGGTGAGCTTGTACACTGTTCCGTAGCCGAAGGAGCCACCGGCCACTGTGGTTCCATACAGGTTGCCTGCGGTATCGAACACGACTGCCCCGTCGGGCTGGGCTCCATCGCTGCCACTAAATGTGTGGAGTATGGTTTCCTGCCAGGTCTTGCTCGTCTTGGTCAGCTTGAACACGATCCCGCTGTCGGAATTGTTGCCACCATAGGAAGTGTCGCCATACAGGTTGCCTTTCTTGTCCAGTACCAGTGCGGGAAGTGGCGTTGCGCCGTCGCCATCGACGCCGGTGAACGCGTAAAGTACGGTCTCATGGTTCTTCTTGTCCACCATGAAGACCGTCCCGCAGCCTCCGCCGCCGCAGCCCGAACCGGGGCCGTTCGAGGTTGTCCCGTAGAGGTTTCCTGCTGCATCTTCGACCAAAGAACCGTAAGGATTCTGGCCATCTTCGCTACTGCCGCCGAAGCTGTATAGGATCTTCTCCTTGCTGGTTTTTAGATCGAATCTGAACACCGTTCCGCAACCGTATCCGGGATTGCAGCTGTTATCGCCGCCGTTGAAGGTTGTCCCGTACAGGTTTCCGTTCCCGTCCAGGATTACGCCGCCGTAGGGGCGGGCGCCATCCCCGTTATTTGTACCAGTAAAGCTGTGTAGCGTGGTTTCATGGCCAGTCGTGTCTATTTTGAAGATATTTCCGCAGGCGCACGAATTGTTGCCTCCTTCCCAGGTCACACCGTATAGGCTCCCTTGGGAATCCCGGGCCAGATCCCCTACCCACACCGGGGCAAATCCATCCTGCCCTTTGAATTTATGTAGAATCTTTTCTTCGCCAGTCGGACTTAGCTCGTACACAAGGCCACATCCACTACCCGGATTATCAGAACAGTCGAGGTCGCCGCCTATCACCGTGGTGCCGTACATATTGCCCTTACTGTCCAGGATCACACCCGACGTCGCCAGTGCGCCGTTGCCGCCATTGAAGGCGTGAAGCACCTGGAAATGGGTCGTTGATGGCGCTTGGGCCACGACCACCGCTGGCACCAACACTAGCGCTGATAGCAGCGCGCTTG
>Ga0209010_1000037_pt1 | contig 68615 bp, 55 predicted proteins | sample BlaSpr_A8_OM1_O3_FD_187985 | JGI IMG/M metagenome (GOLD analysis project Ga0209010, IMG submission 187985) | Forest soil microbial communities from Thunder Bay, Ontario, Canada - Black Spruce, Ontario site 2_A8_OM1_O3 (SPAdes) (version 2) | ecosystem: Environmental > Terrestrial > Soil > Boreal...
ACATCATGACCCAAGACGTACCGACCGTCGAACGCAACATCTCCCTGGACGATTACGTTCACGAAGTCCTGCGCACCGGGCGCCGCTGCCACGTTGTCACCGGCGCCGGACGCCCGGTTGGTCTCGTCACGCTAGCCTCGGCGCGCGCTGTCCCCCGGGACGAGTGGGCCAACACTTCCATCCAAGCCGTGATGATGCCCTTCGACCGCGCCCACTGCGCCACGCCGGACGAGCCCGCGCTGGGCGTCCTGCAACGCATGCAAACTGAAGACATCAATCAGATGCCCGTAGTGGCAGACGGCGCAATCGTAGGGATGATCGCCCGCGACACCATCCTGCACGTCCTGCAAACGCGCCTGCAGCTGGGTCATCTAGCGTCATAGCCATGCACGATGCGCGGGTCGTCGTGAGCGAAGGATCTCTGTTTCTCTCCTTCGCGGCGCCACTAAAGCAAAGGAGTCGGCCATTAACGACACAGACTATGACCGCTTGAAACGAGAAGAAGCTCGCTCCATCACCCGCCGTGGCTTCAACAAATGGTTCGGCGCAGCCAGCGCGCTAGCCGTGGTAGGCGCGCTAGCAGCCTACTGGCGAAAACACACAGCCGGCTACCCCGCAAAAGTAGTCGCCCAAGCCAACGAAATCCCCATCGGCGGCAGCAAAATTTTCACCTATCCTGCCGACGACCGCCCCTGCTTCCTGCTTCGTCCGGCCGAAGAAACCTACATCGCCTTCAGCCGTCTCTGCACGCACCACAGCTGCCCAGTTTTCTACCGCCCCGAGCAAAACATCTTCGCCTGCCCCTGCCACGGCGGCATATTCTCAGCCAGCAACGGCGCCGTCCTAGACGGCCCCCCGCCCAAACCCCTCCCGCAACTAATCCTCGAACGCCGCGGCAACGACATCGTCGCCCGCGGCTTCCTGCAAACCTAACAGGAACACACCCCATCCCAGGAATCTGAACGCTTGCTTGCCACGCTTGGAAAGGACTATCTCTCTGGCGGGGTTCTGTACTTCACAGCTTTCGCGTCCACGCCCTCGGTCGCCGTCACAATCACATCCGCCGGAATATCCTTCAACTCCTGCACGTATCCGCTCGGCCAGCGAATCAAGATCGAATCCACCATTTCCTGTTTCCCCAGCCCAAAATAAATTCGCGGATCCTGCGCCGAGCAATAACTCATCCCACCTTTCGCCTGGTCGTAGAGCTTCAAATCACCCGCGGTCAATTTCAAGGATGCCCCGATGCCGTCGCGGTTCGATTTCGTACCGATCAGCCGCACCGCAACCCAGTGGTTGCCCTGAGCCGCAGGAGAACTCCCACCCTCATTCCGGAAAAGCTGCGCATCCTCGCCGTTGTTGCTCACCAGAAAATCCTGCCAGCCGTCGTTATCGTAGTCTCCCACCGCCAGACCCCGCCCCACACGCGGCTTGCGAAAATCCGCTCCTTCGGTGCGCGTCGCGTCCACGAAATTCCCATCGCCGCGATTGCGATAAAGCATCTTCTCTTCTTCATACGCCACTTCCGGGTGATACAGCGGAATGTTGTCCAGAATATGTCCGTTGATCACCAGCAAGTCCCGCCAGCCATCATTATCAAAATCAAAAAATCGCGCCCCAAAAGCGCTCCGTAATATATTCGTTTGCCCGATCCCGGAAGCAATCGTGTAATCCGTGAACGTCCCATCGCCATTGTTCCGGTACATGCGATTTAACTCGAAATCCAAATGGCTCACGAATAGATACATCAGCCCGTTGTTCATTACGTCCGCCGCGTCGGCGCTCATCCCCGCTTCCGGCCGCCCGTCTTCGCTGAATCCCGCGCCCGATTTATAAGTCGCGTCGCGGAACGTGCCGTCGCCATTATTCAGGTACAAAAAATTCCGCTGCGTGTCGTTCGCGATGAATATATCCGTCCACCCGTCCCCGTTCAGATCCGCCAGCACCACTGCCAGGCTCTTCCCGTCCGTATTCAGCAGCCCTGCTTTCTCGGTGACGTCCGTAAACGTCCCGTCGCCATTGTTGTGATACAGCTTCGCCGAACTCCCATGAAAGCTGTCCGGATGGCAATAAGCGCTGCTCTGCGGAATGCCCGTGAATCCCGGACGCACATCGCCGCACAGCACCGGATGGTCCACGTCGTACTGCACGTAATTCGTCACCAGCAGATCCAGTTTGCCATCGTGATCATAGTCAAACCATCCCGCCGCCGTGCCCCAGTTGCCGTCGTCGCCCACTCCGGCCTTCGCGGTCACGTCCGTAAAAGTCCCGTCGCCGTTGTTGTGCCACAGCACCGAATGGCGGTAACCGGTCATATAAATATCCGGGAACCCGTCGTTATCGTAATCGCCCACCGCCACGCCGAAAAAGAACCCTCCGTCGCTGTGAATCTTGCTCTGCTCCGTCACGTCCGTGAACGTTCCGTCGCGGTTGTTGCGATACAGCGCCGGCTGCGGCGGCAGCAACGGGTGATAATAAGGCGTGTAACCGCTGTTCACGAAGATCGCGTCCAGATATCCATCCTGGTTGTAATCAATCCATCCGACGCCCGCTCCCATCGTTTCCGGGTACAGCCGCTGCGGCGACGAAGCCCGTTCATGATGAAAACGAATTCCCGCCGCGCTGGTCACGTCACGAAATTCCACATGATAAGGATTGCTGATTTCGCTGCGATGCCGCAGTCTCACGGTGTCGTCTTGCTCAGACCCAGCCGCCGATCCCGCATGCGACGGCGGGTGCGCAGCTTGCTGCTCGCGCGCGTCCATCAGTCTGCGATACGCCGCGCGCGCCGGCGGCCCCAGCCATGCGCCGGACACATCTGCGGTAGCCATAATAAAGATGGAAATAGAAATAAGCAGGGGCCTGCGAAAAAGCATTCGTGACGGTCTCATTGCCGAACAGATTCTATCAGCACATCGAATCCCCGCACCACGCCACGTCTCATTCCGAGAATCATCTGCCCTCTTTGACGCGCCATCTCTCCGCGCGGATAGCACCGCCCCGCGACCTCATTCACATTCCTTTAATATGTTTTCCAGATTTCATACACTCAGTTCTTTTATGGAACTGATTCGCTCTCTGTGGAAAACTTTCGCGCACACTCAGTTTCGTGTTGACTCCGCCCGTACCCAAGGATAGCCTGCTTCCATTCTGTGGGCTGGGGGGCCCTGTCCAGAAGTGATTCCACTAATTACTCCGCAGTTCTTGCACTATGCGAGCGCGGAATTTTCGCTCCGCTCTTGTGCTGCGCGCAAGGACGTGCGGCCAGCCGCCACGCACGCAAATATCTCCGCACACATCGCGGTAGTGCGAGGCGCAATGCTTGCAGCATGCATCGCGCTCGTCATCTTCGCCGTCGCTCCCGCAACACGCGCGGACGATACGGCGCGCCCTGCTAGTGGCGCCGCAGCGCCCGCCGCCAAAAAAGTAATCATCGATACCGACCCGGGCACCGACGACGCGCTCGCGATCCTGCTCGCGCTGAATTCGCCGGAACTCGATGTGCGCGCTCTCACCGTTGTCCCCGGTAATGTGACCGCGCAGCAAGGCCTGGAAAACGCTCTGAAGCTCGCATCGCTCACCAATCGCTGCGACATAGCGGTCGCCGGCGGCGCGCAGCATCCGCTGTTTCAAAAGCTGATCACCGCCGAACTCTGGCACGGCGCCAATGGTCTGGCCAACGTAGACCTGCCACCGAGCAAGTGCAAGGCCGATCCCCGCTTCGGCCCCGACCTGATCATTCAAATGATTCACGAGTCGCCGCACGAGATCACTTTGGTCCCGGTGGGCCCGCTCACCAACATCGCTCTCGCCCTGCTGAAAGACCCTTCCATCGTTCCGCTGGTGAAGGAAGTCGTAATCATGGGCGGCTCGATTTCCGGCGGCAACGTGAACGCCTCTGCCGAAGCCAACATCTACAACGATCCCGAAGCCGCGCAGATCGTCTTCCACGCCGGCTGGCGCTTGACCATGGTCGGCCTCGATGTCGGCGATAAAACTCTCTACGACCAGGCGCATCTCGATCAGCTTTCGAAAACTCACGGCCCCGAAAACGACTTCGCCGTGCAAGTTCTCACTTTCCTGATCCGTCAAGAAGCCAAATACGGCGCGGGCGGAGGTTCGCCGATGTACGACCCGCTCGCCGTCGGCACCGCCATCGATCCTTCCATCGTCTCGACGCAACCAATGCACGTGGACGTCGAATCGCGCGGAGAATTCACCCGCGGCGAGACTGTCGCCAATCGCCGCAATGCCGTCGAGCGCAACGTGCTGCACGGCGATCGCTACATCATCGAAGGCGTAGATCACGTGGAACCAAACGTCGAGGTTTGCACCGGCGTCAACGCCGAAAAATTTCTCCAGCTGCTCAATTCCCGGCTGGCGGGTAAGTAAAATGAAAACCGAATACTTCGCGCATTCCGGCCAATCAAAGTTCGCGGCTGTCCGCTCCACACCCAGAGGGAGAGAAACAATGAAAATGGAGAAGGTTGTGTTTCTGGCAGCACTGGCCGTCGTCCTGTCGCTTGCGAGTCTTTTCTTCGCCGCTCCCGGCGCGGGCGCGCAATCCGTCGAGCGCGGCGAAATCCGCGGCTTCGTTTACGACACCTCGCACTCCATCGTGGCAGGCGCCAAGGTGACCATCTCGAATCCTTCCACCGGTTATAAGCGCGAACTCACCGCCGACGTCGCCGGCTCATACGACTTTGCTCAGTTATTGCCCGGCACGTACAAGATCCAGGCAGAGGCAGAGGGCTTTGCTTCTACCATCGTTACCGACCTCGTCGTGGACATCGGCGCCAGTCTGAGCCTGGACATCACTCTCCCCATTAAAGGCCAGACGCAAACCGTCACGGTTTCCGCCTTGGAGGTCGGGCCCGTCGACACCTCCACCGCCGGCATCAACCAGGTGATCAATCAGAAAGATTTGCAGACCCTCCCGCTCTCCGGCCGCGATTATCGCGACTTGGCGCAACTGAGTTCCTCGGCGCAGGTCGTTCCCGGGCTGCGTGGCGGCATCCGCTTGGGCGGCCAGCAAAGCGACTACCTAGGCATCGTCGTTGACGGCCAGGATACGTTCAACAACTACTTCGGTGAAATCTTCGGCTCGCTGGAAACGAAAAATTTTACGGTCCCCCTCGAGGCCGTGCAGGAATTCCAGGTAGTCACCAACGGCTTTGCTCCGGAATTTGGCCGCGCCACCGGCGGCTTGGTCAACGTGGTCACCAAATCCGGCACGAACGAACTTCACGGCGAAGCGCACGATTACTACCGCGGCAGCGATTTCACGGCTAACGACGCGGTCGGCGAGCCTCCCAACATCGCCACCCAAAATCAGTTCGGGGGATCGGTCGGCTTCCCCATCCACAAAGACCGCCAATTCCTGTTTCTCGCCGCCGATACTCAATTACAGAATGGCCCGCTAGTTACTCAGTTTTGTTCGCCGGGTGCGGGACAAGCAGCCTGCCTCGCCGAGCTACCTCTGATTACGGGGCCCGCTTTTGCGAACTGCGCCCCGGGAGCCTGCGCCCCGGGCACCGTTCCGCTTCCCAGTAATCTTTCGCCCGGTACTTTGCTGCCGCCGGGCTGTGGAACCAGCCCGACTGCCGGGGAGCTGGTGCTGATGGACTGCTATGGCAAGTCCTCGATAGCAGGCTTCCAAGGCCCCAGCAATCAGTTCCAGAATTTGTTCACGATCCTGGGACACTACGACTATCAATTCAGCCCCGCGAACCATTTCAGCATACGGAGCTACTTCACCAGGAACCACACCAATGGGTTTAGCGGCGCTCAGGGACAGAATGAAATTCCTCAGGCCTTCGACAATACCGAAAACTTCACGAACAAAGGCGGGTCCGTAGTTTTCAGCCTGAATACGGTGCTTGGCCGCAAGGTGAACGAGGCCCGCATCAGCCTTTCCGATGAGGTTCGCGAGCGCCATTCAAACAGCGATTCGCCCGGCCTTTCGATTTCCGATCCCGCCTTCCCGAACCTGGCCATCGGCAGCGCCTTTAATTATGGCATCGGCCAACGCTACTACTTGCCTATTAACAACCAGGACGGTAAGTTCGAAGCAGCGGACAACTTCAATTATTCGTTCGGCAAGCACGACATGAAATTTGGCGGAGATTCGGTCACCTTCGAGGACCGCAAAGATTCCTTCGTCGGATGGGGAGCAGGTGAATACGATTACTTCGATATCGCTGATTTCAATAGCGGGATAACCAACGGACTAAACAGCTGCGCGACGGTCACCTTCAACTGCCTGCTCAGCCAAGGCGTTGCCCTGAATGGAAAGCCGCTCTCGTTCTTGGGTCCAGCTACAACTCTTTTTCCCAACTATCAGTCCGACCTGGGCCTCTACTGGCAGGACAAATGGCAGTTGACGCGTAACCTTACCGTCACCTACGGGCTTCGTTGGGATGGCACCTGGAATCCTCAACCGCAAACGCCCTTGTGGGGATCCACAGTGCTCGTCGGTCAGGGCGCAGGGTCGCACGAGGCCCCTGTCCCGCAGCGTGTGCCAGCTGACTTTAATCAATGGGGGCCGCGTATCGGCGTTGCCTGGAACGTAAGGCAAGGATCTCATCCCACCGTTGTCCGCGCTGCCTGGGGTCTCTACTATGCTCTCACGGTCGGAATTTTCATGCCCACGGCGGGCGCTGGTAACCTGACTCACTGCATCGGCACTTGCGGCTTTCCAGAAGGCGGAAACGTTGGCTTTCCCTATCTCAATCCCACTTCCACACCTTTAGCCGTCAACCAGCTTTGCGGAACCGAATTCGGCTGTCCCGATTCCACGTCCGGAGGCGGATACGTGGATCCCGCATTTAAGAATCCGCGCGTCTCCAGCTTCACGGGCGGGGTCGAGCAATCGCTGCCCTACAACTTGCAGTTGACGGCTACTTTCTCCTACGTGCACTCCGATCATCTGCGAACGGGTGGATACGATTCAGAAGAAGCCTGGCAGCGGAACTATGTCATTACTGGAACCGACCCATTCGGGCGATCGATCCTCCAAGAAACGTTTAATTACACCGCCGGCGCGCTGACGAGCCAAGGACCCACGCCTCTGGACCCCACGCTGCCCACTTCAAACAACGAAACAGCCAGTTTTAGTCATGGCAATTACGAATCTCTAGTTATCAACCTCACCAAGCGCTTCTCCAATCATTTCCAGGTCTTCGCCAATTACATCTGGTCGCAAAACAAAGACAATGGCGCCAGCGAACGCGATACCGATACCTACTTCGGCCAGCAGGATCCGATCAATCTGAACCTGGACTACGGCCGCAACGGTCTGGACATCACCAATCAATTCAAGGCTGCGGGCGTCTACGAGTTGCCCTGGGGCTTCGAAGTCAGTTCCAGCGTGATCGCTCACACCGGCGTGCCTTTCCCCCTCTACATCGCCGAAGATATCAATGGCGACGAAGTTTCCGACCTCGGGCACAACAACGACCGCCCGACCTATACAAATGCCGCCGGCAAGACCTTCCTGTTGGGGCGTTACCCGTTTGACCAGCCCGGGTACTTTGAATGGGATGGCCGGATACAAAAAGAACTCCCCATCCATGAGCGATTGCACGTGATATTGTCCGGTGATTTCTTCAACGTCACCAACCACGGCAATCTTTACTCGAATCCCAACAATCCCAATACGGCGACAATTTCCTTGGCAAGTGTGACAGGTTGCACTCCGAACTTCACACCTGCCCCACCGCCTAGCGGTACCGGTTCCGTGACGGGCCCAGCGGGAATGACCTGCGCGCCGCTCACCGCCGCCACGATGCCAAGAATCGGTGTAAACGGCTTCCGCGCGATCACAGAGATCGCGCCCGGGAGCACCCCGTTCGCGTTCCAAGCAGGCGTCAAGTTCGTATTCTGACGATCTTGGGCCCCCTGGGACGTAGGCAGTTTTTACAATCCGCAACCAGCTCCATGATCGCAGCGGCAGCCGGAGGCGAAAGCCTCCGGCAAGCTGCTACTTCGGCTGCATCGCGTGAAAAGGTGCGCTGGCCCAAACCCATCGGCAGTCCCGTCCTCGATAGCCTTCCTCCGGTCATAGAAAATTCTCGCGACGTCCACACCCACGTTGAAAAGTTAATTGAAGTCGCGAGCTGGATGGCCTACGAAGAACTTCCCATGCCCGAATACCATCTGCCCCTGGGCGTCGGCGAGAACGATCCCGACGAGATTATCGACTTCATCATGGTCGCCGACGTCATAGACACCGCCTTCACCGATTTCGCCACACACATAAAATTTCAAGTGGACTACGCCGGCCAGCACTGGTCCGATTCCGAAGCCGAATTCGCCTGCATCAAGCGCGCCATGGATCAGGGCATGCCCCTACTCGACGGCCACTACCTCGCCCAGCTAAGCCGCCCGCAAATGGAAAAAATCTTCGCGGGCAATATCGAAATCCCCATGCTCGATGAAAAAATGGAGCTCTGGCGACAGGCCGGCGCCGTCCTCGCCACGAAATACCAAGGCCGCTTCCACAATTTTATCCGCAGCTGTTCGCCGCGGCTCTACGATCAAGGCAAAGGCATGGTGGACCGCCTTGTCGTCGAATTCCCGCGCTTCAACGACGTCAGCATCTACGACGGCCACGAAATCAAACTCTACAAACTCGCGCAGCTAGGCCTCTGGTTCCTCTATGCCAGTCTGCACAAAACAGGAAAATTCCAAAGCGAAGACATCCACTCCATGACCGCTTTCGCCGATTACATTGTTCCCGTGGGCCTGCGCCTGATGGGCATCACTTCCTATTCCCCGGCGCTGGAAAAAACCATCGCTACCCACCAGCTGATCCCCCGCGACAGCACGCAAGAAATCGAAATCCGCGCCCACTGCATCTACTCCACCGCCCTGCTCACAGAAGAGATCAACAAGCTCCGTGCCCCAGACGCCCAAATCATCATCCCCCAAATCGACGCCCGTATCTGGACCCACTACCACACCACCGACTGGCCCCATCACCTCACTCGCACCATCATGTATTAGCCCAGTCCTGGCTGTGCGTCTTGCATCCCCCAGCAATCCATTTGCCGAGCCCGCCCGCGTTGCCTCATACTCCTGGCAAGACGAATCCCCATGCGTCGCATACATCTCATCGAACTCCACGAACAACCATGGTTCCCGAAATTTCTCCGCGACCAAATCACCGACACACTTCAGAACGCCATGAATTTCTTCGGCGCCTACGCCCCCGTTGTCCCGCTCCTGCAAGTCTCGCTCGACGCAACGCGTAACAGCAGCATTATTGATATGTGCTCCGGTGGCGGCGGCCCATGGCTGAAGCTTTCTCCCCGCCTGCACGGGCAAGCAGCCTCCCTGGAGATCCTCCTCACCGATAAATATCCCAATCTCGGCGCCTTCCGATCAGCCAGTGCCAATTCGCAAAATCACATCGCGTTCCATGCGACTCCGGTGGACGCCACCAACGTCCCGCCCGAACTCCGCGGCTTCCGCACCATGTTCACCTCCTTCCATCATTTTCAACCCGCAGAAGCCCGCGCCATCCTGCAGAACGCCGTGGACTCAAACCAAGGCATCGGCATCTTTGAAATCACCCGCCGCGCCCCCTCTGCCATCGCGTGGATGTTTCTCTGGGCCCTCCTCCCGCTCTTGTTTACTCCGTGGATCCGCCCCTTCCGCTGGTCCCGCCTGCTCTGCACCTATCTCGTTCCGGTGATTCCGCTGGTCCTCCTCTTCGATGGCATCGTCTCCTGCCTGCGCACTTATCGCCCGCAGGAACTCCGCGAAATCATCGCCCAGCTAACCGCCGCCGAATACCACTGGGAACTCGGCGAGCGCATCAGTCCCACCAGCAACGCCCCTATCGCCTACCTGATCGGCTACCCCGCGCCAAGCCGTTGACGTCGTAGTGCCGCTCAACCATCCGCCACCCCCTGGCATAGGCAATCTTGTCGCCTGTGCTCTTGGGTTTATGCAGCGGTTGCGAACAACTCTGCACCCTGGGGCGATGCGACCAAGCATCGTCATCCTGAGGCCGGCGCCTCTGCCTCCAGCGGCCCCGCCGCAGGCGAGGATCTCTCCCGCTTCTACTGTGGATTTTGGTCGTGCAAGGCAGACTTTAACCGGCGGGAGCCACAACTGCGAAGTTCACAACTGTACTGAAGCCACACTCCCGCGACGGCGTCCGATCCGCTTCTTCACAGACCGGACGCTCCGGTCGCAGGCATTTCCTGTTTCGAAAAACCGCTCGATCGAAAGATTAATCCGGGTGCGAGTGCCGCCAATTCCAATATTCCCTCTGCTCTTTCCGGTTGGCGTGCGCATATTCGTGGTCTTGCCGGTGATTGTCCGTCAGAAATACCCCCCATGCATGACGCTCGTGGTCGTCCCAGTTGTGGTAGTCCTTGTGATCCCGATCGTAAACTCGTACCTGCTGCGGCACAGGCGCGGCCATCATTGACACGGGCGCCGCCAAAGCGGCAGTAAGAAACAGCGAAGCGATGTAACGATGTGCACGATGCATGTAGAAGGCCTCCAGATCCAGAATTCCGCTCGCACGACGCGGTGCATGGACTATGCATCCCGCCGCTTTTCAAGAATGTGCAATCCAGCACACTGCATCGCATCGAACACCAACGCTACCGCCCGCGACCTGCGCCTATCACAATCGCGCGCCACGCTCACTTGAATGAGTCGGTATGCCAGCCCGGATTCACCCACTGGCCATCGCGCCGCACAAAAATCTCCGTGGCCCGCCCCGAACTCACCGATCGCTTACCATTTTCTTCCGTCTCCACCACGTACGAGGTCCAAATAATCGCCACATCGCCGAAGCCCTGTATCTCCGTCCGCGGAAATTCCAGCCGCAGCAGTTTTCCTCCACCTGCCTGAAACTCCGCCGCCGTCCGCAACACATCCGCCTGGTTCTTCCACTTCGCCTCATCCGAGCTGATCACGATCGTCTCCGGTGGCACCAACCTTTCCAGCGCCTTGGTATCGTTCGCAAACCACGCTCGCCACACGCTTTCCCGCACTTTCAGAATTTGCCCGCGCTCATCCTGGCCGAACGCCGTTCCCGGCCCGAGCAGCAATCCCAGTACAAAAATCGCGACTATCAGCCTGACAATCCGCCGCATGTTTTCCTCCTCTTGAATTTGTCTGCCCATCCGAACACACCGGCACACAATACAAAATTCCGGGACAGCATCGTTCATCGCGCCTTTCAGTGCGCCGCCTTCGCCGACCCAGCCTGGTACCCACCCGGAACCGTCCGCGAGGAAATCACCAGCCGATTCCATGCATTGATCGCCGCCACCGCCAAAGTCAGATCGCAGAGCTCCTTCTCGCTGAATTGCGCGCGCGTTTCCTCATACACCGCGTCCGGCGCGTGATCCTTGGTAATCAGCGTCACCGCTTCCGTCCAAGCCAGCGCCGCCCGCTCGCGCTCGGAGTAATATGGGCATTCCCGCCACGCATCGAGCGAATACATCCGCTGCTCCGTCTCTCCGCTCGCCCGCAGATCTTTCCAATGCATATCCAGGCAGTACGCGCACCCATTGATCTGCGAAGCGCGCAGCTTGATCAAGAGCAGCAAGGTCTGTTCCAGTCCGCACTCGTGCAAATAATGCTCCAGCCCCAGCATTGCTGCGTAAGCTCCCGGCGCCGCCTTCATGAAATTAAATCGCGCCTCCACAAATCCTCCTTGGGCGTGCTTCTCATTCTTTCCGATGACGCCGCTCAGGCTTTCGCCGCCGCGTTTCGATCCCCGTAAAGCCCCAACAAAACCGCTCCCGCCGACGCCGAAAACACCGAATAATCCAGCGGCGACTTGATCCCAAAGGAAATCCCCATGGCAATTCCAAACAGCACCAGTAGCAGAGCGCTGCCCAGAGCCACCCAACGCGGCCAGATGCCGAGGATCAACGCAATCCCTAGAAACAATTCCGCGGCCGTCGCAGCCCAAGCCAAAAACGGAATCGCAACCGGCGGCATGAACGAATTAACTTGCGCCGTGTATCTCACAAACCCCGCGAAGTTTCCGTAGCCCACGTTCCGACCCGTGTACCACCCGAAACGGTCGGCAATCCCCGACAAAAAGGCCGCGCCCAGCGCCCAGCGCGCATACAAAACTCCCCAGCGTTGCCAATTCACCGCGCACTCCCTCACCGCAGCCCCACGCGCCGCATCGCCCGCGTCAAACGATCGCTCTTGCATGATCACTTCCCTCCCCGCCCCGCGGACCCGGGCGCCGCGAGGCTCAACGGCGCATCATGATCGCAAACAAAATACGCAATCAACTTCGCCGGCTCGGTCTGGCTCGCATTCGCCGACACCACATGGACGCCCTGCGGCGCCTCGTAAAAACTTTCACCCGCCGTGTACACCACTTCCTTCTCACCGCGCACCTGCGTCCGCAAAGCCCCCGCTGCAACATAACCGATCACCGGACAAGGATGGCTATGCGCGGCCGAAGCTTCGCCCGGCCCATAACTCACCTCCACCAGGGTCGCCTTCAGATGCTCGCCATCCATTTTGGGCAGCTCCTGCGTCAGCACGATTCTGGCTCGTTCACTCTTCTCGGCGCGCTGCGTATCGGAGCGCACTTGATCCCACCCCAGAATTCCCGCCGCCAGGAAACACAGCGCAGCACTAGCCCCTCTCCTCGCCGTTGCGTAAGCTCTCATCGCTTCCTCCCGCAGCCCCAACTTAAATCCATAGCGGTCTATTCACAAGGTCCATTTATGATATTCTTCCTGTACCACTTTCATGGCCAAACGAGCTGCCACGTTCGAACTCGCGCTCCCTCCCCGACATAAAACAGCCCCAGCCTACCGTTGGCTCTACGCTTCGCTGCGCGCCGCAATCCTGGAAGGCCGCCTGCGGGCCGCCGCCCGACTTCCCGCCACGCGCGATCTCGCCCGCCAGTACCGCCTGTCGCGCGGCACCATCGTCAGTGCCGTCGAACAACTCAAATCCGAGGGCTACGTCGAAGCTCGCACGGGCTCTGGCACATACGTCAGCAACACCCTGCCCGACGATCTGCTGCAGGTGCGCAGCACTCCCAAGCCACCACTGGCGCAAGAAGAAATGAAGCCGCGAAAAATTTCCGCATACGCCAAACGCGTCCGCCTGTTTCCGAGTTTCGCGCTCCGCCCCAGTCGAGCCTTTCGTCCCAACCTGCCGGCCCTGGATCTTTTCCCCACCACGCTGTGGGCGCAAGTCGCCGCCCGCCGTCTGCGCAAAGTCTCCACAAATTTTCTGCTCGGCTGCGATCCGCTCGGATACCTGCCCCTGCGCCACGCCGTCGCCGATTATCTCAGCTCCTCGCGCGGCGTGAACTGCGTCCCCGGCCAAATCGCCATTGTCTCCGGCGCGCAGGAAGCCCTCGATCTGGTCGCGCGCCTCGTCCTGAACCCCGGCGACTGCGTCTGCATGGAAAATCCCGGGTACATCGGTGCCACCGCTGTATTCCAATCGCTCGGCGCAAAAATATCGTACGTGCCCCTCGACGAGGACGGCATGAAGCTAGGCGCAGCAACTTTGCGCAACGCGCGCCTGGTCTACGTCACACCCGGCCACCAATTCCCCCTGGGAATCACCATGAGCCTCGCCCGCCGCCTGCAATTGCTCGAATTGGCACGCAAATCCGGCACCCTGATTCTTGAAGACGATTACGACAGCGAGTTTCGCTACGCCGGCCGCCCCCTCCCCGCCCTGCAAGGCCTCGACCGCCACGGCGAAGTCCTCTTCACCGGCAGCTTCAGCAAAGTTCTCTTCCCTTCCCTCCGCCTGGGATATCTCGTGCTCCCGTCCGACCTGGCAGATCGCTTCTCCGCCACGCTTTCCATCACCCGCCGTCATGCCCCGCTCATGGAGCAAACCATACTCTGCGATTTCATCACCGCAGGACACTTCGGCCGCCATCTCCGCCGCATGAGGCAAATTTACGCCGAGCGCCTGCACGTCCTGCTGCACTGCGCCAAACAAAATCTCGCCGGATTGCTGGAAATTTCAGGAGTCGAAGCAGGCTTGCAGACAGTAGGCTGGTTAAGGCGTGGAGTGAGGGGTGAATCCGCAGCAGCCGCGGCCGCCAAACGAAACGTGGAGGTCATTCCGCTGAGCATCTACAGCCGGGGAAACGCCGCAGCTACGGGACTGCAGCTGGGTTTCGCCGCAGTGGACGCCAGGGAAATCCGCCGCGGAGTGCAAGATCTGGCGATCGCGCTGGAAGCCATGTGCGAGACTCCGCGCCGCCGCGTCAAACAAAATTCACTTTGATTTCTGCTCGGCAATCCAGCGGTCAGTCCGCGCTTCCAGCAAGTCCAGAGGCAATGTCCCGCCATTAATCATCTGGTCATGAAAAGCCCGTATGTCGAACTTCGCGCCCAGTTCCTTGCGCGCACGCTCGCGCAATTCGCGGAACTTCAGCTGCCCCAATTTGTAACTAAGTGCCTGCGCCGGCCACGCGATGTACCGATCCGTTTCAGACTGAATGGTTGGCTCATCTACCGCGCCCGACTTGCGAAAAAATTCCACCACTTGCTCGCGCGTCCATCCCTTGGAGTGAATTCCAGTATCCACCACCAAACGCACCGCGCGAAACAATTCCGATGACAGCCGCCCGTAATCCGAAACCGGATCCTGATAAAGCCCCACCTCTTTCCCCAGCTGCTCCGCGTACAACGCCCATCCTTCGATGTAAGCGTTGAACCCCAACCCATGCAGCCGGAACTTGGGCAACCCCGTAAGCTGCTGCTGTACGGAAAGCTGCAAGTGATGTCCGGGAATTCCTTCGTGGTAAGCGATCGCCTCATCCCCCACCAGCGACCGCTCGGCGAAATCCGATGTCGCCACCACCACGCGCCCCGGACGTTTCCCATCGGGCGTTCCCGTCACGTAATGGGTCGCCGCGGCTGCCTGAAAAGCTGGAATCGCCTCCACCGTTACCGGAGATTTCGGTAGCAGCGTAAAAAGCTCCGGCAGCTTCGGCTCCATCTCCGCAATGTAGCGCCGGAAATCATCAAGAATCTGTTCCGCGCTGGTCGGAATGTATTTCGGATTTTTTATCACCGACGCGCGGAAGGAAGCCAGGTCTGAGAACCCTTCCTTCTTCGCAATCGCCGTCATCTCGCCTTCGATGCGCTCGATCTCACGCTGGCCAAGCTGATGTATTTCCTCCGCCGTCATGCGCGTGGTCGTGCGTCCGTAAATATCGTTCTGATAGCGCTTCTCGCCCTCCGGCAAAGAAGTCACCGCCAGCGCCGTCCGCCCCTGCGGTGCGTACTCCGTGCGCACAAAGGCCGCAAACGTCCGATACGCCGGAATCACATCCTCATTCACGGCGTCGCTGATCTCCTGCGTCAGCCGTTTCTGCTCATCCGCTGCAATGTCCGCCGGATATTTCTTCGTCGGCTGCAGAAATGGGTCCGCCTCGATGATCCCGTCGCACTGCGCCGGAATTTTTTCCAGCAGAAAGCGCACGGGCATCAGCTTATCCCGCATCCCCGCGCGCAGCACTTCGCTGGTCTGGTTCAACGCGCCAGGAATCTGCCGCAGTCGCGCCACGTAATCCTCGTAATGCTTCACGGAATCGAGCGGCACCGAAAGCGGCAAGTCAGCCAGGCTGGTATGGATGCCGTTCATCTGATTGACCGGCATCTCATATTCTTTCAGCGCAAAATCAGCGCTGCGCTGTTGCAGCACCCGCAGCATCACATCGTGCGATAGCTGATCCTGATCGGTAAAACCCGCGGTGGGAACGGCTTCGAGCCTCGCCAAAAACGCCTCGTCAGTCCTGTGCCGCTCCGCGATCGCCGCCAGCGAATAATCCTCCAGCTTGTCGTTGTAGCGATAATCGCCGTACGCCGTCGCGTTCTCCGGAAAATTACGCAGGTCCGATTGGTACTTCTCTTCGAAGATCGCGTTCTGGGCCGCCACGCGCGACGCCACGCTAGCGGAGGTCTTCTGCGCAGGCAGCGACACACCGCCAGCCACGGCGACGGCCGCAACCAACATGAAAATTAAACTGTTGTGAATTCGCATAGGGTCAGGATTTTACCAGATGCAAATTGCAGGGCGGCAGGATTTAACCGCGCAGCAATCTCTGCCTTCACGGCGTCGCAGCGACGTCACCCTTCAACCCCGCCAACGCCCGCCGGTAATCCGGATCGTCCGGTGAAATCTCGACCGCCTTTGCGTAAGCGGCCCGCGCCTTGACCCGCTCCCCGCGCTGCTGGTAAATCGCTCCCATTTCAAAATAAGCGTCCGACTCCTTCGGATTCACCAGCACCGTCCGCTGAAACGCGAGCAGCGCATCATCCGTCTTCCCCTGTCGCTCAAAAATCTTTCCCTGCACGTAAAGATATTCCGGATGGTAAGGCGCCCGCTGCAAAGCCCGCCCAATCGCCTCGCTCGCCTTCTCAATATTTCCCGCCGAATAATAAAGTTTCGCCAGCTGTGAATAAGCCCCCGGATAAGTCGCGTCCATCGCAATCGCCTGCTGCAATACCGCGAGCGACCCCGCGAGATCGTTCTTCATGGCCAGCTCGTCCGCCTGCTGCACTAAATGCTTCGCCTGCGTCTGATTTTCCTTCAAAGTCCGATCGTTCTGCGACGATTTCTGGAACTCCTCCAACGTCTCCGCCGCCTTCTCATCCTGCCCCGCGCAACGATAGGCGCGCGACAGCAGAAACAATGTCTCGGAATCGGCGGCCGCCGAAGCTGCTACCCCCGCGACATTCACCACCGGCTCCAGAGCCAGCACCGCTCGCCCGCAGCGCTGTTTAATTTCCTGGGGCGCTGCGCCAGCAGGCGCACGCACCAGGATCTTCCCCAGCAACGCCCGCCCTCGTGAATTCTGCGGCTGCAAGTCCACAACCTTCTCCGCGTCGGGCAGCGCCAACGCATCGCGATTCTGGTCCGCATAAATTTCCGCGCGCGTATAAAGCGCCAATGCATTCTGCGGATCGCGCGCCAGCACTTTGGCGATCTCGTCCAGCGCGTGCGCCTGGTCCGCCACGCCACCCTTCGCTTTGTACGCAACAGCCAGCCGATTGCGCGCGTCCAGGTTCGCAGGCTCCAGCGCCAGCGCAGCGCTCAACTGCGCGATCGCCGCATCGTATGTCTGCAGCTCCAAATCCAGATCGCCCAGCATCGCAAGCGGCGCCGCGCTTTTTGGATGCTCGCGCCGCGCCTGCTCCAGCGTCTGCTTGGTCGCTTCAAAATTGCGCACCCCGCGATACGCCTGCGCCAATCCAATTTCCGCATCCACATTACGCGGCGCAATCCGCAGCGCCTCGTGATACTCCGCAATCGCATCCGCAAATTGGCCCGCCGCCGCAGAAGCCCGCGCCTGTGAAATCGAACTCGCTGCCTGCTGACCTGCCGCCGTCTGCGCCAAACTTACCCGCGCATCCGCCGCAAAATCAAAACAGCGCGTCACGGCAAACAGCGCCATTACACACACTCGCGTTTTTCCGCTGCCCACAAACATCCGCGGATTATAACATCCGCTATTGACATGAATCGCCGCGTCCCGTTTCGGCACGATCTCTCCACGCGCAAAAACTCCGTTTTCCCTTGACTCCCCCTCGCCGGAGAACTATAAGCTCCGTTGGTGCCACAGGTGTCCTGCCGCCGGAACGCAGCCAAGCGAAGCCTGCCGCAATTAATCAGCAGCCGATTCACCACAAGGGGATCCATTACCATGGGCCTGAACAGAATCGTGCCGTTAACCGTCATCCTCTTCTTCGTCGCGCTGACCTCCAGCGCCGCCCGCGCGCAAACGAAACGCAAAGTAATCATTGACCAGGACGCGCGCGGCGCCGCCACCACCGACCAGCAATCCATCCTGATGTTCCTGCAATCGCCAAATGTTGAAACGCTAGGCATCACCGTCGTCAGCGGCGACATGTGGCGCGACGAAGAAGTAGCCCACACTCTGCGCATGCTCGAACTCACCGGCCACCAGGACATCCCCGTTTATCCCGGCTCGGTCTACCCGCTGATCAACCGCATGGAATTAATCGAACGCTGGGAAAAACTTTACGGCACGGTCCACTATCAAGGCGCGTGGAATGGCCACCGCCCCGGCATGAATCTGGGCGACGGCCTGCGCGGAAGATATCATCTGCCCTTCGAAGTTCCCGATCTCGCCGAAGGTAACCCAACTCTGCAAGCGCAAAAAGAAGACGCCGCTCACTTCATCATCCGTATGGTCCATAAATATCCGCACGAAGTCACGATTTACGCCGGTGGCCCCATGACCGACATCGCGCAAGCCATCAGCCTCGATCCGCAAGTCTCCGATCTAGCGCAAGAACTGGTAGTCATGGGCGGCAGCATTGCCCCCATCGTCCCCAAAGAATGGCGCGCAGAAAATCGCCGCGAATTTAATTTCTGGTGGGACCCCGAAGCAGTCCACATCGTTCTCACCGCCCCGTGGCACAAAATCACCATCACCACTGTGGATATTTCCGTTAAAACTCGCATGACCAAAGAACTCATCGCCGAAATCGCGAAATCACCCAGCCCCGCCTCGCAATACCTGGCAAAATATGCCGACGAAGAATTCATGTGGGACGAGCTCGCCGTAGCCGGATGGCTCGACCCCACCGTCATCACCCAGCAAACGCAATATTTCATGGACATAGACATTTCGCACACGGCAGGCTACGGCAACGTGCTGGTGTGGACCGACGGCGCGCAACCCGGCCTCGGCGAACAGCTGGTCAACATCCCCGAAGAGCTGAACAAAGAAAAATTCTATAAGATGTTCATTGACCTGATGGCGCTGCCGCCCGCCGCGCATCCGCAAACGGCGGCAAAGTAGCCGGAATCGAGCCCATGCCAGACACCATAGCAAAAGTAGACGTCGTCGGAATCGGCAGCTGCACCGTGGATTATTTCGCCATCGTCCCCCGCCTGCTCGGTCCGGAAGAAAAAATCAACGCCACGCGCATGGAAATTCACGCCGGCGGCGTCACCGCCAACAATCTCACCCAGGTCGCCCGCCTCGGCGTCAGCACCGGATGGCTCGGCCTCATCGGCGACGACGAAAACGGCCGGATCATCCAGAAAGCCTTCGCCGAAGATCATATGGATCTCGCCGGCATCGAAGTCGTGAAGGGTGAATATTCGGCGCTCACCTGGATTCCCGTAGACATCGCAGGTGAACGCTGCATCTATATGTTCCCCAATGTCACCGGTAAAATTTCCGTCTATCAAGTGCTGCATCGCTTCGCCCCGCACATTCAAGCCGCAAAGCATTTCCACACCGAAGCATCGCAACTGGCCATTGCTCCGGTAAAAGAAGCCATGCAGGTTGCGCGCCAGGCCAAAGTCCGCGTCATTTTCGATCTCGATGTCTCCCCCAGCTTCTACGCCGAATCCAACCTTGGCACTCAGGAAGAACTTTGCACCGCGCTCCGCCTCGTGGACGTGCTAAAGCCATGCAAAGCCGCCGCCCGCGAGCTGACCGGCGAAGGCGATTACGAAAAAGTCGCCACCGCTCTGTTGCGCATGGGCCCCACGGTCGTCGCCATTACTCTCGGCGCCGAGGGCTGCCTCATCGCCACTCCCAAAGAAGTCGCCAAAGTTCCCGCCTTCAAAGTCGATGTCGTTGACACAACCGGCGCGGGCGATGCCTTCATGGGCGGCCTCTCCTACGCTCTGCTGCAAGGCTGGGATTACCAGAAAGTAGGCCTGTTCGCAAACGCCTGCGCCGCGCTATGCTGCACAAAAATCGGCGCCCGCGCCATGGCCAAACACGATGAAGTAGTAGCGCTGATCAAGCAACAAAGCCCGAAAGGCGCTGCCGCGTTCTAGCCGTGGCCACGGGCCGTTGCGGTTGAATTGGTAGCGGCGTACTTTGATGCGCCAACCGGGGCGCGCCGCTCGCTGACGGCGACAGAATAGCGCTTGTCATCCTGAACGAAGTTCCGCGCTTTTTCTTTCCCGCCGAATTCTGGCGGCCGCGGGACATGGAGAGGGAGCTGCTTTTCGCGATTGCGGCGAGAGGATCTTGGTAGGTCGTGGCTTTAGTCACGACCTTATCTGTCCGAAGTCGAGCGGCTTTAGCCTCTGCAGTACGGTTTGTGTGGCCACGACGCTCGCGCACCACGGCGGGCGTTAGCCCCTCAAGCCGCGCATTACCAGTTCGCACCGAGATAAAGGACCCCGATGTTCACACCAACAACCTTCGGCACCGCCCTCTTAATGATGTTCGTCACCGCCGCCTGTTGGGGCTCCTGGGCCAACACCTACAAAGGCGTAAAAAATTATCGCTTCGAACTTTTCTACTGGGACTACGCCATAGGAATCTTCCTCGCTGCCCTGATCTACGCCCTCACCATGGGTTCCACCACCGACGGCCCCACCAGCTTCCTCAATAATGTCCGCTCCGCCGATCACTCCAACATCGGCTGGGCCTTGCTCGCGGGAATCATTTTCAACCTCGCAAACCTTCTGCTTGTCGCCGCGATTGACATGGCCGGCCTGGCCATCGCCTTCCCCGTAGCCATCGGCATCGCCCTGGTCGTCGGCACCGTCCTCAGCTTCGTCCAGCAACAAAGAGGCAACGTAATGATGCTAGGCGCGGGAGTCCTATGCGCCGTCGTCGCCGTAATCCTCGACGGCAAAGCCTACGGCGAACTCGGCGCCAGCAAAGAAGCCTCGCGCAAAAGCATCATCGTCTGCGTAATCTCCGGCGTCCTGATGGGCCTGTGGGCGCCCTTCTCGACGCGCGCCCTCACGCACGGAAATACGCTCGGCCCTTACAGCATCGCCGTATTTCTCACCGGCGGCGCGCTGCTTTCCTGCTTGTGGTGGAATTTGTACTTCATGCGCAAGCCACTTGTCGGCCAACCGGTAGCATTCAGCGGATTCTTCCGCGGCCCCGTCAACGGCCACGTCCTGGGCCTGCTAGGCGGCGCCATATGGACCACCGGCACCGTCTTCAATCTGGTCGCCGCGAGCTATACGGGCGTCGCCATCTCCTACTCCATCGGTCAATCCGCTCCCATGGTCGCCGCCCTCTGGGGCATCTTCGTCTGGAAAGAATTCGCCGGCGCCAACACCCGCGCCAAAGCCTTCCTCGCCCTGATGTTCATCTTCTACTTTCTGGCAATCTTGCTAATAGCCCGCGCCAACACGAGCTAGCGCAACACCAATAATATTTTCCGCAGACCAAGACAAATCACTCACACTCCAAGGGCTCATGCCTAAGCCCGTCGCGCACGGCGCAGGTAAGAGTTTTGTCTAATAAAACGATTCACGTGTCATCCCAGACCGAGCTCCGCGCTTATTCGTTCTCGCCGCAATTTGGCGAACAGGGGACGCCGAGAGGGATCTCTCTCTGTCTGCTTTTTTGCACGACCCTCTACGCGATCGGCGGCCTGCGAAATCCACCCGTCGCCGCCTCTATCTTCGCCGCAACCGCCAGCACCGCCTCATCCTCCCAAGGCCTGCCCACAATCTGCACCCCAATCGGCAAATCCTCCGCCGAACGCCCCACCGGCACCACGGCTGCCGGATTCCCCAGCAAATTAAACCACTGCGAATAACTCATCGCTTTCAAGTATTCCACCTTCCGCCCCTGCACCGTCCATTCCCGCTCTCCATGACGAAACGCCGGAACAGCGCAAGCCGGACAAATCAAAATCGGAAGGATTTCCATCTGCCGCAACAATTTCTCGCGCAAAGCATCACGCCCCACCAAAGTGTTCAACCACTCTCGTCCATCCAGCGCCGGCTCCAGCCCCACGCGCTCGCGCCAAGCCCGATACATCGGACTCAATTCCGCCTCGCGCCCCTCGACGGTAGCCGCAAACGCCGCCTGCACCCCCCGCCCGAATAAATTCCACCAAAGCTGCCAAACCCGCTCCAGATTCTGCGGCCGCCAAGCTTCCACTTGAAAGCCCTGCCCGCGCAAAGCCTCCGCCGCAGCTCGCACCGCCGCCGCAGTTTCCGCAGTCACAGGAGTCGCGCCGTCATCCTCGAAATAAGCCACGCGCAGCTTCAGAATTTCCGCGTCGCTCCAAGCGCGCAAAGGCACCGGCGCCGAAACCGGATCCCCCATGTCGTGCCCAGCCGTCACCGAAAATAATCGCGCCACATCCGCAACGGTCCGCGCCATCGGCCCCACCACCCCCAACTGCGCAAACGGCCCCGCCGACGCCGGATAATGTCCCGTGGAAGGCACGCGCCCCGGCGTAGGCTTCAATCCGCAAATCCCCGAAAAATGCGCCGGCACGCGTATCGAACCGCCGCCGTCACTTCCTACTCCCCCCGCCGAACATCCCGCCGCAATCGCCGCCGCCTCCCCTCCGCTCGATCCCCCCGGTGTCCGTTCCCAATCCCAAGGACTATTCGTCCGCCCGTAAAGCGCATTGTCCGTCTCATAAGCCATCAAGAATTCCGGCACGTTGGTGTTGCCCAATAAAATTGCCCCGGCAGCCCGCAACCGCGCAACCAAAGTCGCATCCTGCGACGGAACATATCCTTTACGCAGTCGGCTCCCACACTCGCAAGGCCACCCCGTCACATCCACCGAACTCTTCACAGAAATCGGCACGCCGTGCAAAGGTCCGAACGAATCCGCGCGCGTGCCCGATCGAACCGCAGCTTCCGCAATCTTCGCCTGCGCCCGCGCTGCGTCCACATCCACATGCACAAACGCATTCAATTTCGATTCGCGGCCGCAATTCAATTCCGCAATGCGCGCCAAATGCGCATCAACCAATTCCACGGGCGAAACAGTCCGCGCCCGAATCTGCGCAGCCATCTCCACAGCCGAGAGAAAATTCAAATCGTTCATAGTGAACTCAACAAAAAGCACGTAAATGCGTCCGCCAGTCTAGCACGCACTCCGCGACTCGCGGTTTTCACCTTGCAGCGGCCATCCCGCGTTCGCGGGTGTGCGTCTTTGACTTCGACGCGGTAGAATGTCCAGCGCACTCAGAAAGGGAGAGTAATGATCCGCTTCACCCGCGCACTCATTTTCCTGACGATTTTCACTTGTGCGCTCATCGGCGCCAGCCAAGAGCAGCAGCAATCGCAGCCGCAGCAACCAGCGCACCACACAAACGCCCACGCAAAGTCCGCAACCGCGAAATCAGAAGACGACTCCACCGCGCAAGAACCCCCCAACCCCCGCGCCGACGTAATAAGAGAAAACAATTTCGGCGTCTCCCTCATGAATCGCCAGCAATTCGAAAAAGCGCTCGGCAAATTCCAACGCGCCTGCATCCTCGATCCGCAATCCGACATTGGCTGCCTCAATGCCGGCATCGCCTTCCTCAACATGCAGCGCTTCGACGAAGCCCGCGAAATCCTGCAAAAATCCGCGCAGCGCGACGCGCGCAATCCCTGGGTCTGGTTCAACCTCGGCCTGATGGAAAAAGCCGGAGGCGACGCCGACGCCGCCATCGCCGATTTCCAGAAAGTCGCCGCGCTCGATCCCTACGACGCCGACACCCAATATTTCCTCGGCCTGATTTATTCCCAGCAACAACAATACGAAAAAGCTATCGCCGCCTTCCAACGCGCGCTCGTGCTGAATCCCTTCCAGGTTTCCGCCGAATTCGGCATGGCCCAGGCTCTGCAACGCAGCGGCAAGACCGCCGAAGCCAAAGCGCACTTCGACCGTTTCCAGCACATGACCTCGCAAAAACTCGGCAAGCCCGTGAGCTTCATCTACGGCGAGCAAGGAAAATATTCCTTGGCCGAAGTCCTGCAACCAGCCCCGGAGCCGGTGCCGCAAGCGCTGCCGGTCCATTTCGCCAACGTCACCGCCGCCGCAAACCTGCCGGTCTCCGCCGCAGCGCGCATCGCAAGCACGCAACTGCACGGCGCTGCCGACACCACTCCATCCGTATCGGGCAGCGCAACTCTCTCCGTACGAAAAACCCGCACCACGAAACCCGCCGCGGAGTCGCCCGCCAGTTCGCTCGCGCAATTCCTGGGCAGCGGCGCCTGCATCATTGATTACAACAGCGACGGCAAGCCCGACATTTTCCTGGTGGACTCGGACGGCCGCGGCAACTCCGCGCTCTACAAAAATATCGGCGCAGGAAAATTCGTCAACGTTTCCCGCGAAGCCCATCTCGAAATCCACGGCCAAGGCACAGGCTGCGCCGTCGGTGATTACGATAACGATGGCAAGCCCGACCTCGCCGTCACCATGAACGGCAGAGTCATCCTCTTCCACAACGAAGGCAACGGCACATTCAAAGACGTCACCCAAGACGCCGGGATAGACACCGAAGCCCAAGCGGGCGCGATTGCGCTGGGCCTAACGTTCATCGATTTCGATCACGACGGCGATCTGGATCTCTACGTCACCCGCTTCAACGATTTCCCGCTAGCCAATCCCGCCGAAGCCTTCACATTCCCAGCAGACGCAACGCCTCCCGGCAACATACTCTGGCGAAATAACGGCAACGGCACATTCACAAATTGGACAACAGAAACCGCGCTCGCCGGCACCGCGCCCTCGGTAGGCGCCATCGCGAGCGACATTAACAACGACCGCGCCATCGATTTCGTAGTAACCGGCTGGCAAAAATCCCCAGTCGCCTATCTAAATCCCCGCGAAGGCGCCTTCCAATCCACAACTCCCTGGAGCAGCGATATGCCCGCTCCCACGGCCGGCGTCGTAGCGCTCGATTTTAATAAAGACGGCTGGATGGACCTGGCCTTCACGCACTGGGGTTCCCCAGGACTAAGCCTCTGGCGCAACAATGCGGGAAAATCTTTCGAGCGCGTAAATCTTCCCGACCTCGACTGGATGCGCGGCTGGGGTATCGCACCCATCGATTACGATGACGACGGCTGGGTTGACCTGGTTGCCGCAGGCGAAGATTTCACGGGCGCAGGACACATCGTCCTGCTCCGCAACGAAGGCGCCGCCGGTTTCCGCGACGTCACCTCCTCCACAGGCCTGGACAAAATCACGCTAAAAAATCCTCGCGGCGTGATCGCCTTCGATTTCGATGGCGACGGCGCGACCGACCTGCTAATCACTCAAAATAATCTGCCGCCCGTGCTGCTAAAAAATGACGGCGGCAATCGTTACAACTGGCTAAAAATCGCGCTAAAAGGCGAGAACGACAATAAATCTGCTATCGGCACAAAAGTAGAAATGTACGCAGGCGCCCTGCAACAAAAATGGGAAGTCCCCGGCGCCTCCGGCTACCTAGGACAAGGCCCCGCGCCGATCGTCGCCGGCCTGGGCGCCGAACGCCAAGCCGACGTAATCCGTCTCCTCTGGCCCACCGGCGTGCTGCAGGACGAACTAGAAATCCCCGCACACAAAGAAGAACTCGTCACAGAAATCGATCGCCGCGGCAGCTCCTGCCCCATCGTCTTCGTCTGGAACGGCGATAAATTCGAGTTTCTAGCCGACATGATCGGCCCCGGCATCGTCGGTCACTGGACCGGCCCCAACCAACGCAACATTCCCAACCCCGCCGAATATTTCAAAGTCACTGGCTCGCTAGTCCAACCCCAAGAAGGCCGCCTGCGTTTCAAGATGCTCGAGCCCATGGAAGAGCTCGACTATCTCGACCAAGCCCGCCTCCTGGCGGTAGATCATCCGCCGGACGTCGAAGTCTATCCCAACGAACATTTCGCCAGTGAGCTCCCCTTCCCGCAATTTAAAGTAATCGCGAGCCGCGACGCGCATCTCCCCGCCGGAGCCTGGGACGATCACAGCCGCGATCTCCTCCCCCTGCTCCGCGAGCAAGATCACAAATATGTCACGAATTTCCCGCTCGCTCCCTACGCAGGCTTCGCCGCAATGCACTGGATCGAACTCGACCTCGGCGATTGGGATTCCTCGCGCCCGCTCCGCCTGCTCATGGACGGCTTCACCGATTATTTCAGCGCCAGCTCCATGTACGCCGCATGGCAAGCCGGAATCACTCCCGTCCCACCGTACGTCGAAGTGCAAGATGGTTCCGGCCAATGGGTCAAGATGATTGACGACATGGGCTTCCCCGCCGGCCTGTACCGCACCATGGTCGCCGACCTCACCGGAAAAATTCCGCCCGGAGCTCGCTTCATCCGCATCTGGACTAATCTGCGCGTCTATTGGGATCGCATCCGCGTCGATAATTCCCCCGAAGACACCGAATTCAAACTCAGCGAAGTTCCCCTAGCCGAAGCCAAGCTGCAATTCCGCGGCTACCCCCGCGTCGTCGAAGGCAATCCGAAAAACGATCTCTCCTACATCTACGAAGAAGTCAGCGCCACAGGCCCCTACGCCCGCCAAATCGGTAATTACACACGCTACGGCGAGGTAACCGACCTCCTGCAAAAAACCGACGACGAATATGTAATCTTCGGCTCCGGAGATGAAGTAGCCGTCGATTTCGATTCCACTCACCTGCCCGATGTCCCCAGCGGCTGGACCCGCGACTACTTCCTCTACGCCAACGGCTTCGCCAAAGACATGGACTTCTACGCCGCTCACGGCGACACCGTAACCCCGCTACCCTTCCACACAGATGTGCCCTACCCCTATCCCGACGGCGTAGCGTACCCAGAAGACCCGCAACACTTAGACTACATATTGAAGTACAACACCAGAGGCGTAGCAGGCCCAGCCGGCGAATCCTTCCGCTTCAATTACCCGACGCCGGAAAAATAATCACCACCGTCATAGAAAACAATCCCGATGCAGGCCAATCATGCGATGCTGCTGACCAATGCGTTGTGTGTCGGCGTTCTTAGTTGACAGTTTCTGACAGCGCAGCAGATACTTCCATGGGCGCATGTAGGATGCATCGGCGCTTCACCGAAGGGCAATGCCCACCTACGATCCCAGCGGGGAGGCCTGCATGCCCAATCTCGAGAACCTCAAAAAGCAAGCCAAGCTCATGCTGCGTTGGCATCGTGAACGTCACGGTCCCGTCGCCGCACAAATCCGCGCGCTTATTCCTCGTTTCTTGCACATGCCCGATTCAGAGATTCTCGCGGCCAGCTTCAGGCTCAGCGATGCGGAAGAATTGGTTGCAAGACAGCACGGCTTCGATAGTTGGCAGACACTGAAAGCTGGACTCACCGTCACATCGCGCAGAGTGAAATCGCCGCCATCCAAGGCGACGATTGTCCGCGCCGAGGCGCAACTCGCCGTCACCGATATCAACAGATCCTGTGAATTCTTCCAGCAGAAGCTAGGCTTTTCGCTCGTATTCAGTTACGGCGACCCTCCCTACTACGCACAACTGCGTCGCGACAGAGCGCGTCTTAATCTTAGGTCTGTTGAGGTCCCGGTAATCGAGTCAACGGTTCGCGATCGTGAGGAACTGCTGTCGGCATCTATGACTGTCGCCACAACGGACCAGATCAAGCTGCTGTTTCTTGAATTTCAATCCTCTGGGGTTACCTTTCACCAGAAACTGAAAAAGCAGGCTTGGGGAGCCAAGAATTTCATCGTCAAAGATCCGGACGGGAATCTGCTGTTGTTTGCAGGTCCTGCAAACTAGCAGCGCCACTACTTCCGGGTTGCTACCCCATCGATGCCGCTATGTTCGCGTGCCTCGATCAAATTCCGGATCGCAGAGCCAGCCGCTTGCTCAGATACTGTGACGTTTTGCTCGCACAGAGCTATGATTCGCGAGATGGTGACTGACCCCGTCGCGCGGTTTCAGGACGTCGCGACCGGACCAGAGAGGCGCGCAATGATCCCCCTTTTGAGAGCGAAACCCAAATCTCCGCCGAACAGGTCTGAGAGCAAGTCCCTGTCTGGTACCGCAAACCTTGGAGTCACGTTCCTGCTGGCGCTTGCGCTGCTGATGTGCGCCAGGGCGAATGCGCAGCAATCCATTGTGCTTACGAACGTCACAATCCTAGATGGCTCCGGGAAGCCCGCCCTTCACAACAGAACGGTCGTGATCGAGGCGGACCAGATTCAGTCAATCGGTGCAGGTCATGAGCACGCGCCATCGTCAGCGAAAGTGATCGATCTGCACGGTCAAACGATCATGCCTTTGATCATCAATACCCACGGACACCTGGGCCTCACAAAAGGCAGCACGCAATCGGCAGCGAACCAGACCGACGACAACATCCGACATCAGTTGTTGCGGTACCAGGAATACGGTGTGGGTGCGATGCTCTCCATGGGCACCGACGGAAAGCGCTTCGCCGAGATACGCGAGCAGTCGCGCCGCGGCGCGCTTCCGGGAGCTGACGTGTACACGGCAGGCATGGGATTTGGCGCGAAGAACGGCGTGCCTCCCGCCGCAATGGGATTTACAGAAGTGTTCCGTCCCGAGACTCCGGCCGAGGCCCGCAGTGAAGTCGCGCAGCAAGCTCCCCAGAAGCCGGACTTCATCAAGGTTTGGGTAGACGATTTCTGGGGACAGTATCCGAAGATGCCACCTGAAATCTATGCCGCAATCATCGACGAAGCGCACAAAAACGGACTGCGCGTGGCAGCGCACGTATACCATCTGGAGGATGCGCGCTTGCTCGTGGCGGACGGAGTCGATGTTCTCGCGCACAGTATTCGAGATGCTGACGTTGATGACGCGTTAATCGCAGAGATGAAAAAACATAATGTCGCCTACATACCAACGCTTTCGCTGGACGATTTCGCGTTTGCGTACGGAGATTCACCCAACTGGGTCAACGATCCTTTCTTCACCGAAGCATTAGATCCCGGATTGCTGGAGATGATCACCAGCCCAGAGTACAAAGCGAAGGTGCAGTCGAACAAGGTGACCGCGCAGGAGGAAGCTGCATTGCCGCAAGCGATGCGCAATCTGAAGAAGATCTATGATGCCGGCATTCTCGTCACATTAGGCACGGATTCCGGCGCCACTCCAATCCGTATTCAGGGATTTGCCGAGCATATGGAGCTGGCGCTGATGGTCCAAGCGGGTCTGACGCCCGTTCAGGCGATCGCGGCTGCCACGTCAAACGCAGCCAGGCTGCTCCGCATTGCAGACCACTGCGGAACGCTTGCCGCTGGGAAAAAGGCGAATTTCATCGTTTTGGAAAAGGACCCATCGCAAGACATTCACAACACGCAAACCATTCGCGCCGTTTGGAAGGATGGCAGCAAGGTTAGCGACGGACCACTCGCTGCAAAGACCTCCGCGATTCTGAGATAATCTTAGGAGAAGAGGAACGTTGCGATCAACGGAAGCAGCAAAGATTCTACATCGGCGTAGAACGTTTTGACGAATCCGCTATTCGGAAACTGACCACCACCGATCATGCAGTCCGCTTGCTTGCCGTTACATAGCGTGATAATTTCGGTCTTTCCGGAAGCGCGTGCAATAACTCACTCAACGATGTCGCTGTCTAAGTCAAACGCTCAAAACTCGAAAATCAACGGGCCTGCATTACACGCCCCCGCGCCCGCGCGCGTGCCTGTCTTCTGGCGCGTCGAAGGCAGCCTGCTCAATCTCACCGCCGTCCGCCCCGTGGGCTTCTTCGCCTGGAATTCGCAAAGCTTCCTGGAACGCTGGACGCGCCGCGGCGCCATGGCCATCCTCGCCGTCGCCCGCCCCTTCCTCTACATCACCGATCGCGTCTTCGCCACACGCCTCCTCCACACGGTCCTGCGCGGAGTCAGCCGCGACCGCCTCGACCTCCTGGGCGAAGAATTCTTCGAATATTTTCTGAAGCCGCGCTTGAAGCAGCAAGGCATCGCCAAATTGCAAGAAGCGCTCACCGAAGGCGGCGAAATCGTCTTGGTCAGCCAGGGCCTCGACCACATCATGCGCCCGCTGGCAAAACATCTCGGCATCGCGCGCATCATTTCCAATCGCCTCGATTTCCGCGAAGGCATAGCCACCGGACGCCTGCTCGATCCAGTAATCCGTCCCCGCGGCGCCTTCGCTAGATTCACAGGCAGCCAGCCCGACGGCCGCGTCCCGCGCGAAAAATTAATCGCCATTCTCGGCTTCGAAAAAAACCCGCAAGTCCTGGACGAAGCCATCAAACCAGCCGAACGCAGCGCGTCCAAAGTGTACGTCCCGGTAGTCCACTACGAATCGCGCAATGGCCACCAAGCCTTTTCTGCTCGCGCCGCGCTGCGCGAAAAAAATATCCTGCTCATAGGCGCCACAGGCTTCATCGGAAAAGTTTGGCTGGCAAATCTCCTCACCGATCTGCCTGAAATCGGCCGCATCTACTTGCTCGTCCGCCACAATCGCGCCAACACTTCCCTGCAGCGCCTGCAACGCGTAATCGAGGAATCCCCAGTATTCGAAAAACTGGCCGAACGTCACGGCGACAAATTCGCCGAATTTCTCACCGAGCGCATCGAAGTGGTAGACGGCGACGTCAGCAAACCGAACCTCGGCCTCAGCCCGCAAGACCAGCAAAAACTCTCCCGCACTCTGGACGTAATCGTCAACAGCTCCGGCCTGACCGATTTCAACCCCGACCTGCGTGACGCCCTCGCCGTAAACGTCCGCTCCACCGCCTACGTCCTCGATTTCCTGAAAGAATGCGCCCACGCCTCTCTGCTGCATCTATCCACCTGCTACGTGGTAGGCCAGCGCGACGGCCGCGTCCTCGAAGAATTGCCGAAAAACTACACCCCGCGCGGAATCCCTGACTACGACGCCGTAAAAGAATGGCAATCGCTCGAACACCTCATCAAAGAAACAGAAGCCCGCGCTGAATCACCCGCAGTGACCGCCGAACTCCGCCGCGCCGCGCAAAAAAAAGAACACGCTGCCAAAGATCTCCAAGGCCAAGCGCTGGAAAATCAGATCCGCAAAAATCGCGTCCGCTGGCTCCGCCAAACTCTCACCGACGCGGCGTCGCGTCGCGCTATCGCGCTTGGCTGGCCCAACACCTACACATTTACCAAGAGCCTCTCCGAATCCCTGATCTACGATTTTCTCGACGCCAATCCTTCCGCCGCCATCGCCGTAGTCCGCCCCGCCATCGTCGAATCATCGCTGGAAAAACCGTTCCTCGGCTGGAACGAAGGCATCAACACCTCCGCCTCACTCTCTTACTTGCTGGGAACTTTTTTCCGCCAGCTCCCCACCAATGAATCGAAGTGCCTCGACATCATCCCGGTTGATCTCGTCTGCCGCGGCATGACCCTGATCTCCGCCGCGCTGGTCACCCGTCGCCAGCAGCGCGTCTATCAATTGGCCACCTCCGTCGCCAACGCCTGCAACATGCGCCGCTCCATCGAACTCACCGGCCTCGGCCACAGAAAATTTTATCGCGCGCACACCGACATCCAACAACGCATGCGCCTCCGCTTCGACGCCATTCCCGTCTCCAAGACGCGCTACAAAGCCATCTCCGCCCCCGCGCAAAAAGCCGTCGTGCAAGCCATCAATCGCGCCACGGAACCGTTCGCCTCCAAGCCTCCACTAGCCCGCCAGGAACGCGAACTCGAAAAAGTGGTGAAACTGATCTCCCTATTCGAACCCTTCATCCTGCACAACGATCACGTCTTCGAAGCCGGCAACGTCGAGCGCCTCAGCGCCGCGCTTCCCCCCGACGAACAAGCTGACTTTGGCTACGATTCCCGCGCCCTCGACTGGTGGGATTACTGGATCAACGTCCACATTCCCGCTCTGCGCAAGTGGTGTTATCCTCTCATCGAAGGACGCCAGCCGGAATCGCGTCCCCGGCGCTCGGTGCCGCTCGGATCACGCAACGACGCGAATGCCAGCACCGCCGCGGGAGCCAATGCGGCATCGTCAAGCTCGGGTTCAGCAAATTCGGGTCCGACAACGGCATCCTGACACTCAATTACTGTGGCCATCCTCCTGACCGGTTCCACCGGATATATCGGCGCGCACATCGCGTCGAATTTGCTTACGGGCCATTCCGACCCGCTGAATCTGCTCGTCCGCGCCCGCGATGAACAGGAGGCGCAAGAACGCCTCTGGCGCGCTCTGCAGCTCCATCTGGATTTCGCGCGCTTCGACGAACTTCTGCACACACGCATCCGCATTTTTCGCGGCGATCTCACCGACGCGCATTTCGGCCTTTCCGACGACGACTACGCGCAACTCGTCCGCAGCACGGACTCTGTAATCCACTGCGCCGCATCCCTGAATCGCAAGTCCGAAAAAAGCTGCCTCAACGTAAATCTCCGCGGCACGCTCGAAGTCATCCAACTCGCCCAGCGCGCCCGCGACCAGCACGGCCTCCGCCGCTTCAGCCACGTCAGCACGGTTGCCGTAGCCGGACAACGCTCGAGCGAAGTAGTCCAGGAAGACACCGCGATCGATTGGAATCGCTCCGACTACGATCCCTATGCACGCACAAAAAAATTCTGCGAGCATATGGTCCGCCAGCTGTTGCCAGACGTTCCACGCACCATCTTCCGCCCCAGCATCGTACTCGGCGATAGCCGCCGACCCGAAACCAATCAATTCGACATGGTGCGTGCCTTCGTTTTCCTAGCCAGCCTCCCGATGCTCCCCTTCCGCCCCGGCGACCGCATTGATATCGTTCCGGTAGATTTCGTCGCGGACGCCGTCGCCACGCTGCATCAAAAAGACAACCCCGCGCACGAGATTTACCATCTCTCGTCCGGTCGCGAGTCCGAAACCTTCATCGAATTAACCGAAGCACTCTCGAGGGCCCAAGACAAGCGCGGTCCCGTCTTCGTCCCCAGCTTCGAAAAATCCACCGAAAAAATCGTCAACGCCCTCGCAGGCCGCGCTGGAAAAATCGGTGGTCTGGCCACGCTCCTGAAAGTCTTCCTCCCCTATCTTTTGTGGAACACGGTCTTCGACAACACGCGCGTCGTCGAAGAGCTCGGCCGCCATCCCGCCCCGTTCTCGCAATACAGCCTCCCGCTGCTGCGATTCAGCCGCGAAAATCATTTCGTCTTCAAGTATCGCGAGTGGCCTGCCGACGCTCCCGTCCACGCCGCGAACTTTTCGCAGGATCCGCGTCCATGACCGATCTGCTCCTGGAAATCTGGGTCAGCGGCCTCATCGAACTCAACAAGTTCGAATGGATGCTCGGCGCCGGACACGCCTGGCAGCCCGGCACAAGACTGAAGCTGCTCTTTGCCGGATACAATGGCACGCGCAACACCGGCTCCGACGTCCGCGTCGAAGAAATGATCCGCCAGGTCCGCCGCATCCTCGGCGACGAAAATCTTGCCCTGAGCGTCATGTCGCAAAATTTCGATCTCACCCGCGGATATTTCGGCGATGCGCGGCAGGTGCATCTCCCGGACGTCTTCCCGCCGTTCCTGCACCAAGTAGTCCGCGAAAACGACGGCGTGGTAGCCTGCGAAGGCTCCATGTTCAAAAGTAAATTCGCCAACGCTCTTACCACCATGATGATCGGCGCGCTCGGCATCGCCTCCGCCCAAAACAAATTAAGCATCGCCTACGGCGCCGAAGCAGGCGCCATGGATTCGCTCCTGCAAAAAATGTGCCAGCGCTACTGCCGCGATTCCCTCATCATCACCCGCAACGTCGAATCGCAAGCGGTCCTTGGAAAACTCGGCGTCCCCACCGAACTCGGCACCGACACAGCGTGGACTTTCGAACCGCTTGGCTCCGACTACGGCCGCAAAGCCCTGCGCGATGCAGGCTGGGATGGCGCAACACCCGTACTCGCCGTCTGTCCCATCAATCCTTTCTGGTGGCCGGTCAGCGCGTCGCTAACGAAATGGTTCGCGCACTCCATAGCGGGCGCCTACAAAAAAAGCTACTACCGCACGATTTATTTCCATCGCTCCGGCTCGCAAGTAGACGCTGCCTATGAAAAATATCTATCAGAAATGGCCGCAGGCATTGCCGGCTACCAAAAATCGCACAAGGTTTTTCCGGTCATGGTCGCCATGGAAATGCTCGATTGCGATGCCTGCGAGCGCGTCGCGGAAAAATTGGGGGGCGCGCCCGTGTTCGGTTCCGGTCAATTCAACATGTACGAGTTAGTCAGCATCCTCCGCGCCTGCGATCGCCTGCTCTCTTCGCGCTACCACGCCATCGTCACCACCATGCCCGCTGGAATTCCTTCCGCCGGCGTCACGATGGACGAGCGCATCCGCAATCTGCTGCGCGAACGCGGCCACGAACATCTCCTCCTGCGCGTCGATGAATCCGACCTGGGCAACAAAATCGTCGCGGCCCTCCGCGCGCTCGATGCCGAAGCGGAGGAAATTCCCGACGCTATGGAACGCACCGTAGCCCGCAATCTCCAACTCATGGCCCGCATGGGCACCTATTTCGAAGAGCAAGTCGCGCGCCGCTACCCGCAATTTCCCGTGCGCAAAGGCGTCCTCGGCTGGGAAGATTATTTGCCCCCGCTCGGCCCCGGCCTTCTGAAACTTCTCGAAAAACACAGCGGAGTCCTCGCCGCATGACATTCGTCGAACATATTTTCGCCCAGCTGCAGAAATCCGCCGGCGAACCGGTGCTGCAGGAAATTCACGGCGAAAAAATTCACTCCGTCACCGGCAGCGAACTGCTCGTCCTGACCGAGCAAGCCCGCCGCTTCCTGCTAGCCCGCGGACTGAAAAAGGGCGATCGCTGCGCCCTGCTAGCCCCCAACAGCATTCGCTGGGCCGCCCTCGATCTCGCCCTGATGGCCGAGGGCATCGTCGTCGTGCCGCTCTACGCGCGCCAAGCTCCCGCCGAACTGGTCGCGATGATGCGGGACTCCACACCCTCGCGCATCTTCTGCCTCGACGCCGCCATAGGCGCGGAAATAAAAAAGCTCTGGTCACAAGCCCCGCAAATTTCCCTTCTCGAAGGCGTCTACGCCGGCGAACCAAACCCCCTCACGCCGCCCATGCACCACGACGACTCCGACGTAATTTCGATCATCTATACGTCGGGAACTTCCGGCGAGCCCAAAGGCGTAGTCCTCACCGCCGGAAACGTAAACCACATCGTCAGCGCCACAAATTCTCGCCTCGATAAACTCGTGGGCCCGCGCACCCAACCCGACCGCATTTTCCATTACGCGCCATTCTGCTTCGCCGCGTCCTGGATCCTTCTCCTCACCGCTCTTTCCCGCCACAGCGTCCTGGCACTCTCGACCGACCTCGCCAAGCTCGCCGACGAACTGAAAATCGCCGCCCCCGAATATTTTCTGAACGTCCCCACGCTCCTTGAGCGCGTGCGCGCCAGGATTCAGACCAGCGTGCAGGAACGCGGCGGCCTGGCAACAGCAATTTTCCCGCGCGCCCAGCAGGCTTTCATGCGGCGTCACAATAAACAGTCCCGGTTCGGCGATTCCCTCTGGCTTGCGCTCGGCAACTCTGTGATGTTTCCCGCAATCCGCAAAAGTATCGGTCCCAACCTGAAAGCCCTCATTTGCGGCTCCGCTCCGCTAGCCGTCGAAACGCAACTTTTCTTCATGATGCTCGGCATCCCGGTCCTGCAGGTTTATGGCCTCACCGAAACCACCGCCATCTGCACCGCCGACCATCCCGCCCACGTCGAGCCCGGCTTCGTCGGCCCCGCAATCCCCGGCGTCGAAATGAAGCGCGCCGACGACGGAGAAATTCTGGTCCGCGGCCCCAATGTTTTCAGCGCATATTGGAAGCGTCCCGCGGAAACAGCGCAAGCCCTGCAAGGTGGCTGGTTCCATACGGGCGATCAAGGCGAGTCCAACGAAAATGGCAACTGGCGCATCACTGGCCGTATTAAGAACTTGATTATCCTCAATTCCGGCCACAACATCGCGCCCGAGCCAATCGAAGAAAAACTGGCGCAACGCCTAGCCGAAGCCCAACAGGTAGTCCTGATCGGCAATCAGCGCAGCTTTCTCGCCGCCCTCATCACGCCCAACGCCACGAACGGCGGAAATAAATTAACGGACCAACGAATTCAATCCGCCATCGAATCCGTGAACGCCGCGCAGCCCCACTACAAGCAAATTCGCGCGTTCCACATCGTTCCCGAACCCTTCACCATGGAAGGCGGCCTGCTCACCACCATGGGCAAACTAAAACGCGACGCCATCACCGCGCGCTTCCATGCTGAAATCGAGGCGCTCTACCAGAAGAAATCGCCATGAACATTTTCCAAGGCAAAACACTCTCCTGGCGCGTGCTCGAGGGCACCATCGAGCTGACTCTGGACCGCGCCCCCTGCAACGAGATCGGCCGCGCCACTCTCTCCGATCTGGAAAAATTCATCGCCGCGCTTCCATCCCTCCAGCGCGAAGCCCATGCGCTGATCATCAACAGCGCGCGCAAGGAAGGTTTCTGCGCCGGCGCCGATCTTCGCGAAACCTATCGCGTGGCCCAATCGCTGCCGAAAGACGAGCGCCTCGCCGCCCTGCGCGATTTCCTCGAACGCATTCATCACGTAATGAATATTCTCGATGAAGCCCCGCTCATCACCATCGCCGCGGTCCACGGTGTCACTTTCGGCGGTGGTTTCGAACTAGCGTTAGCCTGCGATCTGATCGTCGCCGATAAAATGACCCGTTTCTGTTTCCCCGAACTGCGCCTGGGGCTCATTCCGGGCTTCGGCGGAATTCCGCGCCTCAAACGCGACCTGGGAAACGCCGTAGTTCGCGACCTGCTCCTCACCGGCCGCAGCATCAACGCCGCAAAAGCGCAAACCGTCGGCCTGGCAAGTCAAGTGGTAGGCGAAGGCGACGCCCTCCGCGTGGCTCGCTCCACCGCAGCCCAATTGAAAAAATTCGATCGCGACACAGCCATCGCCGCGAAAAAATTCATCAAACCGATCCCCCACGAAGCGCTCCGCCTCGAAATCGATATCTTTTGCGACCTTTTTATGCGGCCCGCGGTAGATGCCGGCCTGCGCAAGTTCGTAGAAAGCAGCGACGCGCTCCCCTATCTTCCCTAGCCCGACGCACCGACCATGCAGACCCAAGCAAAATTGTGGCAAGATAGATAGACATGAACAGCCTGGACAATACCACCGACGAAGTACTCCGCCTCGCCGCCGAACATTTCAAAGTCGAGCGCGATCAGCTCGCTCCCGACGACGATTTCTTCAAGAAGCTCGGCATCAACAGCCTCCAGGCACTCGACCTCCTCACCCGCATCGAACAGCACTTCCAAATTGAGCTCCCCGACTACGAACTCCAGGGCGTAACCGATTTCCGCACCCTCGCCCAACGGATTCAATCACGCCTGTAATGCTGGATCTGCGCCAGTACAATTCGCTGGGAGAAGCGTTGTGCGCCGCGCTCGATCGCTGGCCCGATGAAATCTGCCTGATCGAAGCCGATCGCGAACGCGAAAACGCGCGCCTGACATATCGCCAATTCAAAGAACAAGCGCTCCCCCTCGCGAGCAGGCTACAAAAGGCAGGACTGCAAGACGGCACACGTGCCGCCATAATAATGACCAATCAGTCGAAATGGCTGATCTCCGCTCACGCCATTTTCTTCTGTGGCGGTGTGCTGGTCCCGCTCGACTACAAACTTACCGCCGCTGAACAACTGCAACTCCTTGCACACTCCCGCGCAGAATTCCTCATTATCGAGCACCACCTCTGGCGCGCCCTTACCCAAGCCGAACAATTCAAAAATCTGGCCGTCCGCACAGTGCTCGTCACCGAAGCCCCTCCAAGCGCCGATCTAGCCGGCGCGCATCGCTGGGAAAATTTTCGCGCCGAAGCCGAGCCCACTTTCATCCCGCGCAAACGCAACGACCCCGCCTGCATCGTCTATTCTTCCGGCACCGGCGGCCGCCCCAAGGGTTGCGTCCTCGCCCACGAAAATTATCTCGAGCAATGCGTCGCCCTCACGTCGCTCTATCCGTTCTGGCCCGGCGTGCGCTACCTCAGTATTCTCCCCACAAATCACGCAATCGATTTCATGGTCGGCTTCATCGGCCCCTTCACCTGCGGCGCCACGGTCGTGCATCTGCGCACCCTGCGCCCCGAATTTATCCGCGAAGCGTTTACCAAATACAAAATCACTTACATGGCGCTCGTCCCCACGATTCTGAAAAATCTCGAACGCGGCCTGCGCCAAAGATTCGCGGAATTGCCGTCAGGCAAACGCAAAATCCTAAACGCGCTGATCGCAACGAATCGCGCATTGACGCGCCGCCGCCCCCATCTGAAAATCAGCCGCGCGTTGCTGCCACAGGTACACCAAGCTTTCGGAGGCCAGCTGCGCGCCCTATTTGTCGGTGGCGCCTTCACCGAGCCCGAAACGCTGCAATTTTTCTACGATTTGGGAATTCCAGTAGCCAATGGCTACGGTTGCACCGAAGCCGGCACGACGATCACAGTGAACGATCTAAAGCCGTTTCGTTCAGACACCGTTGGCAAGCCGCTCCCTGGGATGGAAGTAAAAATCGCGAACCCCGGCGCCGAAGGAATCGGCGAAGTCACCGTGCGCAGCCGCACACTCATGTCCCACTATCTCGACGATCCCGAAATGACCGCTGAAACCATCGTGGACGGCTGGCTCATGACCGGAGACCTCGGCCGCCTCGATCCCTCCGGCCATCTCCAACTCCTCGGCCGCAAAAAAAATATGATCGTCACCGAAGAAGGAAAGAATATTTATCCCGAGGACGTCGAAACCTGTTTTGCCGGGCTCGCCGTAAAAGAATTCTGCGTCTTCGCCGCGAATTATCTCTGGCCGACCCGCACCCTGGTCGGCGAACAACTCGTCCTGGTCCTGCATCCGGAAAGCGCGCAAGAAATTGACGAAGCACTGCTGCAAGACGTCGCCGAACGCAATCGCCGCCTCCTGAATTACAAACGCATCAGCGGCTACCTCGCCTGGGATGGCGACTTCCCGCGAACCGCCTCCCTGAAGATCAAGCGCGTCGAACTAGCCGAACAAATCCGTCAAAAGCGCGGCCGTTCCGCCGTGGTGCCGCTATGATTCACACCGCGGTTTCATCGCCGGAGCGCTCGCGCCAGTGAGCACCCAATTTCTCGCGATCGTAAATCCCGCGGCCGGCGGCGGACGCTCCGGCCGTCTGGCCGCCGGCGTGTTAGAAAGAGCCCGCCAAACAGGAATCACGCTCACCGTCGCGCACACCACTCGTGGCGGCGAAGCCGCCGAAATCGCGCGCCGAGCCTACGGCGAAGGAATCCGAAATTTCCTGGCAGTCGGCGGCGACGGCACCTCCTTCGAAATCATCAACGGTCTGTTCCCAGCCGCCGCAACCCACGGCCGCCCCACGCTGGGCCTGCTGCCGCTCGGCACCGGCAATTCGTTCCTAAAAGATTTCAGCAAGCACGGCGTCGAGCACACCATCGAATCCCTGCAAAACAATTCCCGCCGCCTCTGCGACATAATTCGGCTCCGCCACGCGCGAGGCGAACTCTATTTCCTGAATCTCCTCACGCTAGGTTTTCCCGCCGACGTAGCCGAAACCACCAACCGCCGCTTCAAAGGCTGGGGCGAACTGGGCTACATCCTCGGCGTCTTCACCCGACTCGTGCGGCTCGAACATCTCGCCTACCCGCATCGACGAGCCGAGGCAAGAGAATTCGATCGCAACCCCGCTCTGTTCCTCTCCTTCAACAACAGTAAATTTACGGGCGGCCACATGATGATCGCTCCCAACGCCGATCCCACCGACGGCCTGATCGAATACGTCCGCTGGAGTCCCATCGGCCGCCTGGGTCTGATCTGGACTCTGCCGCGCCTCTTCACCGGCTCGCACATCAATCATCGCAGAGCATTCCGCGCTGCAACAAAGCGCATCGATTTCGAACTATCCGCGCCGGTCAACGTAATGGTAGACGGCGAGAGCCTGCGCCTCGAATGTCAATCGCTGGAAATTCTCCCGGCCGCGCTGGACGTGATCGTATGAAACACGCCTACCTCAGCGTCCGCTCGGCGCTCCTGTGGGCGATCAGCGGAATCCATTTCGCTGTAGTCGGCACAATTCTCATCGCGCTCGGCGCAGTCGTTGATCCGCGGAAGAACGATTGGCCGCAACGCGTGTTCTTCCGCAACATCCTGCGCATAGCAGGCGCGCGTTTCGAAGTCCGCCGCGCCGCACAATTCGACGCCACGCGCACCAGCATCTTCATCTGCAATCACGTGAACCTTTTCGACCCGTTCGTCATCTACTCCGCTATTCCGCAATTCCTGCGCGGTTTTGAACTCGAATCCCACTTCAAAGTCCCCGTGTATGGCTGGATGATGGGCCGCTTTGGAAATATTCCTGTGCCGGACGCGCCCAGCCGCGAAGGCCTCGAAATCATGACCCAGCGCGCCAAAGCGGCCCTCGATTCCGGCGTCAGCCTGGTCGCTTTCGCCGAAGGCTCGCGCACACGCGACGGCCACGTGCAGCCATTCAAAAAAGGTATCTTCAGCATCGCGCAAAGATTCGGAATCCCCCTCGTCCCGGTAAGCATGGTCGGCTCCTACCAATTCTTCCAAACCGGCCACTGGATGCTGCATCCCGAAAAAATCACGGTTTACATTCACGATACGATTGACACGACGCAAATCGCCCGCGCCGAAGTGGATGCGCTGCGCCAACGCGTGCAGGGAATTGTGTCGGCCCCGGTGGAAGAATCGCTGAAGGAAAACCCAGTGAAGAAGTTGTAAAAACTTTCGCGCGAAATCAGGTACAAGGCGTCAAGAAATCTGCGTTTCGCTCGCCGCCGGCAATGATCGCCCCGCGCGCAATTCCTGCCAGGTATAAACCACGCGATGAATCACGGTGATCGTCGAAATCGCGGCGATCACCCACAGCACCTGTGCCATGCGATTGAACACACCGCCCATGATCAGCAGCACCAGCCTTTCCGGCCGTTCCATGAATCCCACTTTACACAAGGGAATAATTGATTCTGCCCGCGCCCGCGCGTAACTCACCATGAACGAGCTGGCCATCGCCACGGCCGCCAGCGCCATATAAAATGGCCTCCCCACCAGCGTGTAATGCACCACCAACCCCATGTACAAAGCGAGATCCGAATAACGGTCCAACGTCGAATCCAGAAACGCTCCGAACGCCGTCACGCGTCCCACGCGCCGCGCCACCTGCCCGTCCGCCATATCCAAAAATCCAGCCAAGAAAAGAACTGCCGCAGCTTGGAGGAACATTCCCATCGCAAAAAGCGCCGCGGCCCACGAATTTACCGCGAGGCCCAAAAAAGTAAACATGTTCGGCGTGATGCCCGTCGCCGCCAGGCCACTCACCACGTGGCGCAGCAGCCACCCGCCGCCCTCGCCGATCCAGTAAGTCGGCGGCTTCTTCCGTTCGATGGATCCGTTTTCCATAATGAGAAAATCATACTCCGATTCCGCGGCAACGAAAACCCGCGCTCGCTTCTACCGCAGCGGCATTTCTGGAACTTTTCCGTCGTAACGCAATTTCGGCTCGGTTTGCTGCTGCACTTCGTCCGGAGTAAATCCCGGCGCCACTTCGCGCAGCACCAATCCCTCCGTCGACACGTCGATCACGGCCAGGTCCGTGATAATCGTATTCACGCACTCGATCGCGGTCAGGGGATAACTGCAAGCTTTCACGATTTTCCGCTGACCGTCCTTCGCATTGTGCTCCATCGTGACGATTAATTTCGGCGCCCCTACAGAAATATCCATCGCGCCGCCGATCCCGCCCGCGCCCTTCGCACCTGGCACGCGCCAATTCGCCAAATCTCCGCGCTGCGAAACCTGCAATCCGCCCAAAATGCAAATATCCAGATGCCCCCCGCGCGTCATCACATGCGCATCCACCTGCGAAAAATAAGCCGCGCCCGGCACCAAGGTTACCGGCACTTTCATCGCGTCGACCAGATCGTAATCTTCCTCGCCCGCCTTAGCACGCGGCCCCATCCCCAGAATTCCATTCTCGCTGTGAAAATAGACCATCACATCCTTCGGCACATACGCCGCAATCAAATTCGGAATCCCCCAGCCCAAATTCACATAAGCGCCGTCCGGCAATTCCAGGGCCGCGCGCTCGGCGATCTGCTCTCGCGTCAGCCGCGCCTTAGGCATTGTGAATTCCCTTGGCCACCACGATGCGATGCACAAAAATCGAAGGAGTCACAATCGTTTCCGGATCCAGCGTCCCTGTCTCCACGACTTCGTCTACTTCCACAATCGTGACCTTCGCCGCCGTGGCCATAATCGGATTAAAATTCCGCGCGGCCTTGCGATAAATCAAATTCCCCATGCGATCCGAACGATAAGCCTTGATGAACGCGTAATCCGCTCCCAGGGCCTGCTCCAAAATATAACGCTTGCCGCGAATCAAGCGCTCTTCCTTGCCCTTCGCCACGTCCGTCCCCACTCCCACAGGCGAATAAAACGCCGGAATCCCCGCGCCAAACGCGCGCATGCGTTCGCACAAGATTCCCTGCGGCACCAGTTCTAGTTCCACTTCCCCCGCGTCGAATTGCTGCTGAAAATATGTCGCGCCCGGCCCCGGAAAAGCGGCGATCACATGCCGTATCTGCCGGTTCTTGAAAAGAATTCCCAGCTCGCCGTCGCCCGTGCCGCAATTATTGCTGATCACGCTCAAATGGCGCGCGCCACGCCGCGCCAGCCCCTGAATTAGATTGTTGGGAAATCCCGCGCCGCCGAACCCGCCGAACATGATTGTAGCGCCGTCGGGGACATCCGCAACCGCAAGGTCCACCGAAGCAAATACTCTGTCTTTTCGATTCATATTTGAATTTGCCGGAGCGGAGCTGAACTCCGAGCTTCCCACAATAATATAACCGTTTGATTCCTCTCGCCGATAAATACCACAGTTTCGCTAGCGATTGATTCGAAATGGACAGAACGGGCAGGCTCGGGGGATGGGTAGGGTTCCGGGCATAGGTCGCGCGCCGCATATCGCATCCTTTCGCGGGCCTTCCATTGGGCGCCGACTCGCGCTAACACACGCGCCGCTCATTGAATATTCGTAGCAACACGGAGGAGGATAAAGTCTAGAAACGAAGAACGGCCCGGCTGTGACAGTTTTGTGACGCACCATTTTTCACCGCGAACACGCTGCCTCGACTACAATCTCCACCGACGGCCACAACCGCGCCCCAAACCACAAAATGAATCTTCCCCGCGCCGAAACAATCCCCGACAAAATCGCATCCACCCCCATCCCCCGCCGCCGCTGGGTAATCGCCTGCGTGCTGGGCCTCGGCGTCCTAATCAACTATTTCGATCGCGTCAACATCTCTGTTTCTCAAGACGCTCTGCACGCCACCTTCGGCATCACCACCGTTCAATTCGGCTACCTCCTAAGCGCCTACAGCTGGACTTACGCCGCCCTGCAACTCCCCTGCGGCGTCCTACTCGACCGTCTCGGCGTAAAATTAGTCGGCCGCATCAGTACACTACTTTGGAGCGTCGCCTCTTTCGGCGCTGCAGCCGCAACCGGCGGGGGAAGTTTCTTCGTCGCGCGCCTCGTGCTAGGCGTCGGCGAAGCACCCACATTCCCCGCCAATTCAAAAGCCATCGGCTACTGGTTTCCATCGCGCGAACGCAGCCTCGCCACCGCCATCTTCGACGCCGCCTCGAAATTCGCCCCCGCCGTGGGCGTCCCGCTGCTCGGCCTGATCCTGATTCACTTCGGCTGGCGCTGGAGTTTCGCCGCCACGGGCATTCTCAGCTTCCTCTATTTTCTATTGTTCTACTGGCTCTACCGCAATCCCAGCGAAGATAAATCCCTCACCGCCGACGAACGCGAATTCATCCTGCGCGGCGGCGCGCAATCCGAGGGCCGCCCCAAACTAAAACAAAGCAGCTCGATCGTCTACCTGTTGCGCCAACGCAAAGTGCGGGGCCTCGTGCTGGGCTACGCCTCCTACAATTACACTTTCTATCTGCTGCTCACCTGGCTGCCCAGCTATCTTTCCATAGCCCTGCACGTAAATTTGCTCCACTCCGTGCTTTATTCCAGCGTCCCGTGGCTCTTCGGCACGTTCACCGATCTCGTGATCGGCGGCTGGCTGGTCAACGCGCTAATCCATCGCGGAGGCGACGCTTCTCTGGTTCGCCAGATTGTCTTGATAGGAGGTACGGCGTTCGGCCTCGGCATCCTCGGCGCCGCCCACGCGCACACACCCACCAGCGCGTTATTCTGGATCAGCATTTCTATTGGCGGACTTTCCGCCGCGGCTCCCGTGGGCTGGTCCATCCCGTCATTGATTGCTCCCGAGGGAAGCGTGGGCACTCTGGGCGGAATACTAAACTTCGGAAATCAATTGTCGGCCATCGTCGCGCCGATCGTCACCGGCTACGTGGTCGCTGCCACTCACGAATTCGCCTGGGCCTTCGTGGTCGCGACTACGTTCCTGCTCGCAGGCATCGCCGGCTACATCTTCTGGCTAGGCCGCATCGAACCAATACCCGAGCCGATCGGCGCGGAGCCAATCGCCGGTCCATCAATATGATCGCAGCGAATCTAGCGCGCCGGATAGTGCTTCGTGTCCTGCGTCCGCGAATTGAAGACGCCGAAGCTTCCATCCGTGTGTCCGGTCAACTCCAGATAATTCCCCGCATCCGGACCTGGCGGATTGGCAATGAATTCCGCCGCCACGTTGTGCGCCGTCCCGCCTTCATCCGAATAATGCAGCTGCCACAAATTTTCCAGGTGCGGAGACTTCTCAATAATGTCCCAAGTCGAAGGCGTGCCGCCCTTCTTTGCTCCGTTATCCATAATCGCCACGCGCGGCGCAATTCCCCACACCATCGCCGGGCTGCTGCTCTGCTGCCAGCCATGATGCGAGACGATGTACACATCCACGTGGCCCAATTTATTCACCGGGCACATCAATTCCATTTCCTTGTCCCAGGTCAGATCGCCCAGATCCACCACCCGCAGCTTCCCAAAAGTAATCAGCGTGCCCAGCGAACGCAAATTTTCCGTCTTGTCCGCGGGACGCGTCTCCGATTCCTTGCAAGCCGCATTCTCCTGCCCAGCTCCAGGCAGCGGCTTTTCAATCAACGTTCCGTCCGCGCTGATCACCTCGACATGCATTCCCTGAATCGGCAGCACAACGCCCGGTTTCGCCGTGATGCGCTTGTATTTCCCAGTCGCGAGCAAAGCCTGATACGCCTGCCATCCCTGCACCGTAGGCCCGTCTGTGCTCTCGCGGTTCTCGCCATGATCAATAAATGTCCCGACGGGAATCCGCGCCACCAGTTGCGGCACTCCGCCCACATGGTCCTCATGAAAATGGGTGATCAGCACGTAATCAATCTTGCTCAGCCCCGCCTTCTTCGCTGCCGCCACGATGCGGTCCGCGTCTCGCCCATTGTTCCCGTCCCATCCAGTATCAATCAGCAATGACTGTCCCTCGGGCGTCACAAACAAAGTCGCCTGCCCTCCCTCCACATCCACAAAATAAACCCGCAGCGACTTCGCTGCCGCAGGCGCAGCCGGCGCCGCGTTCGCGCCAGACAGCAGCGCAATTGCCGCGTACGCCGCCGCAAAAACCACGACGCTCGAAGTTATTCTGAAATGAAATCCGAAGCGGGCGGAAAGAGTCATGTTCAAGAGTCCCCACTCTTCATTTTCGTGAACGCACTTGCCGACAAAGATAGTCAATCCACCGCCCCATTTCGTCAACAAGCTTGTTTCCACACAGCAGCACGCCACACACCCAATCCGGTTCGAGTCAATCTCTGCGACAGCAGTTGAATTATCCCGCAGTCAAATCGCCGCGAGCGCGTCCCCTACCCTCCGCTTTCTGAAGGTCGGGTGTTTAGGCTCCCCAGCACCGACCAAGCATCTCGGCAGCCATTCGTTAAATTTGACGCACTTGATGCCTCCGGAGCATCCAACTCTCGCTGGGCTTTCTGGACGCTGCGGGCGAACTTGTGAATCGCCCCACGCGCCAATTTACCATCGCAATTTTAATCCTCGAAGCAAGGAGCATGAATAGTGAAATTCAGAAAACTGGGTAACACAGGACTCATCGTCAGCGAAGTCGCCCTCGGCACCATGCAGTTCGGCGGCAAAATGAATATGGGCAACCTCGATCAGCAGGACACCACGCGCATGGTGAAGCTCGCCCTCGACAGGGGCATCAACTTCATCGACACCGCCGACGTGTACAGCCTGGGAGAAAGCGAAACGCTGGTGGGCAACGCCTTGAAAGGCACAAGGAAGGAAATCGTCCTGGCCACGAAAGTCCGCCTGCCCATGAGCGCAAATCTAAATCACAGCGGCGCCACGCGCGTGAACATCATGCGCGAACTCGAGGAGAGCCTGCGCCGTCTGCAGACCGACTACATCGACCTCTACCAAATTCACGGATGGGACAGCAACACGCCCCTCGAGGAAACTCTGCGCGCGCTCGACGACGTCGTGCGCCAAGGCAAGGTCCGTTATATCGGCCTCTCCAACTACATGTCCTGGCAAGCCGCCACCGCCGTGATGCTGCAGCAAAATCTGGGATTGGAAAAATTCGTCACCGCGCAGATGTACTACAGCCTGGTCGGTCGCGGTCTCGAATACGAGTTCCAGTCGTTCGCCGAATATCACAATATCGGCATCCTGGTCTGGAGCCCGCTCGCCGGCGGCTTTCTTTCCGGCAAGTACACTCGCGCGAACCCAACTCCCGCCGGCACGCGTTTCGCCGAAGCCGGCGCGTTCGTTCCATTCGACAAAGAGATGGGCTACCGCGTAGTGGATACGCTGAAAGAAATTGCAGCGCGACGTCAGGTAAGTCCGGCTCGTCTTGCACTTTCATGGACGCTAGCACGCCCCGCAGTCAGCAGCGTCATCGTCGCCGCCCGCAAGCTCGAGCAACTGGAAGACAACATCGCCGCCGTCGATCTGCGGCTCGCGCCAGAAGACGTCCGTCAACTCGACGCAATCTCCGACCCCGGCGTTCCCTATCCAAGATGGATGGTCCTGCAACTCGACGTCGCCGAAGACCCGCGCTCCAAAGCGCTCTATCCCGAACGTTACGCCGACGGCGGCGCCTGGAAGGACCTAAGAGCCAGCCGCTGGTCCGGGTAATATCCACATCCCTGCGACGGGAAGAAATGCGGAGCCGAAAAGCTGGGTCAAAAATAAGCATTCGCATTGCGTCGGCGCGCAGGGAAGATGAATAGGAATTACATAACCGAGAGTGGAAGGCAGGAAGCAGGATCTCTACTGAGAGAATTGCTCGCAATGCCTGGATAAGAGGAAAGCAACTCGCCGCGGAAGACCACATCTCCGACCCATCCGATTCATCTTGCGATATCATCGCTGCGTCTTGTTTCGCCTGGAAAGATTGGCATAATGCGAAGCGGCGGATTTGCTCTATGGGGAAGAGCCCCACGCGGGAGTCCTGCGAGTGTACAGCACTCAAATAATGGGTTCGGCGTGCCACCACGACGACGCGAGTAAACGTTTTCATCCGGCAGCTTCGCGCGCCTCGCTCCCACCCGCACCGCAGATTGTTTTGCGCCCCGACCGGCGCGGAGATTCTCACCCATGACCACGAAAAAATTGCGCAGCCAGGAATGGTTCGGCCGCAAAGACCGCGACGGTTTCATCTACCGCAGCTGGATGAAAAATCAAGGCTGGCCGCACGACATGTTCAACGGCCGCCCGGTCATCGGCATCTGCAATACCTGGTCGGAGCTGACGCCGTGCAATGCGCACTTCCGCGAAATCGCCGAATGGGTAAAGCGCGGCGTGTGGGAGGCGGGCGGCTTTCCGCTGGAATTTCCGGTGATGTCCCTGGGCGAAACTCTGCTGCGCCCCACCGCCATGCTCTTCCGCAATCTCGCCAGTATGGACGTGGAAGAATCCATTCGCGGTAATCCCATGGATGGCGTGGTCCTGCTGATGGGCTGCGACAAAACCACGCCTTCGCTGCTGATGGGCGCGGCATCCTGCGATCTTCCGACCATCGGCCTCTCCGGCGGGCCCATGCTCAACGGAAAATTTCAGGGGCACGATATCGGTTCCGGCACCGGCGTCTGGCAAATGTCTGAAAAAGTTCGCTCCGGGCAAATGAAGCTCGAGGAATTTTTCGAAGCGGAAAGCTGCATGCATCGCTCCAAAGGCCACTGCATGACGATGGGCACTGCCTCGACGATGGCCAACATGGTGGAAGCGCTCGGCATGGCGCTGCCCGGAAACGCCGCCATCCCCGCAGTAGACGCGCGCCGCCACACTCTCGCGCAATTCACCGGCCGCCGCATCGTCGAAATGGTCAGGGAAGATTTGCGGATGTCGCAAGTTCTCACCCGCGCTGCGTTTCAGAACGCCATTCGAGCCAACGCCGCTATCGGTGGATCCACCAACGCCGTCATTCACCTGATCGCCATCGCCGGACGGATCGGCGTGCCGCTAACTCTGGCCGAATTCGACACGCTCGCATCGCACCTTCCGTGTCTCGTGAATCTGCAGCCTTCCGGCACGTACCTGATGGAAGATTTTTTCTACGCCGGCGGCCTGCCCAGCGTTCTGCGCGAACTCGGCGAAAATGACGCGCTCGATCGCGACGCGCTCACCGTCAACGGCCAGACGATCTGGCGCAATGTCTCAGAAGCCCCCTGCTGGAATCGCGAAGTAATCCACACTTTCGCAAAGCCATTCAAAGAAAATTCCGGCATCGCCGTCCTGCGCGGCAATCTTGCGCCCGATGGAGCCATCATCAAGCTCTCCGCCTCCAGCCCGCACCTCCTCCAGCACACCGGCCGGGCTGTAGTCTTCAGTTCCATCGAAGATTTTTACGCCCGTATCGACCAGGAAAATCTGGACATTGACGAAACCTGCGTAATGGTCCTGCAAAATTGCGGTCCTCGCGGCTATCCCGGCATGGCGGAAGTCGGCAATATGCCCCTGCCGCCGAAAGTTCTGCGCAAAGGCGTGAAAGACATGGTCCGCATTTCCGACGCGCGCATGAGCGGCACCGCCTACGGAACCGTCGTGCTGCACGCCTCGCCTGAAGCCGCAGCCGGCGGTCCGCTCGCGCTCGCGCGTTCCGGCGACACGATCACACTTGACGTTCCCGGCCGCACCATTCGCCTAAATGTGGACGACGCCACGCTAGCCGCACGCCGCGCGCAGTGGACTCCGCCGCCAAACCCGGCTCGCGGCTACGTAAAGCTCTACACCGAGCACGTGCAGCAAGCGAATCTGGGCGCCGATCTGGACTTCCTGGTCGGCAAAAGCGGCGCGCCCGTGGCCCGCGACAATCACTAAATGCGGACGAATCGCTTGCGCAACGAATCGAGGCAGTTCACGTTGCTTTCGAAGTTGTAGCGCGGGCGTTCCGCCGGTTCTTTTGACTTTGACGTTGTCTTTGAATTTGTAGCGGCCGTCCCGTGAAGCCAGACGGGCGTTCTTGACCTTGCTCTTGAATTTGTAGCGGCGTACTTCAGTGCGCCATCTTTGCCTCAAAAACCTCAGGGAGCCTCACATGTTGCGCTGGCGAATCGCGATCCTAGTAGGCGCCGCCATCGCCATCAGCTACCTGGACCGCCAAACTCTCCCCGTCGCAATCAAAGCCATCAGCCGAGATATCCCCCTCACCAACGTCCAATTCTCCAATCTTCAATCCGCCTTCCTCCTGGCCTACGCCTTCATGTACGCAGGCGGCGGCAAACTAACCGACGCGCTGGGCACCCGCCGCGGCTTCACCGTAATAATGATTTTCTGGTCGCTAGCGTGCGCCAGCCACGGCCTCGCGCTCACTTTCACGATGCTCGCCATAAGCCGTTTCGCACTAGGCATGGGCGAAGGCGGCGGCTTCCCCGCATCCACCCGCGCCGTGGCCGAATGGTTTTCGGTGAACGAACGAGCCACAGCGATGGGCATCATCAACGGAGGCACCGCCGTGGGAGCCGTCGTCGCGCCTCCACTAATCGCGCTGATCCTGCTCTACGCGAACTGGCGCTGGATTTTTCTCTTCACCGGCGCGATGGGCCTTCTGTGGACGGCCTGGTGGCGCGCCGCATACTTCCCACCAGCCGAACATCCGCAACTCACCGAACAGGAACGCGCGAAAATTCCTCTGCCCGCCGATCCGGCAGTCACGGCCGTCACAAAAGATATCGCGTGGCTCGATCTACTCCGCTTCAAAGAAACCTGGGGCGTAGTCACCGCAAAATTCCTAAGTGACGCCGCCTGGTACTTCTATCTCTTCTGGCTGCCAAAATATCTTTACGACGCGCGTAACTTCGACATTAAAGCCGTAGGCGCCGTAGCCTGGATCCCGAACGCAGCCGCAGGTATCGGATGCCTCGTAGGCGGATGGTTCTCGAGCTATCTGGTCCGCAAAAATTTCTCGGTGAACGTAGCCCGCAAAGTAGCACTAGGCCTGAGCGCCGCCGTAATGCCGCTAATCCTCCTGGTCGCCCGCGCGCCGGTCGCTTGGGCGCTCGCCATTTTCAGCCTCGCCTATTTCGGCCAGCAATCCTGGTCCACACTGGTGATGGTGCTCCCCACAGATCTTTTTCCCAGCAGCGTAGTGGGCGCAGTAGCGGGCATGGTCGGATTCGGCGGCGCAATCGGCGGCATAGCATTCGGCGAATTGGCAGGCTACCTGCTCGACCACGGCTTCGGCTACTCCACAGTCTTCCAGCTAGCCGCCACATTTCACGTAATCGCTTTTCTCGTGATACTAATCGCCGTGCCCAAAGTCGCCCCGCTCAACATGATGCGAAATTTAGCGACAGAAACTCAATCGTGAAGGAGCCCCATGAAGATTAAAGAAGTTCGCACACGCGCGGTCCGCTGGCGCGGCAAGACGGTTCCCTTGCCTCCGCATTTCTGCACCAATCCCATGGACCTACTGACGCTCCCGGAAGCCTCCATGCAGACTTTCACCTTCCACGGCTGGCTAATCGTGGAAATTTTCACAGACGATGGCCATGCGGGCATCGGCAACGCCGCCCTCGCGCCGCCCATCACCAAACAAGTAATCGACCTCTATCTGAAACCGCTACTGATCGGCGCCGATCCGTGGAACATCGAATTCCTCTGGCAGCACATGTACCGCAAGACGATGGCGTTCGGCCGCAAAGGCATCGGCATGGCCGCGATCTCCGCCGTTGACATCGCTCTGTGGGACCTGCTCGGCAAATCCGCGAACCAACCGGTCTTCCGCCTCCTAGGCGGCCGCACCAAACCGCGCATCCCCGTGTACGCCAGCCGCCTCTACAGCGTCGAACTCAGCGAACTCGCCGCCGAAGCCAAGCGCTACAAAAAAGAAGGCTATCGCGCCATGAAACTCCGCTTCGGCTGGGGCCCCAGCGACGGCGCCTCAGGCATGCAACAAAATGTTGAACTCGTCAGAACCGTTCGCCAGGCAGTAGGCGATGGCATCGACGTAATGGCCGACGCTTACATGGGCTGGACACTCGACTACGCCAAACGCATGCTCCGGCTCCTTGAACCCTTCAATCTTCGCTGGCTCGAAGAGCCCGTAATCCCCGACGACATCCACGGCTACGCCGAGCTAAAATCCCACGCCCGGATTCCCATCGCCGGCGGAGAACACGAATTCACGCAATACGGTTTCCGCGACCTTCTCGCCGCGCGCGCCGTGGATTACATCCAGTTCGACACCAACCGCGTCGGCGGCATCAGCCAAGCCCGCAAAATCTCCGCGCTAGCCGAGTCGTATTCCGTGCCGGTAATCCCCCACGCCGGACAGATGCACAACTACCACGTAGTTATGGCCAGCCTGAATTCCCCCATGGCAGAATATTTCCCCATCGTGGACGTCGAAGTCGGCAACGAACTTTTCTGGTATATCTTCGAAGGTGAGCCCAAAGCCAAAGACGGCTTCGTCGATCTCGACGACAACCTTCCCGGCCTTGGCCTCACCGTAAACGAGAAAGCCTTGGCAAAGTTCGAGGTGATCGAGTGAGCCGCATCTCATGACCCGACTAATTCAAATCGCAAAAGGCAGAGATCGCGCAGTGGCCGTCGTTGAAGAGCCTCACCTCCGCCTGCTCCACCAGGCCTCATCTATGTACGCCCTGGCGCACGAAGCCATCGCCCATGGCGTAAAGCTCAGCACCCTCGTGCAACAGAAACTCTCAAACCTCGTGCTCGAGTACGACGCCATCTATTCTGGCCAATCTGAATGGCGCGTCCTCCCTCCCATTGATCATCCCGAGGAGCCGTCCCGCTGCCTCGTTTCCGGCACCGGACTCACTCATCTCGGCAGCGCCCGCGATCGCCAGGACATGCACGCCGTCGCCAGCGAATACCTCACCGACAGCATGAAAATGTTTCGCTGGGGAATAGCAGGCGGCCGCCCCGCCACAGGAGAAATCGGCACGCCGCCCGAATGGTTTTACAAAGGCACGGGCACGATCCTCCGGGCCCACGATGAGCCCCTCGAAATTCCACCGTACGCAGAAGACGGTGGTGAAGAAGCCGAAATCGCCGGCATTTACATCATCGCCGCCGACGGCCGCCCGCACCGGATCGGCATGGCGACCGGCAATGAATTTTCCGATCACATATTCGAAAAAAAGAATTACCTGAATCTCGCCGGCTCGAAACTGCGCACGCCCGCGTTAGGTCCCGAACTCGCGCTCGATCCTACCTTCGACTCCGTCCAAGGAGAAGTGACCATCGAACGCGCGGGCAAATTGCTCTGGAGCAAGAAAATCCGTACCGGCGAATCCGAAATGTGCCACAGCCTGCGCAACATGGAGCACCATCATTTCAAATACGAATCGCACCGCCGCGCGGGCGACGTGCACGTCCATTTCTTCGGCGCCGATTGCCTCAGCTTCGGCGAAGGCATCCGTCTCGCCGACGGAGACGTCATGCAAGTTCAGTTCGCAGGTTTCGGCCGCCCGCTGCGCAACCCGCTGCAGGTGGCTGCGGCCAAACTCGCACTAATCGAGGTTATTTCACTGGGGTAATTTCACTGGAGTAATTCCTCTGGGGTGAACTAACAAATGACCAAGCCGCGCGTAGCAATCTTAGGATTAGGACTGATGGGCGCAGGAATGGCAGGACGCGTCCTCACCGCCGGATTTCCGCTCGCCGTCTATAACCGCGATCCGGAAAAAACCGCACCCTTCGCGAAAGCCGGAGCCTACGTAGCCCGTACGCCACGCGATGCCGGCGCCCGCGCCGACATCATTATTACTATGCTCACCGACGACAACGCCTCCCGCGCCGTTTGGCTCGATAAAGCAGCCGGAGCCCTGGCCGCGGCCGCCCCGGGCACATGGCTCATCGAATCCAGCACCGCAAGCGTCCCATGGATTCACGAGCTAGCCGCTGCGGCCAAACAGCATCAATGCGAACTCCTCGACGCCCCAGTAACCGGCTCGAAACCGCAAGCCGCCGCCGGCGAATTGCTCTTCCTCGTCGGAGGTTCTACCGAAGCACTCGCCGCCGTGCGCCCCGTACTAGCAGCAATGAGTCGCGACGTTCTGCATCTAGGTCCCACAGGCAGCGGCGCAACCTTGAAGCTAATCAATAATTTCCTCTGCGGCGTCCAAGCCGCATCCATCGCCGAAGCCATGGCCCTAGTCACGGCCAGCGGCCTCGATCGCGAAAAATCCCTAGCCATGCTCGCCGCTGGCGCCCCCGGCAGCCCGCTACTAAAAGTCATCACCACCCGCGCCGCCGCAAACGACTACACTCCAAATTTCATCCTGCGCCTCATGGCCAAAGATCTGACCTACGCCCGCGAAGAAGGCGCCCGCCACGGCATCGCCATGAACACCGCCACCCCAGCCATCGCCGATTTCGAAAAAGCGATCGCCGCCGGCTACGGCGAAAAGGATTTCTCCGCGGTAATTCCCGCCCTGCAAAAAAAGTGAACTTCACCCCATCATTTTGTGGGGATTACATGGCTGTCCGTTGACCAAATTACGCGCCCATCCGCATCATAAAACTCCAGCAGCGGATGACGATCGCCATCCACCGTCATCTTGCCCCGCATGTGCCCCGCCGAGTCCTTCAGCACGAAGGCCCGCGCTTCCACCGTCGTGTTCTCCGCCTGCGCGGCGACTTTTGCCGGATGGGAGAAGACCGAAGCCAGAAGCAATACCGCTACCGCAATTTTCCAGAACAGGTTCTGCCTTTCCAGTCTTGCTACACGAAGCAGCAAACCCCTGTAATCAACGTCGGTCGTTTTCATCGATGAGCTCCTTGGGCGGCCCGCGCGCCACTCTCTGTTAGAACGACCGAGCCCGAATTTCTTGCAGCAAAGTGCCAAAGGACTCTCACGTTTCAACTTCATTCCCCGGAAACGGCAATCTCCCCATTGCCGGACCACGCCACAACCCAGTCTCAGGTATTTCGCCTAATTGCGGCCACCACCGCCCACATGCCAGAATGTATTGCAGGATTGTTCTTAGGGGCAGCGCGGATTCCCACATGTCAAACGCCTTACCCGATCACGCCAAACGAAATCCCACGCAGTACAACATCGAAGCCATCGCCAAACTGGAACAGGATGCACTCGAACGCCGCACCATGGCCGAGCGCGTCAGCGAGGCCATCGCCAAATTCATTGGCAGCGCGGCGTTCCTCCTGTTGCAGATCTTTCTGGTGCTCGCATGGACCGCCATCAATCTCAACTTGATCCCTGGCGTAAAACCTTTCGATCCGTTCCCGTTCGGCATCCTGGCTCTGCTGATTTCTTCGGAAAGCGTCATCCTCACAATTTTCGTATTGATGAGCCAAAACCGCATGACCCGCCAGGCCGAAAGGCGATCTCACCTGGACCTGCAGGTCGGTATGCTCGCCGAACAGGAACTCACCACGATGCTCGAGATGCAACAAAAAATCTGCCAGCGCATCGGCGTGGACGTCGCTGCTTCCACCACAGAGCTGCAAGGCTTCGCCGCAACCACCGATGTGCACAAGCTAGCCAGCGAACTCGAAGACAAGCTGCCCGAGAAATAGCGAAGGAGAATTAGTGCCGGGGCGGGGTCGGACTGCGAGCGACGCAGAAAATTCGTAATCTACGACTGCTCGAATGTAAACCGGCGCGCGGGTAAATCGTTTGATCAGATATGAGCCACAGGAAGCGTTAGCGACATCCGTTCTTGAGATGTGCGAGTTGCTCGTCGGTCAGAGTCTCTCCTAACTACGCACTTGCGTTGAGGTCGTCGCAGCGCGATCCCGCGCTCTTTTTGCCGGCCCGCGCACGGACGGAGGGGATTCTCCCGGAATGGCGTCGGCATGAGCCTGCGCGTCCGCGCCTGTGGCCCGCCGTCCGCGGCAAGCGTCTGGAATTTCGGCTGCAAGGCCGTCAGTCCTTGGATAGAAAGGTTATCGTCGCGCTGCTTCGGCTAGTTAAATTGACCCTTCAACTTATGACTTGGGAAGCAAACGCATGAAGATTTTCCAGTACGAAATCGGCGCCAGGCGTTCCAGGAATGCCAGAAATTTTGCGTCGTTGCCGACCAGCACGCGCGGCGAGCGGCGCTCGATGCCCTTCACGATAATTTCGCCGGCGGCTGCGGGCGGCATCCGCAGTGCTTTTTTCGCCAGGGCTCTGCGCCGAGCGATTTCTTCCGCAGGCATGTCCCTCGGTACGCGAGCGTTATCCGCAATCGAAGTTGCCACGCCACCCGGATGAACCACCGTAACCCCGACTTTCGAACCAACCAGTTCGTGCCGTAGTGAATTCGAAAATCCGCGCACGGCGAACTTGCTTGCCGAGTAAGCCGTTTCCCCGGGCGGCGAGATCAATCCGTATACACTCGAAAGGTTCACCACTCGTGCGTCATCGCTTTTTCGCAACAGAGGCAGAAACGCTCGCGTCATGCGCACCACGCCCCACACGTTTATTTCGAACAACCACTCGAAATCTTCCTCGCTCACTGCTTCGAATGTGCCGCCGATGGCCACGCCCGCATTGTTTACAAGGATGTCCACCCCGGGATGCGCGGCGATCACAGCTTCTGGAAACGCTGCCACCGCACGCCGGTCCGCAACGTCAAGATGATGTCGGCTGATGCGCGGCGCACTCCGCGCAGCGCTGTGGTTTGCCCCTTCCGTATGAGCGAGTTGTGCCAGCCGCGCCGTTTCTGATAGTCCCGCGTCATTCACGTCCGCCAGCGCAAGGTTGCAGCCACGGCGAGCCAGCGAAACGGCAATGGCACGGCCGATGCCGCTCGCAGCGCCGGTGATCACCGCCGTGCGATTCTCAACGTTCATTGCGCTGGTCATAAATCTCCCGTCCGCAGCACGTCAGGCGCATGACTCTACTCCGGGTTGCGGGAAAATCATCCAATCAGATGGTCACTTTGAGGTGAACGTCACCAACGCGGCTGGCATTGTCAGCCTCCGACGTTCGCAGAAAATTCATGGTTCCATCGCTTACCGACCCAAACGTCAAGGCGACCAGGTCTTTCACATAATTCTGCGGCACTCTCCACGGCGCTTTCTGTCCCTGCCGGGGCAGCACGCCGTCGGCGCGGCGCACGTAGCCTGAACTAAAGTCGAGCAAAGGCTCGGGGTTGACTGATGGCTCCGGAAGTTTGGGCACACAGATCGAAAATCCCTTGCGATCCATATATTTAAGCAACCGGCACACAAAACGCGCCGTGAGATCACACCGCAGCGTCCACGAATTATTCGTGTACCCAAAGGCGAGCGCCAGATTCGGGACACCGCTGAACATCGCGCCTTTGTATACCAGCTTCTCGTTAAATTTGGCCGGCACGCCATCAACCAGAATTTCAGCCCCGCCCATCAGCTTCACCACGAGTCCCGTCGCTGCAACGATGATATCCGCCGGCAAGGCCCTGCCAGAACTTAAACGGATGCCGGACTCCACAACTTCCGCGATCGCGTCGGTGACCATCTCAACCCGTCCGGAACGGATCGCGGCAAACAGGTCGCCGTCCGGCACCAAGCATATACGCTGGTCCCATGGGTTGTAGCGCGGCGTAAAGTGCCGCTTCACGTCGTAGTCGGGATGAAGCTGTCGCCTGATTCCCTTGAGGATCAAGCCCTTGATCGTCTCTGGTTTAGTGCGCGCCAGGTAAAACATGGTGATGCTGTACAGCAAGTTCTTCCATTTTGTGACTTTCGCGGCTATCCCTTTCGGCAAATGCCGATACATCCAGATGGCCATTGCGTCCTTGGTCGGACGCGTAACCACGTAGCTGGGCGAGCGCTGCAGCATCGTCACATGCGCGGCCTCCTTGGCGAGCGCCGGAACCAGCGTCACCGCCGTAGCGCCGCTTCCGATAACAATAATTCGCTTGCCCGCGTAATCGAGCGACTCGGGCCACTGCTGGGGGTGGATGAACTGCCCCTGAAACCGATTCATGCCCGGAAACTCCGGGTTGAAGCCTTTTTCGTAACTGTAGTAACCACTGCACATATAAAGGAAGCGGCAGACCAGCCGCACGATCCCTCCATCTTTGGTCTGCGCCTCCACCGTCCAGCGCGCGTTGGTCGAAGACCACGAAGCTCGAATCATCCGATGTCCCAGCCTGATGTGTCGGTCAATGCCATAGTGTGCCGCGGTATCGCGGATATAATTCCAGATGGCGGGTCCGCCTGCGATCGCTTCATCCGCCTGCCATGGCCGAAAAGGAAATCCCAAGGTGTACATATCAGAATCGGAGCGGACGCCCGGATAGCGGAACAGATCCCAAGTTCCGCCGATTGCATCGCGCGCCTCCAGAATCGCGTAAGTTTTCCTGGGGAAAGCGCTCTGCAAATGGTAAGCAGCATCAATACCGGATATGCCAGCGCCCACGATTAGAATATCTAGTGTGTCGCGCTGTTCTGGTGTTTGCATCGGCATGTTTGGGTAGTTCTTGCGCCCGGCGCGTCGCCGCAGCACGAGGCGCTTCCGGTCTCGAGTTAATTAAGTACGTCTCCAGTACGCGGAAACTATTCGAGCAGATTAGGCTCATCCTGGATAATACGCGCGAGCAATGGCTGAAACTGAAACCATCCTGCGAGGTGGTTTCCCACTTGTTCTCTCGTTGTAACCGCGGCGGCGTGATCTATCTTTACCGGCACGCCCGCCGCCTCTGCGAGCAACTGCGCCTGGCAACTGCGGTCCATGGTGATGAACCACCACGCCGCTTCCTCCACGCAATGGCCGACGGTGATCAGTCCGTGATTGCGCAGAATAGCGGCTTTGTGTTGTCCGAGAGCCTGCGCGATCCGCTCGCCCTCGGACGTTTCATAGACCACGCCGGTGAACTCCGCAAACAGTCCGTGGTCCTCGTAAAACGCACAGGCATCTTGCGTGATGGGGTCGAGCAGCCGCCCCAGCGACGCCCAGGATTTCCCGTACATCGAATGCGCATGCGCAGCCGCGATTACGTCCGGACGTGCGGCGTGTACCTGCGAGTGGATCGCAAACGCCGCTGCATTAACCGGATAATTTCCTTCCACCACTTCGCCGCGATGATTCACCAGAATCAAGTCGGACGCGCGAATTTGGCTGAAGTGCTTACCGAAAGGGTTCACCCAGAAGTGGTCGAGTTGCTCCGGATCGCGTGCGGTGATGTGTCCCGCCACTCCCTCATCGAATCCGAAACGCGAAAAAAGACGGAATGCGGCAGCCAGCATGCGCTTCCGATGCAAGCGCTCTTCGCCCGCCGTGGCAAACACAGGCGGCCGCGGAATGTTCAGTACATTTGCGGGTGCTCCAGCCATTTGGACCTCCCAGCCTCTTCAATCCCCTGACTTGGCACAATGCCGGCGATTATATACAATGCCCGTCGCGTTAGTCACCGTCATCTGTAAGCGACTATCAGCAGTCGGTGCGCTTGCTGCTCCGCCCCGATTAGCAGCACCAGAGGGATCACCGATGAGCCAATTGAATCACAAATTCGAGCTTGCTGCCCGGCCCGTGGGTATGCCCAAACGAACCGATTGGACATACAAGGAGGAGCCGGTTCGCGAACCCGCCGCGGGCGAGCTGCTCATAAAGATCCTGTATATTTCGCTCGATCCAGCTATGCGCGGATGGATGAATGAAGGGAAATCCTACATTGCTCCAGTGGAAATCGGAGCGGTGATGAGGGCTGGTGGGCTGGGGCGCGTAGCGGTGTCGAAAAATCCAAAATTTGCCGTCGGCGATTACGTTTACGGAGCTTTCGGCGTTCAGGAATTCGCAATTTCGAACGGCAACGGCATCACGAAGATAAATGCGGGCGCGGTCGCGTTGCCTGTTTTTCTGGGGACGCTTGGCATGCCCGGAATGACCGCGTATTTTGGTTTGCTAGATATCGGCCAGCCAAAGCCCGGCGAGACTGTCGTTGTCTCAGGCGCCGCCGGAGCGGTAGGAATGGTCGTTGGACAGATCGCCAAAATAAAAGGCTGCAAAGTGGTAGGCATCGCCGGCGGGGGCGAGAAGTGCAATTACATTGTAAAGGAGCTGGGCTTCGACGCCGCCGTTGACTACAAGTCCGAGGATGTCCGCAAGTCTCTGCGCCAGCATTGCCCGAATGGCATTGACGTTTATTTCGACAACGTGGGTGGCGACATTCTCGACGCTGCGCTTGCGCAGCTCGCGCGCGGCGCACGAGTGGTCATCTGCGGCGCAATTTCGCAATACTGCAATACGACGCCAGTCAAAGGACCTTCGAACTATCTGTCTCTTCTGGTTAATCGCGCCAGCATGAAAGGTATGGTGGTATTTGACTACGCGGATCGTTACGCTCAAGCCGGACAGGAGATGGCGGCCTGGATGGCGGCCGGCAAACTCAAATCGCGCGAGCACATCGTAGACGGCCTCGAATCGTTCCCCGAAACGTTGCTGAAGCTCTTCAAGGGCGAGAACATCGGAAAACTCATACTCAAAGTAGCCGACGCGTAATGCCCCAAAAGAGCCCGTGAGAAACAGCCCTCGCCTGGATGTTCTTAGGAGAAATGGTGCAGCTCTAGTTTTGTTCTCATTCCTGTCGAATCTGGCTGGAGGTACAAACAGTTGAGGCAACACCAAATTCACGGCCGGATCATTACTTCATTCGGCCCAGACGGCAAACTAAACTTTGTGCCTCGCTCGCGATTCAGTTTCAGGGTTGCGGGGACGTCCAGCTGAGCAATCTGAAGCTTTCGCGTCCACGATCCGCTGCTCCAATGGTCTGCGCTGGCGTATATGGTTGAGGCTACAATCACATATTTTCCTATCTCTTCCTTGTGCCCATCACGAAACACGAGCACAGCGGGTGGAAGCTCGCTTGGAGGTTCGGCAGTCGGAATTCGGCGAGCTGTAGCGGGGGCAGGGGATAGTAGATCGGACGCTTGCTCCGACCCTGCCGCGCTGGATTGTCCATCAGTCTGTGATTGCCCGTAGTTTGTAATTCGCACCCAATGATCGCCGTGCAATTCAAGCAGCAGCGACTCGGGCGGGGTCGGCACTGGAGCCGGGGAAGCTGTCTGAGCAGTCCGCTCGACGTTCTGCTTCATAGGCGCCTCGATTATCCCCGAGTCGGAATCGTAATCAGAATGGAAGTATGGCGCAAATCCCGAACCAGAAGAAAATCGTCGCGAACGGCGCGAGGCGACGACAGGGGATCTGACACCCGATCGACGTGCGAGGTTCATTCGAGGCCGACTCGCTTGAGCCGACGCGACATGTCTCTGAGCCTGCGCGGACGATGCAAATATAGTCGCTGCGAGTATTACAAGATCCAGCATGAACAGGCGGTTTTTCATGCACCAATCCGTTCCAGAGCGGCTTTCCCTTCCAACCTAGGTATAGTCTCAGGGGTTCCGGGAGTCAAGTTTTGGTTCCCTAGTGATCCGAGTCCGTAGCCCCTGCAGCGGCCCGCACACTATTGGGCTTGGTTCTCCTAGTCGGCGGATGCCTCACGTTGCCTTTGCTTTCCGTGCAAATCGCAAATTCGGCGAACCTACCAACGAATTTGCAAGAATTTGCAGGCAGCTGGCAAGGGGAATTCAAAGGGCACGTATTTATCACTCTCAATTTGAAAATTGACGCTGACAAACTTGTTGGTACATGCATTGGCGAACTAACCCGTGTGGACGAGAAAAGCTCCACTGATCGGATTCTGGACTCGCGGCTTGATGAGAGTAAGTTGGATTTGAAAATTGCCGACAACGGCGATGAACAAAATGCAATGAAATGTGCGCTCTGGTTGACTTCCAGAAATCGCGGTGAATTAGAAGTCGTCGCTTCCGACAATGATAAATGGAAGCGATGGAAATTGGTTCGAACGTCTCCGGCCCCCCACTAGTATTGCTACCCTCCAGTCCGCTGCGCGTTAACCTGCCGCAAATGATGAACAAGGGTCTTTCATGGCGACTATATGGCTGAGTGCGGAGTTCCAGCGGAAATATCAGAATGCTGCGACTGCAGCCAGTCTTGAACCCGCTTGCGAATCCAAGTGCGAGAAACATTCTTGCCGGCCACAGCCTCGATGCGACGGGCAGCGTCCTGATCGGGATTCACAATTACGTCCTCGCCGGCTCCCGTATGCGGATATCGACCTCGGCCATGCCGTCTCAGTCTGCCCTCTACCTGGTTATGAAAGCCGCATTGAAAAATGAACTGTGCGTGAAGATCCTACGCTGGTATTGAATACCCCAGAAAGATGAGCCTCTTCGGCGTACTCAAAACGCCGGTGCAGCGATTCCAAAGTTTTCGGGCATGGTTGGGCTATCCCTCCAGTATTCGGTTTGCTCGTCATCGGGCACCAGAAACCTTGACCACAAGGGTTGCAGTGGCCTAAATTTCTCCCCGAATCGGGGAGCGAATCCCAAACTTCCAAACAGGTCGGCGGAGGAACAAGCCATGAAGATAACTTTATACGCGGTGGCGGCGATCCTCGCGTTGGTGATTGCCGTGGTGGGCGGCAGGTCCATCTCTGCGCAGCAGAAGCAGGACAAATATACGCTGCAGATACCGGGTGGGCTCGCATTCTCTGAGGTGAGAGGATACGAACAATGGCAGGTAGTCGGCCCCAGCCTCACCGAATCCGCAAACGTGATCCGGGCGATCGTGGCCAATCCTGTGATGATCCAAGCGTACCGGGAGGGCGTTCCCGGCAATGGCAAGGCGTTCCCTGACGGCTCCAAGATTGTGAAGCTGGAGTGGGTACCAAAAAAGATAACGGATCCACCTTTTTCGGCGAGTACGCCGGACACAGTGCCTGGCGACCTCGAGCAAGTCGAGTTCATCGTGAAGGACAGCAAGAGGTTTTCCGAGACGCACGGATGGGGATTTGCGATGTTCGTCTACGACCCCGCGTCCGGAACGTTCGCCCCGGCCACGATGGCCAGCAAGCCTCCGGTGGGTCACGACGCCAAGTGCGGCGCCACATGCCACGAGCTGGCGGCGTCAAAGGATTACATTTTTACGGCATATCCTAAAAGGTAAGTCCGATCAGGCGCGCTCGACTTTTCGATTCGTCGGCAATCTGGAAACCGGTTTCTGTAATTCGTAGTCGGTAGAGCGCTTGGAACGCAATCTTAAGAGGAGGAATAATATGAAACGGATCGGTTTCTTACTGCTTGCAGCTGTAACTGTGGCCGGCATCGTCGCCCATATGGCGCACGCGTCTGGACAGTACGAGGGAGACTCCTCCCCAATCTATGGCGTCAAGATCCCAACCGGATACCGCGATTGGCAATTGATCGCCGTGAACCAGCTCCATTTCGCCGGCATGGGCGAGCAATTGCGCGCTCAACTCGGCAACGATATAGCGATCAGAGCCTTCAAGGAAGGGAGCCTGCCGTTCCCCGACGGTGCCATCATTGCCGCGATTCATTGGACTCGCGTCCCGTCTGAAACCAACAACAAGGTCCTTGATGGCCCATTCCCCGGCACTGAATCGTTCGTCATCGGGGCGCCTGTGAATGTGCAGTTCATGGTAAAGGATTCAAAGAAGTTCGCCGCGACGGGCGGCTGGGGCTTTGGTGATTTTAAGAACGGAAAGGCGGGCGACAAGGAGCTGCACGAGGCCTGCTTTCCCTGCCACGTGCCTGCGAGAGACCGTGACTACGTTTTCGCTCGTTATGCATCCTCACCTTGATATCGGGAACGAGCTAGCACGCGTACCAGATCACAAGAAAAATAATGACATAGGGAAGGTCACAGCCATGAACGCCAACGAAGTCAGCGGGAGCGCCCCGGCCAGTAAAGCGGGCGCCCAAGCTGACATGAAAGTCGAGGTCATCGTCATTTCAGTCTCGGACATTGACCGTGCGAAGGAGTTCTACTTGAAACTCGGGTGGAGGCTGGACGTCACGCCGTCCGGAGTGGTTCAGTTCACGCCTCCGGGCTCCTGGTGCTCGGTCCAATTCGGCAAAAGCCTCACCTCGCCGGCGCCCGGCTCATCCAAGGCTTATCTCATCGTTGCCGACGTCGTGGCCACCCGGGAGCGGTTGGTCGCCTCCGGCATCGACGTGGGCGAATTTTTCCACAGTGGACCAGAAGGCCGGGGCAGCAGTCTGGATCCCAAGCGTGCCAGCTATCGCTCGCGCGCCACTTTCAGCGACCCCGACGGAAATGTCTGGCTGCTGCAAGAAGTTACGACCCGGCTTCCCGGGCGAGTTGACGCAGGCTTAAGTGCGTTCAGTTCCGTAAGCGATCTGGCGAATGCCATGCGGCGCGCGTCTGTGGCGCACGGGGAGCGCGAGAAGCGCATCGGCACGGCCGATCCGAATTGGCCCGATTGGTACGCCGAGTATATCGTGGCGGAGCAGGCCGGCGGAGAGTTGCCGAACTAAGTAGGCGCATAAGCAGATGCTGGGTAACGCAAACTATGTCCCGCGCGCGAACCGAATTTGACCCAGTCTGAGTATTCGCAGCCCTTCCGCCACATCCAGTACAACCGCACTGCCAGTCTTCGGGCCATCGCCCCCTTTCGAGCTGATTGTTTCTGCCTTGCGAGTTGCCGCCTCCACCCAAAAGGGTGCTATTTGCCGCGTTCACGATCACGTCCACGTTCTGCGCGGTGATATCGCCGTTCAGAACGCGAACCTTTCCAGACAGGAAGCTGCCCAGGGATTTCGAATGCTCCATGACGGAACGCTCCCAGCTAGGAATCCCCTTGCTTAACAAACCGACTCCCTGTAGTCAACGTGTAAGCGCAAGTCGCAACCGGACGCCAGAGACTCCGCATTCGGTACCTATCTTGAAGTATGATCGCGCGTACCGATTCTCTGGAAATCGCTGGCTACGAATTGGGGAATATGATGGAACACAACTTGGACGATACCGTACGCCTTCTCGCTCGCACGCCCGCTGGTCTCGATGCGCTTCTGCGCGACCTACCGCAAACCTGGACGTCCCGAAACGAAGGTGAAAACACCTGGAGCGCGTTCGACGTCGTTGGCCATCTGGTTCACGGCGAACGCACCGACTGGATGTTGCGCGCGAAGATGATTCTGCAGTTTGGCGAGACTCGCGCGTTCGAGCCCTTCGATCGTTGGGGGCAGGTACGAGAGAGCGAAGGCAAATCGTTGGGAGAATTGTTGGATGAATTTGCGCGGTTGCGTCGTGAAAACCTGATCGAACTGCGCGCATTTGATTTGCGGACAGAGGACCTCGATCGGCGTGGACGCCATCCCGCCCTTGGAGTCGTCACTCTGTCAGAGCTGCTGGCCACTTGGGCAGCTCACGACCTAACTCATTTGCACCAAATCTCGAGAGTCATGGCGCACCAATACCGGGAGGCCGTCGGTCCATGGAGCCGATATCTTGGTGTACTCCAGTGCGTCGGCCACAGCGCCCCTTAAAGTTCAAACGTAGCGCCTCGGTCCGCCGAGCTAGTGGCTCACGTTCGAGCGGAGGCGCGTTACGGTCCACATGGAGTAGAAGTTCGCCGGTAACGGACTTAGAACAGTTTGTGACGCTCACTAGGCTGATTACATTTTCTTTGTTTACGCCCAGGAGGGCCCTCTCACTTGGAAGTTCCTTTGGCGGCACTTTCCTTCAGGAGTATTCGGATTTCGCTTTCAAAGGCATCTTTGTCCACCATACCGACGTGCACGTCAGCGATCCTGCCATCGCGGTCGATGAGCAACGTTGCGGGCATAGCATTGAAGCCGAAGTGCTTTCCCATATCCCAATTTCCAATCACGATCGGATAGTTGATCTTGTGTTCTTGCAGGAAGGGCTTCACGGACTTCCAGCCGTCGTCGTCCAGCGAGACGCCAATCGCGGATAGTCCGGCCTCTTTATACCTGTCCTGAAACGCCATGTACCAGGGAATTTCTTGTTTGCACCCTGTACACCAGGTCGCCCAGAAATCCAATAAGACGACGCGGCCTTTATAGCTGGACAGTCTGATGAGCGCGCCTTGCGAATCTTTGAGCCTGAAGTCCGCCGCGTCCTTTCGGACGGCGCCCGGCATGAGGTCTGTCGGTGCGGTTGCGAGCGCAGCGCAGGATGAGATTACTAGAGCAATTGACGCGACGATGGAGCGTTTAATAGGCATAACGTCCTCATTGGGGAGTGCTGCAGTACGCAAGCCGAACTTGTCGTTCGGCTCCTCGGTAGTAATCCAGAACTTCCGTCGTTGAAAGATGGGCTGCTAAGAGCGCAACACAGCAGCAAAATTATCTTTGCCGCGTCTGCAGTTTATCGAGTGCGCGCTTCAACTCTTCCAGCTTCTGGCCGGCTTCACCGAGTTTGCCTTCCGCCGTCAGGCGCTGATAATCAGCAAGGTCTTTGGCGGCTTCCGCGATGAGCGCGCTGCGATCCTCTGCGGGCGGGGGCGACGCGGCGGATGCCGGAGCGCTTCGCGTCGGCTCCACGGTGACTGCCGCGGCGCTCAGCGATGAGGCTCCGCCGCCAAAAAGAGCGGCCATCGCAGACTCGAAGGTCGGTCCGTAGGCCAGCCGATCTTGCAGCGCGAGCACGACCAGACGCAACTCCGGCATCGGACTTCGCTCCGCTTGCAGGTAAATCGGTTCCGCATACAACAGCGCGCGCCCGGTCGGGATCACCAGCAATGCGCCCCGCCGCACATGCGAGCCTTGCTGATTCCAGAGCGTTAATTGCCCAGAAAGCTGCGCGTTCTGATCAATTCGCGCCTCGATTTGCAGCGGTCCATCGACAAGCTTCGTTTTGGGGAAGTTGTAGACTACCGACGTACCGTACTGAGCGCCGTCGCTGCGCCCGGCGATCCAGCCGATCAGATTATTTCGGTTGGCCGGTGTAAACGGCAGAATCTCCACAAACTCTTCTCCGGTTTCGCCTGGCAGTTTCATCAGCACGAAGTTCGGCTGCATCGCCTGCGTTACTTGCTGACCGGCGTCACTCATGCCAACTTCGGTGGCGACGGTCCACAGATCCTCACGGTTGTAGAACGCTTCGGGATCCGTCATGTGATACAGGCCGTACACTTCGGCCTGCAATTTAAGCAACAACTCGGGGTAGCGCACATGTTTGCGCAGTCCCGGCGGCATCATGGCGGCATCCTTGAACAGGCTCGGAAAGATCCGGCGATAGGCTGCGATGATCGGATCATCGGGATCGAACACGTAAAACGTGGTCGTACCATCGTAGGCGTCGACAACCACCTTCACGCTGTTACGCATGTAGTTGATGGGATTGCCGTCGAGCTGGTAGTGGGTTGAGTACGGATAGCTGTCTGAAACTGTGTATCCATCGATGACCCACGACAGACGACCGTCGTCGCCGAGCACGATGTACGCGTCCGGATCGTAGGTCAGGAACGGCGCTAACGCCGAGATACGATCGCGTATGTTGCGGTGCATCAGCAGCCGGCTATCCTTGTTTACGTCATCGCTGAATGGTAGCTTCGCGAGATCGCTCTGATCGAGTGCGATGATCAGTCGGAGCAAGAAGCCGCCGAGTGCGATGCCGCCGTTGCCTTCGTACGACGTGAGGTTGTTAGTCGCGCCCTGCGGGTAGTTGAATTCCTGCTGCCGGGTCTTCACGTAGACGTCGGTATTGGTCAACTCGCCGAAGTAGATCTCTGGACGCGTCACGGCTAGACTACGCACCGTGCTCTGGACCGGCATGTTGCTCAAAATCAGGGTGGGCAACCCTTCCGCCGTGAAACCATTGACCGGGTTCATCGTGATGCCATAGCCGTGCGTGTAGATCAGCTTCTCGTTAATCCAATTGCGGCTGCTCTCCGGAAGTTTATCGACATTCAACTCGCGCGCGGCGAGCATCACCTCGCGAGTTGTGCCATCGATTTCATAGCGATCAATGTCGATGTCGGGAAAGTCGTAGTAGGTACGGATTTCCTGAATCTGGCGTAGCGTGTCCTGCAATGCATGCCAGTCCCACAGCCGGATGTTTTGAAGCGTAGCCTGATTGTTAGCCGCTTCGGCCGCCTCAACGGTCGTCTCAGCCGGAAACTCGCGCTGCGCGACTCGGTTCAATCCGTAGGCCTGCCGCGTCAGATCGGTGTTGTATACAATGTAGGGCCTCTCGCGAACCAGTTCGTTCGGTTTGACGACAAAGCTGCTGACGTACCAGGCGACGGCTTGAACACCGAGATAACAAACTGCGGCCGGAAGGATCGCCCCGATCAGCCAGCGACCCCGCGGCACTCGCACAGCGTTGACCAGTGCGATCACTGCACCGAGAACGAGCGCTACGCAGACGACGAGCATCCCTGTGAGCGTGATGTGCGCGTCCGTGTAAGTCACACCCCCAAAGATCGTGTGATCATCGAACAATCGCTCGAACCGTCCGATATAGACGCGCATCGCGAGGATCAGCAATAGAAACACAACCGTGACCGACAGCCCACGCCAAGGTAATGTGACGGAGCGGCTGAGACGGCCGGCGAGCACGCGGCTTCCGCCCGTGATGAGGACAAAGAAGGCGGCTACCAGACAGGTAATCACGGCTAGTGTAAGCAGCCAGCCGGCGACGAGCTGCCACGCGGGAAGGGCAAACAGAAAAAAGTTCAGCGGCTTGCCAAAAATCGGGTCCACGACGCTGCCAGTTGCAGAGGGTGCGAACCAAAAGAGCGCGAGTGTCTGCCATTCCGCCATCATGCCGGCGCCGGTTGCGGCGGCAATAGCGAGCGAAATGCCGAGCGCGATGAGGCGCAGTACAGGCTCAACGGGCAGCTTCACCTGTCGTCCGCCGATGAGAATCGTATGTCCACTTGGCAAATCGGAGAGATGCGCCCGCTTCAGAGCTAGGAAGGAACCGAATAGAATCAGAAATGTGGTCACGGCAAAAGCCGTGAAGACTCCCCACTGAAGACTCAGTGTTTTCCAGAATACATTCCCGTAGCCGAGCGACCTGAACCAGAGCACGTCCACGTAATACGACAACGCACTCCGACCGCCGAAGAAGATGATCGCAAAGACGGCGAGAATAAGAAGGATGCGGCGGCGACGCCGCGGCGGTTGCGTCCGCGGATGGGGCGGCGGCCAGTCAATGGACTCGGGCATTGCCCTCCCTCGTTGTTAGCAGCGTTACACAGTAGCAGCAAGCAACTCCAATTGCTCATCGACAGCCCAGAAACCAGTTGAAAGGAAACGAATAATTTTGGTGCCCGGGGTGGGGGTCGAACCCACACGTCCCGTTAAGGACAAAGGATTTTAAGTCCTCCGCGTATGCCATTCCGCCACCCGGGCTTTGCTGCGGCAAACTATCCTACCAAAACTTTTACTGCAGCATAGCCGATTAGATAATTGATTGCAGCGAGTTCGCGTCGTAGATCGCGGCTGTTTCGCGTGGAATGTTCTCGTGCGTTCTGCGGTTGTTACTAGGGGCGGGAGTGAATCGTGAGCGGTACGGGTGCCTACAGATACGGAAAATGTTAGCCTTGGCACGCCTATAGCGGGAGAGGAAAAATGCGTAAGCCTATCGTTGTTTTCGGAAGCGTAAGTCTCGATTTCGTAGCCGGCGCCGAGCGAGTGCCACTGC
>Ga0209010_1000038_pt1 | contig 68580 bp, 53 predicted proteins | sample BlaSpr_A8_OM1_O3_FD_187985 | JGI IMG/M metagenome (GOLD analysis project Ga0209010, IMG submission 187985) | Forest soil microbial communities from Thunder Bay, Ontario, Canada - Black Spruce, Ontario site 2_A8_OM1_O3 (SPAdes) (version 2) | ecosystem: Environmental > Terrestrial > Soil > Boreal...
CGACAAGCCGATATTGGCGGGCGGTCACGATCGCAGCGTCGGCAAGACTGGCAAATCGGCTAGCCGTTGCGCAGCATCGCGGATCAGATCGCCGTGTTGGTGCAAAGATTCGTTGGTTCTTCACGCGAGGGGTGGTGGCGCGTCGGGCGGGATGAAGCCGCTTTGAGAGGGCCGGTGACCCAACTGGGCCGCTCCGGCTCGTCGTTCGTAGGTCCGGAACGATATTGAATTGTCTCCCGGCTGCGCCAAGCACAGTCCGGCGTGCATCGAACGCTATGAACACATTTTTGGCTCACTGAAGCAAGTCGACGCCAGTCTCTTGGACGTTGGCTAGGCAGAAGCTGTCCGATGCACGAAAATAAAAGGATTCGAGCCGAACGCTGGACTTCGACGAGGCATGCATGCCCCGATTGCTTTCAGTAAATGTCGGTCTTCCGCGCGACGTGACATGGAACGGCAAAACTGTCCAGACCGCAGTCTGGAAATCTCCGGTCACGGGACGGCGAATGGTGCGCACGCTCGATATTGATGGTGATGCACAAGCCGATCTCGCCGGCCACGGCGGGGAGCAGCGCGCCGTATTTGTCTACCAGATGGATTCTTACCACTACTGGGAGCGCATTCTGGGCCGCAGTGATTTTACCTTCGGCCAGTTCGGAGAAAACTTCACCGTCGACGGACTTCCTGATAACGAGGTCTGCATTGGCGATCGATACCGCATCGGTGGTGCTGAATTTGAAGTAACGCAGCCACGCGTAACGTGCTACCGCGTCGGCATCCGCATGAATGAACCTCGGATGCCGGCCCTGCTCGTAGCGCATCACAGACCAGGATTCTACTTTCGCGTCTTGCAGGAAGGAGAAGTTGGTGCAGGTGACGAGATTGTAAAAATCTCCGATAGTCCGGAAAAAATCACGGTGGCCGACACCGATGGTCTCTTGTATTTGCCAGGAGCTTCGCGCGAACAATTGGAACGTGCGCTGCGGATTCCCGCACTTAGCAAGGGTTGGCAGGGTTCGTTCCAGGCAATGCTCCAACAAGACTTGAGCTCCAACACTACGGTGGGGAATCCGGGACTCGCGAATGAGGAACATGCGCCAGCATGGCCCGGATTTCGGCAGATGCGAGTCGCGAATATTAATAAGGAAAGCGATAGCGTAACTTCCTTCATTCTGTCGCCAATCGATGAGCAGCTTCTTCCTGTCTTCCAGGCGGGTCAATTTGTTGTTTTGCGACTGCTCGTCGATCCTGGCAAACCGCCGGTTCTTCGCAGCTATTCGTTGTCTGATCTGCCGGCAGCCGACCATTTCCGCATCAGCGTCAAGAACGAATTGAATGGGATTGGAAGTTCATTTCTGTGCGACCGTGGGCGAGAAGGCGATCTATTGGATGTTAGTGCGCCGCGAGGAAGCTTTACCCTGCGTCCCAGCCACAATCCTGTGATTCTGCTGAGCGCTGGAGTGGGCGCAACCCCCGTGATGTCGATGCTGCACGCACTCGCTGCCGAAAAATCGCAGCGAGAGATCTGGTGGATCTATGGAGCGCGAAATCGCGTCGAACATCCATTTGCGGAAGAATCGCGTTCATTACTGAAACAGCTCTCTCGCGGACGAGGATACATCGTGTACAGCAGGCCCGCTCCTACTGACCAAGTCGGGGCAGACTTCGATGCTCCGGGGCACATTGACACAGCTTTGCTAGAGAGAATCGGAGTGTCACGGAATAGTGACTTCTATCTGTGTGGCCCATCTTCATTCTTGGAGAACATGCGCGATGGGCTGCGAAACTGGGGTGTGCTCGCCGAGAATGTGCACACGGAAATCTTCGGTGCGCTTGAGAGCATTACACCTGGCATGGCGCAGGTTGCTCACACTCCTCACCTGCCCCAAGGCCCGCCCGGATCTGGCCCCCCAGTCTCATTCGCGCGCAGCGGGATTACCGTCGCGTGGGATCGTAAGTTTGCGAGTTTGCTTGAACTGGCGGAAGCGTGCGATGTTCCCGTCAGATGGTCGTGCCGGATTGGAGTCTGTCATACCTGCATGACTGGTCTGATTGATGGATCGATTACTTATAATCCTGAGCCGCTGGAGCGGCCCGCTCCCGGCAACGTGCTCGTATGCTGTTCCCAGCCAAACGCGGGTGTCACTCTTGATCTTTAAAGGACCTTTATGGAACGCTCGGCGCGTTTCCAGATTTCGATGACTGGGCTTTGACAGCAGAGTCCGCCGACTAGGTTTGTCCCTCAGGCGGTTGCTCCGGGTAATAGAACGCATGTATCGCCTTAATTTGTCCATCTACGATGTGAATCCGGTCAAAAACATGATCCACTCCGTTACCAGTTTCCATGTCGAAGATGGTTGCAACGTAATCTCCCTCGACGATGTGCTGCTTTAACTGAATACCCTTGACCATGGGGAGAATTTGCGTAAGGAATCCGAGTATGGTTGCACGCCCCGTCAATTTTGGCACGCGCGGCCCTTCAAATGTTACGTCTTCCGCAAAGGACACCTTGGACAAGTCCTTTGTCGCAAAGCAATCCAAATAGGCTTCGACCACTGCGACTTTCTGTTCTCGCGACATGACTTCTCCTCGATCGCATATGATCTCATCTGAAGCGTGTGGCGAAAAGAACGATCTTTGAGAGAAACTGGAGGAGTCCAATCATGCGTTCTGATATTGTGCCCGGAAGCATTTTCCCCAACTACGAACTGCCCGATCACACGGGCCAACTGCGCAAGCTCAGCGAGCTACAGGGCGACGATCCACTGATCCTGACGCTCGCGCGCGGCCACTACTGCCCAAAGGAACACCAGCAGCATTTGGAACTTGCCGCGTTCTATCCGAAGATCGCGGTCGCGTACACTCAGATCGCCACGATCTCTACCGACGATCACCACACTCTTCAGGAGTTTCGAGCATCGGTCGGAGCCCAATGGACCTTCCTTTCGGACCCCGAGCGAACGGTTCAGAAGGATCTCGATATCCAGGAGTACACCGACCCCGAGCACAATCCGATGATCCCGCATACGCTCGTACTCAAGCCGGGCCTCGTGATTTACAGCATCTATAACGGCTACTGGTTCTGGGGACGTCCATCGGTCGTCGATCTTTGGCACGACCTGCGCGCCGCGACGAAGGAAATCCGCCCCGACTGGGATCTGAGCACTCCTGGGCTCCGCGAGGCATGGAACGCGGGTGACTTGTCGCGTTTCCACGGGTGGAACAAGCAGGCCAGCGTGGAATCGGCCTCGATTGTACAGCGAACTGGCGGGGCTAAGGTGTGAGGATTTACGCGAGGAGTCAATCACAATCGATGAGCGGTTCTGCTGTGGCGATTGGGGCGCGCCGAAAAGCGAGTCTTCAAATGCCCCAGTTGGCGTGAACAGGTGTGTCCTTGAGCTGGCCGTTCCGTGCATTCGTGCGTCAGTCGTATGTCAGCGACTTTTAAATATGGTGGCCAGGGACGGAGTTGAACCGCCGACGCCAGCCTTTTCAGGGCTGCGCTCTACCACCTGAGCTACCTGGCCACATTTTGCCGCTCCACTGCGGACACTTTCGCGTTGTGGGCTGCGCCAAGATTGGCGAACTTGCCGGTAATCGCGGGCAGTCGAAATGCTGGAGCGTGTGGAACAGCCCCGATTATAACAACCAAGCTAGATTCCCTCAACGCGCGCGACGGTGCGGCGGTCGAAATCCGCGTCGGTGAAAATTCCTCAAGGCGAATTTCGGCGTCTGCCGACAGTATTCTCGAGAATCGCCCACTGCACGCATCGCAGCAGTTCGATTTTTATCGACCGCTGGTCGCAAGAGCTTACGCTCTCACTCTCCAGCTGCACTGCCATGCGTCTGCAGCCAGGAGGCGAGCTGCGTTCCCTGCTGCGCCTTCAGATCGACGCAGTAGTTGATCCGCTCTAACGATTGCTTGAGGGAACGCTCAGCCGCAGGCGCGTGATGGGCGGCGAAGAAGTCTTTGACCTCGTCCCGCATGCCGGCGTCGCAGAAGGAGCTGGTATTTTCCACAATCATTCCGCCGCCAAATGCACCACCCAGATTCGCGATCTCGTTCCAGTGCGCCCGTACAAAATCCCACGCGAGCTTGGTTCCGGCTGGATTTCGCATCACGCCGGAAATCACCCGCAGGCTGTCTTGCGAGCGGACATCGGGCGAAATTGCGTACTCCAAAGTTCTCTCGAGCAGTTTGGGATCGCTGAAGCGGCTGAGTATTTGCTGATAGAGATATTCTTCCTCGGGAGTCTTCGCAGATTTGACCCGCGCCAGAATTGTGTCGTACAAAGCCGAATCGCCGTTGCGTGCGGCGACCGGCAAAGCGCCAAACAAAAGTTCACGATCCACGGACGATGGATCCTGCAATGCCTGATCAGTCAATTTACGGGCCACCGCCTCCACCTCGGGATCACGCGCGGTGTAGCCCAGCGCATGCAAAAGCCGCGCTCGCAGACTCCGCTGATCGGGGCTCTCGCCCGGCTTCGCTTCCCATCCTACCTCTTTGGCAGCCGGCGTCAGAAGCTGACGAACCCAGAGCTCATACGACTCACGATCTGAGTCGTTCACCAAGTGTTCTCCGATGTAATCCAACTGGCTGATCATTTCGCTCAAGACCGCGCTGGTGCGATCCGTTTGCAAACCTTGGGCCACGGCCAGGTAGTCACCGATGGGCTCGCGATTCACACGGACGGACGCCCAAATGTCGGACAGCAACCTGATCCGCTCGGCCGGGGTCAACGCAGTTTCCACATCCTTCGCCATCGAACGCACAGCCTCAGACTCGTAGCCCGAGCGGTAATAACCTTTTGCGCCCACGTTGGCGAGAATCCACGTCGAACACCCAGGAAGGTTGAGGGCCTGTTCTTTTTTGACCAGCAGTTCACATTTTTCCGCGCCCGCGTCCTTACTCGTTTTCACACAAGCCGGAATCTGCCACAGTTCCTTGCTGCCGGCGTTGAAGAGATCGCGGTCGTAAAAATAACGCTGTTGGGCCAAGCCCACTGTGGTTGAATTTCCCGAACATTGGTTCTTCACACTGACCAGCGGCGGCCCCGGTTGTTCCACGAAGGTGGGCATGATTTTATCCACTGGCTTTTTGGAAATCTGGGTCTGCGCACTCCAGAAATCAGACGCGGTGGCATTTGCGTAAGCATGTTGCTTCAAGTATGAGTTGACTCCGGCACGGAATGTTTCCGGACCGAGATACGCTTCTAACATGCGCAGCACGGCCGCTGTTTTTCCATAAGAAATGTCGTCGGCCAGCTCGAGAATTTCCTGCGGCGTCTCCGCCTGCTGGTGAATCGGATGCGTGTTTACCAGGGAGTCCGCATTCAACGCGTCTCCTGTCTCCCTTACATCATCGAGATCCATGTTCCATTCCGGCTTCCATGCCTCCACCGGCTTGCTCGACATCCAAGTGGCGAAGCCTTCGTTCAGCCAAATGTCGTCCCACCACTTCATGGTAACTAAGTCTCCAAACCACTGATGCGCCATTTCGTGAGCGATGACCGAAGCCACTTCCTTCTTCAGACCTAGCGAAACGTGCTTGTCGTCTACCAACAGGAGGATTTCGCGGAAGGTGATGCAGCCGGTGTTCTCCATGGCGCCGGCTGAAAAATCGGCGAGCCCAATCAGGTCCAGCTTTCCGTAGGGATATTTGATGGCGAAATAGCGGTTGTAATACCGCATGATGTTCTCGGCTGCATCCAGCGCGAACGTGCCCAGTTCTTTTTTCCCTGGGCTGGCGTATACGCGAATCGGGATGCCATCAGCCGAGCCCTCGATGTACTCGAAATTCCCCACCACCATCGCGACCAGGTACGAAGACATCTTCGGAGTTGTTGCGAAAGCGACTGTGTGCTTGCCGTCACCAGGCCCAGGTGTATCAGAGACCACTTTAGTATTTGAGATTACGGTCATTCCCTGGTCTGCAGTGACGACCACGTCAAAAGTGGCTTTGTAAGCGGGTTCGTCGAACGAAGGAAACGCGCGGCGCGCATCAGTGGCTTCGAACTGCGTGGCTGCGTACTTGCGACCGTCGGAGTCCTTGCCCATGTAGAAGCCGCGCAGTTGATCGTTGAGGATTCCGGCGTAACGGATCTGAATGGTGGCCGGCCCCGGCTGGATTGCGTTCGCAACCGTTAACGTTGCCATTTCTTTTTCTTTGTCGAGCGTGACTTTCGCCTTCTGGCTTGCGCCTCCGCTAGTGATAGTCGCCACGTCGAAATCAATTTCTGCAGCATTAAGCACGATCTCTGAGGTCGGCTTCAGCAGGCGAACCTTGATAGTCTCGTCCCCGGTGAAGTTATTCTTTGTGAAATCGGGGGCGAAGGCGAGTTTGTAGTTATCGGGAACGGCGAGTTCCGGCAAACGTTGGGCCGCACAAACAGAAGCCAGACACAGAGAAAGACCAGCCAGCAAGAAGATTCGTTTCATTTTTCCCTCAGTATTTATTAATAGCTCGGTAGAATCCCGCGATTGTTCGACCTATTTCTATACGCAGTCCCGGCGCTGAAAGTTTCACCCTAAGACTGCCGATCCCGATGACGCAATTAGCGTCCCGTTCAACACCGTACAGGCGCACCGACTGGAGGCAACCCAGTAAGGAATTTCGCGATAATCGTCGGCCTCGAATACGGCCAGGTCCGCGTCTTTCCCCGGTTCAATAGAACCCTTCCGCCCGCTCAGTCGCAACGCCCAAGCGCCGTTGATGGTTGCGGCGGAAATTGCCTCAACGGGTGACATCTTCATGTGCGTGCAGGCCAGCGATAGTACGAATGGCATGCTGGGCGTGGGCGACGAACCCGGATTGTAATCCGTTGCCAAAGCCACCGGTACGCCCGCGTCGATCAATTTTCGCGCGGGAGCAAAGTCATTCAAGCCGAGAAAATAATTCGCACCCGGCACCAGCGTGGCAATCGTGTCTCGTCGCGCCAGCTCTCGAATGTCGTCGTCGTTCGCGTGATCCATGTGGTCAAAGGACACTGGATTGTAGCGCAATAGCGACTGCAACGGAGTCTCAGTCAACTGGCAGACGTGCGCACGTACACCTAAGCCGTGCTTCTGTGCGGCGTCAAAGATTCTTGCGGTGTCCTCGGCGGTGAATGCTCCACGTTCGGTGAACACATCCACAAACTGGGCGAGCTTTCGTTTTGCGGCCACCGGGATCATGTGTTCGCAAACGAGATCGACGTAATCGTGGGAGCGACCCTGAAATTCGTGCGGCACCACATGAGCACCTAGCAGGGTCGGGACCACCGTGCCGGACCAGCAGGCGGCAGCAGCCCGTATGGCCTCGAGGGATTTCAATTCTGATTCCAGGGTCAGTCCGTAGCCCGACTTCGCCTCAACCGTGGTCGTTCCTTGTTCGGCCATTTCGCGCAGCGCTTGCAGCACGTGCTCGGCGAGTCGACTCTTTGGGGCTTTGCGCACGCCTTCTACACTCGACCGAATGCCGCCGCCCGCTTCGGCGATCTCTTCGTAGGTAGCTCCGCAAATACGCTTTTCGAAATCGACGAGGCGGGGCGCGATGAAAGCGGGATGCGTATGCGAATCCACGAAACCGGGGAGAACCACTTGATGTTCGCAATCGATCTCGATGACGGTCTTACGATTTTTCTTCAGCCAGGAATCGCGCAGCGCGTCTTTACTTTTGCCGACCGAAACAATTTTTCCGCCGAGACAAAGGACGGCGGCATCTTCGATGATGCCAAGTTCCTTGAGTTCGGAGCCACGGCGCGGACCTGGGTTGTGGGAAAAAGAGCGCAATGTGAGGAGCTGACCGATGTTAATCAGCAACAGAGCAGGCTGGAACGGCTTTGGGGAAGGCTTCAAAGTATTAGTCTAGCAGTCTGGCTTGGACGCTCAGCCTGAGTTCCGCTCGGCTGCGACGGGCAAGACCCCCGTCCTCCATCGACCTCGAACCAATTTACGAGGGCATCGGTATCTTCACGCCCTTCTTCTTCGCAAAATCCTCGGCTTCTTCATAGCCCGCATCGACATGGCGAATCACGCCCATGCCTGGATCGGTCGTCAGCACGCGCTCGATTCGTTTCGCCATCATATCTGTACCGTCGGCTACTGTTACCTGACCCGCGTGCAGCGAGTAGCCGATGCCCACGCCGCCGCCGTTGTGAATTGAAACCCATGAAGCGCCTGCTGCAGTATTCAACATAGCGTTGAGCAGCGGCCAATCGGCTACGGCGTCGCTGCCATCTTTCATGCTTTCGGTTTCGCGGAATGGAGAGGCGACGGAGCCGCAATCCAGATGATCGCGGCCGATCACGATTGGCGCTTTGATTTTGCCTTTCTTCACCAGTTCATTCATCGCCAGCCCGAACTGCGCGCGCTCGCCGTATCCGAGCCAGCAGATTCTCGCGGGCAACCCTTGAAACTTGATTCGCTTGCGGGCCAGATCAATCCAGCGCCGCAGAATCCCATTCTCCGGGAACAGTTCCAGAACTAAATCATCGGTGACGTGAATGTCGGAAGGCTCGCCCGACAAAGCGACCCAGCGAAACGGTCCGCGGCCTTCGCAGAATAGCGGACGAATATACGCGGGCACGAATCCCGGAAAGTCGTAGGCATTTTTCACTCCTCGCTGGAATGCGAACGTCCGAATATTGTTGCCGTAGTCGAAAGTCACGGCGCCCATCTTCTGCAGTCGGAGCATGCCTTCGACGTGGCGCGCTATCGCATCCAGCGACTTTTCTTGATAAGCCTGCGGATTGCGCTGGCGCAGTTCCACCGCGGCTTCGAACGTCATCCCGTTGGGCACGTAGCCGTTGAGTGGATCGTGCGCCGAAGTCTGATCGGTAAGAATGTCTGGCACGACGCCTCGCTCGGCGAGTTCGGGGATCACGTCGGCGCAGTTGCCGACTAAGCCGACCGAGACGTTTTCTTTCTTGCGCACGGCATTCTTCAGGATGCGCAGCGCTTCATCGAGTGTGGTCACCATGAAATCGCAGTAGCCGCTCTTGAGGCGCTTCTTGATGCGCTCGGGGTCGACATCAATGCCCAGGAAAGCCGCTCCGGTCATGGTGGCGGCCATCGGCTGAGCTCCACCCATGCCGCCCATGCCACCACTCACGATCAGCTTGCCGGCAAGATCTCCACCGAAATGCTTCTCTCCTGCTGCGGAAAATGTTTCGAATGTGCCTTGCACAATGCCTTGTGAACCGATGTAGATCCACGAACCTGCGGTCATCTGGCCATACATCATCAAACCGGCGCGCTCCAGCTCGTTGAACTTCTCCCAGTTGGACCAATGCCCCACCAGGTTCGAGTTCGCGATCAGCACGCGCGGCGCGTACTCGTGCGTCTTGAACACGCCCACCGGCTTGCCAGATTGCACCAGCAGAGTCTCGTCGTTCTCCAGGTTTTTCAGCGACGCAACAATGGCGTGGTAGGCCTCCCAACTGCGTGCCGCGCGGCCGGTCCCGCCGTAGACGACAAGATCGCGCGGGCGCTCGGCGACCTCTTCGTCGAGATTGTTCATCAGCATGCGCATGGCGGCTTCCTGTTGCCAGCCTTTGCAGGAAATGGCGGTACCTCGGGGCGCGCGAATCGGCGTGTAAGTCGCTTTGGTGATCTCTGTTTCAACCGGCATGAATAGATGTTAGTGCTTTGGGAAGAAGTGTTCAAATTTCCAAGACGTTGCCAGCTACATCTCAGACTTTGGGCACCGAGAGAAACACCACGAACGCCGCCAGGCTCAGCGCCGTGCGCACGGCGTGGAGTCTTCCCCAACGGACCAGGAGCCCACGTGCAGCCTCCGAGTTCCGGTTTAAGGATGGATCGAGCAGCTTCTTGTTCGTAGGAAGAATGACGCTCAGGGTGAATGGAATCACAGCCACGATGCAGATTCCGCCAATCAGCCAAGCGTAGTTCGAAGCGAATGCAAAACTCACCATGGCGGCGAGAAAAGCGCCGATCGCCAGTGAGGCTTGCATCACCGCACCTCGGCGATAACTTGGCCCGAATTCGGTTGCCGCCAGCGTGGTCCCGCATTCCATCCGCGCCGGATGCTCAACAAGGCTTATGTACAGTGAGGCTCCGGCAAACAGTCCGGTGCAGAATGTTGCCACAAACTCCATTGCGAGAATCATGGAGACTATCCTAGCCTCGCGCGGAACATTAGGTCTATGAGAGCAATGGAAAGCACGAAACAGATGGTCCGCCCACTCCGGTCGGGATGAGAGTCGTGGCGGGACGGCGGCCGTAGGGAGAATGCAGGGATCCTTCGTCGCGAGTCCTTGGCATCACCACTCCGCTGCCTCACGATGGGTAGCGGAAGAGGTTTTGGTTCGGTCACGGTACGCGGCATGGCCTCCCGGCCTCTCGCCACGAACGCGAAAGAGAGGGGCACCGTTTGTTACATGGCGTCCTGGACTCGCTCAGTCCTCGTCGAGGGCATCGTTGTCCGGGTCGGAGGGAGCGGGATCATCAGAGTGGGTCCCAAAATCCTTGAAATATTCTCCATCGTAACGCCTTAATTTGGGCGGAAGCAAAATGGTATGAAAATTGTTTGGTGCCTGGTTGAAGTTGAAGAAATCAGAGAGCCCGTACGGACACAAGAACTGCGAACAGCCGGTCGAGGTGTAGACATCCGGAGCCAGGACATCGGCGTAGGCATACTGCGGACTAATGCCGCTGGTCGCGGGGGTTCCGGGGAAGTGCAGGGGCTGGCCATTCTGCCCAAAGGCATACTCGATGAAGTTGAGAATGCTGCCAAAATCGTGAATGAAAGGCACTACCTCTCCCGGACCGTAGGGAGGAAGTGCGCCAGAAATATACCCTTGCTTGGCGTAGGCGGACACAACGATAAAGGGCACCCGGAAACCGTAGACGTACTGTTGCCCCGTATTATTGGCATAACCCTGGCAAACTCCCGATTGATCGCAGCGGTAGGGCAGCACGTGGTCATACCAACCGCCCCAGTCATCCCAAACGATCAGAATCACAGTATCGGACCAGTAGCCATTCCCTCCATCGCAGTAAACATTGTTCCCGACCGCATTGACGATGGCCGCCATCCAAGCCGGGCCTTTGAAGTCGCTGTTCATTCCCGGATGGTCGGACCAGGATCCGTCGGGAATCACCCAACTCACTGCGGGAAGATCGCAGCTCTCGATATCGGTCAAGATCGGTGCCATCTTGCCGCGTCGCGGCGGTTTTGGAGGTATTTCTGCCGCCACATTCTCTACCCAATCCGGGCCCACGCACCGGCCGAAGTCAGGCTGGCAGATACCCAGGATGGCGTTGGGTGCGGTCCACAGCGAGCTCGCCGCGTTCCCAGCTTGAGGACCCTGCGGATAATATTTCCAGCTAAGGCCGTACTGGTCCAATAGATCGACCAAGGTATTGTGGTCATAGCACGGCAAGCCGTTGTTATATCCATTGGATTCCCTCCCACTGGGCGCGACTTGCAAAATTACGACGGAGGTCAGACATCCGTACTCCTTGTTCTTGGAGTTGAACGAGTTCTCCGCGGCAAACCAGGTCCAGTATTGTTGGAAGTCGCCGTCGTCGTAGACCGGAGCCGAAGTCCCTCCAAGCAGGAATTGATGGGCGGGAAAACTCGGCCCCTGGTTGGTCTGAAAGAAATAATTGGCGTAACCGTACTGGCTGGCGACATCGAAGTAAGGCTGAATCTCCCGCTCGGAATTATCGACGTACGTATAGTTGGGATATTGCAGGGAAGTGCAACCCTCGTTCGCTATGGTAATCCTGCAAGCGCCATCCATCTTGCCCTTGTTATACATCTGTTTCCAAGCGGGAGAATGTCGGTGGTCGGGGTCAAAGCAGGCGCCAAGCCGGAAAGGGCTCAGGGGCACGCCGGCACCGAGGCACTTTCCCTTCTGCGCCAGGTCCGCGCCCAGGAGTTGGGCCGGGTCGCTAACGGCATCGCTCCCAAACAGGTTGTCCGGTGTGCGATTTTCCTGGACGACGAGGATGATGTGCTGGACATTCGGCAGATTGTTGCTTTGCGCCGAGGCGAACGTAACCGCCAGGGCTACAAGGGTAAACAAGAGCTGCAGATTCTTGGCTTTTTTCAAGACTTGCCTTCTTCGGCACCGGAACCTAAGACTTATCCGCCTATTCTATAGTATTTCTATAGAACTTCTATGGAATCCCCCGACCGATGTCAAGCTTGCGTATGTGGAAAACGGTTTCCGAACGCGCTAATCCGTCCCGTTTTGGGACGCGGCGCCCCGCAGGCTGTGCCAGGCCAGAGAGACGGCGAGTCGCGTTGCTGCGGTGTCCACGGAAATGCAGAGATCATTCGTGGGGAGTCCTTGGCTTTGCGAAGGACTCCGCTGCCTCAGGGATGACAGCGGGGCGAGACGCGGCTTGAAGCAATGAAGGTGTGTCTTACCAGGTGTTGTAGGCGGTGCCGTCGCTGCCGACAGCGGTCGAGCCACTGTGAACATCGTAGATTCCGGGCTCCTGCTGGTCGACTGTCATAATCGTGTCGGACTCTTCTTCGACCGTCCAAGTGTCGCTACGGCCGGTCATGGGGTCGTTCGGGATTTGCTTGAAGTAACCCGCTGAAACCAGGTCTTCCAAGGACTGCGGCGCTTTCTGCTTGTCCAAGGTGTATTGGGAGATTACGGAGCGCAGGGCGAAGAGATTCTGTTTCAGCACCGATTCCCGCGCCCGCCAGATCGATTGGTTGTACGCGGGGAGCGCGACAGAAACAAGGATCAGGATGATGCTGATGACGATCATCAGCTCAATCAATGTGAAGCCACGGCTGTGCTTTCTGCGAGGTCTTGCCATCTACCAGTCCTTGTACTTGGTTCCGTCCAGCGCCGTGTCTTGCGATTTGGTAAACACGTCGAAAACGTTCTGCTCGCCCCAGGAGTCGGAATCCGGGTCGTCCTGCATAGAGTGCATCCCCCACTCGGTACTGTTCGTCATCGGATCAATCGGAATTCTGCGCAGAAACTTTAATTTCTTGCCCTGAACGTCGACGCCTTTGACCAGCGAATCCAAATCGGGGGGATAGTTTTCCGAGCCCACTTTGGTCTGGAATGCGCCACGATCAGCAGCGTCCTTGTAGCGATCGATGGCGTCACGCAAGTCCCACAAAGCCTGCCGCAACTGGTGTTCCTTCTCGCGCTTGATACTTACCCGGACCAGCGGGATCGCAAGCGTGCTCAGGATCAGCAGAATCGCGGTGGCGACAATCAGCTCGATCAGCGTGAATCCACGCGTTTTACGCCGACGCACTTTGGTAACGGTTAACTGCATATTCGAAATTAGTCCGTCGTCAGTGAGCTCGCCCATCGAGCGGGTCGCCTGCAGGTATCCCTCGCGGAATTTCTTATCGAGCGCCGGTTCTTCAGATCGCGGCGGTGGCGACAGAACTACTGAATCGTCACGGTCACATTCGCGCCGGCCGCTGGCGCAGCTTGCATACCAGGGTCGCGCACGCTTCCTCTGGCAATAGTCAGCGAGGATTGTCCGGCGGCCTTGGCCACCAAAGTCAGGGTCACGATCGTGCCATCGCCAGAAATTCCGCTGGCCCCTGGCGGCCGCGTCGCCGTAATTTGCAGGGTTCCTGTGGTGTCATCGTCGCGATGAACCAGGGCCACGGCCTGGCCATCATGCGAAAGGAAACCTCCATTCGAAACATTCACCACCTGCAGCTTCTGCGGGTCGTAGCTGATCTGCAAGGGAACGGAAAACGCATTCTGGGCTCCAGTGAGCATAACGTTCACCGCGAAAGTGGATCCTTTCGGCTGCGAAATGGTGGCCGGATCGAAGCTGAAGGTCGCGGGGCCCGCGGGGGATGCTGCGGCTGATCCTTGTGGCTGAGTCGCGGGAGCGGGCGCCGATGTGCCTTGCGGCGGCACTTGCGGTCGAGATGCAGGAGCCTGAGCCGGGGCCAACTGGTGGCTCACTCGCCGCAACTCGATCGCGTTGGCCGTGCCGACGTCGATGGCCTCCTGATTCATATCGTTGTATTCGTGGCTGCGCACGATGTGCGGAATCAGGACGAAGACGGTCTCAGTTTCGGAGTGATCGGTGGTGGTTTGTCCGAAGAGATATTTCAGGATCGGAATCTGCGCCAATCCGGGGATGCCAGTCAGCGATTTGGTCTGCGAGTCCTCCAGCATGCCGCCGAGCAGGTTGACTTCTCCTTCTTTCAGTCGCACTTCATGTTCGATTTTCCGCTGCCCGATAATGGGTTGGCTTATGCCGCCGATATTGGAGGTGCCGGTCACGGAAGAAATATCCATCGTGACCTTGAGCGTAACTTCGCCGTTGGCATGAACTTTGGGCGTAATGTCGATGTTCACGCCGACGTCCAGATATTGAAATTGGGTGTTGACCAACGGGTTGATGCCGACGCCGCCGATGCCGGGCTGGAATGATCCAGTGGCTACCGGTACGCGGTCGCCGATTTTGAGCGAAGCCTTTTGTCCATCCACTGCGCGAATTTGCGGTTTCTGAATGAGCTTGGTGCTGTTGTCGCTGAAGAGCGCGGTTGCCGTCGCCTGCGGAATGGTGATGGTGAAATCGGTTGCGTTCAGATTCGCGAGTTGGTTCAGGTTGAGCTGGTTGGGCGTGCCGGTCGTGCTCGCTGTGTTGGCGGTGGTTAAGCCGGTGGTGGGAGTGGTGCCGGTCGTGCTCGTGGTCGTGAGGTTGTTCTGCAAGGCTACCGTGGCGCTGGTGGGTGGGCTGATTCCCAGGGTCTTTGACTTGTCGCGATTGATCTGCAGCACCGCAACATCCACGATGACTTCAGCTTTAGCTTTATCCAGATCGCCGATCAATTTTTGCGCCAGCGCGATCTGGTCGGGAGTGCCGCGCACCACGATTGCACTCTGCGAAGGCAAGGGCTGAATGCGCGAGATTTCCAGGATCTGCCGCATGGCGTTGACCACATCCTGCAGCTCCGTCGGCTGGGAAAGATTTGCCAGATAGAAAGTCTTGATGACGCTCTGCTCGAGATCCTTGCGTTTGGCAGGATTGTCGGTAGCTACGAAAATGGTGTTCGGCGTCACGGGGCGCCAGAAGGTTTTCGACTCGAGCGCGATAATCTCCAGCGCTTCTTCGAGAGAGACGTTATTCAACTCAATCTTGATGCGTCGCGAAGTGTAGTCGGGATCAAATAGCACATTGATGCCCGCAAGCTTGCCCACAGTCTCGTAAATGATCTTCGAATCTTCCGTGATCTTCAGATTGATCGGAGTATTCGAAATGGTCGCCAGCTCTACCGGTCCTGCGGCTTCCTCTAGGCGCTTCTGCACGCCACTGGGAGTTGGGGCTGCTGCTTTGGGCCCCGCAGACTTGGCTGCGTCGATCATCATCTTAGTGTGTTGAATTTCCTGCTGGGCGATGGCGCTGGAAGGATCAATCTCAGCGGCTTTCTGGAACTCGGCTAGCGCTGTATCCAGTTGGCCGGCTTCTCGCAGCAATTGTCCGCGATGCACATGCGAAGCCCCAGCCAGAAAACGCAACCGATCATAAGCAGATTTGTAGGTAAGCTCGGCGGGCTTGAGGTCCCAAGCCTGCTTGTAATAATCGTAGGCTTGTTCGTAGTTCTCGCGAGCCTCCGCGTCCTTCCCTTTGTTGTAAAGAGATTTCGCCTTGTCTGCCGCGATGGCTAAGGTTACGGCCAGGATCAGCAAGACCATCGCCGCCGAGCGGATCAAGCGTTTCATCAAAATTCCTCTAAAAGCAGTTTTCTCCCGGTGGTCGGCCAGGACCTCGGGATGCAGCTCTAAATATTTGCCTAAGATAGTGTTAGCTGCGCGATTATAGCATCGCCTCGGAGCGTTCCGAAGTGATGGCTGTGGTGGCAGTTACACTCTTTGGTTCTAGTACCGAAGGTTTAATGGTCCCGGCCTTCCCCCAATTCTTTCTGGCACGCATCTGATCCTGCATATGAGTGCGCGATCGGCGAACTGTCTCTCTCTAGCCCCCGCGAATTCGTTGTCTCTCACGTGGCCACTCGCCCTAGCATCCGCTCTGCCCCGCTGCAATGAGATAAGCTAGTAAGAAACTATGCCACGGCAGCCCGCACAACCAACCCGGCCGAATCCGGAGAAAAATCCTCGCCGCGATCCCACCGCGGCCGGTCAGCGCGATGCGTCTGTTAATAGGATCGCGTCACATAACTACTTCTTGCTGGAAAAATTTGAGGCGGGCGTCGCGTTGACAGGGACAGAGGTCAAGTCGGTGCGAGCGGGCCGCACGAATCTCAAAGATTCTTATGGTCTGATCAAAGACGGCGAGCTGTGGCTGCTGAATTGCTACATCGGTCCCTATGAGCATGGCAACATCTTTAATCACGCGCCCCTGCGCACTCGCAAGCTGTTGATGCATAAAGAAGAGATACGCAAGCTCATCGGGAAGACACAGCAGCGAGGGCTGACCTTGATCCCCACCCGGATGTATTTCAAGAACGGTAAAGTAAAGGTTGAGCTCGCACTGGCAAAAGGCAAGCAGCTGTGGGACAAACGTGAGACCGAACGCCGCAGAACCGCAGATAAGGAAGCGCGAGAAGCGATTGTGAGATCGCGAAAGAGCTAGCCATGACCGTCCGCCACCGAGGCTGGCTGCAGGATCCATTGGTTCTACTTGCGCTAATTGCGGGCCTTACCGCTTTCGTTGTGCAGTCGGGCGAACTGGGCTCAGCCGACACCATGCATCGTCTGCAGACTGCTCACTCCTTCTGGACTTCGGAGCCGCCGGTCTTCCCTCAGGAATATCCAGAATTCGGGTTGCATGGCCGGGGAGGCAGACTATTTGACTGGTACGGCGTGGGCCAGCCGCTGCTCATCTTGCCGGCAGACATCGTGGGAACTTACATCGAGCGGCTGTCGGTTTTTGAGAAATACAACGGCAATGACCCGAGCGTGCGCAACATCGTGGTCAGCTACACCACCAACATTCTGATCAGCGTTTTAACCGCGCTGGTGTGTTTTCGTTTTCTGCGCTTGCTGAGCTTTAGCACTCGCCACGCTGTGGCCGGCGTGCTGGCGCTGCTGTTCTGCACCACCCATCTCCACTACACGCAGAACATGATGGAGAACAATTACATCATGCTTCTGTCTCTGGCTGGAATTACATTTCAGTATGAGTGGCTGCGTACCGGCGGCCGACGCGCATTGCTCGTCGGCTCGGCCGCCTTTGGACTCAACCTGTTGACTCGCCTGACCACCGGTTTCGACCTTCTGGCCGGAGCAGGTTTTCTATTTCTCGTGCTGTGGTTTGAACGGACTCTCGGCCGGGAGCTGTGGGGACGGTTCGTCGTGTATGTGAAAACTGCCCTGCCGGTCTATGCGGTCTTCCTGCTCATCGATCGCCTCTACCAGTACTATCGGTTTGGATCCTTTTTCAATACCTACATACACTACTTTGCCGTGGAGCGCCGCCGTCTGGATCCATCCTTGCCGGCGGGCTACCCATTCGAGAATCCGTTCCACGTGGGTTTTCTGGGTGCGCTTTTTGCGCCGGAAAAGTCTATCTTCCTTTTTGATCCGTTGCTGATCCTTACGATAGTCATCGCCGTGCTCGCGTGGAGGCGCTTTCACCCGGAAATCCGGGCGTACGTCGTCGCCGTGTCCCTGCTGTTGTTGGCGCACATCAGCTTCTACGCAAAGTACACAGTGTGGAGCGGGGATTTCGCCTGGGCCGACCGCTATGTCTCAACCGCGGCGGAACTGGTTGCATTCATCTCGGTGCCGCTACTGTTACGTCATCGCATGGAATTGGGGAAGTTCGTTTGGACGATTGGACTGGGACTGATTGCGGTTAGCGCTGCCATCCAATTGGCATCGCTCGCCTTCTGGCTGCCGCTCGAGATCTATCAGTTGGAGACGCTGGGGCATCCGACCTTCGTGATCGCACTGCGCTTCAAGAACATTGTCGCGTTCGCGCTGGGAAGGATGGATGCGTGGGGACTCAACAATCCCGCTATGACCCAAGATCCGTGGGACTACGTTCACATCACCACGTGGAATTTTCTGCCCTTTCTGCTGCGAAGAATGGGAAAAGCTTCGGGTTGGGTGGTTAAGTTCTGCTTCTTGGTGTGGATCGGTGGGATGGCAGCCTTAGGCTGGATGTTATGGCGGCTCCGCGAAGTGCTTGCGTGGGGCCCGCTGGACGACGATACGGAAGCGAGGGCTGCCTTCCCTTCCGTCTCCACGAGCCACGGCTCTCGCCAGAGTATTATCAGGCCATGAAAGATTTCGACGGTATCAGGATACTGTTCATTGCCGGGTTTGGCCCCATTGTTCGCGATACCGGTGAAAGCCAGAAGCTTTACAGGGAGACTCTCGGCATTGCCTTTAAAGAAGAAAAGGACGGCTATCTTCATACAGGAGCTCTGGAAGGAGTAAAGGCTTTTGCGCTGTGGCCGCTCTCGCAGGCGGCGCAGTCTTGTTTTGGCAGAGATTCCTGGCCCGACGAAATCCCTGTGCCGCAAGCCTGGCTTGAGTTCGATGTCGAGAATGTTGAGCAGGCAACCACGGAGCTTGCATCGCGAGGTTATCGAATGCTTCTCAAGGCCAAGAAAGAACCGTGGGGCCAGACTGTAACCCGTTTTATCAGTCCGGAGGGACTGTTGGTCGGGATCACTTTCACTCCGTGGATGCGAAAAGATAAGCAGGAATAAGCCTAAGCGGCATCGTCCCATACCACCGACGAGGCTGATCAATCTCAGAACACGGGGACGAGGTTGTTCTTTTTCTGGTAGAGCTGGCGGTCGACGGCTCGCAAGACATCTTCAACTTCGCTGCCAGTCACATAGCCCGCGATGCCCCAGCTGAATGAGAGTTGATAACTCTTGCCGCTGCTGAGGTTCCACTGCTCCAGCCCGCGGTGCAGGCGACGGATGGGAAAATCGGCATCTTCCTCGTTGGTATCGGGCATCACGATGAGGAATTCGTCTCCACCCTGGCGAAAAACGATATCACCGCCTCGAAAAATCATAGTGAGTAACTTGGCAAACTCCCTCAGCAGAAAATTGCCCTCGATGTTCCCGAACTTGGAATTGATGGCGCGGAAACCGTCAAGGTCGATGGTCAGGAAAGTCAGATGACTGGAGAGCCGATTAGCGCGCGCTACCTCCCTGGGAATCAGTTCGTTCATCGCGCGTCGGTTCAACAACTGGGTTAAGGGATCAATCAGCGATAGGCTTTCCAGCCGCTCATTCAGGACCAATTCACTGATCAGGGCTCGGCGGGTGTTATTCAGAGCGATTTTTTGTCCAACCAGGTAAATATTGAAAAGCAGAATCAGCGAGATTAATCCGAAGAAGAGTTGTGGGAGATAAATGTGTTCGATGCGGATGACGCGCTGGGCCCAGATCACGTTAGGCAGAACCAACGCCAGCATGCCCGCGGTGAGTACGACAATGACGAGGATTACGATCGACCACAACTGCAGGTCGCGTCCCGAGAGCTGCTGAATCTCCCGCTGAATTTGTTCCGCGCGCGCCAACATGGTAGGCGGCGGCGCAGCCTGTTCCTCTCTCGTCCGCTCCATTCCCCCTCCGCTTCGGACACAACTCGTCCGGCGAATGCCGACGCTAGTAATTCTCTACTGGAATTGCGCGCTTGAGCGAGGCGGAAGTAGGATTGCGAGTTACGTTCGTAATCAGCCGGAAGCGGTGTGGGTCGAAGCCAAGAAAACGGCAGGCCGGTCTCGGGACAGAGGAATCCGATATCTAGGCCTTTCCGGAGCTTACTTGTTCGTCCGAACAAGAGCGCTGGAAAAACCAGTTGGCAGTTGCTGGTTCTCGGTTCTCAGTTGGCCTCAGGCATGGTTGACATCTACCAGCACGTTCTTGCCAGCCTCTTTGCGTAACGTGATCTCGAGGGTCTGACCTATGGGGAGGGCGTTGCGCACGTCTCCCTCGAGTGCCAGGGTCTGCGAAGAACCGCCGCCGTCGGAAAGAGTGACGATCGATTTGTTGGGCTGGCCCACGTTGGACTCGAAGAACACCACTTCTTTTACCTTGCCACGGGTTTTCAGGCGGGAGCCATCGGAGACCGGCCCGGTGGCACGCACAGTCCTGCTGGGGGCAAACGCGGACTTCCCTTTCCGCAACTCAATCAGGACGTTCAAGCCAAGAATGGCCGAGATGGAGAGCAGGATTAGGGACATGAAAAGCCCATCGACCGTCGTCAGCGAGCCAAATACAACGATATAAAGGATACCGAGGAGAGGAATCAGCGCCAGAAAGAGCGAAATCACCAAGACCATAGTTTTCCCGGAAGCGGCCCGATTCAGGTCCAGCTTACCGGGAACAGACTAGCAGAAAATTACTGAGTTTTGGAGAGACGGTTCGATCACGCACATTGATCGCGCCAGTCGCCAATTTCTTTGAGGCCCTCCCGACGGCTTTGCTCAAAGAGGCGGACACGATGGCGAATGTGCTCAAATTCATGAATATCGGCCCACACTTCAGCCTGCCAATGCTCCTCATGAACAGCGGCCTCGCCGCAGGTGGCGCAGCGCGTATGAAGCTTGCGGATTACGGGGCCGGTTGGCGCTTGGCGAGCACTGGGCAACTCGATGAAGATGCAGCGCACTTCCTGGATGTTTTCGTTGGCGTCGATGACGTGCTCGTAGCGTAGGAGAAAGCCGAATCCAAGCTTGTGCGCTTCTGCCTCGGCCTCGGCGCGGGTTTGGAAGGGTCCGTATTCGGCTCGCAACTGTTCGATGGAGTCACACGCCATCCAGAAGCTTTCTTTAGTGGTCATTTCCTACCTCGAATCGCGATCTTGGCGGGGGGACGCAATCAAACCTGGGCGCAACCCCGGTGCCACCGCAATCGGAATGCCGCGGGGCTATCGTGAAATCACCGTAAAATTGCGCCTTTCGCCAACTCTCCACAGAGGACGGAGCGCTCTTTATGCAACCTTTTGCAGCGTTTTCCCTTGCATAGGTCGGGATGGTACCCGGTGGGAGTCCATCCGTTCATTGGGTGAAGGAGGATATCTGAAGTAGAATCGCATCACCTAGGCCCAAGCTTCTGTTGGAGGGTTCTGGTCAGGTCATGGGAAAACGTCGCGAGCCCCGCAAGGAGATCAGAGTTCCCGTCCGAATTTTCGGGACTGATAGTGGGGGGCAGATTTTCTCCGAGAAGGTCTCCACGGTCAACGTCAGCAAGAACGGGTTGGAGGTGGAGGGAGTTCAGGCCCTGCCAAAGGTGGATGAGATTGTCGGTGTCACTTATGGCGTGATCAAGACGCATTTTCGGGTCAAGTGGGTAGGTCAACGGGGCGCCGCCGACGCGGGACGCATGGGTCTGCTCAATCTGTCGCCGGAAAAAAGCCTCTGGGATTTCCCTTTGCCGCCCCCTGGTTTCGATGGATCGGTGCGCGACGTGCGCGACCGCCGGACTGACGTTCGCGTAAAGTGCACAAACTCGGCCGAGGTTTACCCCTCTGGTGCAGTAGTTCCTATGCGCACCAGAACTGCCGATCTCAGCCTGGGCGGGTGTTTCCTCGAGATGACCAACCCTTTACCGAAAGCAACGCAGATCAGGATTGCCCTTTGGGTCAAGGATTTCAAGTTGTGGGCAAACGGGGAAGTTGTAACCAGCACGCCGGGTTTCGGGATCGGAGTGAAGTTTATCGAAATGACAGAACAAGACAAAAATCAACTCAAGCAATTCATCGAGAGCATGGTTCGAATCAGGATTTGAACTCGCCGAACAACGATTCTTGCTCAGAACGCGCTAGGCGATGGCAAAACGAAGAGCTGCGCTCCCATGGGCTCGGTTGGACGATTGGTTGGACTTTCGGTAAGGCAACGTTCTACCGCAGCCGAAAGATATAAATGTTGGATAGGCTTCACGAGATAGCCGTACGCGCCCAGCAAGACGGCCTCATGAATCTTGGCGGGATCGTCCACGCCTGAGCACATGATGACCTTCGCATTCGGCTGCGCCAATTTCAGGAGGCGCAAAGTCTCCAAGCCATCCATCCCCGGCATCTGCAGATCGAGCAACACCAAGTCGGGAGTACACGCATGGCGTAGGCGGTACAGAGCCTCATAGCCGCTGTCGGCCGTCTCGACGCTGTAAGAATCCAGTTCCAATAGAGCGCGAAAATAACGTCGGATCTCAGGGGAATCGTCCACGACGAGGATGGTAGCTTTGACCGAATTACGTCCGACGTGAGCCATAGGGGGAGCGAAACAACTGGCTGCTGAATGTTGCCAAACAGATTTCTGATCTAACTGCCGGCATCAATGAATGCTCAACCCGCCGGACTCAATCCCATTTCCTCCGCTTTGGACGAACGTGCAATTTACTCGAGTGGCAAGACCATTCCTGACCGCGGGCTGAGCGATCGATAAAAGGCGTGCCTCACGCCAGAGCACCGGGTAATGAAGCGGTCCGCTCTTCGCTCAACTTTTTCCCGCCCATGCCCACCGCCTAGGAAGCACTGTGCTTCAAAACGTTCCAGTGCCAAAACCGCCCCGCGTCCCAAGGCTATTTGTAGACGAAAGCCAATCAAAATAGCTGGAGGTGTGTACTCCGGAGGACGTCCATCGTCAACTAATTTCAGTCGATTACAGGCTCTTTGTTTTCAGAGACATGCTTTGTCTCCACAGGGTACTGCACCGTTTTTGGTGCAATCGATGATCGCCGGTCAACCCACGCCGATGCGCAACTGCTCACTAATGGCAAGTAAACTCCGCTTCCCAGTCGCACGTTGGCCTCGGCAGGGGCTTTTCAGCTGTGAAAAACTAGGCAGAAACCAGTCGTGGCAAGCCTCCTGTCTTGTTCCGCGACCGGGGTGACTTCTGGTCATCCGCGTCGATAGGATGCGCCCGATTGGTCATCTGCTGCAACGGATGCGGGATCTCCGCGGACAAAATAGGCGCAGGCGCTAAAGGTACGGGCTCGCGCCATTGCACACCGCCGTGCGCGGCCACATAGAGCGCCAACTCCAAGCGGCTCCAGACCCCGAGTTTGTCAAAAGTGTTACGCAAGTAATTCTTGATTACTTGCTCCGTAGTACCGATTACGTTGGCAATTTCGCGATTGGTCTGGCCTTCCCAGACCAACATCGCGACCTGCACTTCCTTGGCGGTTAGACGGTCACAGGGTTGCATGAGACTCCCTCTGCTCTCTTTGGAACACGGCGGTCGCGAGCTTCACGCGCTTGCGGCCATCTTTAATTCCGGCTCGCAGAAACAGGGTGCGCAGATGTTGTTTCACGGTCCGGGGGCTGATGTTCAGTTGCTCCGCGATTTCCTTGTTGCTGCATCCTTCTACTAGCAGCTTCAGAACCTGTTCATCGCGTTGCGTGATCTTGATGTCGCTGAGATCCAACATGAAAATTTCCTTTCAACTTGCTTGCGAAACGTTCTGCTTCTGATTGACTCGAACTCAATCACTGGATACGAAAGCAACTGATTCGCCAAAGGTTCGCCCGCCGACACTTCGGGATAAAGACCTTTGAATGCCGCATTTCCCTTGAATGTGCAAGCGAATTCTAATGGTTTGGGAGAGCCAATACGGGAGAAACCATACCGATTTGGGTCTCCTGGCCTTATAGCCGACCAAGGCCTCTTCAGCTCATTGCCAACACAGCACTCGGCCCGGTAGGGCAACCCTCAGCACTTCCAACTGGTTTAAGGACGCGTTAAGGTTGAAGGGAGTAAGTGCTGGATCGGCAGACGAGAGGTTGAAGTTGCGCGTTCTGATCATTGAAGATGAACCGCGGCTGGCGGAAAACATCGCCCGCAGTCTCCGCGAGAGCGCGGGGTACGCGGTCGATATCGCTCGCGATGGACAGGAAGGGCTGTTTCTGGCGGAGTCCAGCGAATACGACGTGGTGCTGCTCGATCTGATGCTGCCGCAAATGGATGGCATGCAATTGCTGGGTCGCATGCGAAAAACGGGACAGCGCACGCCGGTTCTGGTGGTGACGGCGCGCGACGACAAGGAGTCCGTAGTGGCACTGCTCAACGCTGGCGCCGACGATTACCTGACCAAGCCTTTTGATCTGGGTGAGCTTCTGGCTCGCACCAAGGCACTGATCCGTCGCGGAAAGGGACAGCCTTCCCCGGTTCTCGCAGTGGGCGATTTGGAATTGAACACGGTGAACCGCAGCGTGCGACGAGGAGGACGACCGATCACTTTGACCGCGATGGAATATCGCGTCTTGGAATACCTGGCCCACCGGCCTCGTGCCGTGGTCTCAAAGACCGAACTGCTGGAGCATCTCTACGACTATAACTGGGAGAAGTTCAGCAACGTCATTGAAGTGTATATTTCCGGGCTGCGGCGCAAACTCGACGATGGCTCCTCACGGCAGTTGATTCACACTCTTCGCGGCCAGGGTTATGTTTTGCAGGATGGAACATTGCACGGATGAAACATAGACTCATTTCCGTTGGGCAGCGTTTGGGTTCGATCCAGCATGATTCGATTAAAGCTCGGCTGATTACCATCGTCGTGCTTTCACAGACGTTGCTGGCGGCCGGCCTGTTGTTCAGCGGAATCTTCTACACTCACCAGCGCCTGCTGTCTACGCTTGATGCGGGGATGCAGGCTCGGGCCATGAGCGTGGCCGCGCTGGTGCGTTACGCAGAGGATGCGAGCGGTAACGTGTATTTCGACGACAGTCTGGTACCCTCGTCACTGGATCCGGCGCATCCCGACCTGTTTGCCGTGTGGGCTGAAAGATCGGGGAGTCTAACTCAATCCGCGAATTGGCCTACGGGTCTTGGGATCTCGCCCACCGGTCCCGATCATTGGAGGTTCAAGTTCGCCCACGTTCATTACCGCGGCTTGCGGGTTTTCCACGTACCGGTTCTCGATCGCGAAGAGGGCAAATCGTTCCAGCCCCAGTCATTGACTATCGTGTATGCGGCGCCCCTGAATCAGTTGGACGAGCAGGTCAAGCAAGCCGGGATTTCCATCGCGCTCTCCAGTCTGTTGTTGCTGGCGGCAACGGTTCTGCTTGCGCTCTGGGGCATCGGGCGCGGCCTGTTGCCTCTACAGGAATTAGCCGCGCAGGCAGAATTGGTATCGGCTCACAATTGGGAGTTGCATGTGCCTGATGACGCTCAACAGATAAAAGAACTGCGTCCGCTCACGCAGTCGATGACCACAATGCTGGCGCGGCTGCAGCATTCCTTTGACCAGCAACGAGAATTTCTGGGCAATGCCGCGCATGAATTGAAGACTCCGGTCGCGGTCTTGAAGTCCACTTTGCAATCCTTGCTGCAGCGCCCGCGGGCCTCGGAGGAATATCGGGCCGGGCTCGAACACTCGCTCGAGGATTTAGAGCGGCTGGAGCAACTCTTGCAATGGATGCTCCGGCTCGCGCGGGCGGAACAGTGGGCGCACGGAGCTTTGCGTCGCGATTTGCAAGTCATCGATGTGACCGCCACTTGTGAAGAAGCGATCGAGCGAGTTCGCCATTTAGCCGAGGGCCGCAATGCGAAAGTTCATCTGTCGAAGAATGGCCCAGTGCCGTTTCGCGCCGATCCCGAGGACTTACAACTGGTCTGGATCAACCTGCTGGAAAATGCGGTGCGCTACGGTCCCGAAGACGGATCGGTTGAAGTCGCAATGCTCCGCCACGAGGACGGATCGGTGCAGATCATCTTCGAAGACCACGGAGCAGGCATTGCTCCTGCCGATCTGCCTCATGTTTTCGAGCGCTTTTATCGCGGAGATCCCTCCCGAACGCGCGCGACCGGAGGCTTTGGCCTTGGACTCGCGATCGCGAAAGCTCTGGTCGAAGCCTATGGAGGAACCATCACCGCCGACAGCACTCCCGGCAAGGGCACACGCATGACAGTAGAGCTGCCGGTAGGCCCGACCCAAAACTAGTCGTCGCTCCTTCAGCTTCGCTTAATCTTCCATTTAAGAATATCTACTCGTGATTGACGGCCCCTCCCCTGTCGGGCTTCGCGCGAGGGTGCGGCTTCGTTGATTTTCGAAGCTGCACCCTCGGCGTCACCGTCAACCCGCAAGGATCGGGCTTAAGCAGGCGCATAGGCGGCAAGGAAATGGCAACTTTGAATTCGCGAGTTCGCAACGGCGCGAAAACCAAGATCGTCCTGATGATTCTGACATTGAGTTTGGCGGTTAGCGCGTCGGCCCAGACCGCGTCCAATCAGGTGCTGGTGGGAAGCGGTAACCAACAGAACACCAGCAGCGCTCCTCTCACGTTGACCTTGCAGGACGCGCTGGAGCGGGCGAAGAAAAACAATCCCGAATACCGCGCAGCGGTTACGAACTTCGGGCTGGCCAAAGAAGACCGGGTCCAGAGTCGGGCGGCGCTCCTGCCCAGCGTGAATTACAACGCAGCATTTCTCTACACCGAAGGCAACGGCACCGCCGCGGCCCGGTTTATTGCGAACAACGGAGTGCACGAATACATCAGCCAGGGAAATGTTCATCAGGAGTTTTCGCTGGCCAATATCGCAGACTACCGCCGCTCTTCGGCGGCTGAGGCCGTGGCCCGGGCGCGATCGGAAATCGCCGCTCGCGGGCTGGTCGTAACCGTGGTGCAGACTTACTACGGATTCGTAGTTGCACAACGGAAATATTCTACCGAGCAACAAGCCACAACCGAAGCGCAGCGGTTCCTCGACATTAGTCAGAAGCTGGAGCACGGTGGCGAGGTCGCTCACTCGGACGTGATCAAAGCACAGATTCAAACCAACCAGCAACAGCGGGACTTGCAGGAAGCGGAATTGGAGATGAATCGCAGCCGGCTAGAGCTGGCGGTTCTGGTATTTCCTGACTTCAACGAAAATTTCTCCGTCGTAGATGATCTGCAAATGCCACAGGCGGTAGCCGCGTTCCCGGAAGTGCAGGCCGCTGCCGCAAACAAAAATCCTGAATTGCGCGCCGCGCTGGCGGCGCTGCAACAAGCCAACCAGGAAGTGAAGGTTGCTTGGAACGGTTTTCTTCCCTCGCTCAGTGTCGATTATTTCTATGGCATCGATGCAAATCACTTCGCGGTAAATGGAATCGATCCGGCCACGGGACTGCCGGTGCGCAATCTGGGCTACGCTGCAACTGCGACGTTGCAGTTGCCGATCTGGAATTGGGGGGCGAATCGCAGCCAGGTCAAGCAAGCCGACTTGCGCCGGCAGCAGGCTCGCGTTGAGTTGACTTTTACCCAACGACAATTGCTGGCTAAGTTGCAGACGTTATACAACGAGGCACAAACTGCGCGTGCGGAACTGGAATCGCTGAATCGGTCGGCTGAGCTCGCCGCGGAAAGCTTGCGCTTGACTACGATGCGCTATCAGGCAGGCGAATCGACCGTGCTTGAAGTCGTGGATGCGCAGAATACGCTGACTCAGGAGCGCAACGCCTTTAATGATGGGCAAGTGCGCTTTCGTGTCGCCATGGCCAACCTGCAGACACTGACAGGAGCGTTATAGCGAATGAAGAAGCCAGCGAAAGGCGTGCGTAAGGGCGGATGCCCGCATCCGCCCAGCCCGACGAAGTCCAGCAGGCTCGTGCCCTCACCTCGGACGAGGGCGTCCGGGGCTATGTGGCCGGTCGTAGTGCTAGGCATGTTGCTGGTATTTTTTTCGGGCTGCTCCAAGGAGCTCGGCGAGAAAGAACCGGTCGTTCCCGTTCAGGTCGTTGCGGTTGAGAAGACGACGATCCAGCACGCGGTTGTCGCGGAAGCGGTTCTGTTTCCGCTGGCGCAATCGGCGATCGTTCCGAAGATCAGCGCACCAGTAAAAACTTTCCTGGTCACGCGCGGCAGCCGCGTGCGTGAGGGAGAGTTGCTTGCCGTGCTTGAGCATCAGGACCTCGCCGCCGCCGCCGTGGATACGAAAGGCACGTACGATCAAGCTCAGGCCACTTACGAGATCAGCACCGGCGCCGATCTGCCCGCGGAAATGCAAAAGGCACAACTGGAAACGCAAGCCGCCAAGCAAATGCTGGACGCGCAGCAGAAAGTCTACGACAGCCGCCAGGAACTGTTTCAGCAAGGCGCCCTTCCGCGCAAGGAACTCGATCTGGCCGGTGTGGATCTAACGCAAGCGCGCAACCAATACGAAATGGCGCAAAGACATTTGGATGCGATGCAGGCGATCGGAAAACAGCAAACGCTCAAATCAGCGGCAGGACAACTGGAGTCGGCAAAGGGAAAGTATCTCGGAGCGACGGCGCAGCTCAGTTATTCGGAGATTCGTAGTCCGATCAGTGGCGTGATTGCCGACCGTCCACTGTATCCCGGAGAGATGGCCGCTGCGGGAACTCCCCTGCTCACGGTAATGGATGTTTCTCAAGTCATCGCCCGCGCCCACATTCCGCAACCGGATGCTGCGTTGCTCAAACTCGGGGACAAAGCGACCATCACTGCGCCCGGCGATGATCAGCGGACCGAGGGCAGGATCACAGTCATCAGCCCGGCGCTCGATCCCAACAGCACTACGGTGGAAGTCTGGGTTCAAGCGAAAAATCCTGAGCAGCGGCTCAAGCCGGGGACGAGCGTCCAGCTCTCCATGCTGGCGCGGACGATTCCCGATGCGCTGGTTATTCCCGCGGCGAGCCTGCTCAGCGCGCAAGATGGGACCACTTCGGTGATGCTCGTCGGCTCGGACAATCGCGCTCATCAAAAGGCGGTGAAGGTTGGCGTTCGGCAAGACAACCAGGTCCAGATCGTTGAGGGCGTGCAAGCCGGTGATCGCGTAGTAGCGTCGGGAGCCTATGGCTTGCCCGACAACACCAAGATCAATGTGGAAGAGCAGCAACAGCAAAAAGATCCGAACGAGAAAAGTACCGGCGGAGCCGAAAAGTGAGCCAGTCTGCATCCTCATACTGGTTTGCGCACTATTCGAAACCGGTGATCTTCCTGATCCTCACGGTGGCCTTGCTGGGCGCGTATCTCGCCTTCACCATCCCGGTGTCGGTTTTTCCGGAGACGAACTTCCCCCGCATCCTGATTGCTGTCGACAACGGCGTGATGCCCATCGACCAAATGATGGTCACCATCACCCGGCCTTTGGAAGAAGCGGTGAACAGCGTTCCCGGATTGCAGGACGTGCGTTCGATAACCAGCCGCGGCTCCGCCGAGATCGACCTTTTCTTCAACTGGAACGTGGACATGTTCCAGACGCTGCAGTATGTGAATGCGGCGCTCTCGCGGGTGCAACCGGAGCTTCCGCCGACAGCGAGCGTGGTGGCGAATCGAATGACGTTTGCCAGCTTTCCGATCATTGGTTATAGCCTCAGCTCCGACACGGTGCCGCAGACGCAACTCTGGGAAATGGCGACTTATGAGATCAAGCCGCGGCTGAACCGGCTCGATGGTGTGTCTACCGTCCTGATACAAGGCGGGCAGGAGCCGGAGTTTCATATCACGCCGGATCCCGCGAGATTGCTCACCGCAAACGTCACGGTGACCGACATTCTGGATACGATGCGACGCACCAACTTGATCGATTCACCCGGCCTGTTCGAACGCAATCACCAACTGGTTTTGGGTTTAATCAGCGGGCAGGTGCGCACTCCGGAGCAGATCGCAAACACGGTGGTGAAATCCACTGCAGCGGGAATTCCGGTTCGCATTGGCGATATCTCTACCGTGACGCGCGCGGTGAAGCCCGTTTACACGATTGTGACTGCGAATGGGAAACCTTCGGTATTGCTCAACATTAACCGGCAGCCGGACAGCAACACCGTGGAAGTTGCCAAGGAAGTTCATGCTGAAGTGGACCGCATCCAGAAGTCGCTGCCTCCGGGAATTCAGATTCAGCCGTTCTACGATCAGTCGATCATCGTCGGCGACTCCATCAAAAGCGTCCGCGACGCCATTCTGTTGGGACTCATTCTGGCCTCGATCATCCTGGTTGTGTTCCTGCGCGACTGGGGCACGTCGATCGTGGCCGGCCTGGTAATTCCAGTCACGATTCTGGTGACGTTTGCCGCTCTCAAGCTTTTGCACCAAAGCTTCAACCTGATGACGCTGGGCGGACTGGCCGCGGCTGTGGGTTTGGTGATTGACGACGCGATTGTCGTGGTGGAAAACATCGTGCTTCATCGCGATGCAGGGCAGAACCGGCTGCAAGCCATTCACAGCGCGCTTCAGGAAATTACCATCCCGTTGATCGGATCCACCGTCACTCCGGTAGTCGTGTTTCTGCCATTGATTTCGATCACCGGAGTTACGGGGACGTTCTTCCGCGCGCTAGCCGTGACCATGGCGATTGCGCTGTTCACATCCCTCGCACTCGCCCTCACGTGGACGCCCAACCTGAGCCAGTACTTCATCAAGCACAAAGCTGCAGTTGGGGCGGGGACCGAGCCTGAAGAAGAGTCGATCACTAGATTGCTCGCGGCCGAGGAGGCCTCGATCGGCGGGTTCTTTCGCAAGGTTGTAACCTTTCACGAGCGTTGGCTGCGTCGCGCGCTGGCGAAGCCCATGTGGCTGGCGGGCGGGGCGCTCGTACTCGTGATCGCCTCGTACGTCTGCTACCAATTTTCGGGATCGGATCTGCTGCCCGCGATGGACGAAGGTGGTTTTACGCTCGATTACTGGACGCCCGCGGGATCCTCGCTAGCCGAGACCAACCGCATGATCAGCCGCATCGAGGGGATCGTGAATTCCATTCCCGAGGTCGAAAGCTCATCGCGGCGAACCGGACTGGAGTTGGGTCTGGCTGCAGTCACAGAAGCGAATCGTGGAGACATCCTGGTTAAGCTGAAGAAAGATCGCAAGCGAAGTGTGGACGAGATCACTGAGGACATTCGTTCGCAGGTGAATGCGCAGGAACCCGCAGTCCGGGCTGAGTTCGTGCAAGTGTTGCAGGACATGATCGGCGATTTGACCAGCGAGCCCGAGCCGATCCAGATTAAATTGTTCTCCCCGGACGGGGCCGCGCTCGAGCGATGGGGGCCGAAAGTGGCAGAGGCGATTCAAAAGATTCCGGGCGTGGTCGATGTTTTGGATGGAATCGAAAATACAATTAGCGGTCCGGCTGCAACCTTTCAGATTGATTCCAGTGTGGCAGCCCGCGCCGGATTCACTCCCGAAGAAATCGCGACCGATGCTTCCGCCATTGTGGAAGGCGAACCAGCGGCAACTCCGGTGGTGAGCAACGACCGCGCTTACACCGTGCGGGTCCGGTTCCCCGCCAGCAACCGCGCGTCGCTTGAGGCGATCAAAGATACTCTGTTGAACAGCAGCAGTGGAAGAACGGCCACGCTGGGGGGGCTCGCGACCATTACCGAACTCTCCGGGAAAACCGAGATTCGCCGAGAGAATCTTCAGCGCGACGTGTCGGTTACCGCTCGGCTCGAAGGGACCGACCTTGGCAGGGGCATGGGCGCAGTGATGAAGACCGTCGATGGCCTTCACCTCCCGGCAAACATCCGCGTGGCTTACGGCGGAACCTATCAGGAGCAACAGAAATCCTTCCGCGATCTGGTGTTTGTTCTGATCCTCGCCGTCCTATTAGTGTTCATCGTGCTGCTGTTCGAGTTTCGTACCTTCGCGGCGCCGCTTGCGATCCTTGCTTCCGCTCTGCTTTCGACCTCCGGCGTATTCATCGCGCTGCTGATTACCGGCACGACTTTCAATGTGTCTTCCTTCATGGGAATGATCATGGTCATTGGTATTGTGGCCAAGAATGGAATTCTGCTGCTCGATGCGGATCAGAAATTCCGCAAGCTCGGATTCTCCGCCGAAGACGCCATGCTGCAAGCCAGCCGGCGACGCTTGCGTCCAATAGTGATGACTGCTATGGCGACCGTTGCAGGCATGCTGCCCCTTGCCTTCGCTTTGGGCGCGGGATCACAAATGCTTCAACCTCTGGCCATCGCCGTGATCGGGGGAATCCTGATCTCCATGGTGTTGTCGCTGCTGATTACACCTGCGGTTCACTATTACCTCAGTCACGAGGAAACCACGAAAAAAGAGTTGGCGCCTGCGCGAGCCTAAGTCGCTTCGGATAGCAGTGGCCCATCCGTCGCGGGCATGAACAGCCGGAAAGTGCAATATCTTGCACATCCCACATGCCTTGCCGTGTTCGAAGATCTGTCGCGATCTGCTTCACGCGCACCTCAGCTTCTGCATCCAACGGTGTCGCCCGCTTCGAGCTCATAATCCCAAGAAGGGCAAGCACTTGAGTGCATCCTCTAGGGTCTGGTCGAGGCCAATCACGGCTGCTAGAATCAAGGGGTTGCGGGACTGAACTCAGCGTTGTGGTTGCGGAATTGCATTGGCCCATGGGAGAGTCGCACCAACCCGGAGCGCATCAGCACTTGGAGCAAACGATCATAAGCGAACGGGAAAAGCCGGCGCTGGACGAAGAAACATTCCAGCAACTCCTGGAAGCCGCCCATGTGCTGCAGGAGCAAAAAGCATTTGAGGTCGCGAAGCGCCCCAGGCCCAATCCAGCGGAAGCGCTCGCTGAAATCGTTGAAACGCAGGAGTTCCTTCGCTCGCAAGCCAGCGATTTGCAAGTTGCGGCGAATGTAATTGTCGAGCGGCTGCAGAAGATCACGCACGCCAGCGGAGTGGCAGTCGCGGTAGTGCGGGAGGATCGGCTCGAGTATTGCGCGGCCACGGGAGATGCCGTCAATCTAACGGGAACGAGCCTGCCGATGGATTCGAGCCTGTCCGCGGATGGACAGCTCTCCACAGAATTCAGCCGGGAGCAGCACCCAGATAAACAATCCATCGCGTTGCCGCTTCACCATGAAGGCAATTTAGCTGGTCTGCTCGAGATTCGCTTTGCCGATGCTGATTCCATTCAAGAGCCCGAGATGCGAAGTTGCCAGCTCATGGCGGGGTTGATGACGGAAGCCATCGCCCGAGCTGCGGACCGGGAGTGGAGGCAAACGCTCGCGGCGGAACGCGCCGCCATGTTGGAAGCTCTCGAACGAATCAAACCGCAGCTTGAGCGCCTTGCGGTGGAACCAACAAAGAACGCTGAACCCGCACACGAAGTTATCGAGCCGCCACAGGACATCGTCAATCTGGCAAGAGGGTCCGCAGAACTGAGCGTTCAAATTCCGCTCAGCGAGTCCAGTGCGAAATCAGGCGGAGAGACAGTTTGTCCACAGTGCGGATATCAATTTGGAGAACAGGAGCTATTCTGCGGCAGGTGCGGGACTGCGCGACCAGCAGGAACTTCGCCTTCGGGCGACTTGCAAAGCAAATGGGCGTCGATGTGGCATCTGCAGCAGGCGGCGGAGAATAAGCAGCACGAAGAAACGGAACCAGCTACCGAAGACAACGAACTCAGCTTGCCGACGCTTGCTGCAAATCGGCTGTCTCACGAAACTTCTTCCGAAGTTTCTCCGGAACTACAGAAAGTAATGGAACAATTTTCGGAGGAACCGGACCAAGCGGAAGTAGCACCGGGAGGCGATTCCGCGTTAGTCATCAACGGTGAAGTCGCGGAGGAAGCCCTTGCCCCGGCAGTTGTCGAACCTGGGAAAACGCAATCTCCGTGGGCTTCGGCGACCAAGGCTAACAAATGGCTGGAATCTCTCAATCCGAAATCGCCGGGCGGAATCTGGCTCGCGAAACATCGCGCCGATCTGTACGTCGCGGGGGCGGTCGTTCTGCTCCTGATCGTTTTATCGGGATGGGGAATGCGCCCGGCGGAGAGCCACACGCAGGCGAAGAATCCTGCTCAGCCCGATCTCACGCTGTTTGAAAAGCTGCTGATCAATCTGGGATTGGCGGAAACGCCACCTACGCCGGTTTACCTCGGCAATCCCAACGCCTCGGTATGGGTCGACCTGCACACCGCTCTTTACTATTGCTCTGACTCCGACCTGTACGGAAAAACTCCAGGAGGGAAGTTTACGACGCAGCGCGATGCGCAGATGGATCAGTTTGAACCTGCGGCTCGCAAGAACTGCGAGTGATTACTTGCCGACCGTGGGACTCAACATCGCACAAAAGCAAACACTCTTATGTCTTTTCGCGAAGACGTAAGCCGTATTCCATTCTGGTTGAATCGCGACGCGAAATTCACGGAAGGTCAAGCCTGAACTAGACTCTCGTGGCGACGCGCCTCGTACCAAAGCGCGAGCTCGACCCGATTCCACAGTCCAAGTTTGTCATAGATGACGCGAAGGTAATTCTTTACGACATGCTCAGTGGTGCCGATGGCTTCTGCGACTTCACTGTTCTTGAGCCCTTGGGCGACAAGCTCGATGACTCGCCGCTCCCGTTCGTTCGGAACTCGCTTTCCGTAGCGTTCTCCTCCAAACATAACTGCCTCCGGTATAAGGTTGTCGCGAGTTTGACCCGCTTGATACCGCTGTCAATTCCAAAGCGCTGGAAGAGACGATTGAAGTGCGCTTTGACCGTGCGCCGAGCCATTTTGAGTTGCGCAGCAATTTCCGTATTGTCACAGCCCTGCAACAACAGCTCGGCGATTTGCCGCTCGCGTGGGCCTAGACGAACCGGCTTTTCCTCCATGTCCTCTCTTCCTCGGGGTGAGATAATAATTGACGCCGCCCAAGGAAGTTTTCCACAGATCCCTTGCTGCAAGCGCCCTTCGCCGCCCAGCCGCTAGGGAAGCACATAGTTGTGGCTGGTCTCCAATAATTCATAGCATGCACGCTGCCAAGTGAGCCGGATTTCCTCAATGACTTCTAGTATCAGTTCTCACAATTCGCTGTCATCACGACGAACCCCGTAACAGACAGAGAATGCAGTCCTGCTCCCGGTGCGATCAGCAATCGTAACTTGCTGAGGCTACGTCTAAATTCTGCCTAACCGAAAGAAACTAAAGCAGAAAGGTTAATTGATCTTGTTGAGTAGTATACCATCTTTCGCTGTGCATAAAAGGGGCGGCCGAAAACCGCTGCCGATCCATGCCGGAGGAGCGGCACCAAGCCCCGCGCCAGGTTTCCCGCCCCGATCCCTCGGAATGACGTTTAGGGCGAAAACCTTAGGACAAAATTCCCCGATCATGTACGCATCTAGGAACTAATTACACTTCTTGACGATTCTGCATGAACTCGGCCAAAGCCACTCGATTTGGCTCTGCCGGGGAAAGTTGAAAGTCAAACCGAAGGATGTTCTACACTAAGAGAACTTTTCGCACCATGAAACTGTCGGTCGTCATTCCCGTTTACAACGAGCGCGCCACATTGTGGCAAGTAGTGGAACGCGTGTTGGCGGTACCGCTCGAACTTGAAATCGTTTGTGTGGACGACGGATCGCGCGACGGTTCGCGAGAAATCCTCGCCGAGTTGCAGCGTAAGTATCAGCAGGTCCAAGTCTTCCTACAACCGCGAAACATGGGCAAAGGAGCCGCGCTTCGGCGTGGAATTCAGCAGGCCACAGGAGACTACGTGGTCATCCAGGATGCGGATCTGGAATACGACCCATCGGACTATTCGCTGCTTCTGGATCCCTTAGTCCAGGGTAAAGCGGATGTGGTTTACGGCTCGCGTTTCCTGGGTGCCGCGCCTCACCGCGTGCTTTACTTCTGGCACTCGGTGGGAAATCGACTGCTGACGCTGCTTTCAAATTGCCTGACGAACATCAATCTGTCCGACATGGAAACTTGCTACAAAGTTTTCCGGCGTGAGGTCATCCAGTCCATTCCGATCGAGGAGAACCGCTTCGGATTTGAGCCAGAGATCACGGTTAAGGTTGCAAAGCGGCGCCTGCGCATCTACGAAGTCGGCATCAGCTACTGGGGACGTACATACGAAGAGGGGAAAAAGATTGGTTGGAAAGATGGGGTACGCGCGGTTTGGTGCCTGATAAAGTACTCGATCAAGGAACCCGTGGTAGCGGTCAAAGCAGCTGCGGAATCTGCGCAGACATCCCCAGCCCAAAACCGGGCTTCCGGGGGCAGTAGCTGAAATCGGCACGCCCGCGGCGGGAGAGGAACTGCATCTTGAGTGCAAAGGTTTTCACAGTATTCGACCATGCCCAGGAGTGGAACCACCGCTAAACCTTCCATTCAGAATTACATAGCAGTCCAAGAAGCGGTCTGCAAAGGTACGCAAATTGCTCGTACTGATGCTTGATTCGCTTTGATCAATCAGACCTTGCTGGCCCGCTTGCAACGCGGTATTCTGTTGCGTCACTCGTTTCGTTCCCCCCGCGAAGTTTCAGTGGGCCGCAAACTGCCACCGTCATATTGCCTGCATGGCAAGCAGATACAACTGTCGTTCTAATTAACTCGTAGTTTAAGGAGCCAGGATTTGATCGCTTCAATGAGCCACATTATTGCGCCGCACGGCGGAGAACTTGCCGACTTAATCGCGGCGCCGGAACGTATCGCGGAACTGAAAGCCCATTCGCGAGAATGGCCGTCGTGGGATCTGACACCGCGTCAGATCTGCGATCTCGAACTGCTGATAAGCGGAGGATTCTCGCCCCTGCGCGGGTTTATGACGCCCGCTGATTACGAGGGCGTCTGCCACAACATGCGTCTCAGTAGCGGAGTTCTTTGGCCGATGCCCATCACGCTCGACGTGAAAGAGGAATTCGCGAAGTCGCTGACGCCGGGCAGCAGCAAGGTTGCATTGCGCGATGCCGAAGGAGTGATGCTCGCAGTTCTCCACGTCGAAGCAGTGTGGCAACCGGATCGTAAAGCGGAAGCGCAGTCAGTATTTGGAACCACCAGCGCCGTTCATCCCGGCGTCGATTACTTGTTGAACAAAGGGAACTCCTGGTATGTGGGAGGCCGGGTGGAAGGCCTGCAGATGCCTTCGCACTACGACTTCCGTACTTTACGTCTTACTCCCGCCGAATTGCGCGCCGAACTTGCGCGTCTGGGCTGGCGACGTGTAGTTGCGTTTCAAACTCGCAACCCCATGCACCGCGCCCATGTGGAACTGACGTTCCGTGCCGCTAAACAAGTCGAGGCCAATCTGCTCATCCATCCTTCGGTCGGAATGACCAAACCCGGCGACGTTGACTACTTCACGCGGGTGCGTTGCTACCAGTTGCTTCTTTCCAAGTTTCCCGCTGGCAGCGTGAAACTCTCCATGCTGCCGCTGGCCATGCGCATGGGTGGACCGCGCGAGGCCATCTGGCATGCGTTAATCCGCAAGAATCATGGAGTCACACATTTCATCGTGGGCCGCGACCACGCTGGTCCGGGAAAGGATTCGGACGGCAAGAACTTCTACGGCCCCTACGATGCTCAGGAACTGTTCAAGAAGCACGAAGCCGACATCGGCGTCACCATGGTTCCATTCAACATGATGGTGTACCTCGAAGACAAAGATCAGTACGTACCGGACAACGAGGTAACAAACGGATCACGCGTGCTGAACATTTCCGGCACCGAACTGCGGGATCGCCTAAACGAAGGACGTGACATTCCCAGTTGGTTCACCTATCCGGAAGTGGTGCATGAACTGCGCCGCAGCTATCCACCACGGCACAAGCAGGGTGTAACCATTTTCTTCACTGGACTCTCGGGTTCGGGCAAATCAACGATCGCCAATGTCCTCGTAACCAAATTTCTAGAGGCAGGCGGCCGTCCGGTCACACTGTTGGACGGAGATCTGGTGCGCAAGCATCTTTCGTCCGAACTCGGCTTCTCCAAGGAACATCGCGACATCAACATCCGGCGTATCGGTTACGTCGCGTCGGAGATTACCAAGAACGGCGGGATCGCGATTTGCGCGCCGATCGCTCCCTATGACGCGACCCGCAAAGCCGTGCGTGGCATGATCGAACCGGTTGGCGGCTTCATCCTGGTACACATCGCGACATCGGTCGAAACGTGCGAACAGCGCGACCGGAAAGGTCTCTACGCGAAAGCTCGGGCAGGCATTCTCAAGGAGTTCACCGGCATCTCGGACCCGTACGAAGAACCCAAGGACGCTGAAGTTGTAATCGACACAGCCGAACTAAGTCCCGAAGAGGCAGCACAAGCGATTATTCTGCATCTGGAGCGTGAGGGCTTCATCGGGGTCAACGGACAATCGGCCTGATCGTACGTCAACAGGATCATGAAAAGGTTGAACGGAATTCTGGATGCTCATCGAAAAGATCTTGATCGGCTTCGTGGTGGGGACCCTGATCGGCATGACCGGGGTGGGGGGCGGTGTGCTACTGCTCCCCGTCTTGATTTTTTTTCTGAAAGTGCCGCCGATCATCGCGGTCGGATCTGATGCGCTTTTCAACTTCGTTACCAAAATTGGTTCGAGCTGGGTTCATCTCAAGAAAGGAACCGTTCGAAAGAAAGTCGTTCTGGCACTGGCCACGGGCAGCATTCCGGGATCGATAGCTGGGGTAAGCTTGCTGGGCCATCTTCGAACCGTCTACGGCACGGGCGTCAACACCTTCATTACCACGGCGGTTGGGATTCTGTTGATCTGCATCCCGACCCTCCTTTTGTTCCAGAGCCGAATCGAGGAGCACGTGGCCCATCGTGCTCCGACCTTGCAGTCGTTCGTTGGGATGTCGGCCATCGGGCTACTGGCGGGCTTTCTGGTAGGCATGACGTCGGTTGGCTCAGGCAGCATCATTATGATGCTCCTCCTGCTGTTCTACAGCTTCTCGCCTAGGGTGATGGTGGGCACTGACATTGTGCATGCCGTGATCCTTACCGGTGTCACCAGCCTGCTGCATTTCCGTCTTGGCAACGTCGACCCTTATTTGGTGGGTCCCCTGTTGATTGGTTCCATCCCCGGAGGATTGTTTGGTTCTCATCTGAGCACCCGCCTTCCTGTACCCTGGTTAAGACGGCTGCTGTGCGCCGTATTGCTGGCGACCGGCGCCCGCATGTTGTGGGCCTGAGAAAATCTCCGGAAACCTAATGTTTAACAACTCCAACGCCGAAACTCTGGAACGCATTCAGTCTGCCATTGAAGCGGCTCGCGCGGTCTTCAGCCGTTTCACCGCGGGCGCGATCGAAGCGGAATACAAGATTGGGCATGATCCAGTCACCGAAGCCGACCGGGCGCTCGACGCAGTCCTTCGCAAGGAATTGCTGCGCGACGGCGAGGGCTGGCTCTCGGAAGAAAGCGTGGATGACCACACGCGCCTGGAGAAAAACCGCGTTTGGGTGGTCGATCCGCTTGATGGCACCCGCGAGTTCGTTGCCGGCATTCCCGAGTTCTGCGTCTCTATCGCCATGGTGGAGAACGGCCGTCCGGTCGCCGGCGGAATCTGCAATCCAGCCACCAATGAAGTTTTTCTCGGTTCTCTCGAATCGGGGGTGACCTACAACGGCAAACCTGCGCGGCCCAGCCAACGAGCAACTCTGGATGGGGCCACCGTATTGGCCAGCCGCAGCGAGACCAAGCGCGGAGAGTGGGCGCAATTTGAAAGCGCAAATTTCAAAGTTCGCCCGATGGGATCGGTCGCCTACAAACTGGCCCTAGTCTCGGCCGGACTCGTGGACATTACTTTCACACTGGTTCCGAAAAACGAATGGGACGTAGCCGCTGGAGTCGCTCTGGTAACCAGCGCGGGAGGATTTGTCAGCACGCTCGAAAATGGTCCGCTGCGATGCAACCGCCGTGACCCGCTCATCTCCGGATTGATCGCCTGCGGTCCTAATTTGCGTGAGCCGCTGCTCCATTTGCTCGAGAGTCACATGCAGCCGGCAGGCTCGCAGTCGAACCCAAGGTAGGACGGAGCCGGCGGTTCAAGGGGGGTCGCTCGCAACTTGTTCCTCCATCAAGGCATTGGCCTCGGACGCATAAATCTCTTTGGATGCTTCGCGAACAAGCATCTCGCAACGAGTAATCGTTCGCTTACAGGTAAGAACTCGCTGTCCCTCGATCTCCACGTAGCTGCCATTACAGAAAATCAGCAACTGGTCTTCACCTTCGCGCTTCCTTTCCCAGTAAACGAATTCGGCATCACTGGCGAGCCTGCCGTGATTCCATGGCCGTCCCGTCTGTGCGAAGAAGAACGAGTGTTCTTCTGTGGGCGTGCCGTAGAGATATGCTTCGACGGCCGTGGCCGCGACCGATGTTGCGACCCGCTTCAGCTTGCCCGGAATTTCCCGAGCTTCCGCCAACGGAACTAGCAAGGTCACGAACTCGGCTGGCAAAGAAGTGTTGACACCGAAAGTGAGAACAGTGATCGGCTCTTTTCTACCGTAGACCGGCGACCAGACATCCTTGCGAACCTCTTCAGACCATCCGTGCTTCTCTGCACACAAAATCGCCAATCCGCTGGAACTTCCTGTCACCCCGAACAGATGTTCAGCGCGCATCCGCATTTCCGGGCCTAAATGCCAGTCAATGTCGAGTCGATGTTTGCCCGATCCCTGAACGAGATCACGGACCAGAAAAAGACCAGACCTCAATGAGAAAACCCAGCGTCGATGCACGACGGGAGACCCGAGGCGGCTGTAACCATCGTGGCTTCCGACGAAAAGATCTAAGTTTTCTCCCGTAATCCATTGTTCAGTCTTCGCGCGAGTGAGTTGCTTCCACGCAAATGCACCTGCCGGTTCGGATTGGCTCTTGCCATCGACCCTTAGCGTGTTGTGCATCGCCGTCCTGCGAAACAAATCCCTTTCTGTGCCATCACCAATGTATTCGAACGTGCCCGGATCAATGAGCATTGCGTGCCCTTCCGAATTTAAGCAAATGCTGAGTGCATCAGCGTGCCCATGGGCTGTGCCTTGGACTGCTTGCGGGCCGCCATCAATCAACAGCTGACTTGGCGGATTTGCGGTCGCAAGCAAATGCAGACCCGCGGACCGCAGACTGGCAGAGGCTATGCTGGGCTGCTGGGTCTGCAACCGATCCCATTCTGCAACGCCCTGTTCCCCCAACAACCAGATCGTTTCTTCGCGCAACTGAGCGGCCGCAGCTTTGAAATCTCCGCGATGGAAAAGCACGGCCCCCGTGGCAAGCGGATCCAACAGATGTTCGCTTCGATTGCGTCTGGGATCGAACAACCGGCCTCCGTCATCGTCACCCAAAAGCGGCGGCGCGCCCGCACGCCCAAGCAGCAATAAAGCATCCAGCATTTTCTCGATACCCTTCTCGAATTCGGCGGGGATGGCGAGTTCATTGAGACTGGCGAGGACAACGGCGTGCAGAAAAAAGTCGATCGCGTAGACGTGATAGTAAGTCGATTGCTCGAAGTGGAAACCATCCGACTGGACCTGACGCTGCGCCTCCTGCAAGACGATTTCCCACCCCAAGGACTTCCAATGTTCCGCGCGAGAGATTTCCGGGCACATCGTACCCAGAAGTAGCAGCGCGACAGCTTCTCCCAGCAGGTGCGTATTCGGCGAAAAATAGGTGGACAGGTAACGTTCGACGTGACGCCCGTTCTGAGCCTGTGCACGAAGCCACTCTTTTCGAAATCCTTTCGGCATAACCGGCGTGCGTTCCAGCAGTTGATACATCCAAGTCCAAGAAAGACTGCGGAATGCCACCTCTAGACTACTGACCCAGTTGATCCCGAACGCGTAGCGATTCTCGGTGTGCCAGTGCTGCCATTGCTGAAATATCTCGTCTACGTAACGCCGATCGTCAGTAAGACGGTACGCTTTGGCCAAAGTAACCAGGTGCTGATGACGGTTCAACTCCCACGTGACTTTGCAATCCCCAACCTCGGCAAAGTCGAGATACCGGATCTTGTGGAAAGCCTTCCTGGGAGCCTGTTTCCCATGCACCGCGTCAAGATGCCAATCGATGGGATCGCCATATTCCAGGTCCTTGTAGCCTAGAAAATCAAACTGGTGACGGCAAACTTTGTCAGCCTGATCAATAATCTGCTCAGCCTGTTGCGGAAGTCTCTGACGAATCAACTCCAGCGCAGCGAGGACTGACTCCGATCCAAAGAAGAACTTACCTGGCCTGACGTTCGCAGACCCGACCAAGCCTCGCGCAAAATCGAATCCGGCACGAGACAGCAGAACGTCGGCGCGTTTGGCCATCTCCTGCCGGCCGCGATCCAATAATTCTCGCCGATCCATGCGCGCGAGTCGCGACGCGGCGTCACACCAGCTCTTATCCGGCATGACGAAGTCCGAGCTCAGCCGCATCTGGCAAAATCATAAGTTCATCATCGCATAAGCGTCCGACCGTGATAGATATTAGCTATGTCGTCGGCAGCAAGAAGCGCGAAGAATCCAGACGCGCACCAAAACGGCGTGGTGTTCCTCATGTATCACGAATTGGAACTTCCAGGCCGTTCTCTCTGCCAGGCGGAAGCTGGGTATTCGCGATATGTGGTGCACGAAGCGCAGTTTCGTTCTCAGATTCGGTGGCTACATGAGGCCAGATGGCGTGGCTTGAGCGTGAGTGAAGCACTCGCATTCGGACCATGGAACAGCAGGGAGACCGAGAGCGTTGCAGTAACTTTCGACGACGGTTGCGAGTCCGACCTCATCATCGCGGCGCCAGTCTTGAAGGAAGCCGGATGCAACGCCACTTTCTATATCACCGTCAGCTATATCGGCCAGCGGGGGTATATGAGCGCGATCCAACTCCGGGAGCTTAGCGCTTTCGGATTTGAGATTGGCTGCCACTCGATGACGCATGCTTATCTGACTGATCTCGACGAGCGCGCTCTGCAAGTTGAAATCGGCGAGTCCAAAGTGGAGCTGGAAGAAATTCTCGGCAAGCCGGTTGAACACTTCTCCTGCCCCGGCGGCCGTTGTGACGCACGTGTGATTCAATTTGCCCGCCGCGCTGGTTACAACTCTGTCGCCAACAGCCATGTTCATCAGAACCGGCCCGCGATGAATAGGTTCGATCTGGGCCGCATCGCGATCTTGCGCGAAACCGAACTGCCGCCTTTTCAGGAAATTTGTCGAGGAGAAGGCCTCTGGAAGATCCAGGTCCGCGAGCGCCTGCGAAGTGCGGCGAAACAAGTCCTGGGAAACTCGCTGTACGATCGCGGCCGCGAGTTTCTGCTCCGGTGAAAGATGCTTTCGGATGAGTGCTAGACTGAAGCCGATGGAGACGTCGAGCCCAGAAACCACTTCGTCATCGACCACTTCGGCGGCCGGTTTGAAAATATCTCTGGAAGGTGGGCCGGTTGTCGCGCGAAAAACACGCCCCGTCTTCGTGATCGGCTGTCATCGCTCGGGCACAAATTTTCTCTACGACACGCTCCTGTCGGCTGGCGGTTTTGCCGTTTATCGTGGATACCTGCCGGTTTACAAAATGCTCATTCCTCGATTCGGAGGCCTTGCCAAGCGGAACAATCGCAGGAAAATGGTGCAGGAGTGGGTCCGCAGTAAGGGCTTTCGCAGGTCAGGTCTCGATGCCAAGCAACTGACGGCCCGTGTGCTCGACGAATGCCGCAGCGGAGGAGATTTCATACGAATTGTGATGGGTGAAATCGCCCGGAGCCAGAACGTTGCTCGTTGGGTACTTTACGACCCCGATAATCTGCTCTACATCCCAAGGATTAAAGCAGACATTCCCGAAGCTCTTTTCATTCACATCATCAGAGACGGGCGCGATGTGGCGCTGTCTTTGAACAAAATGGCGGGATTCAAACCGGTGCCGTGGAATCGAAAAGCGAAAGGTTTGCTGCCGACGGCGCTTTACTGGGAATGGCTGGTCCGCAAAGCCCGCCAGTCCGGGCTGCGTTTCTCTGCTGACTACATTGAAGTGCGTTACGAAGAACTGGTGTCTGATCCGCGCCCCACATTGAGGAAGCTGGGGGAGTTTTTAGATCACGATCTGGACTACGACCGCATCCAGAACGTAGGCCTGGGCAGACTTCGCGGGCCCAACTCTTCTTTCTTGGGGGAAGATGACCAACGCAGCCCGGTCAATCGCTGGAGAGAGAAGCTGTCAAGTCGCGAGGTTGCCTCGGTCGAGGCGATGGTTGGCGAGTATCTGGAAGAACTGGGCTATGCCTCAAGCTCGCCAGGAGGAGTGCCGAATGCAGGGCTGAAGGAGAAGTTCATGCGAGCTTTTTACTTTAGCCTGTTGAATTCTAAATTGTGGCTGAAGACCCGGACCCCGGCGGGAAGGCTGGCCAACCTGAAAGCGTTGGAACTTTCCGACAACATTGGACCAACGGAAGCAGAATGACTAGCCTGGTTGCGGCGCTGATCTTTGCGAGCGCTTCACTTGTGGCGTTTTCGCAATCGACGGTAGCCTCGCGACCTGCCAGTCCCCCGGAAAGAACATGCGGTCCCCCGAATTACTGTGCTCGAACCGATGTACGAGTTGAGCCCTATCCACTACTCCCGCCAGCAGTTGGACCCGCTGGTTCTATCGTCAGCGATCCGATCTTTGGTTCGCGCATAGTTCGCGTGACCGATGCTAAAACGGATGCGCGACGTCCTTCCGAGTCTTACAGTACGCCGTCATCGGCAGAACAGAATTCATGGAACACGGATAACACCAAGTTTTACGTGCGCAGCATAGATGGCGGCCTGGAGCTGTTCGACTTCAATCCAGCGACCATGGCGGTTCGCGCGATGGGTTCGCTCAACGTTTCCTGGATCGGAGAGCCGCAGTTCAGCTACTCGCAGCCAAAGATTCTGTATGGGATCGCTGGCGTGCGTCCGATAATTCAGCAACACGACAGCTCAACAAATCGAACCACAAACCTGCATGATGCGTCCGGGTGCGTAAAGCTGAAGTCTTCCGACGCCGGTCATGCCATTTCGGTGAGTGCTGACGACCGGCGAATGGCAATGGTTCTGGGCCCACAACAAGACACCGACTACCTGGTGTACATTTACGACCGCGCCCAGGGTTGTCGCTGGTACAACACGGGGACCGGCGAAATTGGCGGGCAATGGGGTGCCAAAGGGATCGTCTTAATGGCTGACCGTTTCCTGATACACGACGCTCGCATCAACAAATCGGGGGGATATGTCGAAATCATCAGGAGCGGAGCACCGGTGCACGGAATCGCACTGCCACAGAATCCCGCGCCGTCGTTCGTCTGGAATGTGGACACGATGGAAGTTGCCCCCTGTGGCCCCAAGGGATGCAAGGGGCACCACGCGCTGGGTTATTCGCATCTCCTGAATCCTTCGGAACAGGAACATCCTATGGATCTGTGGATGCGCCCCTTGAACCAGCTGGATGCACCGATTCCGTTGATCAAACAATTGCCGCCAGTTCAAGGATGGTATGACTTGCACATTTCCTGGAGCAATGTTGATCTAAGCGATTCGAGCCCAGCTTGCCTCTCCACCTACCGTCGGGATAATCCGAATACACCGGGTGCGCCGCCGAAAATCTTCGGGCCTTGGGAAAACGAAATCCTCTGCGTCGAGACGGATCGAAAAGATTCTAAAGTCTGGCGGTTCGCTCACACCTACAGCACGGCGCAGAATGGCTTCTGGTCGTCGCCTCGGGGAAACGTTTCGCAGGATGGCCGATTCTACATGTTCACTTCCGACTGGGAAGATCAATTGGGTCGGGCAAGCGGGACTTCAGCTTATCGAACTGACGTGTTCATCGTAGAGTTAAAGTAATTTGATCTGCAGTGTTCGAAGTTCAACTCCCTGGAGCGGAAGGACGATGTTGGATGCACGGGACGTGGAAGAACCTAAGTCTGACCATCCCGCAGCGGAATCTATTTCACCCGCTGCTGAATCCACACGCAGGATGGATCGCTCCCTCGCGCACAGCTTGGCCTGGAGGGCGGGAGCCGACTGGTTCAGCCAAATTCTGAGCTGGAGTTCTTTCATTATTGTCGTCCGACTGCTCACTCCGGCCGATTTTGGAATTGTGGCAATGGCCATGGTGTTGTGGGCCTACTTGCGTTACCTGGGCGAATTTGGCATTCCGCAGACGATTGTCACGTTGCGTGACTTGACCGAAGATGAACTCGCACAGTTAAACACCGTCGCTATTCTGCTTGGTTTCGGCTGCTTCGGATTAGCATCCCTGCTTGCCTACCCGCTGGCGGCGTTCTTCAAGAGTCCGCAATTGGTGTGGGTGGTGGTGGTCACTTGCAGCGGCCTTGTCGCCCTGGGATTTCGCGCGGTTCCGGAAGGCTTGTTGAGCCGCGACATGCGCTTCCGAACGCTCTCGTTGCTCGATGCGACGACTTCGATCATCGCTGCAACTGCAACCTTGGTGATGGTTTTTCTGGGTTTAGGATACTGGTCTCTGGTTCTGGGAAATCTGGCTGGTTACGCTGCGCAATCCGTGTTGACCGTGGCGGCCCGACCTCACCGGTTCGCTTTCCCACGACTGGGTTCTCTTCGCAGGCCGCTGCTTTTCGGCTGGCGCGTCTTGGTCTCTGTGGTTGCCTCTTCGGCCTACGAAAGATTGGATAACGTCACGGCTGGGCGGGTGTTGGGGCAAGCGGCGCTCGGCGTCTATGGCATGGCCTGGAATCTTGCCAACGTGCCTATGGAGAAACTGACCACGCTCGTAACCACAACGATTCCCACTTACTTCGCCGCAGTGCAGAACGAACCCGCCGCATTGCGACGGTACTTGCGCACATTAACTGAAACTCTGGCGATAGCAACGTTCCCCGCGACGATCGGGCTGGCATTGGTTGCGCGCGACCTTATTCCTTTTGCACTCGGGCCCAAATGGGATGGCGTGGTCGTGCCTTTACAGATTCTGTCCGTCTATGTGACATTCCGCTCCGTCGTGGCGCTTCTTGGCAAACTCCTGACTGCGGTTGGGAATCCACGATTCGTTATGTGGGACGATTTGGCAGCTCTGATTATTCTTCCAACCGGCTTTTATATTGGCAGCCACTGGGGGACGCGAGGGATCGCCTGGGGTTGGGTGGTGGCCTACCCTCTCGTCGTCCTGCCGCTCTATTGGAAGACCTTCAAGACAATCGAAATGCCGGTTGGAGACTACCTGCGGGCCTTGCGCCCGGCACTCCACGGCACTGTGGTGATGGTTCTGGCAGTGACTTCTGTTAAGTGGACACTCGTTCCAGAAAAACCTTTGCTATTACGCCTGGTCCTCGAAATTGTGACCGGTGCGGCGGCGTATATTGCAACGTTGCTGCTCTTGCACCGAGAACGTATGTTGACATTCTTGCGCACCGCGCGGAACTTCCGCCAGGCCCGGGCATAGCGGGCTAAGAGCGTTTTCGTTCGCCTTGCAGCCTACCCAGGAATCTCTGCTTCCTCTCGAACATCTTCTTGGCTTCGTCGCGCAGCTTCGAAATCAGCTCGAAACGTGATTTCGTAAACCACGGCACTCGATGCGGGACGCATCCATATTTCTCCTTGTATTTCCCTTCGCCACCCCAATCGTAGGTTTCAACTCCACGGCGCTTCCAGTAGCGCATTGCATACCACTGCATCAATTCATTAGGACGCAAGTTCTGGCTCGACCGGAAGCTGGCATTGCCCCAGAACTCGGCAGTCTTGTTGAAGCCCGGGAAAATTCCGCTGGCAATGCACCTCCCGCCTGGGTCTCGCGCTCGCAACAGCAGAATTCGGCCCGTAGGCTCAAGGTGTTCGATTAATGTCCGCACGCGATCCACGCTGTAAGTCGGAACCAGCTTCTGCTTAGCAAAAACGTCCATCAGTTGTTCGTAATATTCCTCGGCGAAAATGAGATCGTGCGCTTCTTCAATCGTGACGCCGTTCTTCTCTGCTTTTCGAATGCAACGACGGCAGGCACTATCCATGCCAGCAAACAGGTCGCCTTCCGATTTTGTTAGATCAGTTCGATAAGAGGTGTAAAACTCACAAGCGAACCCCAGCGCTGTTCCATCCTCGGCCGTGAAATAGGGATCGGATATTTCCACGTGTAAACACTTGAGGCTGGTCCAGGCCATTTCTTCCACGGCAGCGAGCGCCGACGCTCGTGAAGCGCCGGACCGCAGATTGAACCCGATGTAAGGGGTGGTCCAACCCGGGAACGAACTTCCCAGTATCTTTACTCCGAGGCGAGCAAAGGTTAGGCCCGTGAAGTAACCGACAACTTCCCTGCCCTCGCGCAATTCGGCAATCACAGGCGTGGCATTCTGGGTCTGACTGACAAATTGAATCCATTCGCGCGTCTGGAAAACGGTTCGGTCCGCAAATCTGTCGAGTACGCTCCAGTCAACCGCGTCAAATTCGAGGATGTGGCACTTCATCCGTTGTTTGATTCTATAGTCGTATCGCACTACTTATCGATAAGACTGGCTGAGTAATCTACCATCAGCCGAGACAGAGGCGTGTTGATCTTCGCCCACTGCTTGAGATCATAATAGCTGCGATAGATGAACCGCATTCTTCTTACCGCAGGCGAATGCTTTGCATGTGGACCGCTACTGTCGGAGAGAGCATAGCCTAGCTGCTGCAGATAATCTCCTACCAGACTCTCGAACAATGCCAACTGGTCGGGAGGAAATTTGTTCCTATCTTTCCATCGCCCCACCGGCGTAAAGTGGCCTCGTTCCAAGTCTTCTTTGAACGAAGTCAAGGGAATCTTGACCGAACCAATCGCGGACTGCTGAATGCGCTCATAGTTCAAATCGTGCTTAATAAAATCGGCTACTTGAGGCAGCGTTCCAGCGGGATCACGGACCAGGTCCTCATATCTCACTTCCAAATAATCTGGCTGCAGCAAAGAGACGAGCTTCCGGCCTTTGCGGACAATCCACTCCCAGTAAAGCCCCGCGGCCAACAATCCATCGGCACGGTCCCATGGAAGTGGGCGGCTCCAACCGCGTTTGTCGAGGGACAAAGCAACGTCGCGACCGTCTCGGATGATCTGAATAATGAGCGCGTCCGGAAAATCCCTCTTGATCCTCAACAGGTGGGGAATGTTGGTCGGGGTTGAATCAATCCAGCGATCAACTCCTTGCTTGCGTGCAATTTCTTCCATCACGATCCGCAGAAAATCGCTTGTGCTCCTGCATTCCGATAACACCTTGGCTTTTATTTCGTCCGCCTGTAATCCAGAAAGAACGAAGGCTTTGGTCCCAAGCCATTCATTCATCATTTTATTCTTGTTCCTGACGACGCCGAGATTCCCATAAATAGGCTCCAGAACATCGAAAACATTCATTTGCGTGCGGAACTCGGCGAATCCGCCAGAGGAGATCAGCAAGTGATACAGATAACTCGTCCCCGAGCGCGGACAACCAACAATGAACACGGGCGGCTTCATGGCGACGCGGTCACCAACAGATACCTTGATAGGAAGCAGGTTTGTCCGGGCGATGCGAGCGATCCAGGTTAACCAGATCCAGAACAAGCTGGCTTGGCTGCAGGTACTGGGAGAGCTGTCCTTTTTTCACTGACTTGTTGCCGATAATCACGACTTCTGCGCTTCGCACCACTTGTTCAAGATCGGCAGAAAGCAGTGAGCCGATGTGAGGAATCACTTCTTCGATGTACTGACGGTTGGAACCCGCAAGCCGTCCTAGCGAGACGTCTTGATCCCAGATTCTCACCTGACACCCTTCTCCCAGAAGCCGCTTAACCAGTTGCACTTGAGGGCTCTCCCTCAAGTCGTCTATGCCGGCCTTGAAGCTCAGGCCCAGCAGCGAGACTTTTTTCTTACCTGCCTGCAACACCGTATCCACGGCGCGATTGAGATGTTCGGCATTGCTCGGCATGAGGGCTTCGAGCAACGGCAAGTTCAAGTCGAGTTGCCTGGCTTGATACGCCAGAGCGCGCAAATCCTTTGGCAGGCAAGATCCACCGAAGGCAAAACCCGGCGATAGATAAGCCGAGGAGATATTCAGCTTTGTGTCCGACGAAAAAATCCTGCTCGCGGTTTCCGTGTCAACTCCCAAGTGCTTGCACAGTGTTCCCATCTCGTTTGCGAAACCGATCTTCAGCGCGTGAAATACATTTGAGGCGTACTTCACCATCTCCGCGACTTGTATCGTCGTCTCGAACCTCGGGCCCAGCGTGTGCGCATATACCTCGCGAAGCAATGGCAGATGCTCCGGGCTGTGCGCGCCCAGAACGATGTATGGCGGCTCAATAAAATCGGCGACTGCGCTGCCCTCGCGCATAAATTCGGGGTTGTAACAGACTGCGAAATCCACGCCAGCGCGGCGCCCGCTCGCGTTCTCAAGCATCGGAATGACCAGGGATTCTGTGGTGCCGGGAAGCAGAGTGCTGCGCAAAACAACCGTGTGATGAGATTTCTTCTGCTTGAGAGCCGTGCCGATTTCGCAAGCGACGTGCTCGATATGGCTCAAGTCAAGCTTGCCGTTGCGCCGGCTGGGGGTGCCAACGCACACAAAGGAAATGTCCGAATCGTGAACCGCGGCAATTCCCTCGGTCGTGGCACACAACCGCGACCTCTGATGGCCCTCGGCCACCAACTCGCTCATACCCAGCTCCAGGATCGGGCTGCGTCCCGAAGCCAGCATCTCAACCTTGACTGAATTGACATCAACACCAGTCACGCGATGGCCCGCACGGGCCCAGCAAGCGGCGCTTACCGAGCCCACGTAACCCAATCCGAAGACGCTGATCGACAGGCTCAAATGCTCGTTCTCCGTGTGCCAACAGAGTTCATCGCTTCCATAGTACACATCGAGAGTCAGGAGCACGTCCGATAGATCTTCAACCACTGCTGTCGAACGGTCTCCCAAGAATAACGTCCGACCTCCTCGTAGGCGTTGAACGTCAAACGCGAAGCTAATTCCGGATCCGCGAGCAGCCGCATGACGTTGTCAGCCAAGGCTTGCGCATCTCCCGGCAGAGAGATTAGTCCGGTGCGCTCGTTCTGGATTAGAGAAGACATGCCTTCCGGAGCAGTTGAGACCACGGGCGTGCCGGAAGCAAAGGCTTCGAGGATTGAAACTGGCATATTATCCAGACTCGAAGCGTTGATGAAAATGTCAGCGCCGTCGTAGAATCGGGCGATTTCTTGATGCGACACTGCGCCCGCGAAATTCACCCCTGATAGCTTCAATTCTTGCACGAGGTTTCGAATCTGCGGTTCCAGTGGACCTTTTCCTACCAACTCGAGTGTCGCTTCGGAGAATCCCTTCGCAATCTCTGCGAATGCGCGGATCACCACATCCACACAATAATACGGATGGAATCCTCGCGTACAAATCAGGCGCGGACGAAGCGGCTTGCGTTCTCGAAAGCAAAATTGCTTCAAGTCAACAATGTTCGGGACAACCTCTGCCTGGAGCCCAAACTCGCGAAAAACGCCGGCGAGATATTCTGATGGAACCACCAACCGGTCTGCGTCCTCAAGCACTGAGCGGACGCCACGAAATCGCGTCAGATGATCCCGCGCTTCACCGCTGTGATAGTGGATTACCGTCTTGGAGCCGCGCAGCCTGGCGATGAGCCACGCCGGGAACGGTGCGACCAGAAATGACCAGTAGGAGGCGGAAAAAATATGCACGATATCGACGTTCTTCAAACCTCGCCAAAGCGAAGCCAGATACACAGGTTCGCGGACCAAGGTACGTAGAAACGGGATGCGCTCCACCCATGCCAACAGTCGCGGAAGCGAAGGATCAATAGGAATAAATCGTGCTTCAATCGCCGGATCGTTTTGCCAGTTGCGTAAGAGCAGTTCTGCTTGTACCGATTGTCCACCGACATAGCGCTGCGAAGCGGCTACAAGTGCGAGTCGAATGCCGCCTCCACCGGCGCGAGGTGATGCGCCGAGTGAGCTGTCCCGATTCGCGATCCAGTTTTTCTTTTCGAGCAGATCGGCATAGAGCTCTTCATAACGATCACGTATGTTTTCCAGACTAAAGTTCGCTTTTGCAAGTTCTTTCCCGTTGCGGCCGAGAGTGGCGCGCATACCTGCATCCAGAAGTAAGCGCTCGATGGCATCGGCGAGAGCTTGGTCGTCGTCGGGCGCAACCAGCATTCCTCGATCCACGCCAAGCAACTCAGGATTTCCTCCCACCCGGCTTGCAACGACGGGCACTTCCGCCGCCATGGACTCCAGAATCGCGTTCGACAGACTCTCCGACGATGACGGCACTACCGAAACATCCAACGAAGCCAGAATGCCAGGAATGTCCCGCCGATCGCCGAAAAACAAAATGTGATCTTTCAAGCCCAAGCTCTCCGCCTCGCGCTCGAGTTCCGGACGAAGCGGTCCATCTCCGACCAGAATAAATTCCAGGCACGGAAATCTATGGCAAAGTCGAGACGCTGCACGAAGCAACACTTTGTGATTCTTGGACTGCGCGTTCATTCGCGCTATCATTCCGACCCGGAGCATACCCTCGCGACGAGGCATTGCAGGCGCAGTGTCGCCGAAAGCTGAAGCCGGCAAAGCATTGCCGATTACGACGACACGAGATTTTCTGAACCCCTGCTCAACGAGTCTGTTCGCGGCCGCGCGCGAGTTACAAACCACCACATCGCACCAGCGAAAAGCCGCTGCCTGGGCTCGCGACTTCGAGCGGCTGAGCAGATCGCCCAGTTGACGGTGGCTTCCGATCACCACACGAACACCGGCTAACCGGGCGGCGGGAATCAGGGTGAGGTTAGTGTACAAATCGAAGGCATGGGCGATCACGATCCTGTCACGCCGAAGATACTGCGCCAGCCGCGCGCGGGTCCAGAACGACTTCAGGCCATACAAATTGCCGCCGAGCCGAAATTCTGGCACGCGACCCAGGCCATCAAGAAATGCTCCTCGGCGCTGAATGCAACCCAAGTGGACGTCGAACTCCGTCGGATTCAGCGACCGAGCCAACTCCACAAACTGGCGCTCACTGCCACCAGTTTCGAAACTGTCGGTCATCAAGAACAGTTTCGGGGTCGAATTTCTTAGATCAACCTGCCCAGCGCCGCATTCCGAACCCGATCCGAAATCGCTCTTGTCATTCTCCGGGCTCATCCGACTCCCCGCCAGGAGGCGGCTTGATCCGCGTCCACTCCCACATTCGTCATTCCTACGGTTGCGAGGAAATTGCGATGCCACAATTCGAACATTAGGAATCGCCAAATGCGCGCCGAGTGATCACGTCGCCCCTGAAAATGTTCGTCTAGCAGCCGCTTGATGCCTTTTGGGTTGAAGTAACCACGTCGTTGAGTGGATGAATCCAGCAGGACGGACATAATCATGTCTTTCAATTCGTCGCGCATCCAGTGCCGCAGGGGCAAGGCGAATCCTTGTTTCGGCCGATCGAGAACTTCCCTGGGGACGCCCACCCTTTCCGCGAGCTTGGTGAAGATATACTTTTGCTTTTTTCTCCGCATCTTCCATTCCGGAGACAAGCCAGTGACCCACTCAAGGAAGAGGTGATCGAGAATCGGAATCCGCACTTCCAGCGACGTGAGCATGCTCATCCGGTCAACCTTGGTGAGAATGTCTCCCGGAAGATAAGTCTTCGTATCGAGATACAGTACGCGGCCCAACGGATCGCGGGCTGGGGCTTCGTCGAGGTATCTGCGCAGCGCGCTTATTGAATCTGCATCGCCAAGAGCTGCCGTCCGGAATTCATTCGAGAGAAGCGCCATTTCGCGGTCGAAAGGCTGAAGGGAAATCCCTTCCAGGTAGCGCTCCGCCCACGGCAACGAAACGCTGTAAGCGAGGTTTCGTCCTGGCAGTCCAGAGGGCAACCTGCGATGGAGGTGCTTGCGATAAGCATGCCCCACCCATTCCGGAATCCAGTTGAAGTTTCGACGCTGCAAATGGATTTGATAGCGTTCGTAACCGCCGAATACCTCGTCGCCGCCATCTCCAGACAAGGCCACGATGACGTGCTGCCGAGCCATACGCGAAATGTAGTAAGTCGGCAGCATGGAAGAATCTCCGAAGGGCTCTTCCAAAGATTGCGCGAGATGCTCCACTGTTTCCACTACGTTGGGGTCTAAGATCAACTCATGGTGCTCAGTGCCAAACCGTTCGGCCACGAGCCGCGCGTAAGGAGCCTCGTTGAAATCGGCCTGCCGGAAGCCGACGGAGAACGTTTTGACGGGGCGAGAGCTGACGCGAGCCATGAGCGCAACTATCGTAGATGAATCAGTGCCCCCGCTCAGCAAGGCCCCAAGAGGTACGTCTGCGATAAGGCGGATGCGGACCGCTTCCGCCAGCCGCTCCTCCAGATCTTGCAAGCATTCTTCCTCGTCGCGAGGCTGGTGGGTGCCGTACTCAGGCAAATCCCAGTACTGATGAATGCTGACTTTGCCATTTTCAAATTCAAGAACGTGCCCGGGCAACAGTTTTTGAATAGGCAGGAAGGCCGTGGCGGGATCGGGAATATAGCCAAAGTACATGTATTGCCACAGGGCCCGCTGATCGATGGTTGCGAGCTCGGGCGCCACGGCAAGAATCGATTTGATTTCGGACGCGAACCAGAGCCGGCCGTGAGCGAAAGCATAATGGAGAGGCTTGATGCCTAATCGGTCGCGCGCGAGGAGCAAGCGCCGGTTGCCCGTGTCATGGATCGCGAAGGCGAACATACCGCGCAGCTTCAGGACGCAATCGCGTCCCATCTCTTCGTAGAGATGGACAATCACTTCTGTATCAGTCTGCGTATAGAAGCGATGACCGCGAGCTTCGAGATCCCGGCGCAGTTCCGGAAAGTTGTAAATCTCCCCGTTGTAGACAACGCAGATAGTCTTGTCTTCGTTGAAAACCGGCTGGTGACCACCGGCCAAGTCGATGACGCTGAGCCGTCGTACCCCCAAGCCCGCCCCATCCTTTACGAAAATGCCCTCATCGTCGGGTCCACGGTGAACGATGCTTTGGCACATTCGATGGACCGTGGCAGCTTCAACTCCGCCCCGTTCCGAGTTGATCACTCCCACGATTCCACACATGGCTATCGCTTCACCACGGCCGAAACAACGTCAAGAGCTGGCTGCGCAGATCTCGCGCGTGTACGGTTGAGGCGGTAGTTTCTGTATTCCCCGGGGTTCCCTTCTCGTCCGTCGCAAGCCGCCAGGATGATGTTTACCATTTCGCGCGCTGACACAAAATGAAGGATCTCGTCTCTTTGCGCTGCTCCCTCCACCAGTTCGCGTAGAAAATCGCGCATTGGTTCTCCGAGAACGGCGTCTTGCTGCGTCGGATCCATTCCGTGGCAGTGCAACTTGATGAACATCCAATCCGGCTTTCCGTGCACTGAAATCCCCGCCTGCTTCCATAATCGCAGCCGCGAAAGGCTGAGCGGATTCCGCCTGGTGATCGCGCCATTTTCGATGCTGGCTATCCGCGATCGCGACCGAAACAAGCGCAACATGAGTGGTCCCTGGACCATCAAGGGACCAATCTCAGGTGATCGCCCGCGCTCTAAGTCGCGGCCTTGACGATGCGGAGCTCGCTGGTTTAGTGGCATCGCACATTCATAAAGCGAATTGATTTTCGCAATCTGCGCTGGATGAAACGATGCGGCCGGCAGCGTCAAGTCGGCGTAGCATCCGGTATCGGCGAGGATCTGCATCTCATCGTCGATTCCGCAAAAGTGCCCGCCAGCCGAGTTTGCCAAAGCAAAATTGCCATGCACAAAAGCATACTTCGGGGCACCCACACCGTCGAGGTACGACAAGCAGCCATGCTCTGAGGCCAGCGCATCCCGAAACTCCAGGAGCTGGCGCCGCGTATTCTCCGAAGTGTCGGGCACGACAACCCCGTGATGCAAATGAATCTCAATCTCTCCCCACCCTGCTTGGCAATGATCCGCAAGCTGCTGTATCAGGCGACGGTCATACTGTTCGGCGGGATAAAAATAAGTGTGAACGAACGGATGGCTGTCGCTGTCGCGCCATCTGTCGGCCAGCCGAGGAAACTCACGGCACCAGAAATCGACGCGGCGTTCCTGTTGGTCATGGGGTGCGCTAGACATCCCATTTCCCGGCACAATCGAAGGTTCGAAGTGATCCGCCATCGCGATCATTAGATGGACTGGGCCGCGAGGCACGCGCCGTGTCAGTCGCTGCTGAAAGTGCTCAGGGAACACGCGAAACCCATAAGCCAATTTCTGGCGAAGACTGGGGCGCAGACCATCGTCGGACGAAGATCGATTGGCAGACGGAGTTTTCGAATCACCAGGCATAAGTGAAACTTGGTTTTCGCTCTCGCCGCGTCTCGCCGGCTATCCGTTGCAATCGATTCAATCCTCGCGAGGATGCAGCATCCTGTTCGATCGCAAGCAGAACCGCTGTGTAGGCGACTGCGAAGTACGGGAAATACTGATAGGCCTCCGGAGCAAACAAGGCTCCTACCAAGAAGCCAACCAATGAACTGTGCAAAGCGCCTGCAAACAGTTTCACCTCGGCGTCGAAATTCGTGAAGCGCCCCAGCGCTCTGAGGTTAGAAAATCCTCGCGCTAGGAACAGGAGATAGAGAATCAGGCAAGGAATACCACCTTCCACTGCTATCTGCAGGTAGGTGACGTGCACATCTCGCCAAACTCCCGAAAAAGTTGAGAAGTTGTGCAATCCGATCCCAAGAATCGGATAATGCTCAATTCCGTCCAGGCTTCGAGAAATGAGAATGCGACGCTGCTCGTAAGATCCGTAGGCGCTGCTCTGTGAATTTGTATCTAGGCCGTCGCCAGAAATAGCTAGCAGCCGATCCTTGAGCGGGCCACCAACCGCAATTCCCACGACGATCGCAATCAGAAACGCTGCTCCAATCAAGTACACTCGTCGTCCTTTGATACCGAAATGCCACAAGCTGACAGTCCCAGACACGAGAAAAGTAATGAAGGCTCCGCGCGAGGCTGTCAGAAACAAGGCGCTAATCATGAGCAGCAGAGAAACAGTCCAAGCTGACTTGCGCAGGATGCTGCCAGTTCTCAGGAGAAAGGCAAGACAAAAAGGAAGTGAGAGGACAATGGCGAATCCCAGGTCATTGGGATTCGAATAGATTCCGCCCAGGACACCATCCAGCCGCGGATGAGAGGCGCCCTTTACCATCGAAACAATCGAGATCACGGCCACGGAAGCGGCCTGGATGAAGAGCACGCGACGGAGCCTCGCGAGGCTGGTAACGGCCAGGAAGGTGAGCACCCAGGCCACGAACACTTTGGAGAAATCCAGAGTGCGAAAGAATGCACCACCCTTCCAGACCGGAGAGAACGCTGCCGAAAGGAAAAATATCCCGATCATAAGCAGCAAATACAAAGCTTCTCTAGGAAAGTCTCGAAGACCACGTTTAGATCGGCCCACACTCAGTAGCAGTCCGAGGATCGCGAACACTCCGGAAATCTTGGCCAGTGGCACCGAATGCAAACCCGGAATCCAGTCTTCAGGGCGGGCACAATACACTACATAAAAGACTGTTAGCCAAAAGTATGCGCCTTTCAACGGCTCTGACTCTTTGACGGAGTCAGTGGGTCGCGAGGCTTCCGGGGTTGCCGCGTAGCGATCACGCCAACCCGCGGCTTTCGGCGCAACGGTTCGAAGTTTGCTGTTCGTCAACACCACTTCCCTTCCGCACCTTCTACCCGTGAACGCCGGCAACAAAGGCCGGCTCGGCATAGCGCGAACTATTTCGCGCTGCTTTTTCGACCACCGTTTCCAGCACGTGACCAAACTGGTCTCCAACCGCCGCCCAATCATATTTAGCAGCGAGTGCCGCAGCCGCGCGCTCGTAGCGGCTCCGGAATTCCACATCCTGAAGCAGCATGGTGACGGCCTCAGCGAAAGCAACTTCATCGTCCGCCAGCACGATATCCTGGCCGTGATGCACGTCAAGACCTTCAGCCCCGATGGATGTCGAAACTACGGCCTTGCCCGCGGCCATAGCTTCGTAAATCTTAAGGCGCGTACCACCCCCCACGCGCAACGGCACAACCACCACAGCGCTCTCCCGCAAATGATCAACAATGGAAAGCACCGACCCGGTAACTTCAACCGAACTCGACGCCAGCCTCTGTACTCGGCGTACCGGGTTGCGGCCCACGATGCGGAACCGTGCTGCGGGGACTTTCACCTGAATCGAAGGCCAAGTTTCGCGGCAGAAATATTCAACCGCATCAACGTTTGGCTGCCAATCCATCGCGCCCAAAAACAGTACCAACGGCTTGACCGGCGCGGAAGATGGGCCGGGACGGTATTGCTTTCGGTCGACACCAGTAGGCACTACTGAGAGTCGCGACGGGTCTGTCCATTCACTCATCAGGCGTCGATCATGTTCTGAAACCGCGATGATGTGATGGAACTTCCGTACTATGCTTCGTTCGTAACGCAACATCTTCCTAAATTCCACTTGATACAAGAGCCTCTTGGGCGGATTTTGCTGGGTCACAGAATGTCGCCGCCAAATCTCACTCTCTACGTTGTGCTGAAAGAGAAAAGTGGGAATTGTAAGGCGACTTGGGAAATTCACTGCCGCGTCGAGAAAATCACATACCGCCACGTCGAAGCGCCTCTCCCGAAACCAAGCATTCAACTTTTCCTGAACCCGAGCCGATTTAAATCGGCTTACCGCATACGGAATTGGCGTGGCTAGCCGGGAGAGATAATCCAAGCCACGACTGACCCAATTGAGTTCGCGTTTTCCAGTACAGATGCAAACGGATCCAGGAAACTGCCGTGCGAGTTCCTTTTCGTATTCGGGATCGGGATATCCCCCGTAGTAGGAGAAAAAAACAAGTTCGTGGAGCGAGCCCAATTGCCGAAGGATATGGTAGGAGCGGATCGCGCCGCCACTGTGCGCGGGCAGAATCTTGTTCGCCTTGACCCAGAGGATTCTCAACCGGCATGCCCCAAATTTCTACCTCGTAAGATTTTCATCATCCTCTGGGCCTTTAACGACTCCAGGCAGCTTTGCGCCCGGAAACAAAGTTGCAGAACGCCACCACAGCCGCGGTATTGAGCATCACGAAGGTGAAAACCGTGTCCGCCACGCGGGCCAATGGACCTTTTTTCACTTGCACCATCGCCAGGAAACTCAACCCGTAAAAGGCAGCCTGCAGAGCTAGCGCCACGCGGTAGATGGGTGCGCGGAGAATTACCGATGCCACCAGAATGCCGGCCAGCGCGAAGGGCACTATCAATCTCAGCAGCTTGTGACTGACGAACTCAAAACGAATCGGATTGGCGCTCATCAACAGCCAGGGGGCAAGCTGCAGCAATTGGTAATTGCCGCTCAGCGTTCTGACTTTTCGCGCAAACTCGCGGTCGCCGCCTAGGTCAATGTCCCAAGCCCGGGCTCGGGAATCAAACAACACGCGAAATCCCTGCCGCACCACGAACATGGGCAAATAAACGTCATCCAGGATCGTTCCCGCGGGAAGCGGTGACAGCAAACTCCCCCGGATTGCGTAGAACGCGCCCGTCGCACCGACTACCGATCCCGAAGCCGATTCCAGCTCGCGGATTCGTTTCTCGACGCTCCAGTAAATTCCAAGGCCTTCGCTACTTTCTCCAGTCTTCGGATCGCCCAGCATCAACTCTCCGCTCGCACAGCCAACCTGCGGATCGGCAAAATTCTCCAGCAACAGGCGCAATGCGCCGGGCTCGACTTCCTGGCGTGCGTCGGTGAAAACTACGATGTCGCCCTGGGCGAGTTCGAAAGCGTCGTTTAGTCCCGAAGCTTTCCCTCGAGGAAGTTGGTTCAACCCGATGCACACGCGGGGATTGCTCGCATACTCGTGCAGGATAGCTTCAGTGCCGTCCATTGATCCATCCGAGACGACTACTAACTGAACGAGTTCCGCCGGATAATCCAGCGTCAGCAGATTCTCCAACTTTCGTTGCAGCATCTGCTCCTCGTTGCGGACCACCATAACGATTGAGACGAACGGCAAAGACGGACCTCGCATTACCTCTTTTCTTCGCCAGCGCCCTCGCAACCAAAGCCATCCTGGATAGCCGAAGTAGGTGTAAGCGATCACGGCAGCCGATCCCCAGAAAATCGAAATCCAAAACACCGATTTCATTGCGCGCCTCGACCCAACGTCACGATCTTGATGGTCTCGAACATGATCAGCAGATCCAGTCCCAGCGATCCGTTCTTGATGTAGTAAAGATCGTACTGCAACTTCTCCCTCGCATCGGCCAGCGTGTTTCCATACTTGTATCGAACCTGCGCCCAGCCCGTGATGCCGGGACGCACGGCGAGCCGAACAGGGTAATAGGGAATCTCGCGACTCAGCCACTCCACAAATTCCGGACGCTCCGGCCGCGGTCCCACAAAGGCCATGTCACCTTTCAGCACGCACCACAGTTGGGGAATTTCATCCAATCGTGAGATGCGGAGCATTCGTCCAATGCGCGTGATGCGCGGATCATCGTCCGTAGCCCACGTCGCTCCCGTATCGGCCTCGGCGTCGCTGCGCATGGTACGGAACTTGTAACAGTAGAACGTAGAGCCGGCGCGCCCCATCCGTTTCTGCCGGTAGAGGACAGGGCCGCGCGAGTCCAGCTTGATCAGCAGAATTACGAACGGAACCACGGGCAGAACCAGCAACAAGAGCACCGCAGCCGCCATGGTCGAAAAAAATCGCCTCATCATGCGTACGGTGCTGTTGAAGCGGAATCCTTCAGTGAAGATCAGCCAACTCGGATAAAGCTGCTCAACCTCAATTCTGCCGGACATCCTTTCCAGCCACGAGGTAGCCTCTTCAATCTTTATGCCGTCCAGCCGCAACTGCAGCAATTCGTGCACGGGCAGAGTGCCTCGACGGTCTGGCATAGCAACGATCACGCGGTGTACACGCTGCTGCTTGATTAATTCCATCAGGTGCGAAGCCACTGAGTCGCGAGTCACTGCACCTTCCACGTTGCCACTCCAGCCCACGACTTCAATACCCATTTCCGAGCGCGAGCGCAGGCCGTTGACCAAACGCTGAGCACGCTCGCCCGTACCCAGGACGTAAACTCGCTCGCGCAGATACGGCCATTGCGCCAGCCATGCGTACGCGGCCCGCCAGCCAAACATCGCCGCTGTCAGAATTACCAGTCCCGCTAGCGCCGAGTTGTTACCGGGAAGAAAGCGCGGGAAAACATACCCCACCGCTGCCAGCATAAACGCAAGAATGCCCGGTACGAGTAGAACCCGGAAGTAGAGTTCGCCCTTTTCGTCGAAGTGATTGGGATCGTAAAGATCAAACCAATGAGAGAAAACCAGCACCAGCAGCGTCACCGCGAGAATCTTCAGGTATCCGCCTTCGTAGTTCAGAGCGACGTAGAGGTCCTCGCGATGCTGCAGCACCATCCCCAACAGGAACGAAGTCCACACAATCAGGGCCTCGCCCACTAGCAGGACCAGCGTGCGGATCGGATAATGAACATTAAAGAGGCGGATCACGCTCTACCTCGAACCCTCTTTGCCGTATGCGCCGTAATACCGCCTGTACTCTGCGGAGTCGTGCTTCGTACCATTCAGCACCACGCCCAGCAAGAGCTTGTCGTCAAATTCGGCTCGAGCTTTGCGCGCTATATCGGATGGCGTAGCAGTCGAACGCACAACCATGAGCACGCCGTCACAGTGGTTACTCATCAGTCCGGCGTCGGAAACGGGAACCACGGGCGGCGAATCAATAACAATCCAATCGAATAGGGATTCCACACGGCCCAGCAGAATTTTCAACCGTCCGTTCGCAATTAATTCCGCGGGATGCGAGGTCGAACGCCCGGCGGGGATGAAGAACAGATTCTCCATCGTACCGCGCTGCATAATCCCGCACTCATCCGCTTCGCCGAGCAGATATTCCGCAAGCCCCGGCGTTAAAGCAGTTCCCAAGGCGAGATGCAGGCGGGCAGCGCGCAGGTCACCGTCAATCAACAAAACGCGACGACCGTGCTGACGCACCATTGCCTGCGCCAGATTCGCCGCCACAAACGACTTCCCTTCCTTGGGCAGCGAACTCGTCACCAATACTTTCTTGAGTGGCTGCTTCTCGCGCATCTGGTGAAGCCGCGATCTTAATGTGCGGAATTCTTCCGTTCCCGGCCCCTGCTCCGAGCGGTAGAAAAGCATGGTCTTGGCGTCCGGAGACCACGTACAGGGAACGCAACGTGACAGCAGATTCTCGTAGGTGAGCTGGTTGGAAAGCGACGCAACCGTCGAGATGGGTGAAGGCACACCCGCGAGTGCAGGCTGAGCTGAGACCTGCGCAGTTTCGAGGTGAACGCCTTGTGTTGCAGCCCGGTCTTGTTCCGCCCGCTTCAGCGCCTCATGAATTCGGCTCACAGTTTCCTTTCCTTGGCGGCTTCTTGTTCCGACTCTCGCAAGCGGTCCGCCAGGGTCACCAAAGTCTTGAGCGCTGCTACCAGATCGAGCTTTTCTCCAGTCGGGGTGGTGAGCACGGTTGGCTGCGCGGTTGCCGTCTTGTTAGAGATGCTGGTTTCGCCCAAATCAAAATCGCGGGCTACGGCCTCTACCACACTGCTCGCGATCACTTTTTGGTGATCCACGAAAGCGCTTACCAGGCAGTGCTCACAAATCAGATTTACCACGCGCGGAATTCCCGCCGAATATCGGTGAATGACGGCCAGCGCTTCCGGATCGAATATCTGTTGCCCGTTCGACCCCGCAATCCGCAGCCGTTGCGCCACATAGGCCCTGGTCTCTTCCAGAGTCAACGGATGCGTCTTGGCCCGCAGCGTCAGCCGCTGCCGCAACTGCCGCAGATTCGGTTGCTTGAGCTTCTGTTCCAGCTCCGGTTGTCCGACAATGACGATCTGCAGCAGTTTCTCAGTGAAAGTCTCGAGGTTCGTCATCAGGCGAATCTCTTCGAGCACTTCGTCCGAAAGATTCTGGGCTTCATCCACAATTAGCACCGCGGTTTCGCCCGCCCGATAGCGATCCAACAGCCAGTTGTACAACTTCAGCAGGATTTGGCTCTTCGATTTGGAATCACACGGAATGCCGAAATCCGCCATCATGTATTCCAGAAACTGCGGGACATTCATCTGCGAGTTAAAGATAAAAGCCGTCGCCACCTGCTGCACCCGCAGCCACTCCATCAACTTGTTGAGCAGCGTGGTCTTGCCCGTGCCCACCTCGCCAGTCAGCAACACGAATCCCTTGCGGCTCTGGATGCCGTAGGTGAGACACGCCAGCGCTTCCTCCGTGTGTCGTGTCAGAAACAAGTAACGCGGGTCCGGATTTACATTGAACGGATTCGCCTTCAGTCCAAAAAAATCTTTGTACATCAGCTCTTGACCTCTACCGTCTCCCGCTTGTCTTCTTCGCTCTTGTGCTCAAGCGGTTGCTTCGCATCGCTCCCTGGCTTTCCATAACCGTTTCGTTTGGACGTTTTATCGTCGATCCACGGCACCGAAACCAGCATCGGCATTTCCAGCGCCACCAGCACGTCGCGCTCGTCGCGGATGGATTTGTCCCGCACTTCCAGCCAAATTGCCAGGCCCACTCCGAACGTCAACCCGGCAGCCAAACCTCCACCCGCAAACAACAGTCGATTGGGGAAACTTGGCGAGTCGGGCGGATTGGCGGGATTCAGTAAACTCATTTGTTCGCCCTGTTGCCGGCGCTCCATATCCGTTTGCATTTCTGATTCGTTCTTCTTGGCCAGCAAGTCGTTGTAGAACTTCTGCGCTGTCTCATAGTCCCGCATCAAAGCCTTGTACTGCTCTTCCACGCCAGGGCTAAGCGAGAGCCGCCCTTGATAAGTCTTGATCTGATCCTGGAGCAGCTTCTGTTCGCGCGTAGCCTGAGCAATGGATTGATCGTACTGATGGATCTGCAATCGCAATTGCTTGATCTCCGCGGGCTCCGATGCGCTTCCCTTATCCGTATTTGCCGCGTCGGGCGCAGTCGCCGAGTTCATTTCAGCTAACTTGCGCTTCAGTTCGGCGATGTCGCTTTTAGTTTTCACTACGTCTGGATGGTCGTCGGTATATCGCGCCTGCAAACTAATCAGTTGGGTTTGCATGTCGGCCAACTGCTTCTGCAAGTTTTCCGGATTCATCGAAGTCTGCGACGAACTCCACGCGGATAATTGCTGCGACAGCAACGATTGCGCATACGCCCGATCCTGCTCGGCGCGATTCAACGCCTGCGTGTAAGCATCGAGCTGCGAATTCAATCCCGCCAGCAACTTCATGGTGTTTTCTTCGTCGCCCGGTAATTGCCCCATGTACTGTTTCTTGAACGCGGCCATCTTGGCGTCCTGGTTATCCAGATCGTGCTTAGCCAGATCGACCTGCCGCGCCAGGAAATCCGTCGTACTCTGCGCCACCTGCTCGCGGGTCTTCAAGTTCTCCGCCAGCAGCATGGACGTAAGCTCGGTGCAAATCTGTTGCGCTTCCTGCGGGTTGTTGGCCGTGTAGTTGACGTAGAACCCGGGGATATCGTTTTGCCCTGGCCGGTGTTGCTTGACCGCCGCGGCGTCCGGAGACACCCATTCGATCAAAGGATTTTTCCGGACTTCCTCGCGTATATCGTCAATCGCCTCTTCCGCGCTCCGGCCTTTCGCTAAGCCAAGCCGTTCGACCATGGCTTCTAATTCTTTCTGGCTGAGCACTTGCTGTTCCATGGTCGCGATGCGTTGCACAATGTCCTCGGTGACCACTGGCTGAACGTAGCCTTCGGGAACTTTTTGCGTCTCTACCAGGATCAGAGATTGCGAAGTGTACCGGGGCGCAAATGCATACGAGATCAAAAAGCCGGCCAGCGGGGCCAACAGCGCCGGTATGAGAATGATCTTCAGACGCCGGCGCAACATCGCCAGATAATCATCCATGCTCAGTTCGCGATTTTCAATCATGCCAATGTCCCGTTCTCACTGCCCGCGCGCAAAACCAAATCAATCGAGCCGGATCGGTCGCGGATTCCAATCCAAACCGACGGCCGCCACATTTCGCGGCACTGAGCCGCAGACTCCCCCCGTATTGCAGGAAGAGCCATTAAACCAAAGATCGTTGTATTGATAACTGAAAAACAAAGCGAAGTGTCTTCCCAGCGGGCGATGAACGGCTGCTCCGGCATAAACGTACTGGAACGAAGTCGTGGAAGCCGGAAGCGGGCCCGTCACACTTGGCTGGAGCGCGCTGCTGTAGGCGTAGCCAATGTCCGCAGTCGCGCTCCACAGACGGGTAACCGGACGCGAGACCGAAAAGCGCGCCACGTTGCTGACTGCTCCGGCAAAGTAGCCCGATCCACTTGAGTCGTACCGGTCGAAATAGATTCCAATCGAGGTGCGCGGAAAACGGTACCGCAACGTCCCTCGAACACTTGCCGTAATCCGGTCGCTCGAGCCCCCAAACAGCGGGGAGTTATGGATGAACGTAAATTGCGGGCCCGCGCCGATCAGGAAGTCCATCCGTCCGGAAATGCGGTAGCCATACATCAAGTTCACCACTTGCGTGTTGAACGAACTCCCCGCAATGTTGGGATATTGAAAATCCTGGAATCCGTAAATCAGCGCAACCTGGCTCCGCCGGCTTAGTTGATAATCGTACCCGACTTGCGCCGTGACCTGGTTGCTGTCGATGAAGTTCGCCGTGTTATTCGTGAAGTGTACAATCTCATACCCGCCAGCGGCTGTGATCGACGACCGTGCGGAGAGGCTCTGCACCACATCGGCAACCGACAGGTTATCGATGCGGGGCGCTTGACCGAGACTGCCGAACTCGCCCAAACCAAAAATTCCGCCCAGTCCCTGCCCGAGAGTTCCTCCGACATATCCAATTCCGCCGAGGCCGAGGTTGTAAGCGCCCGACTCTCCGTAAGCTCCAAACCCGAACGATCCTTCTGGCAGATAGCTGAACCGATCCCGCAACGTCAGCACCCCGCTTCGCCAGAGAATTCTTTCTTCGGCGTCGAACTGTTGGATCTGGCTGACGCTGGGGCTGATCCCGCTATAAAACGCAACTCCGCCAACGTAGTCGAGAGCGGTCTCAAAGCGACCGCCAATCTTCTGCAGCATCAGACTGCCAAGGGCTCGCGTCACTCCAGTGACGGCCGAGCTTCCCGAGCTCTCGCCTGCATTCGTGTCCAGCGCTTCGCTGATATGCGCGCCTGGAACCAGAAAGCTGCGCGTCGGAAATCGGGCACCTAAGGAAGGTTGATCGAGCCCGGAGATGGGTGGATTGTCAGGTGATTGTGCTGGCGGATTGCCTTGGCTGTCTGGCGCTGTCCCCGACGCTTGTCCGCTCTGGTTGCTGTCGCTTTGCGTCCAGCCGGTTCGCGTCAGACTAGAGAACATCATCACGCCGATCAACATCCACCTTAACGCGTTTCTCTTCATCGCACGCTCCTCACGGGACAACAATCGTGTCTCCTGGCTTGAGGATGATGTTTTGGTCAATCGCCTGGCCCTTGACTAAGCGTTTGTAGTTCACCGGGATCTTCTGTTGCCGCCCGTTTTCGTCGCGCAACACATAAATACCCTTGGTGTTCGCGAACTGCGTGAAGCCTGCGTCAGCCAGTGCCTGCAGCACCGTCATGTTCGGCAACAGTTGAATCGCTCCCGTGTGCAGCACCTCTCCCGTAACATAAACTTTTTGGCTGTTGATCTGGGTAACGATTACGGTTACTCGCGGATCCGCGACATACCTCTTCAACTTCTCAGTAATCGAAGCCGCCAGCTGCGTCGGCGAAAGTCCCGCCGCGGGAACATCATTCAGCAAGGGCATCGAAATATTCCCGTCGGGACGCACTGGAAGCGTAATGGTGAGATCCGGTTCCTTCCATACCGAGATCAGCAGCACATCGTCCGCGCCGATCACGTAGGTCGGACCAGCCACAGACAAGGGTTGTCCGGAGAAAGATTGTCCAGACGATGCCTGGCTGGGCGACGAATCAGCCGTGGACTTTTGTTTCCCCTTCGCAGCGTTTTGCGCTGCCAGCGGTGCACTCGCGAACCCCAGCAGCATGGCTACTGCGACGACGATCATCGCCTTCATCCGTTCTCCAGCGGACATCGTGCCTGCAAAGTTCGCGCCAGCCTCCCCAAAATTCACACCGTCATCCTGAGCAAAGGCAAGGATCTACGCATTCTGCCTACAACGCACACATACGCACTCCCTGTGAGGACAGCTGGAAACAAGCTCTGTCGAAACCTTATTATGGAGCACAGTCGTCTGCTTCTCTACGCCTGATAGGGCACCGGAACCCAGCAAATACACTATCCCCTGCTTTCAGCAACTTAGAACTGCCAAAATGGGAATCCCCTGATTTTTTGTATTGCCCTACCCTAACCCAAACGGCGGCCGCGCCAAACCGAAAAGATAGCCTTCTTTCTCAATTTCTGTGCAAATCCCTTAAGGGTGCTCTTGGCTAGGGCATGGACAATAATGAAGGGACTAAGATGCGACGCAGGAAAAGCTTGGCGATTTAGGGTTGCGCGTAGTAGCCGGTGCGGGTTCGGGCCGTAATCCCAGGCTTTCCGATCTTGACCTCGATCGAGTGGTATTCATTTGCCTGATCCGCCCGAGCCGCTTCGAATGAAAGGACATAAAAAGCATCGGCATCCGCGGTGCAATGCGCGATCTCGGCTGTGAGGTCGTTACTGGAATTCAAAACGCGCCCGCCACTCTGAACTACGAGTACCTGCAATCCCAGATTGCCGGGCATCGCGTGGCTAGGAGAGCCCACACCTTTCAAGAATTCCTCGTAGTACGAAATCCGAATGCTAGCGGCATCCGCCAAGCCGAGCGGGTCAACGCTGTAGAGAGTGATGCGGGCCTGCCGGAGCCCGGTCGAAGCCGCCACGATGGAGTTGAAAAGTTGCTGTTCGTCCTTGCTGGAAAGTTCGACATTCGGACCGGAAAGCAGGGGCCATCCCGGACTAAGCCAAATCATCAGCTTTCTGCCGGGTCGCGGCTGTTCGTACTCGATAACTCTAGTCAAAGTCTTGAGCGAGAGATCAAAACGATCGGCTGCGCCGTAGAAACCCTGAGACCGGTTAATCGACCGCAGCCCCGTGTCATATTGGTCGTAAAGCGCCGCGAGGGCGTTTCCATCGCGCGAGGAACCGTCCTGAATCTTGGTTCCAGCATCGGTAAAGACAATGAGTGACACGGGCTGCGCCAGCTTGCCGCCATTCTGCAGCAGAAACTTCTTGAGTTCATTTCGCTCGTAGTTGACGGTCTGGAACGGAGCATTGACAGCGTCGACCACCAGAACGATTTCAACCGGCGGATCGGCAGCAGAGTCTGCTGCATTATCGACCGCGTGAAACGAGAGAATGTTCTTCGGCTGTTTGTCGTCGAGAAGCGTGAAGTCTTGTTTCTGCAATCCGCGGACGGCGACGCCCGATTTGTCCGTCACCTGCACGTCGAGTGTGATCTGCCGGTCCGTGGCGCTCGGGGGCGAGAGTGACGGCCCACCAGGCCGGGTTTGTAGTTGTGGTGGCGTTTGCTGCGACGGCGCAGTGTTTTGTTGAGGCGGAGGAGTGCCTTGTTGCGATACGGCAGCGAGCGGGAGAAGCAGAACGAGAAACCACCAAAAGAACCGAGCCATCCTGACTTACCTCGAGTGCAATTCTCCGTCCGAAGTGCTGGCGGGCGACTCCATCCACAACAAAGTCTAGGCCCGTGTCCGCTAAGAAAGCAATCCATGCATTCGCTGGCACCGCACAAACGAAGACGCCCCTCGATAAGAGCGAAGGCTCTGCCAAGGGGCGTCCCTAATTGTTTACGAGGCGAACGATATCACTGCTCGCTCGTTTTTATTCGAGAGTTCGCGCTGACCTCTTCAGCTTCTGCCGAAAATCAACGCCATTCTGGGCGCATACGCCATTAACCGGCGTCCCGGTGCTTTCTGTGTAGATTGGAGTGGTCGAGCATGAATAGCCACCAGCGATGAATTTATTACCCCATGCGATGCAATCACTCAAGGTACACATGGGACCGGTAGAGCCAGTATATCCACCCATGAGTTCGGCACACTGCGAAGAAGATCCACAGGTCCAGTTGTCCCAATAA
>Ga0209010_1000039_pt1 | contig 65226 bp, 50 predicted proteins | sample BlaSpr_A8_OM1_O3_FD_187985 | JGI IMG/M metagenome (GOLD analysis project Ga0209010, IMG submission 187985) | Forest soil microbial communities from Thunder Bay, Ontario, Canada - Black Spruce, Ontario site 2_A8_OM1_O3 (SPAdes) (version 2) | ecosystem: Environmental > Terrestrial > Soil > Boreal...
TTGCTGTGAGAGCCTGCCACACCAACCGCAGACGAAAGGACAAGAAAGTGAAGAAGCTAATCGTTACCGCACTCTCTATCGGCCTCGCTGCGGCATTGCAACCCGTTGCGCACGCGCAATTTGGTTCCGGTATCGTCTACGATCCTACACAGTCGGTCCACGCCATTACGCAGATCGAACACGAAGAACAATCCATCTCCAACCAATTCCAGCAGATCGAGCAGGGCCAGCAAATCTTTTCCAATACGGTCAAGATCGCTACAACAGCGCTACAGGCCTACAACGTCGCAAAACAGCAATACAACCTCGTTCACCAGATGATCCTCGCGCCAAGAATGCTCTATTCGCGGTTTCTGTCTCCAACCTCTGACTTGCTCCTGCTACAGCAGATCTCGAATACCTACGGCAATTCGATGGGTTGGCTGAATTCGGCGAATACCGGAAAGGGAGCCGCGGTCTCCTACCAGCAAGTGAGCATTCCGAATACCGCCAACGTGATCCCTGGCTACAGCACTGCCAGTGTTGCCGGCCAGTTGCAGATTGCCGCACAGGGAGCGACCGTTGACATCAACGACTCCGTAATGACCACCAACTTGCAGGCTCTCGGGACTATCCGTGCGAATCAGTCCTCCAGACAAACCGACATCGCCAGTCTGGAGGCCGCAACTCAGACCCAGGACGCCTCCCAGCAGACCGTCATGGCAACGCTGCAGCGCATGAACCAAGCATTGCTTTTACAACTCCGCACCCAGCAGGACGCGAACCAGATAAATGCCAATCTCTCGCTGCAACAGATCGTCGCCCAAAAACAGCAACAAGACGCACTGAAGTCAGCATTCCGTGACTCGGCGGGATACGAAAGCTATTACAACGCCAACATCACGACAACTAGTAGCGGGTCGGAGACTCTCCTTACGCAGGCGTACTGAGTAGGAGAAACACAAGGGGATGAAATATGAGTCTCTTCCAGTTCATCGCTCAGGCTTGCCAGTCGCTTGCCGCCACAGCGGCGCCTGCCATCACAGCGATGGGGGTTCACATGGTCCTGGCGCTGGCCACTATCGTGATGGTTTGGTTCGGAGTGCAGGAAGCACTCGCATCTGCACACGGCGAAGCCGGATTCAGCATGGGGAGGTTTCTCAACCTCTTCATGCTGCTTACCTTCGCTTACGTGATGGTGAACTATTACGACAGTTCCATTCCCGGACTTGGCTTTTCTCTCAAGGGCTTCATCGACGGCGGCACGATCAATCTTGTGAAAGTAATTGGATCAGATGGTTCCACCACCATGCTGAACGAGATCAATGCTGCATCTTCCAAGACAGGGCCGGGACTCCTGAATACGATGATGTCCCCCTACTATGCGATGGTGTACTTTGCGGTGCAATTCCTCCTGGCCTTGTTGGCCGCAATCGTTTCCGCAATCGTGGCCTATGGCGCAATTGCGGCAACGATCATCGGATTGCTCGGGCCGATCTTTATTCCATTCCTTGTCTTCGACAAACTCGATTGGTTGTTCTGGGGATGGCTCAAGGCTTATCTCGGATTCAGCTTTTACAAAGTTGTGGCCGCAGCCACTCTGAATGTTTTGTCTCATGTGCTGACCAACTACTACCTCCAGCTTGGTCAGAGCTTGTCGGACCCTTCATTGATAGTCCAGACTTTGCCACTTCTTGTTCTTCTGGTACTGGTCAACATCTACATCCTTTTCAAGATTCCGACAATGACGCACACCTTATTCACTGGCGGCACTGGCGGACACGGTGTGGGCCTCGGCGTAGCGCTGATGGCGATGCGGAGCGGGAAGTAAACCGGCAACAAGGGAACGAGGCCAAAATGAGCACAGAAACGATGAGCGTAGAAACCAAAGCCACCCCGCAAATCACCCGAGCTGCAGAGCGTTACCTGGAGCAATACGGCGACCCACTGGTGATGAATACCTACTTGAAAGTGACCATTCTTGTGCTCGCCGTCGTGTGTGTCAGCCTGGCTGGGCTCGCCTACAAGAGCCAGACGGCCCTAGCCAACATGCACCCAATGATTGTGCGAATCAATGACGTGGGCCATGCGGAAGCGATCGACTACCGGAACTTTCAGTATCGCCCCCAGGAGGCGGAGAACAAGTATTACCTGACCCGCTGGGCCGAACTGTATTTCAACCGCAATCGCTTCACCATTGAACATGATCAAACGCAGTCACTCTACTTCCTCAATAGCGATGTGCAACGCGCCGTCATCGACCAGGAACGCAAGGACAACAGCATTCAGAACTACGTCAAAGACAGTACCTTGCCGTATGTAGATGTCGAGATCAAGAACGTCATCCTCGACGACCTTCGCCAGTCTCCGTATTCGGCACGCATCGAGTTCGAGAAGGTTTACACCAATCCTGCGGATCACACCGAACTCAAGCGGGAGCGATGGACTGCCAGCGTTACCTATGTCTTTCGCGAGAACGTGAAGAACAATGAGCTTGCCGTGAATCCCCTCGGTCTGACTATCGTGCGTTTCCGGGCCGACCAGGCGTTCAGCTAAGGATCTTTAGAGAATCCCCGAGACTAAACGATGTCCATTTCTGCTGCCAATCCGGCTGGCCTGCCCCAAGTGTCTCTGTGCATAGTGGGCCTGGCGAACGAGAGCGTTCCGAGTTGCAACGGCGGTGGCGAACTGCACCCTTCTCGCGACGGACATGCCAGCTCTGTGCGAATCGTAATCGTGGCCGCCTCCCGCAGCCAGGGTAACTATGAAAACTTTGCTCTGAAGCGTGTCTTCCGTCATGTATCCCGCCTTTGTTCGGGCACCGCTTCGGGTCTTTTCATGCGCCCTGCGGCAGCTCGCTCTTCTGCTTCGGCTACGCCGCCCTGCGGGTTACGGTTTCCCTCCAAATCTTGTTCGCAAAGAGCGCCGAAAAGATTTCTCCGGAGCCTCCGTAAATGCAGAGCTTCGGCACTTGGGAGCATGGCCCACTCGCTTAATGGTGCCCCGATCAAGATCGGGAAATTCAACAAACGGAGACAATCATGTATCAGAACAAAGTAACTCTCATCGGCTTCCTCGGCAGCAACCCAGAAGGGCGTACCAACAGCCCGGATTTCAGCGTCACCACCCTTTCGCTGGCAACCAAGTCCTCCTACAAAAAGGATGGCAAGTACATCTCGCACACCGAATGGCACCGTTGCGTCGTCTTCGGCAAGCTCTCGGAATTCGCCAAAACGCTCACCAAGGGCGCACATATCCAGGTGGAAGGTGAACTGCGCAGCCGCGAGTACGACAGCAAGAAAACGGACTCGAAGCGGCGTGTCTGGGAAATTCGAGTCGCCTCGATCCTGAAGCTGGACCGCGCTGAAAAGGCCGCTGCCGAGGATCAGGAACACGATGAATCACCCCAGGAGGAAACGGCCGCATAGGCCCTTGCCCTTCACTTTCGGAAGCCCGGCTACCCGCTGGGCTTCCATCTTCGTGAGGTTCCCACCATGAGCTTCGAATTAATCCTTCCATTCCTTCGCCCGATAGAGCCACTGCTGCTGGACGACAGCATCAGCGAGATCATGGGCAATCCCGATGCCTCATGGTGGTACGAACGTGACGGAATCATGCGCCAAGAAGCTACCATTTCCTTTCACGCTGGGCAGCTTCGCACCGGCCTCGAAGTGATCGCCAATCAACTCGGCAAAAAGCTGGACGAGGACAATCCCTTATTGCACGCGCAGCTCCCAGACGGGAGCCGCCTGGCGGCGGTGATTCCGCCAGTCGTACGCCCGGCACCTGCTCTGACAATCAGAAAGTTCACCAGCCGGCATTACACGATCGACGATCTGATCACTCGTGGCACGCTGACACGGCAACTCGCGGACTTCCTGGGAGAACAAATCCGCGGCGGAAAGACTCTGCTCATCAGCGGTGGAACGGGGACCGGCAAGACCACGCTCTTACGGATATTGGCCGACTTCATTCCGGACCATGATCGCATCGTGGTCATTGAAGATACCTCCGAACTTCACATCCAGAAGCCGAACATTGTCCCGGCCGAATGCCAGACCGACACGTTCAAGGCCAACATCTCATTCGATAATCTCTTGAAGTCCGCTCTCCGCTGGAGACCGGACCGGATCATTCTCGGCGAAGTGCGCGGAGTCGAGGCGAGAACGCTGCTCGATTCGTTCAACACCGGCCATGCCGGTTCGCTAGCGACGATTCATGCGAATTCCGCGGAGAAAGCGCTCCGCCGGTTCGCCAATCTGGTCATGCGCAACCACGCGCAAACCACCTTCTCCGACACAGAAGCCGAGATCGGGGAAGCCGTTGATTTTGTCGTCCACGTTGAGCGACAGCCAGGGCGCCGCATCCTCCGCGAGGTGCTGGCGATTCGTGGATACGACCGGGACGCAAAACACTTCTTGATAGAACCGATTTTCGAGGTGAAACATGCCACAGCCTAATGCTCAGAATGCAACCGTCACAGCTGCTGAATTCCTCACTCGTTGCTTTGCTCCAGGTGAGACTATTGCTCTCTTTCTACGACGTGAAGTCCCACGCGCGACGATTCAGAGGATCGTCCAATTGGAGACTGCGCTCGCGTCTCGTTACCTCGCTTGGCTCGTGCAGGAGAACGCGGCTGGCGCGAATGTCTATGTTGCAGCCAATCCGCTTCGCTCGGAGAGCCGCAGACGCACCAAAGAATGCATCGCTTCAGTGCGCCATCTCTATCTGGACTTAGATACCGATGGAGAGACCCGACTCTCTGCGCTCCGGGCCTCGGACGCGGTTCCCCCGCCGAATGCAGTCCTCTCGACATCCCGCGGTAAATACCAGATCATCTGGCGAGTCGATGGCTTTACCTTCGAACAACAAGAAAACGCACTGAAACTGCTTGCCGTTACCTTCGGCGGCGATCCCGCTTGTACCGATTGCAACCGCGTGCTCCGCGTACCGGGATTCCTCAATTGCAAGTACGATCCCGCGTATCCTGTGACGGTCGAATATCCCGGCGATTCCGCTTGGAATTGCGACGACTTTCGCCTCGATATTCTAGCCGCCGATGGTCTGCTTCTTGCCCATCCAATCACGGCGCGAAAACGCACCTCGAACCACACCCATTCCGAGCATGATTGGGCCTGGGTTCTGCATGAGCTTTCCCGCGGCAAAGATGCCGCGAAGCTCACGCGCAAGCTAGCTTCGCTCCGCTCCGATAAGCCCAATCCCCTTTACTACGCTCAGCGAACGGTTGACGTTGCGTCGGCCAGAATCTGGCTCATCGAGGGCATTCCGATAGACGACGTTGTCACGTTGCTTGAAGTTCGTCGTCGATTCGAGATTCCCATCGCACTTTGCCGCGCTCGTGCACGGGAGATCACACAGACGGCGCAAAGAATGATTGCCCGCAGAAACATTGCCTGATTCGACCACCTATAAGGAGAACAACAATGCCATTGCTCGAAATCAACCAGACCCACTACATCAGTGCTTCGGTTCGGCTCGATGAGGCCACCGCAGAGCAGGTCGATCAATACGCCGCTTTCGTCCACGCATCCGCGGACGATGTTGTGGACAAAGCGCTCAACTATGTCTTTTCGAAGGACCGCGACTTTCAGGACTTTCTGAAGACGCCCCAGGCCAAGGAGGTTCCTTCTACATTGCGTGTCCGTAAGGGTCCAAGCAATGGCGCGTCGGAGGAGCCTGCCAAGAAGCTCGTAGCCGGGGTGGAGTCAACGCCCTTGGTGCGGGCGGTGAAGGCGTGATCCTGCATTCAAGTTCGTGCCGGAGCAAGAACGGTGCTTCGCACCGGGAGAATTGTGACACTCCACCCCTTAAAGGGTACACGAACGTAAACGCCCGTCTACAAACGTCAACGCTCTTGCACTGAAGCACTTGCGTAATTCGCCGTATACAGCGTTTACGTTCGTCGACGGCGACGCAAACAGGGGTTTAGCGATGGAAAAACCGATCCTATTCAAACCGACAACCGCCGGCTCCAAGCGGCCGCTTGCCCGAAATCGCATCCTATCGGCGCGTTTCACTGAGAGTGAGTATGTGGCGCTTGAGAGTTTCGCGTGGTCGAAGGGAAAGACACTAGCTGATTGGGTGCGCGATGTGATCTTGCATAGCCTTGAAGGGGCCAGTCAGCCTCAGATGGAGATGCATATCTTTACCGAACTTGTGGGAGTTCAGATGCTTTTGATGAACACGCTCGAACCGTTGCTGCGCGGCGACAAACTTGCCCAGGAACAGCTCACCGTCCTCTTTCGCCAAGTCCAAACCACTAAGGCCGCGAAGGCGCAGGAACTCCTAGTTAAGCGCAGCCAGAACAAGGAGAAATAGCCATGCCCGCCGTCCAACAGTGGGGCCGAAGAGAATCGATCATTTGGCCGCCCCGCCATTATCTTTACACCCTCGGCGCGATCTTTCTCGCGATGGTCCTGACCGGATTCTTCGTCTACCTCCGCTTTCAATTTGGCCTTTCGCCGCTCGAACGCTACTACCTGCCGTACTATCTCCGCACCGAGTTGGCAGGCTTTACGCACCCCAGTAGCAACTATCAACTGCTTTATATTTCCGATCGCAAATCACCTCCTCGGACTGCGCTCGAAGGCGACGTAGCGCCAGGAGCGACACCGCAGTCCACGGGTGGTCCGTTGCCACTTGTGCTTTCATCTGAGGCGCGGCGGAAAGGCTTTGACTTGCTGTTCCGTGAGCAACCGCGGAGCTACTCGAACAAGGCTCTCCACAGTTGGATCGGGCATTGGTTTTATCAGGAGATTCCTCTTAGCCAGCTCTTCAAGATGCAACTGATTTTTGGTCTAGCTGCTTTCGCGCTTCAGCTTCCATTTTCCGTTCGCAAGGATATCCGGCGCATCAAGGCACTTCGCTACGGGCGCCGCCTCAAAGGCCCTGTTCTCGTGAACGCTAAGGACTTCACCGAAGCGGTCAGCGGCAACGGCATCGGCATCACGACCAACGATTCGAAGCTACCCTTGCGTATTCCACGCGACGCCGAAAACAAGCACTTCCTAATCGTGGGTGACACCGGCTCCGGCAAGTCGAGCATCATTCGCCAGATGCTTTATCAGGTAGACGCCCGCGGCGACAGCGCCATTGTTTACGATCCGGCCTGTGAGTTTGTGAAACAGTTCTATAACGAGCGCCGCGGCGACATCGTTCTCAATCCGCTCGATGCTCGGATGCCCTATTGGAACCCGTCGAAAGAACTCCGCCGCAAGGCCGAAGCCAAGGCACTGGCCGTGTCGCTCTACCAGCCGGAAGGCGTGACGAATCGCTTCTTCGTTGAAGCTCCGCAGAAGATTTTCGCGCATCTACTGACCTTCCTCCCTACGCCGGAGGAACTTGTGCAATGGATGTCCGATCCTGCCGAAATCGACCGACGCGTCAAAGGAACCGAGTATTGGATGCTGATTGATCCGAAGGCCCCGCAACAGCGAACGGGAGTTCTCGGTTCTCTCAATATGAGCGCTGATAGCTTCCGCCTTCTGCCTAAGCCAGAAGAGACTAGCTCTGTTTGGACGGCAACCAATTGGGCGGAGACACGGCGCGGTTGGATCTTCATCACTTCGCGCCCAACCATGCGCGAAGCGCTTCGCCCGCTCATCAGTCTGTGGATCGATACGCTCGTCTTGCGGCTGCTAAACGAACCCATGCCGGAACAGAAACCCGTTTGGTTCGTCATAGACGAGTTGGCCAGCTTGCAGCGACTACCGCAACTTCATACGGCCATCACCGAGAATCGGAAGTCGCAGAACCCGGTCATCCTTGGTTTCCAGGGACGCAGCCAAATGCAGGCCCGTTACGGGGAAGATGCGGAAGCCATGCTCTCGCAGCCCGCGACAAAGATTTTCCTTCGCACAACCGAGCCGCGGGCAGCTAAATGGGTCAGCGAGGCCATTGGCGAAATTGAGATAGAGCGGCTGCGTGAAACGCACTACGAGGGCTCACGCGCGGGACGAAACTTCGCACTCGACCGGCAGACTGAACCGCTTGTTTTACCGTCCGAGGTCTCGGGTCTCGACGATCTTCGAGGCTTTCTCAAATACGGCAACCATGTCGCGCGATTTTCGTTTCCCTTCATCGCCTTGGAAGAGAAGAGTCCCGGTTTCGATGAGCGGACAATGGATGACTTGATTGTGCCCAGCACCCCGCCCACCCCAGACTCCGACGAGATGCAGGGCAACCTTCTAAATCCCGAATACGGGCTACAGTCGCACGGGAACCAGGTGGAGTAGAACGACCATGCTGACCATTTCAAAGCCCCTCTCCGCAGGCCAGGCCCAGACTTACCACCAGAAGGAATTCACCGCAAAAGAGCAGAACTATTGGTCGCAAAAAGGCGTCATCGCTGGCGAATGGCAAGGGCAACTAGCCACGCAATTTGGCCTTGCTGGAGCCGTCTCAGCCGAAGACTTCGCGAAACTAAGCCAGGGCCAACATCCACACAGCGGAGACCAGCTTGTGCGTCAGCGAGCGTCCTATGAATATCAGGACGCCGAGGGGAAGACCATCAAAACAATGGAGCACCGGGCAGGTTGGGATGCGACCTTTTCTGCCCCGAAATCCGTCTCACTCACCGCACTAGTCGGCGGCGACGACCGCGTCCGTGAGGCGCACCGTGAGAGCGTCCGCGTTGCCCTAGACCAACTCGAACACTACACGCAAGCCCGCATCGGCGGCAATCATCCGCCAGAGACCACGGGCAAGTTTATCGCCGCCAAGTTCGAGCATGATACTGCCCGCCCGGTTGATGGCTATGTCGCGCCTCAACTGCACACACACGCGGTCGTTTTCAACCTCACTGAGCGCGACAACGGCCAGCCTCGTGCCATCCAGCCGCAAAGCCTTTTCGCCTCGCAGCAGTTTGCCACAGCGATATATCAATCCGAGCTGACCTACAAACTGCGCCAACTCGGTTACGAAATTACAACAGGCAGGAGCGGTGCCCCGGAGATCAAGGGCTACACGCAGGAATACCTCGATGCATCCAGTCCCCGAAGCCAACAGATTCGCGAATACCTAGAACGAACCGGGCGCTCCGGGCGGGAAGCCGCCGAGATCGCGGCGCACTCCACGCGCGACCGCAAGGAAATTCATTCACCGGGAGAAGTGATGGCCGCGCACCGAAAGATGGCGGCAGACTTTGGGCACCAAGCCGATGCGGTTGTGCGCGCAGCTCGGGCACGATCTCAACATCAGGAGAAGCCGGTCAATTCCCTTGACCGCGTTCGAGAGTCTGTGACTTTCTCCCGCGACAAGAACTTTGAACGCGAGGCAGTTGTGGATGAACGAGCGTTGATCCGCGACGGGCTCCGCCGCGGCATGGGAGAGATCACCCACGGCCAGGTCCGAGCCAATCTATCGGCTCGATTGGCTTCCGGAGAATTTCGAATCGTGGAGCGGCCTCGGGGCGTTCCGGGCCGTCAGTTCACCACCGCGAAGACTATCGAAGCGGAACATGAAATCATCCGGAGAATGCGTGAGGGACAAAACCATGCCGTGCCGGTTATTTCGCGTCCGGACGCTATCGCTCTCGCCGATCAGCACCCACATCTTAACCACGCGCAGAAGAGCGTAATCGAGGATGTTCTCAGTTCACCGGATCGCATTCAGGGAATCCAAGGCTTCGCTGGCTCAGGCAAAACGACCGCGCTGACAGCAATTCGGACTTCGGTAGAGACACAGGGCTACCAGGTCGAAGGCCTCGCCCCGACCTCCCGTGCTTCGCGCCAACTAAACGAGGCCGGAGTCCACGCGGGAACTCTCCAAGGCTTCCTCGCGCGCGCGGCAGATCCAGACTCTGTTGAACAAAAACGCTTCTACTTCGTCGATGAATCAAGCCTTGCCAGCACCAACCAGATGCGCGAGTTCCTTGCCCGGATTGGCGCTAGTGATCGCGTGCTATTGATCGGCGATATCCGCCAACATCAGGGTGTCGAGGCTGGCCGCCCCTTTGAACAACTACAGGAAGCCGGAATGCGGACGGCCAAGCTCGATGAGATCGTTCGCCAGCAAGACCTGGCCTTGAAATCCGCCGTCGAACTGCTCGCGACGGGGCAAGTCTCCGCTGCACTCGATGCGCTTCAGCAGCAGGGCCGCGTGAAGGAAATTCCTAGCCGAGAGGATCGCATCCAAACCATTGCCAAGAATTATGTCGAATCGCCGGCAAACACTCTCATCGTCTCACCCGACAACGCTTCTCGCCGCGAACTGAACGTCGCCGTTCGGCAGGAGCTAAAGGCCAACGGAACGCTTGGTTTGGAAGATCATAAATTCGGCGTGCTAGTTCAGCGTCAGGACATGACCGGAGCCGAACGATCATGGGCAAGCCACTACGAGATCAACGACGTAGTGCGCTACGCACGCGGCAGCAAGGCCGTTGGAATTGAAGCCGCCGCCTATGCATCGGTTGTCGCGATCAACCCATCCGCAAACGAACTCACGGTCAAGAAAATCAACGGAGAGCTTGCGACCTACGATCCTCGCCGCCTTACAGGCGTCAGCGTTTATCGGGAGACCGAACGGGAGCTGTCCGTCGGCGACCGCATCCAGTTCACCGCCCCCGACAAATCTCTCGGCGTTGCAAATCGCGACATGGCCGCGATCGAGGCGATCCATCCCGATGGTCGCCTATCCGCCCGCCTCGACAACAATCGCCAGATCGAGCTCAACGTCGGCGAGCATCGTCATTTCGACCACGGCTACGCCGTCACCAGTCATAGCTCGCAGGGCCTCACCGCCGAACGCGTCCTCATCCACGGCGATACTAGCGTCCACCCAGACCTGCTCAACTCCCGCTTCGCCTACGTTTCCATCTCGCGCGCAAGCCTCGACGCTAAGATCTATACCAATGACGCTGCCGATCTTGGCAAAAGGTTGAGTGGCGAGGTTTCCAAGAGTTCTGCTATTGAGCTTTCTCACTCGATAGCTAACGCGATGACAAATCTCAGTCTGGGGCAGGGTATTTGAGGCAAGTTCCCATGGTGTGTTGCAAAACGTCATTAGATATGATTAAGTAATGACATATTGAGACATACGCTATGGCAAAACCTCTCCAGAAGATCATGCAGTACGTCGGCCAACACGGGATCGTTAGGCCCCGTGACATTGAGGCTATCGGCCTTCCGCGGGAGTACCTTGTTCGTCTCCACCGGGAGGGCAAACTCAATCGTTCCGGACGCGGAATCTACACGCTGCCCGATGCCAAGGTTACGGAACGCCACTCTTACGCTGAGGTGGCGAAACGCGTCCCGGACGCTACTATATGCCTGCTTTCGGCCCTTGTGTTTCACGAAATCACCACCCAGAGTCCTGCTTCGGTTTGGATCGCTCTCAGCAAGGGGGCAAGGACGCCTGTCCTCGCTTCGCCTTCACTCAGGATCGTTCGCCTGTCCGGCCCGTCGCTGACCGAAGGAATTGAGAATCATCAGGTCGAGGGCGTTCCAGTCCGCGTTTATTCGGCGGCGAAGACCGTCGCCGACTGCTTTAAGTTCCGGAACAAAATCGGACTCGATGTAGCAATCGAAGCTCTAAAGGATTCTCTTCGACAAAAGAAGGCCAACGTCAACGAAATCTACCGTTACGCCAAAGTTTGCCGGGTTAGCAATGTCATTCGCCCTTACATGGAGGCGATGTGACCAGCGAGAAAGGCAAGAACAAAGCGGCATCCATCCGCGCCCGCCTCCTTGCTCTCGCGCAGAGCAAAGGTGAGGACTACCAACGCGTGCTCGGCAGATTCGCGATTGAGCGATTCTTGTATCGCCTGGGACGCTCGCCGTACCGGGACAAATTTGCTATCAAAGGAGCCACGCTTTTCACTCTATGGATAGGTCAGACCCACCGTCCAACAAAGGATTTGGATCTAGTCGGACGGGGATCATCCGCTATCGGCGAAGTTGAACGAACAATCCGGGCGATTTGCGAGGGTCATAAAGAAGACGGCATTGTCTTCGACAGCGAATCGATTGTCGTCACAAAAATCAAAGAGGATGACGAGTACGATGGCGTGCGCATCAAGCTTCAGGCCGAGTTGGCAGGAGCACGGATGCCAATGCAGATCGACATCGGATTCGGCGACGCGGTTTATCCGGAACCGGAACTGGTGTCTTTTCCTGTCCTCCTGCCCATGGAAATACCACTCATTCGGGCGTATCCACGAGAAGCAAGCATCGCTGAAAAATTCCACGCAATGGTCGTCCTCGACATCCGCAACAGCCGCATGAAAGATTTCTACGATATCTGGTTCATGGCAAACACCTGGGCATTCGACATGGCATCGCTGCGTAAGGCGATCCTTGCTTCGTTTGAAAGGCGCGGATCAGCCCTACCTGAAGATGCTCCTTTTGCTCTAACGGCAGCATTTCTAAATGATCCACAGAAGACGGTACAGTGGAACGCATTTGTGAGCCGACTGAATCTAGCCGACAAGACGACTCCATCGCTTGAGCAAGTGGGCACCCTGATTCGCGCTTTCCTCTTGCCGTGCGTTTCTGGCAAGAATCTCGCCAAGGCCGACACTATTTCTTGGAGACCACGTCACGGCTGGACTACCGCCAGGGCTGATGACCTCGACGATTCCATAATTCTAGAGTAAGCAATAGAAGCTCAAATAGCGAAATCTTGGATGGAATGCATTAGTATTCAGATTCCCCGTTGTAGGCGCCATCGGCGAGTTATCTCGAACAACATTGCATGTCTATGACCAAGCCTTTGACAGTACGCTGAGGAAAGATTGATTCATGCGGTCTGAAGAACTTAAACAAAACGTTACGGTCTACGGCCCGTTGTTTCCGGAGCCGGTACAAATTATTATCGCTATTCCGATGGGCAGCTCGGTCAAGCTGATCGGGAAGGGCATCCGGTCGAGCACCGTCTACGAACCGATCCTCAGCCCCGAACAGCTGGCACAGCTTCATGCGTCACCTGCCCAGGAGCCCTTCGACGGTGACGCCAGCAAATTCCGCCTCGGAGTCGAGGCCATGCGCCTCGGACTCGCTTACGAATACGACCCCTACTTCTCTCTCTCAATAGCCCGCGTTGATCCGTTGCCGCACCAATTGGAGGCGGTGTACGACTATTTCATAAAACTGCCACGCATTCGCTTCCTCCTGGCCGATGATCCGGGTGCCGGCAAAACGATCATGGCGGGTCTTCTCATCAAAGAGCTGAAAATACGTGGATTGGTAAAGCGAACTCTTATCGTCACTCCGGCCAATCTATCCTTTCAGTGGCAACGGGAACTCAAAGACAAGTTCCGAGAGAGTTTCGAAGTAGTCCGGAGCGACGTGCTCCGCGCAAATTACGGGATGAACCCTTGGCAGGAAAAAAACCAGGTCATAACTTCCGTCTCGTGGGTTTCCCGCGTTGATGACGCGAAGGAATCCCTGCTGCGAAGTAGTTGGGACCTGATTATCGTCGACGAAGCTCACAAGATGAGCGCTTACAGCGCTGACAAGAAAACCCTCGCCTTTCAGCTTGGCGAGGCGCTGTCGCAGATGACGGATCATTATCTCTTGATGACCGCGACGCCGCATAAGGGCGATCCCGAAAACTTCTGCTTGTTCCTTTCGCTCCTCGACAAAGATGTTTACGGCAACATAAAGAGCCTCGATGAGGCCATAGCGAAGCACGAAGCGCCATTCTATCTTCGCCGTGTCAAGGAGGCCCTTGTCAGCTTTCCAGATCCTGAAACCGGGATTGTAAAAGCGCTATTCACCAAGCGAATCGTCCATACCACTCCGTTCCAGATTAGCGACGAGGAACTCGACCTCTATGATCAGCTCACGCGCTATGTCGAGGACCAGTCCATCAAGGCCGCGAGGGATGATTCGGCGCGCGGACGCGCAGTCGGATTTACGATGGCGATGCTTCAGCGGCGATTTGCCTCCAGCATCTATGCAGTGCGCAGGACGCTGGAGCGCATGAAGGAAAAGCGCGAGAGGATTCTCGAAGACCCTGTTAAATATCGTCAGGAACAGATCGCCAAGCGCTTACCTGAGGATTTCGAGGACCTGACCGATGAAGAACGACAGGAAATCCTTTCTGAATTGGAAGAGACCGTTACATCCTTCGATCCGAATGATCTGCGGATTGAGATTGTCGAACTGGAAAAGCTCATCCGCCAAGCCAAGGTGTTAGAAGGCCAGGAAGCAGAGGTAAAAGTCAGACGCCTGAAGGAGTTGCTGACCGATGAAGGGATCTTCTCTGATCCTCAAATGAAGCTCCTGCTCTTTACCGAACATAAAGACACTCTCGATTTTCTAGTGGCTGACGGGAAAGACGGGCGTCCCCTCGGAAAATTGCGCGAATGGGGCTTGACCGTCACGCAGATTCACGGCGGAATGAAAATCGGAGACCGCGATACACCCGGCACGAGAATCTACGCCGAACGCGAATTCCGAGAGTCGTGTCAGGTCCTTGTGGCCACGGAAGCCGCGGGCGAAGGCATCAACCTTCAGTTCTGCTGGCTAATGATCAATTACGACATCCCATGGAACCCGGTCCGCCTTGAGCAGCGCATGGGCCGCATCCACCGTTACGGACAGGAAAAGGACTGTCTCATATTCAATTTCGTCACAACGAATACTCGTGAGGGCAGGGTACTCCACAAACTCTTCGAACGTATCGCCGAGATTGAAAACGACCTCGACCCGAGGCGCACGGGGAAAGTGTTCAATGTGCTGGGCGAGGTGTTCCCGTCAAACCAGCTCGAAAAGATGCTGCGGGACATGTATGCGCACAATCAGATGACGGAAGAGCTGATTAAACAGCGCATCGTCGAGCAGGTCGATCCCGAGCACTTTCGAAGCATTACCAATTCGACCTTGGAGGGACTGGCAAAGCGCGAGCTCAATCTTTCCGCCATCGTCGGCAAATCTGCCGAAGCTAAAGAACGCCGCCTCGTCCCGGAAGTGATCGAGGATTTCTTTCTTCAGGCTGCTCCTGTGACTGGCGTTGAAGTCAGTGAGCAGGGCAAGGGGCAGCACACGTACCGAGTGCCCCGTGTACCCCGTCATCTTTGGCCCATCGGAGAACGGTTGGAACCAAGATTCGGGAAGTTGGGGCGAGAATACAAACAAGTTGTCTTCGACAAAGAAATCCTCAAGAAACTGCCCACCTACGATTGGGTCACGCCGGGCCATCCTTTATTTGAAGTTGTCCGCGAAGACCTTCTGGAAAACGTGCGCCCGGAAATGGATAAGGGAGCGGTCTTCTTTGACATACACCGGAGCTTACCAGCGCGTCTCACCGTCTATTCCGCCGCGATCCGGGATGGGCTGGGGCATGTGCTTCATCGCCGCCTATTCATAGTCCAGGAAGAAATCGAAGGTACTCTCACGGTGCGCCAACCCACGCTACTGCTGGACCTGATGTCGGCACCAACGGGAACGCAGGTTCCAAGCGAATCAGGGAAAGACCAGAATTCCCTCGAACATTTCCTCGTGCAGACGGCCCTCGAACCATTTCTTGCTGAAGTTGCGGCCCAGCGCGAGAAAGAAACCCAGACGGTCGCGCACCACCTTGAGATTAGCCTTAACGAGTTGATTCACCGTCAGAATCTGCGGCTGGCTGAACTTGTGGACCAGCAGCAGAGTGGGGATAGCAGCCCGCTTCTAGCGGCAAATACGAAACAGGCCGAAGATCGTCTCGACGAACTCAACGGTAGACTTGAGGGGCGCCAGCGAGAGTTACAAAAGGAGCGCAACTGCACTATCAGTGATATTCAGCGGCACGGGTCTGCCTGGGTGTTGCCACATCCCGAGCGTGCCACGCCGAATGTAGCCGCCCTCGTGCGTGACGACGAAATCGAAGGCATCGCCGTCGATGCTGTGATTGCGTTTGAACGCGCCCGAGGCTGGGAAGTCGAGAGCGTTGAAAAAGACAATCGAGGATTCGATCTCATTTCGCGCCGTCCGCATCCTGAAGACCCCAAGACTGCAATCGAAGTCCGCTTTATCGAAGTGAAAGGACGGTCTTTCGTCGGAGAGGTTGCCCTGACAACCAATGAATATCGAACCGCCCAGCGTCTCAAGAAAGACTACTGGCTCTACGTTGTCTTCAACTGCGCTGATACACCAGGGATCAACGTGGTTCAAGACCCTGCACAACTCGATTGGCAGCCCATCGTGAAAATCGAACACTATCAGGTTAGGCCACAAGCCATCCTCGATGTGGCGACGCACTAAGGAATACAAAACATAATGACGCAACCCTATCCGAAGCGCCTGATCGAAGTAGATCTACCGATCAAACGCATTTCGGCGCATTCCAGGCGCGAAAAGTCCATTCGCCACGGCCATATCTCGACCCTCCATATCTGGTGGGCCCGAAGGCCGCTTGCCGCTTGTCGAGCGGTAATTTGTGCGGCCCTTTGGCCCGATCCCGCCGACCCACTGTGCCCGCAGGATTTTCGAGACAAAGCTTCCAAGCTAATCACCGATTTCGCCAACGCTGCCGTCACCAACAAAGCGCTCGGCGAGAGCTGCGATCATCACACCTGGATCAAGTGGCAAGCACTAACAAAGACTGGGGGAGTCGACAGCCGGAAAGAAGCTCACTGGAACGTCTTGCGTTTTGCATTGTTGGACTTCATCGCCGACTTCGCAAATTGGGACAATTCCATCGTGCAGGAATACCTTGAAACCAGCCGCGCCCTGACGCAGGCGGCGAACGAAGCACTGGGCGGTGCGCCCGGCACGCGCCCCCTCGTCGTGGATCCGTTTGCGGGGGGTGGCTCCATCCCACTCGAAGCCTTGCGCGTGGGTGCGGACACCTTTGCGAGCGACCTCAACCCCATCCCTGTTCTGCTGAACAAGGTCGTCCTCGAAGACATTCCTAAGTACGGTCGCCGCCTCGCAGATGAAGTCCGAAAGCAAGCGGAGATAATTAAGGCCAAAGCTGTAAAGGAACTCGCTGAATTCTATCCGCTAGATCCCGGTGGCGCTTTCCCGGTGGCGTATCTTTGGGCGAGGACAGTTCGATGTGAGGGTCCGGGTTGTGGGGCTGACATACCCCTCATACGCTCCCAATGGCTCGCGAAGAAAGCGAATCGTTCTATAGCATTGCAGCTCGTCGCTAGGCCTAGGGCGAAGCGGGTAGATATCCAGATTATTGTCAAACAGCGCGGCTCCTGGGCCAATCAGGACGACGCCAATGACAAAATTAAAGATCCGAAATTTGAAGGCACGGTAAAGCGGGGATCTGCAACCTGTCCGTGCTGCGGATACACGACGCCGGTACCGCGCATTCGGGCGCAATTGAAAGCTCGGCGAGGCGGTTCCAATGACGCGCGATTGTTGTGCGTCGTCGTTCAAGCAAAAGAGGAACAAAGCGTCTCCTACCGCCTTCCCGCTGATCGCGACATTAAGGCATTTGAGTCTGCATCGTTACGGCTCAAGGCCGCAAGAAAGAACGCTCCCGGAGCACTCAGCCTCGTTCCAGATGAGCCAACTCCCGAAGGGGGTGGAAGTGGGGCAGGACGCGCCTTTTCGCAGCGCAATTATGGAATGGATGTATTTGAAGACCTCTTTAACTACCGGCAGCTTTTGGTCCTCTCAACGCTCGCTCGGTTGATTCGAGAGGTCGGCACCTCCTTACTCAAAGATGAGAATGAAGAATTTGCGGTGGCCGTCTGTTCTGTTCTCTCTACCGCGTTAGCAAAACTAGCAGACTATCTCAGCACACTTTGCGTCTGGCGTACTGCGCGTAGTTGCGTTGCCCACACATTCGGCCGCCAAGCCATTCCAATCACGTGGGATTTCGGTGAAATGAATCCTTTCGCAGGGAGCGCGGGGGATTGGGGTGAGGCCTGTCGTTATTTGGGTCTTTTCATTGAGGAGATCGCTGCGGGTTGCTCTGTCTCGGGTTCGGCTATAAAGGCGGATGCGGTCTCCTTACCACTCCCAAACGATTTCGCATCGGCGTTGATCACTGACCCGCCATATTACGACGCCGTGCCATATGCAGACCTCTCAGATTATTTTTATGTCTGGCACAGGCGGGCACTTCAACCATTTCGCCTCGACATACTGAGCGAGCGCCTGACACCTAAGTTAGATGAATGCATCGTTGATGAGATCAAGGGCAAGGACAAAGTCTACTTTGAGTCCACGATGGCGAAAGCGATGGCCGAAGGCAAACGTGCCGTTGCACCGGGTGGAATTGCCGTAGTCGTTTTTGCTCACAAATCGACTGGAGGGTGGGAAGCTCTGCTGAAGGCCCTGATTGACGCGGGATGGATCGTCACTGCGTCGTGGCCGATCGACACAGAAAGACCGGGGCGTTTGAGAGCAAATGATTCTGCTGCGCTTGCCTCGTCTGTCCACCTGGTATGCCGTCCGCGCAAGAACGCGGACGGAGCCACCCGCTCCGACGAGGTCGGCGAATGGCGCCACGTGTTGCAAGAGCTGCCCAAACGTATCCACGACTGGATGCCACGTTTGGCGGAGGAGGGTGTGGTTGGCGCAGACGCCATCTTTGCGTGTCTTGGACCCGCACTTGAGATCTTCTCCCGATATTCACTGGTGGAGAAAGCAAGCGGCGAACCTGTCTCTCTAGGTGAATACCTGGAGCAGGTTTGGGCAGCGGTCGCCAAAGAGGCTCTCGCGATGGTCTTCAAAGGCGCAGACGCGACTGGCTTTGAAGCTGACGCGCGCCTGACCGCCATGTGGCTGTGGACCCTGAAGTCCCCTGATACCAACGGGCAGTCCGAGGTTGGTGACGAGGAGGAGTACGAAGATGAATCCGAATCTGAAAATAAGAAAGCAAAGTTCGGCGGATTCACCCTTGAATTCGACGCAGCGCGAAAGATAGCTCAGGGCCTAGGTGCGCATCTGGAAAGTTTAAGCCATTTGGTCCAAGTATCAGGTGACCAAGCGCGTCTGCTGCCAGTATCCGAGCGAACGCTGCATCTCTTCGGGAAAGAGGAAGAAGAAGCGGCCCGGAGTATTGGTAGGAAGAAGAAGTCAGCACAGCTGGATATGTTCGCCGAGTTGACGGAGTCGGAGGACGCGGAATCCGCTTGGAGGGAGAAGACCGTGAAACGGGCAGGGGAGACTACCCTCGACCGCGTGCATCAGGGAATGATCCTTTTCGCTGCCGGACGAGGCGAGGCGCTAAAGCGCTTCGTGGTTGAAGATGGCGTTGGACAGGATGGTAAATTCTGGCGGCTTGCCCAGGCGCTTTCTGCGCTCTATCCTTCCGGTTCAGATGAGAAACGCTGGGTGGACGGAGTTCTCACCCGCAAGAAACAGTTCGGGTTCTAGTAATGGGAATGAAGCACGAGGAGAAGTCAGAGCATGGCACTCAAACCCTGGTATAAGGTCGTCACGCCGAGGGAGGACCTACGAGATGGGAAACCTCTCGATGCATCTGAGTTTGCCGTTCACCTCGATCAGGTCAGGGATGGCCGCGCGCCGGCAGTCTATCAGAACCCTGAGCGTTTTTTGGAGCGAACCTTTCTCACGAAAGGACTGACCGGCGTGGCAGCCGAAGTGCTTCGCCGATTGTCCGGCGAGAAGACCGAGACCTCTGCCGTATTTAATATGACCACGCAGTTCGGTGGCGGCAAGACCCACTCTCTTACCCTGCTGTATCACCTAGCGAATAACGGCCCGAAAGCAAAGGATTGGCATGGCGTTTCCAGGCTGCTTCAGGTCGCCGGAATCAACACGGTCCCTTCCGCTAAGGTTGCAGCATTTGTCGGCACGGAATTCGATCCAATTGCGGGTCGAGGAGGTTCGGACGGAACTCCGGTGAGGAGAACGCCCTGGGGCGAAATCGCCTTTCAAGTCGGCGGAGAGAAAGCACTCGCAATTCTCGCCGAACATGAGAAGCAGGAGGTCGCACCTGGTGGCGATGTAATTCGTGCATTTCTCCCCAAAGACCAACCAGTATTGATCCTGATGGACGAGTTGATGAATTTTGTCAGTCGCAGCCGAAAAAGCGGCATGGCTGGCCAGCTCTACAGCTTTCTTCACAACCTCAGCGAAGAGGCCCGCGGGCGCGACAACATGGTGCTGGCGGTATCCATCCCAGCTTCGGAACTCGAAATGAGCGCCGACGACCAGTCCGACTACGAGCGTTTCAAAAAGTTGCTTGACCGCGTTGGCAAGGCGGTCATAATGTCGGCGGAATCCGAAACCTCTGAGATCATCCGCCGTCGCCTCTTCGAGTGGGACGACAATGCGGTCACAAGTGACGGTAGGGTGATGCTCAATAGGGATGCGATAGCTTCCTCTAACGAATTTGGGGACTGGGTAAAGGACCATCGCCAGCAGGTGCCCGAGCAATTTCCTTTCGACAGTGCGCGAGAGGCTTTTGCCGACACCTATCCTTTTCATCCGAGCGTTCTCTCAGTATTTGAAAGGAAATGGCAAGGGCTACCTCGATTTCAGCAAACCCGCGGAATCCTGCGCCTCTTGGCCCTATGGGTTTCTCACGCTTATCAAGCGGGATTCAAAGGCGGCCACCGCGACCCACTGATCGGACTTGGCACCGCACCCTTGGACGACTCTCAATTTCGCGCCGCTATGTTTGAGCAACTCGGTGAGCATCGCCTTGAAGCCGCCGTAACAACGGATATCTGCGGAAAAAACGACTCTCACGCGGTCCGTCTGGACAACGAGGCTGTGGAAGCTATCCGCAAAGCCAGACTTCACCGAAAAGTAGCCACGACGATTTTCTTCGAATCGAACGGCGGGATGTCGCGCGCAGAAGCGACTACCCCAGAGATCCGGTTGGCTGTCGCCGAGCCGGAGATCGATATCGGCAATGTGGAAACGGTGCTTGAGGCCCTTACTGATGCCTGCTACTACCTCACAGTCGAGGGCAACCGCTATCACTTCAGCTTCAAAGAGAACCTGAACAAGCGCTACGCCGACCGACGCGCAAATATCAAAGACACATCAATAAGTGATTGTGTTCGGGCGGAAATTCGGAAAGTATTTGCCGCGAGCGATGGAATCGAGCCGGTTTTCTATCCAGAGAAGACCAGCCAGATTCCGGACAAGCCAATTCTGACTCTGGTGGTGCTGTCACCGGAACAAAGCTTGGCGGATGAAAAGCGAACAAAATCATTCATTGAGTCAGTAATCCGGGAACATGGAACCTCAGCACGAACCTACAAAAGCGGACTTGTATTCGTCGTCGCCCAATCCGCAGGTCCGCTTACGGAAGATGCCCGCCGCGTTCTCGCTTGGGAAGAGATTCAGAAGGAGCTCCCCGGAATCAACGTTGACACGACCCAAATCGCCCAACTGGAAGACAACATCAAGAAATCCCGTCGCGATCTCAGAGACAGTGTTTGGAGAAGCTACAACAATATCGCTCTTCTCGGAAAGAGCAACGAGATCAGATTCATCGACCTCGGGAATATGCATTCCAGCGCCGCAACCTCAATCATTCAGTTCATTGTGAATGAGCTTGTGCATGTTGACGAGATTCAGAGCGGTATCAGTCCGAATCTTCTTGTACGCAACTGGCCGCCGGCTTTCCGGGAGTGGAGCACGAAGGCTGTACGTGACGCCTTCTTCGCGTCGCCCCTATTCCCGCGCTTGCTCAACCCGGATGCCATCAAGGAAACCATCGCACGCGGCGTGTCCAATGGGCAGCTCGCCTATGTCGGTAAGACCGTAGGTGGAAAATATCTGCCGTTCAGCTTCGAGCGGACGATCAATACGGCAGACATCGAAATTTCGGAAGAGATGTTTATCGTCTCTAAAGAGACCGCTGAGGCTTACCGCAAGGACTTAACCAAGCCCGAGGGCTCCGCGCCGCCGTTGTTCCCGGCCGAAGTTGGCGATACACGAGACCTACCCAAACCAGGGACAGATGAGACTACGACCGCCGACACTGGGAAGAGCCGTCCACAAACCTCTCAGCAGAAGTCAGCGCTAACCTGGTCCGGCAAAATCCCCTCCCAAAAATGGATGAACTTTTACACCAAAGTCCTGACTAAATTGGGAGTCACAAGCGACCTCACCCTCACCGTAAAGGTTGAATGCAAACCCGAGGGAGGATTGTCGCCGCAGAAGATGGAAGAAATAAAAAGCGCCCTCCGTGAACTGGGGCTGGATGACCGAATCGACTGACCTTGAAGGATTTTCCTGGGCGAATCGCAATAGCCCATTTCTGTGCATGTCAGCACAGCGTAGACTCACACCTTTCTGATGCTTTTCAATTTGGCTCGCAATGATACCAGGCAGCTAAAAGCTGGTTACAAAGAAGAGGACTCTTCCGATAGAACATCGAGGACAAACCGCCTTCCATAATTTTGCGCGGCGCTCGCAATAAGCACGTATTGAATACACAGAGCGCCAACGTACAAAAGCGAGATCCTCCAATTGACCGAGGCCGCTATGACACCAATCGAGAACACCAGTGCGAACACTGCCGCTATCGTGGTCATATCCCTAGTCAGCAGGTAGATTTTGTGGGCCTCCCAAACCAAGGGGATTGTCTTATGTTGTTTGTATAGCCGGAACCAAAGGGCGTTCTGTGCTTGCGGGTCGTCTGGGAAGTCTCCGTGCTTTTTTCGCAAGGCCGCCACATCGATTCGAGGATCTGTGGCGATCAGCTGTGTGAATACCCGGCAGCCGGGCAGGGGGTTCCGCCAACGCCAGAACACCAGGCGGGCCTTCCCGACGTCGCTGAGCACGCCACTTAACACGATGGCAAGGATCGGAATACAGGCCGCAATGATTCCGTCCTTTGTCGTAACGCGTTCCCAGAAATGATCGACGGATGCGCTTGCAAATTGCCTGCTAACGACGAGCGACAGGAAGACCGCGAGGTTGGCCCCGATGAAAGACCACAAATAGACCGCATTCTTACCCTTCAGGTAAGGTTCCTGGGCAGCTTCGCCATTTTTCACCTTCGTCGGCATCATCACTCCCACTGCCTGTTTTCTAACTTGCGCACGGTATTACCGTGGTCGTCAGTTCCCTCGCTCCTGGCTGCGTAAGCAGCGACGCTCCGCCCTCCATATTGGTCGAGAACACATATTTCGCAACCCGGCTGTAGACCCTCAGCGCAGCTGGGTCCGGGTGACCGTATTGACTGTCCACACCGGCGCTGATCAAAACGGTGTGAGGCGCGATCTGTAGCAACGATGCCGGATGAGTCGCATTCTTCGAGCCGTGGTGCGGAGCGGCCAGAACGTGCGATTTCAGCGCGCTGCCGAAGAATTCGCTGATGGTGTCCCACCGCGCGTTTTCCGTGTCCCCTGTGACAAGATACGAGAATCCACCAGGACCGCGTCCTGTCACTTTCAGCACGATGCTGCAATTGTTCGAGCAGTCCATGTCTTCGATATGCGGCGAAAATAATTCAAAATCGAAATTATTAGAAAGCCCCTTCAGACTGCGCTGCGATAGCAGGTCGAGACGCACGGATACCCGCTTCAACGGATTCGACGAATTGCGCCTTGCCTTCTCCTCTTCATCAATCAGCACGAAGACCTTCTCGGCTTCCGTGCTTTCCTTGAAATACTTGGGATACATTACCCAATCCGGCCGGTACTTTCGCAACACAATGGATGTTCCCACGAGGTCGCAGTGGTCATCATCAAAGCCGGTCAAAACGAGGCCGATCACATTGTGGCCCTTGAGAGCGATCGCCAGCAATTCCTTCACAAAGGCCACGGTTTTGTCGTCGCACGCGGGAATCCGCGAATCGACGATGATTGCTTCGCCCGCGTGCCTCACAATTGCGAGTGCGCCTTGTCCCACGCCTGCAGTAAGGATGTTCATGGTGGTGATTATCCCTTCCCGTGCCGATATAGTGCCTGATTAAGATCTGCCTGCAGATGCAGCACGGCGTGTCTCGCCGAACGAAACTGGCGTTCTCCATATCCTGACAACACCTCAGCGAGCACAGGTTCATTGCCACTGGCAGTGATCGAATAAGATGGGCCGCCGTGCCCCGAGTTCTCCATCGTCAGCACTTTAACGTGGGAGCCATCAATCAGCGTGACGAGGCCTTTCCAGTAAAGCGCACCCGCGTTCTCTGAAACTGACGGTTTAAGGTGCGGATAAAAATCAGAAAAGAATTCCTGATCCTTTGCGCGCTCGACATTGGGTTGAGCCTGATGCCCAGAATGACGGAAGGAGTCAGACGCGGAGGGGGGACGCCCGTTGCTGACGGGCCATAGAATCGGAGCATCAACGAGCCGGACCTGGGCGGGCGAAGCTTCGTACACCGTCTCATCGCTGCGCCGAAAGAAATAGTGTTTAACGTCGTACCTGGGATCTCGCCCGCGATTCTTCCTCACCACCAGAAGGGCGTAGAAAAAATCGGTGTTGTGCTTCTCGTGGTTGACGATCCTCTGATAAGTGGCGTGGTCCCCCTGGCTGAGAGTGCCCAGGCCGTTCACATGATGCGTGTGCCAATTGCCAAGATGCTCGATGTCCGGATGCTTTTCTTCAATCTGCCTGAAGATTCGCTCCTGATAGTCCCCATCCTGAAAGAAACTGGTATTGGAGCGTTGCGCCGCAGGCCCCGGTCCGATAACGCCCGAGAGCTGAACGTTGTAGTGGGCACCCTTTTTCTGATAGGTCCCGATCAGCCTGCCGCCGGTCTCATGTGAATCGTACTGGTCGCACTCGTCGAATATCGATTCGAGAGCGGCTCGGGCAATCGTTACGGAGAATTGGGGTTGTTTTGATCTAAACATTGGCTGCGGTCCTCATGGTGCAAATGGTGCATGATTCCTGTTGGGGCAGCTCAATCCTTTGCAGCTGGAAATGCTTCTTGAACGGATGCACCGGCCGGTTGCCCCATATCACGTAGTTTTCGTCGATTAAGTTCAGGAATTTGGGCCGCTCCTTCAACCGCCGCGCGATGGCGTCGAGGACGAAGCGGGCATGGAACGAACTGATAAAGGAGATATCCACTGCGAGCCCAGGAGAATCCTTTATCTCCGCGATCTCCATCCCGTAGACCTTCTCGCGCTCTTCGTCGGAGACGAGATCAATCTCCTTGATGCCTTCCCGGAATGTCGTGCGCTGCAGGAAGGATTCGAGGCAAGCCAGACAGCCGCCAGCCTCGGGCCTGTAGGCAAAGACCTCTCCGCCGATTCCGCGCGTGAAGACGCGCCCCACCACGAAAGGAATGCCATGCTGCACGCAGAGTTCATTGATCCGGTAGCGGGAGGGCTCGTTATCGGTTGCCAGCACGACCACATCGGATTTGCTGATTTCCGAAGCAAGGTCGGCATAACCCATGATGTCGGCATCGATAGTGGCGATGTTCACATTGGGGTTCCTGTCGCGGAGGACTTCGGCGACGGCGTCGGTTTTCTTTCTGCCGATGAAACTCCGGCCGCAAACGTGCCGGATGACGTTTTCGGGTCCAAGAATGTCCATATCCATCAGCGTGAAATTCCGAATGCCCGACATCACCAACTGCAGGGCCACATTCGCGCCTCCGGAGCCACACCCGGCTACGAGCACCCTGACATCCGCAAAAAGCCGAACGTCAAAAAGGGACTCGATTCTCTCGAAGGTCCGGTCCTTATTATTGTTGTTGCTCATCTTTTGTTGCTCCAGCCGGCCACTCGCCGGTCTTTCGCCACTTTGAATATTGTTTTAGCCACGCTCTCGCCAAGGTCAGGGCATGAATGACATCGTGCTTCTTCGCGTTCCACGTCGCAGTCGTGCCAAAGATAGACAAGGATCCGTCCTGCCAGCGCTTCGGAGTATTTGCAGGCACCTGGAGGGCGTAAATCCTGGGCGCTGAATCGGGGTAGCCGTGAGGCAAAACGATGCTGAGCAGCACATTGTCCCCCGCTGCGACCTCGTGGCAGTTGATTTCCAATTCCTTATGTTCGTTGATTGTGAGCTTATAGGTCTCGTTCTTCTCAGCAAGCCTGCCTAACTCCAGCGTGATTCGGTCGGGCGAGATATCCGGCAGGAGAAATGAAACAGGTACGAGGCAAGCCTTCGGCTGACCGTTGCGCTCGATGACAAAGACTTCGCCATCCCTGGCCACCCGGTCGAGAACTTCTCCGGGAGAGCTTCTGAGCTCCATCATTTTCAGAGTTTTGAAGTCTATTTTCAAAATGAGCCTCGGGTCTTAATGGGTGATCTGCGCGCCAGGCCACGCGCCTCGCATGCGCCAAACTTCGTACTTGCTTAACCACTTTGCAGCACGAGCTATCACAAAGGTGAGGTTATGAGTGCCGGGGTTCCACATCGACGGGTGGAGATAGCAGATATTCCCTCCGTTGTACCTGTGCGGAGCATTGGTGATAACCGGAGTGTCCACGAAAACCCTCGGCATTTCGTTCGGATAGGTTTCGGGAAATTTGATCGACAACACATACATCGCGGACACCGTCTGCAAGGCTGTTCTTGCATAGACCTTGCCGTCCGTCGTCGGGTGCAGCTCCAGGTAGGCGAACGTTTTCTGGGCTTCAGCAAACTCCCGGTTTATTCGGTTAACATCCATAAGCATCCCCTTAGTATTCCCCGCCGAGATTTTCCTTCATGGTTAACGGCTTCTTGCCCCCCAGGTCGGCGGCGCTCGTTTGACCGGCGCCCCTGATTTCACCGTTGGGCAGGATCTGAACTGGCGTGTCCTCTTCGCTATTGAGGAGTCTTTCCAATTCCTGAATCGTGGGTTTCTTATCCATCACATCCTCCGGCATTCGCTGTGCAATTGTATTAATTGCACGGTATAGTATAATCGCAAAGTCGTCAAGCGGGAATTAGCGGAGAGCTCATGACCGTAGTTATTTGAGTGTGCCTGGCGAGGATCGTTCCGGAGCATCAGCTCAGCTCTCGGCTTTCCTGCAGGCCGATAGGAGCAACTAAATGACAGCAACGCTGGTGCCCAACATCGTTCCGGAAGACTGTTTTCTCCGGAAGCTCCCTGCAGGTCTATCCCTCGTGCAGCGAATGAAATTTGACGCTCTTCGCGTCGCCGCGAGCATGGTGGGTTTGGCTAATTTCCGGCTGATCAGCTTGGCTCTTCAAGTTTGTCGTGAGGAACAACTCAAGCCGAGCGCCACTTCGATGGCGGCCTTGCAGTTGGACGCCTGGTCGATCATCAGCCACTGTCATACGATCAGGGGAATTCTCAAGTCTCTTGAGTTCAACACACCCGAGATCGTTGCTTTTCTTTCAGGGACGCAACAGGTTTCTGAAGTGCGTGACGCGCAGCAGCACTATCAGGACCAATTTCCAAATCGGAGCAATAAGAAGAAAAAGACCACCCCGCTGTATGGTGCACTGGCGTGGACGTACGCGAAGGACCCGCCGCCAATTGCTGGCCTCTATCTCGTTACAATATGGTCCGGTGCAATGCTGGAACCAAAATTGTCGGTCAACGTCCCGAATCCCTGTGGCCAGCAACTTCGGCTGCCAATTGGAAATATACATTTGCAGGCCTTCGACTATGACATTGACCTGCAAACACTCACCGACGACGTGTCATTCCTGATCCAGCACTTCAATACACGCGTCGCCGAGTTGATTCGGGAAGAACTGGACAAAATCGCCGAGACAAACAACCTCGACAAAGCAAAGGTCCATGCAAACGCTGCAGCAGATATGTTTCTTGCGTTATGGGTCGAAGTAACATGAAGGAACGTAGGCATCAACACCATCTGCTCTGCACTACCGCGACCGCACCTTTGGCTCTTCGCACAATTGTGACAACCCTCTAGGTAGCTTCGCTTCTTCTCTTCACTCCATCCTCTTCCGAGTGGACGCCGCTTGGCCGCGGCTCGGACGGGCGTTTCGGACTGCGCCGGTTTCGTGCCAAACCATAACCCAAAAGCGGTTTGTCACTCACCGCGCTTTCACTCACGCCCTGCCACCCTCCTTCGGCCTCCGTTCTGTCCCTTCACCCGTGTCGGCTTGTTTTTCCTCGCTGCCGCTCAAGTGAAAGAAAAAACAAGCCGACACGGCAGAAGGGAAAAAACATGAAATTAGAAGAAGTCAACACACGAACCAAAGAGGCCGTCGATTTCCTCGTCGCAGCGCTGGAGTCCGGCCACAGTGAGGTCCTCACCGCATACCTCGGAGCAATGGCAAAATTTCACACCTACAGCTTCGGCAACATCATGCTCATCGCACGCCAGAAGCCGGATGCTACCAACGTAGCCGGACTTCGGACATGGAACTCGCTTGGCCGCTTCGTTAAACGGGGAGAGAAAGGCATTTTCATTCTCGCCCCGATGGTCGGAAGACGAAGTGCGAAGGATACAGCAACCGTCGAACCGAGTGATGACGCAACAACCGAAGGTCACCGGACGCTGTACGGATTCCGGGCCGTCTATGTTTTCGATGTTACCCAGACGGAGGGCAAAGAGCTTCCCGCTCTGACCGAAGTCAATGGCGATGTGAGCGGATACCGCGAACGCCTGTTCAAGTTCGTCGAATCGCAAAGTGTCGAGATCAGTTTCTCCGAGAGAATTGCTCCCGCGAAGGGTCTCTCGCATGGCGGGAAGATCACGCTGCTTTCAGGGATGCAGGCCGCCGAGGAGTTTTCCACGCTCGTGCATGAGATCGCTCACGAAATGCTGCATCGTGGCGACCGACGCACCTTGACCACCAAGCAAGTGCGCGAAACAGAGGCCGAAGCCGTGGCCTTTGTGGTTTGCCAATCTGTCGGACTTCAAAACGGAACCGCATCCCAGGACTACATCCAGCTTTGGCACGGAGACGCAGGTCTCCTGCGCGAGAGCTTGGAAGCCGTTCAACAAACCGCTGCCGTCATTCTCGGGGGCATTGTCCCCGAGCCTGCGGCACTCGCGGCAGCCGCATAACACGCCAACACCTGCACCGTTTGGTTTTTTGGGCCCGACGTGTGCGCCGAATCCACCAACAGCTAACCAAAGACACATAAAGGAGAAATGACGATGCACAGTACACAAAATGCAGTTGCCAACCACGAATATCGCAGCGTTCCCATCACCGCGCTTGCGGAGTCACCAACCAATCCCCGCAAACGCTTTGATGCAAAGAGCCTTGAAGAACTGGCGGCCAGCTTCAAGACGCAAGGGATTCTGGCCCCTCTTCTAGTACGCGAACTGGAGGAAAGCAAGTACGAGGTAGTCGCCGGGGCGCGGCGCCTCAGAGCGGCGAAACTGGCGGAACTTGAAAAACTTCCCGTCCGCGTCGTCAAGCTGACAGATGCCGAGGCCATCGAGGCCCAATGCGTTGAGAACCTGCAACGCGAGGACATCCACCCGCTTGAGGAAGCTCTGGGTTTCAAGTCGCTCTTGGAACTCGGAGAACCTGCCTACACCATCGCCACCATCGCTTCACGCGCTGGCAAGAGCGAGGCGTATGTCTACGGGCGCATCAGACTCGCTGATCTGATCCCGCCCGTGGCTGAGGCGTTCCTGAAAGACCAGATCACCATCGGCCACGCTTTGCTGATCGCCAAGCTCTCCGCTACCCAACAGCAGGAGGCGTTTTCGGCTGCTTTTCGGGGCTTGTGGACAAGCGAAGGCAACAGCCAAGTCCTGATTCCAGTGCGGGAGTTAGCCTCATGGATCGAATCGAACATCTTGCTACAACTGGCGTCCGCGCCGTTTGACAAGCAGGATGAGACACTCGTTCCCGAAGCAAGTTCGTGCGTCAACTGCGCGAAGCGAACCGGATTCAATAAGCTCCTTTTCCCCGACGTGCGTAAGGATTCGTGCACTTCGCCCGACTGTTTCCGAGCCAAGATCGACGCTTCCGTGAAAAAGACTCTAGAAACCAAGCCGAAGCTAATACAGATTTCGGCGGCGTGGAGTTCCCGCGAAAACGCTCCCTTGGGACGGAATCAGTACGTGGAATTGGAGATCAAGAAACCCAAGCCGAACGGCGCAAGTACCAAGCTGCCCGCGAACCAAAAGCCGTGCGAGAAGATGGCCGAGGCCATCGTCATGGACGGCGGCAAGCGCGGACAGGTCGTCAAGGTTTGTGCCGACCCCGCTTGCCGAGTCCACCATCCCAACACACCTTCTCCGCAGCAAGTCGAGCGGGAGCGGGCAGAGGAACGGAATCGCATCGAAAAGGAGAAACTGGCCATTACGACTCGCCATCGTGTCTTGGCTACGATCCTCCAACGCGTATCGGCTCCATTAAAGAAGGCTGACTTGCTGGCGGTTGCCCACTACCTGATCGGTCATCTCTCCTACAGCCAGGTCCCGGCTTTGGCAAAGCGGCATAAGGCAGAGGCAAAGAAGGACTCCGCTTCCGCGCAGGAGCTTCTGGCCAAGAAAGTGGGGGCCTATGACGAGGCTGAACTTTGCAAACTGCTTCTGGAAATCAGCTTGCTGGATTCGGCGTATCAGCGAGCCACCAGTCGCGACGATATGCTTATTGATGCGGCCAAACGTTACCGGGTAGATGTCGAAAGGCTACAGAAGGCCGTGGCCGACGAGTTGACAGCCAAACGAGAAAAAACGATCAAGGCCAAGCCTAAGAGACGAGACAGGACGACGCCGAAACATCCTAATTCGTAGTTATTTTCGGCGGAGTGCTCTCCCTCACTCCGCCTTTTCGTTTCCTTTCGCTTCCAAACACTTCTTCGCCGGATAAATCGCCCAATCCGCCGCACATTGGATACCGAAAACAACCAGAACTGGTTATGGCCCCAAAGGTCAACTATCATGGAGGCTGCTCCACTACTAAAAATGTCCAAGCCTCGCACATTTCTCAGTTCGACCTGTTTCGATTTTGCCGATGCGCGCTCGGCTATCGCGGAACACCTCAAATTTTTGGGGCATGAACCGATCAGATCAGACACCGTAGAATTCGGCGTGAGCCTCGGCAAGCACTCACACGAGGCATGCCTCGACCAGGTCGACAATTGCGATTACTTGATTCTATTGATAGGAGGTCGTCACGGCGGGACGTTTGTGGGCAGCGAAAAGTCAATCACCAATGAGGAGTATCGTCGTGCCCTCAAGAAGCGAAAGCCCATCATCACCTTCGTGAAACGTGAGGTCGAACTGGCTCGACGCATGTATAAGAAGAACCCGAAGGGAGATTTCAGCGGTGTGGTGGACGATGTCCGCGTTTTCGATTTCATCGATCTCGTCACGTCACAGTCAGAGAACAACTGGATCAAGATGTTCGACGATGTCGAAGACATTAAACGCGCTCTCACCGATCAATTCGCCTACATCGCCTTGGAATATTCGAAAGCCTTGATTGCGAGCCGCGAGCCGAAATCAAGCACCAAAGACAAGCCTGAAGTTGTTCGCTTTCCCGTTCAACTCGGAGCTATTGCAGATTCAGATGATAGCGCGGAGGCCGCGACCACAATTACCGGCTTAAGGGAACTTCATAAGGTACTGTCCGGCATCATCAAAAGTCCGGCCGCAGGAAAGGAAGAGAAATTGAAGCTCCTCTGGGTCATGGGCAAATACGGCAACATCGGACATGGCCCGTCGATCACGATCAGCAACGACCGACTCAAACAGTATGCGTGGAGTACTACCAAGGGTCAGAGAGTATTCAACCAGATCAGGGATTTCGGCGTAAATGGAAATTACGATGGAGATGACGAAGGGGATGCATACGCCGCTATGCGGTTCGATTCCGACTCTGACGATGGGATGGTCGCTAATGCTCTGCAGCGGTATGTGGCTGACCTCGAAGCAAAATTCGCTGACGATGGACTTGATGTTTTTAAGAAAGCTGACATGACCCTGTATGCGTAGCGGTGTGGCAAACAGGGCAAAGAGCAATCGGGCAGATACCACAAGACACTTTAGCGAACGGACAGGGCAAGTTTTCGATCAACTTTCTTGGTCAACTTTCTGGCTACTTATTTCTGGGGGACGGTAGTGTACCGTGGCGGAAGAAAGGCGAACTGGACGGACTGCTTGGTGCTATGCTCGTGCTGCCCCATCCGGTAACGCTAAGGGCACAGCAGCAGTGTGAGTGCGAGTGACACAAGCATGAACAGGAGAAGGCTAACCGGAGTTTTTGTCGCGACGGAGGTCCTTGTGACTGCGGCGACTGTGTTGAGATGGATCACAGCGACGCAGGGTGGAGTTATTTTTGTCGTGGCAGGCTTGCTTTACTTCGCTCTATTTTGGTTCTGTAGGAGGTGACCCCGATGAAGTCCGCATGGATCATATTGACGGTCGCTGTATGCCTGTCGCAACCGTCCGCGTCACAGCAACAGAAACCGTGCTTCACTTGCATCTTGTCCAGTTTTTCTGCTTATGTGTCGGCATTGCTCAACAATGAGTCCGTACTGTTCACGAAATTGGGAGAAGGACAGGCAAAACAGACCATTATTGACGTGCACACAGAAGCCGGGCAGCTGTGGAGCAAAAACGACAAGCTGGCAAAGGATCTTATTGCGAGAAACGTAACAAGGAATGAACTAGCGGAAAGGGTGAGCAGGCTCACATCGGACGTTCAACATTTCGATAACAGCCTGACGATGTTCTCGGGAGAAATCGCAAAGGCATCGAATTTGACCAGTTCTGCACTTCAGAACCAGATTCAGAGTCACATCAATAGCAAACTCGAAGACCTGCGTCGAATCTCCGACCTCGATCCGAGTGATCTTTCTCAAAGAGATGAAGCACTTAAGTTTCTAAAGCTATCCAACAACGAGCTGGAGCAGGTACAACATGGAACAAAGTGCCTGCTCGATTCAATCGCACTAAAGGCTCCAGCGTGCGATCCGAATACTTTTGAGTCGCTTGACTCATCGCAACACAAGTAAGATCAAAACGAAGTTTGTATAGTATCTCGTGAGCTTGTGCCTACCGTTGTTTGAGGGTATGACGGGAGATGACATGAACCACATATATACAAGGCGGGAATTCTTGGCCAGAAGTTCGGTGGCAACAGTTGGTTTTCTGTGTTTGGCCGATCGGTGCCCAGCAGACGTCGGAGGTGCTGAACTCGCAGCAAAACGCTCCCGTGTGATCGCCGCTTGCAACAAACACTGGCCTGATAATCAAGGCGATTGTAGTGCGTTTGTCCGTGCGGTAGCGCAGGATCTTGGTTTTGCGCTCAGCGGGAACGCTAATGCTATCTACACGCAAGTTGCAAAAGCTCCGTGGGTTCGGATAGGGGTGGGTGCACAAGCGTCCGCCACCGCAGGCATTTCTGCCGGAGAAGGAAAGTTCGTTGTCGCCGCGGAACAAAGTCAAGGAAACGGTCATGTTGCAGTAGTCGTCGATTATCGCAACGCATTCGATTCGTACTCGCAAGTAGATCGGGACAAGGCAGTTGCATTTTGGGGCAAGCTGAATTCTGTTGGAAAGGAATATGAGCGACTAACACTTTCCTGGACTGCGGCTGATCTTCAGCGAGTATTATTTGCATATCAAATCATCTCGTAGATCGTTCGCCGCGATTAGCGGGTGCATCCCGACAGCTCGGAGACATTCGATCAGAAGCAAGGCAGGACTATGACTGCTGTCCCAAGACTTTCGCGTGGGCGAATGGGCCCCACATTCAAGCCTCAAGCATGAGTGCCTGTAACGCAAGCCGTACTTTTGTCGAAACCTCCAGCCGTCTGCATTTCAGGGTGAAAGACATTTTTCGAGTTTCGTGCGAGCCGCGATTAGTGAGTCCTTCGTACTTCATATTCTGCTGATTATCATTTCGGTCGCTGCCAGCACTTCCAAACAGACATTTACAGCTGAGATTGTTGTCAAAGTGAGCCACGCTAGCTCGCAACATTTGCGCATGTCACGTGCCTATTGACATGAGTGGGAGGCTTCTATTAAGGTTTCGACCTTCAGCGAGTTGGTCATTTGAGAAGCCACAACTTCTCGATGTGAGGGGGTGTCCTTCTCGCTGCTTCCCTGGAAAAGGTTGATGAGTTGACGCGAGGTCGTGCTGATGGCACGCCCATGCTCCAGCTTTGTCTTTTTTCGTCCAAGCACCGTAAACGGATGTGCTTATTCACTTGTAAACCGATGCCATACAACGTCGGGATGGGCCCGAATCACCGACAGTTTCGAGGATTTCTGGATGCTTTGCATGAACGAACCTAATTAAGGCCTTTTCATACTCATGGTTTGCCTGCCGAGGTCGTTATGACGGATGTGATTCTTCGCGCTTATTCTGCGTCCACGCCTGACAAGAACCCCGATCTCGTGATTCGGGAGGTTGGTCAATTTATTCAGGTCGAACTCGGTGGGGTGGTTGTTGATCTTGACAAAAACGCTCGTTCTCCGGGTACTTCGTGGAACTTTCAACGACTCGAACTGACCACCGGCAACACCACCCTAATTCTTCCCACAATTGCTGTTTCTGGTGACGTTAAGGATTTCAAAGAGGACAGATTCAAGATCTCGAATACGCTGATTAAGACCGAGTATCTCTTCAGCGTCAGATGTCATTTGCTCTGTCTGATTGGTGGGACAAACACGCAAGTCAGCTTGAAAATTGACTTTTCCCGCCATAAGGACACATCGGCTGCAGAATCCGATCGCAACCCCGCCACTGTGATTCACCATCTTGAGGTGGGTGATGCTAAGCCACCCCTACTTCACGGTGACGTGCAATGGTCGCAGCTTACTAGCATTCTTAGCGGAACGTATGACCCGTATCACTGGCGTCGGCTGCCGTACGCCAATACCGGCAAAGCTAATGCCGGGCCCTTGCTGGACAAGGGCGAAGGGAATACGCCTTTCGAAAACGATCGGGTAGTGGAAATCAAGCAGATGCCCATTGGTCCACCTGGCATTGCAACTCTCCAGTTTACTTATCGCTCATCCGAACGAGCGACACAGTATCGGATCAAGGGGATGGTAATTCCTGTCGACGGACAGGAAATCCAGGTTACGCAGTGTGCTTCCGATGACTGGATCTCCGGCAAGTCTGGACTACATTGGAAGATTGACATTCGGTCCGCTCTTTACGCCTTCTGGAACGCTGCGCTGGAACGATACCGAGAGGCACTAAAGACTACACGATCTGTAAATCGACTGACGTTCTTGCCTAGATTGAGCCCAACAACTTCTGCCAAGAAGAGTGAGCTTAATCTCTTGATCCGATGCACTGTGGTCCCGAGCGTCATGCCGGCCGAGTTCCTAGTAACGGTGAATTCAGCTCATCCAGAACTCCAGTCCGGGGACCCTGTTACTGTTGAAGCGATTTTCGACTCCCTTATCCCGCATAGCCCTTCCTTGAGTTGCATCTTGTCTCCCCCCGTTTCTCAGAATGATGAAAAAGGGTCCCTCTGCTTCCAGATGAAGCTCCCTAGTGCCGCCGGGGAGCAAAATTTCATAGAACTTCCGGAGCACGAACCAGCTCGTATTGGATCGTTGGACCTAGCTTTCGGCGGCAAGATCCAACAGGATGTGATCAATGATTCGGAGTTCGTTTTGCTTGATCTTTCCGCTCAGACCAGCAAGGTGCCCCGGTTTGGCGCGAAGCTGTTCCTCCCGGTAATCAGGATTGATCCGGCGGGTCAGGATGGCCTTCCGGCAAACGAGTATGTCCCGGAGAACTATGAGGTAGTCAGCAAACAAAGCGATGACTATTGCCGTGAGACAACTATTGAGCAACAGTTTCAAGGCAGCGCACCGCTAGTCATCTCGCCTTACAGCAACGACAAACTTGACGAGCGTGCCCACTATTGGGCTGAGATTACTGAAAGCAATTCGCGGCTGTATTCGCAGACTGTATCCATCAAGATCCATGACGCTCACGATATCGCTCCGAATGACCATACAACTGAGGAGCCGAGTTCGACGCAGAAAGTGATCGTTCTAGATTCCGATCCTTTTCTCGTCGCGGAAATTCGATTCTCTGGCTTCCGTCGGAGGCGAAACAAATCTGATTCCTCCGACGTCGTGGCAATTTGGGATATGAACCGAGCAGATGGTGCGGCCTGGGAACTCCAGACCATGGCGGAACCATTCGACCTAGTATTGCCACCGCAGGGTATTGGGGAGGAGATGCCAAAGGCCAGGGAATTATCGGCGGAGGATACCGTTGACTCAAACGGAAACCTTTCGCCACTAGATTATCGCTTCTCGCCCCCTGCAATACAGACCTTGGATGGGTCGTATACTCCGCAAAACTTTACCGAAGCCCCGTGGAATCTCAGGCGAATCCTCGGCTATCCGGGGCAGCGGGACGCAGGCGCCGGCATTGAAAAGTTGCGATACGAATTGCTCTATGGTCTCTCGTGCATCGCAACCATGCCCATGCTTCGCCTTGCGGAAGTCTTCTCAACGATTGGGCGCATCCCGGGCAGACTGCCTAAGATCCCGCAGCCTGGAATCGACCCCACGGAATATGCTGCATACCGGAAGAAGTGGGCCAACTATTTTGGACTCTATAGTAAACGCGTAGCCGTTTTGGAGCCCCGTTTCTCTGGTGCGAACTATGGACACACGGTCGGTGTCCAGGGTGCGTCGGCAACACCCGAAATCGTCACTCTGGAGAATGATGTTCAATGCACGTTTCGCAGCTCGGCTTCTCTCTATTACCGTGCGGAATCCGGGGTACCTCTTTCCGGCCAGCCGGCCGTAAGTAATGATGAATTCACCATCGATCCGGAAGGCCTGAAAGGTGGGGTAACCTGGGGTTTCGAAGCGCCACGCATCTATCATGCTACGGTAAAGACACACTCCTCAAGCTCAGCGAAACTCGTAAATCCCTATTTCTCTGCCATCGGCGGTTCTGGCTTTCAGAAAGTTGGCTTTGACGGAGACCTCACGACTGTATATAGCAACACGGAGACTGGGCGAACGTTCTACTACTCGGTCCAGAGGATGGGGCGCATAGCCGTCTACCATAACCTCGCCCGCCACGTGATCGAATACGAACGAAGCGTCTCCCCAGGAGAGCAGTTTTCCGGCAGCCAGACGACTTTCTGCGGCAGGCCTGTATTGCGAAAGATGCGTGAGTTTATTCAGATCCTTGAGCCGAAGGCTTTTCTCTCGCGCGGCGAGTCGGCTTATCCGGAATGCGGTTGTGCAAAAGCCATCGAGTTCAAAACGGAGATTATTCCCGTTGACTCTAGTTGGGGCTCTAACGTCAGCGACAGCGGATGGAAGGTCCCAATATGGAAAAGATCGGCCGGGTTGACAGCTGATAGTGCGGCGCCACCTTCAACAGCGTCATCTTCTGGAGCAAAGCATTCGGCCGCGGTATCGACAAAGGCCCATACGAAAGCCGACGGTTCGACGCAGAAATCAAACCTGGCCCCGAAACCGAGTGCTAGTCCGACTCCATCTGGAGCCACTATCTCAGATAACAGATGCGCCCTGTTCCCTTACATCTATAAAAAACCCGAGATCGTCTTTGACATGGCCGGATTCGACGGAGCCGACGTAGAGTGCGGGATCAGCGATCCGGAGAAGATGTTCTTCTATACAGAAACAGCTGACCATGCCGATCCAGACCCGCACAAGTGGAAACTCGTCGAGGGGCTAGACTTCTCGTTGGCCCCTTTACCGGTGCAAAACCCCGCATTTAAGTCGTCGGATGTCAACGAGCTTAAGGCATACGATGCACCTGTACCGACCGGTCTTTCCGCTTTCACACTGCACCTTGACCCCGGCCACGGAGCAGTCAACCTGGTCCACGGGCGAACTGAGCAGATGGTGGGGGCCGTCTTGAATAGCGTGACCTTCCAGCGTCCGACCAACAATGCCTCGAAGCCAGACCTGCAAACGCAGATTGAAGCGGTGACGACGAGCCTCCGAGCAGATATGTTTACGGCTATTCGCAACGGGAGTGTACAAGTCAACAACGTAAGTACAAGCCCCGGCGACGTCGCAAATCTGCTTGCGACACGCGTGAACACCCTTCAGAAAACACTCAGCGATCACGTGGCGACGCAAGCCTCACAGCTAAAAGCCGCGGTAGGACAGCAGGCAGTCAAGATACAAGGCAATATCCAACAATGGCGCACCGCCATTGACAACGACATAAGTGCCCTCGGGAACAATCTGACCGGCCAGTGGAAGCAGATCGACGCGGCCTTGGCATCAGCAGATCTCGCCGCATTTAAGGCAAAGCTACAAGAGATCGCCGATAACGAGGTGGACTCCCTATTTGTACAAATCGAATCACTGCAATTTAGTGTCAACCCGCTCGGGCGCTTATGTGCGACGGCTGACAAAGCTCTTGCGATCGCTGACTCCAGCATCGACAGGGTCGTAACCGCTTTCCGGAGCGGCATAACAAGCCCGAAGGAGGCCAGGGATCGATTCGCCCAATTTAGCTCAGGGGTGAACGCGACCCTCGACCAGCTTCGGATTGCCGTGCAGTCCTGTGTAGAGCCGTGGATGCCCGGAGCCGGCCTCATGGTGCATGCTTGGGAAGAGGGAGTTATAGACAGCGTTACAAAGCTCGATCGACTGGTTAACGACGGAAGCTCATCGACGGCGAGCATCTTGGCTGAGTTAGATAATCTTCATTCCCCAACTTTGCCGATTAAGACGATTAAAAAGCAGCTTGATCAATTCGCCAATTTGGACCAACTGATATCTCCTGGGCTGGAGCGTGTACATTCCGCTACGCGTCAGAAAGTTGATAATGTGATTTCCAGTTTCCAGCCACCTGCAGATGCGTCCCAACTAGCGACCGCAATTGCGGCGCTCGGAAGTCGGTCTGTAAAAGCCGTTCAGGATCAACTCGCCACTGAACTGGGTAAGTTGACAGCCAGCATTTCGAAGGGAGAAGCCGATGTCGTCGCCTTCTTCGAAAACTTCGTGACACATGCGAGCAGCGAAGTAACGAATGCACTCGACTCCATTGTCAAGAACGGTGCAGCTGCGGATATAGAAGCGTTTCGAAAACGTGCGGAGAGTGCCTTCGGACGTTATGCCGACACGCTCTTGACGAATCTTCCTACGCAGATTGATTTCAATTCACTTCCGCACGGGGATGCGGTCTCGACCGTTCTGCAGCGAGCATTTGGTGGGGCCCCAAGCGTGCCTAACCTGGGCTTTTCGCTCCCGAGTGTTGGCTATTTTTACGTTCCCACTCTGAAGAACGTTAACTTGACGCCGCTGTTAACACAGGTCTCCGACCTCGGCGCTGCGCTCTCGCCTTTGGGCTCGATGCTTCCGTCGACGGCCATTCTCGACAGGATGCTGCCTTCCGATCTATTAAAGAATTTTAATCTTAGCGACGTACTCCCAAACTTTGCAGGGCTGAAGCTCGACAGCCTCTTCTCGGGCCTCAAGATGCCAGAAGGCGCCGACAAGTACATCAAACTCACTCACGGTCTCGATCAGAGCTCTAGGCGTGCATGGGTGCAGGGAGACATCGATTTCACAACCGACACGCTTGCGACTCTTTTCAGCATCGGCCCGTTGGCTTTGCAGTTGCCCAAAGCCACCTTTAAATGCCAGGTTAAGCTTCAGGCCGACGCATCCGGTCAGATCGTCAAACAGGCGACCGGTTCGATCAGCGGTGATTGGACACTGGTCATCTCAGGTACCCGACTAATTACTATGGTAAGCACTTCGCTTACCTTCGACGAACAGGGCCACGTCCACTTCAATGTATCGCCTGATCGTGTTGTTCTGTCCGAGGCACTGAATTTCATTCAGCAGATTATCGCATCTTACAGTGCACCCGGCAGTGGATTCACAATTCTGCCATCAGCCACTGGAATCGAAACCCGTCTCGATCTACCGATTCCCAATACCAGCGCGGGAACGACAGGCATTACTAACCTTACCTTCGGCTTCAGCTTCGGGTTACAGTTTGCCCCATCATTCGCCATCACGGCTGGATTCAACCTTGGACGCAAGAAAGCGCCGTTCAACATTGCAGTCTTTATCCTGGGCGGGGCTGGATACGTCGAAACAGATATCACATTCATCCCGGGCCAACAACTTGTCTGCAACGTCGAGATCGAACTTGCGGCCTCGGCAAGTTTGGCCATTGCTTTCGGCCCTATCAGTGGATACGTCGCGATATTCCTCGGTATGAGTGTGAACTTCCACACAGGCGGCGTTGGCGGTACAGATCTGCGCCTCGGGATTTTTATACAGGTGGTTGGGGAGGTTTCGATTCTCAGCATTGTCTCCGCGTACGTGGGTCTGCGCCTAGAGGCAACGTATGACAACGGCACGTTCACAGGACGCGGGCAGTTCAGCATCAGCATCAAGATCTGCTGGTGCTTTACTCTCAACGTTGACGAACATGTCGAGTTCACGCTCGGTCATGGCGGAGGGTCGCAGCAAGTGGCGCTAAATGAGCCACCTAACCTTTTTCTTACGAGCGATGTAATCTCGGACACGCCTTTGTTTGTACTCAAGGTCAAGACGCCTCCTAACTACATCGACATCGCTACCCGATACATCAACATGATTAGTTAAACAGCGAGCAGCCTAATATGCCGAATGTCACGATTCTCATCACACTCGAATACCTTGGCACGTACGGAGACACTGACGATTATGTTGGCGTAACCCTGCAAGTTGCGTCCGATGCTGGAAAAGTCGACAAAAGCGACCAACTGCTTCGCCCGTGGTGGTGGAAAGTTAATCCAGCCGAGCTAGATACGAATCCACACCCGCACATCCAGCTTTGGCAAACCCAGGATGGAAGCAACGCTCTGACTCCCGTACTTTTGACGTCCCAAGAAGACCCTGGTTCGGCCGACACCACACTACTCGGCAAGCTGGATGATCGGTTCGAGGCCCTCTGCAATAGCGTATTGACAGACGGGCTGTTTGGATGGAGTTCCGACCCTCGCCTGCATCCGGAAAGCGCAATCCCTCTGCGGACGAGCGGGAGCAAAAAGCCCCAAGGGGCATACCGGTGGCCGGCGCAGGTTGCTCAGATCGGACGTTATCCCTACCCCATCGCGCATCAACTCAATCTCTCCTACTTCCTCAAGGTCAACGGTCAGTTGCCCGCGAACGGTATGTTCGTGGCGGCTCCTACGTTCATTGCAAATACTATCCTGTACAAACCGAACAACTCAGTCGCCTCATCGAATCCCGATGGTACGATCACAATCGATTATTCCCCAAGTTCTGCGGACCCGGCCACCGGCATCAAGGTCCAGGCTCTTGTTCAACCCCTTGCCGCCGCTGATTGCAAGCTCACTGTCCGTGTCGTGCGGTCTGACACGCCCATTGCCAAGCAAGATCCCTATCTGTCATTACCTCAGCCGGAAGATAGCGCTTGGCAGCACACACTAATCCCTCTAGCTGCCGAGCTCTTTGACCCAGCTGCGCGCCTTATCGGGGCGTTCCGCCTCGTTATACCTCAGAAGCAGACAACAAAGGCGAAACCGACCAATCCGGACTTTGATGCCCTCTACAAAGCGATCCAGAGTAACTTCGAGGTTTTCCGCCAACGCACGGTAAGTGCTCTCCGCGATATCGCTGACTACGGAGCCCAGCAGGCTCCGGGCAATGTGTTCAATCAGGACCCTCAGACAGGACCCTCGCTGGTCACGAGGATCGTCAGAATCTGGATAGCGGCCCAGAGCGATGCCGACCAAAAGAAAGCCCAGGCCTTCGCGAAAGCCCTTATCTCCGCCCTTAAGGGCGATTCAGGGCCCCAGGACTGGGTTGGCCTACTGAAGACCATTCCCAATCTAGCTGGAAATCCAATGCTCGAACCCGCGCAGGAAGTTCCGAAGGGCACAACGGATACGGACACGGATAAAGAGTTTTATCGCCGTCTTGCCGCCTTTGAAAACCTGCACCTAGCCTTCACGCAAAACGAGGTGCTGAGCGACGTAGTTACCGTTCAATGGGACGACTTTTATAAACGTACAAAAGCCGGCCCTGCAGCGAAAGATCCGCTTGCCGCGACAGATCCGGACGGCCATCTATGGCAGTCCTTTCGGCAGACGGCCGAAGATCAGCTGGCCAAGATCGATCTGCGCCAACAGCTCGCGGCTGGCAATCTAGGCGCCCACTGGAAACTCGTCCTCAGCGAGATGGCAAAGGCGCTACCCACGACCGTGCAAGCTAGTACGCCAGCGGCCTCCAGAGCGGCTCTCCGTACCGGGCTCTCGAACGCCCTTTGCTCGGTGCTCACAGAGACTCTTACCTCGCCGGTACGAACCCCTTTCGATCCCTCACCGCTCTTGACCTGCCTATTTTCAAAATCCAACTGCGGGGCCGCTGTGAGTTCTCGCTCTTGCTGGGTCGATTTGCAGCTCAAGTCGATCATCAAGGATGCACCCGATCCGACGGCGGCCGACCCGAAGCAAAGGAACCTGCGCCAACGAACTCGCACCTCAGAGGGCATAACCCTGACTTTGGACAGCCTCTCGTCGCAGGACGCCGATTTAGACGACCCCAGCGATCCCATGCGCTCACTTGCCGGACTGTGTGTTCTCGCCCGACAAACCGACCCCACCAACAAGCAATGGAAATGCCTCAACCTCGCGGTTGCATGTCTCGATACCGACGGAAGGCAGGTTCTCGCACGTGACGGCGTCGTTGTCCCTTTGCCACTGCACAACCAAGCTGGGCTGCGCAGCGCCATGATCACATACAACAATCGTCCCCTGATGGGTCTCAGTCCGGATATGGAATTCGGGGCTCCCTTGAACAGTCAGGACGCAAATCATCTGACCACTCGACTGATCGAATACCTTCACCCTTCGCTTGTGGCCACGGCGACGGCAGACGGAAAAATTCCAGGCCTAGCTTTCGGCAAGTCTTACGATTTTCTGGTTGGAATCATGCGCAGTTCTGGTGCGCTACCCAGTCTCTTTGCGGATACTGCTAAGCCCGGCACTCTAAATCTGAACTCCGGCAGCACCGTTCGCGTCAATGATCTTGAGAGGATCTTCGTCAACCACGGCTTGTCGCAGGTTTCTTATCTTCGCACGGTGCCGATCGGCGAGCTTCGCTTTGGCAACGACGACTCTGGATTCAATCAAGGATTCGGGCTCCCAGTCATTCCCCCAGAAGTTCAGCCTCGCGCGCTAGATCTACAGTCGGGCGTCGGTCCAGCGAATCAGACTGAATCTAGAGCACCCGAGCCTCTGATACTTCTCTCCGATTACGCGCCCGTCCAGTCCATCGGAATTGACCAATTCTCTTTCAAAGTTTTCAAGCCAACCGTCGACCTTCGAACATGGGACGCCTGGGTCGCGGGAAAGGGTACGGACACCAAACAGAGAGCTTCCATCTGGGCCGATTATCACCAGAAAGCAAATCAACAGGCTAACGGCGGCACTGCAGCCGACCTCTCAATCGACGATCCGGCGGTGAGCCAACTCCAACTGAAGGTGGAATGGCTCGACGGTGGCGCGACAGGAAGTAGTCTCACTCTGCGGTGGCCCAATCCGAGCGCCTCGAACTCAGAGCAGAAAACGTTGGCGCTCATGCGTTCCGGGCCGCTAACGGTCTGTATTCACGTCTCGAAAGATGCTCCCCGTCTTTCCGCAGATGGCCTTTACGGCGCCGATCTCTCGATCCTGCCAGGTAGTCTCGCAAGGCTCACCCTCACTCCACTTCTTCGTAATGGAGAGTTGTTTGCTAATGGCATCCTCGCGGATCTAAGCTCGGGTGCACCTTACAGTTTCTTGGTCGAGACGGCCGATACGGGTAAAGTCGATGCAAACGGCAAGATCATCGAGCGCGCTCTGCCGTCGGACCAGGACTTGAGATCTATGCTCTCGGTCGCAGATACAGACGAGAAGCTCACATTTAAGCTAAAGATCGATCCAGGCAAGCCACCCAATAAATTCCGAAACATTCGCCACGCCAAGCTCCGTCTGCAGGAATGGCGATGGGACGGCCGTCCATGTGTTCCGTTTCCATTTCCAACATCGGGCGATTCAAAGAACATCGTCTTCACTGATTCACTTAAGAAGTGGGAGGCTGACGCGTTCGGGCTGCGCTCAGTCAATGACAGCAGCCTACGCGTCATGAGTGTAGATCAACTTGGCGACTCACTAAGTGTCGGCGAGGACATTAGTAAGGACCGGGGTGCGCTCTACTTACGCTACGGTATCGAAGTTTTCAACCGGTACGGCCCGCTCGTTCCTCCCGAGCAACGGAGCGTCAACTCGCTCGGTGACATATTGACCCAACCGCTATGGATGCGCTACTTGGTCCCGTTGCGCTGGCAGGGGGAGATTCCCAAGCCAGCAGTTAAGCTCGTGCTCCCACTGACCTCAAGTCTCGAAACCTCAAGCCTAGAAACCTCAAGCCTAGCTGCGAGCCTCCTTGTGGTCGTCCAGGGCCCCTGGTACACCATCGGCGGTCTTGCCGAACAAATGAAGGCTGAACTACTCTACACCGATTCGTCCATGCGCTTGGCCGAAGCTGGTCCCGATCCCATCCGTTGGAAGGGTAAGCCGGATCACCTAGTTTCGACATATTCGCTTGGGAAAGATAAGGACAGTTCAACCTCAATCGCTCCCGATCTTAAGCTCAGCGATCTTGATGGCCCTGTTGGTCACACATTTGATGACACGGACGCTAACCCTCTGTGGGTCAACACCAGTTTCGTGATTCCTCCCATTAAATCTACGGACAAGAACGGCACAACTTTGGATACATCTTGGGATTTGGCAAAAGTTCGATTCCGTCGCATTTTCGATTCTCGGGCTCCCCACTCGACTGCTACCAAGTTAAGTACGGAGGATGAAATATCTAGCAAGCCGACGGAAGCGTACTGGGTTCAGTTCTTGCCAAACAGCAACTACTTGAATGGGGATAACTTGCAGCTCGCGAGGCAAGCCGTTCTTTCTATTGATCAACCGTCTGGCAACTCTCCGAACGCAGTGATAACAATCAAGATCAGGGATAAGAAGACCGGCATTCCGGCCCCCCAACCTATACTCTTTCGACAGCTTGAGAGCGATTCGAACCTCCAGCACTTCCTGCTACTAACCACGCACGTTCCGGACGCTCTCGGTCGCACCAACCAGGAGCGATTCGTTGATGTCATCCAGCAATCAGCTGACGGTAAGAGTTGGTATATCGCCTCCACGAAGATCCAGTCCGCGGGTCAATTGATCGGCCGTGTCGTCGAGGTCCAAGTCGGTCGGGATAAACAAATTCGCATTGGAAACGGGTCTTCTACAGACACAAACATGTATCCCTCTCTTTGGGCTGCCTTGTTCCCCGACGACCCCACGAAGGATGCAGCAGGGGAAATTGTCGGTTTGTCTTCGCCAATTCATCAGATGACGCGTGAATCCGCGCCGTGTGAAACGGGAGGCCAAGAATGAGTTCAATTACGCGCCGCGTCTTTCTTCAGTCCGCATTCGCTTCGAGTGTGGCGCTTGCAGCCGACAAACTCGGCAACAGTTGTTGGGTGCAATCCAGTGCGGACCCGGTAAGAGTCGCGATTGTTGGTCTAGGCAATCGCGCCTATGAGCATTTGGCTATCTTCGGATCAATTCCAGCCGCTCAGATTGTCACTCTCTTTGATCCTGATCTGAATCGCTTGCGAAAGGCCGCGAGCTTCTTGCGTGATTGGGGATACCCTCAACCCCAGTTGACGACACAACTGTGTAAGGTAGTCAGTGACGCATCTGTTGAAGCCATTTCGCTTCCAAGTCAGTTCCCAAGTTCCTTCGCTCCTCTCTCTGCCCTTTTGGAATCTAAGAAGCACCTGCTATTTGACTCGCCCTCCGCGAGCAGCTTCGAGGACGCCATGATCACGAGTCATAAGATCGCAACGTCGGGGAGTATTCTACGGAGCAGGCTCATCGATCACCTCGCGCCTGACTCCCGTCAACTCCGCCCGAATAGTGCCGCGCTTCGCCGGATAGGAGTCCCTTTGCAAGCATGCCTGACTTCCGCGTCACTTGCGAATGACGTGCCGCGCATCAACATTCCCGCGATAGCTTGTATTGATTTGCTCATAGCCTCATCCGTCCGTCAGAACGACCGTCTGGCAGACCATTCTGTCTTGGCTAATCCCCATGTGTCATCCACGCTCGGCTCCACCCTCATCGAGTTTGCTGTAAAGGACTCTTTTCTTCGGAGGATTCGAATCGATACATTTGCGGCACGATCCGCTCCGGTTGCTTTGTTGCACCTCCAAGGTCGATCTGGACACCTCACTTGTCACGCCTCGCTCCGAGCTAATGGGGACACGTCAGTAAGTACGTTCGTCGACTTCATTAAGGCAATCCGTGTTTCCCCCGTCGATGGGAACAGCGCAGCACAACGTGCATACTTCTCAGCCGGACTAGCTAGGTTAATCACGTCCCCGGCGCAACACCGCACCTGGGCTTGATCCTTAGGTTAGGGCAAAACGAAAGAGCGTGCATTTTACTCTTAACCACAGCCAACAAGCATTCGGAGAGCTATATGAAACGACACAAGCTATCGATTATTGCAATATTGGTCGTCTTCAGCTTGGGCGCCATGGCGTCGGATTGGTATGAGGACATTATGTTTGTTGACAACGATCCTTTTCAGTTCGACAGCCAGCGCGTGGTTCTTTTCCCCAACTCAGGACTGACCCTTGCAGGACACCCAGCTGCTGGCAAGGTCTACGCGACTCTGCCGGCCATGACCGTGAATCGCCTTCAGAATGATCCGAAGCACCTGATTGTTGTTGACTCGCATAAGCTGACTGCCCAGGAAGCGGTGAGCTATAAGAAGATCTTTCACGATGCCGCAAGTGCGGATCAGGTGCCGTGGATTGTGGGAGCAATCGGCAGCATACCTACGACAGTCACAACGGCAATAGGGATTACCTCAACGCTCCTCGACGGTCTCATGCGATATGCGCAGGCCGGCAACAAGGTGTCTGCATTGGCTTTGGAGCAGCTGATAGCAAAAGATGGAAGGTTCGATTTAGTGTTTTTGTTGCTCCAAGACCCTCACACCCCCAGTCATCAGTTTATTTCTTCAACTGTCGTTTACAACGTCACGGTTGCTGGGGAAAGCCGGACATACGCAATTTGCTCCAGTACCTTCGCCCTAAAGATCCAATGACGCTCGGATGGGACCGCAGAAATGTTGCTGGATTAGGCAACGGTGGATATCACCATGATTAGGCTGGCCGCCCCCTTACATTCCCGATACGAGTAACTGGCGACATTTCTTCGTGTTCTCACGCGAACCAAAGCAAGGGCAGCCCAGGAGGCGATAGTGGCCGAAGACGAGACGAACGACGAGAATCCAAAGAATCGACAGATTCCCAGGGCGAAACGGTTCGTTGTCTTCGCGGTGGTGCTGTCGTTCCTAATCCTGAGCGGTTATATTGGCTTGGGATACTTATGCCGACATCATTGTTGGGGGCTATGCCTCCCTCCTTTTCCAACTGAAAGCGCGATTGAGGTTATATCTCATCCCCCTACTCCAGATGACCCTCAGAAGGCCAAGCTAGGCTTTGTTCCGGGCAACGATATACCCGAGGGTAGGCATGAAGCGCGTCTCCCCACAGGTCCGGCATCTTTCGCCGTCAGCCGCGGGCGCCTGTTTATTGCCGATCCGGTTCGGCTGAGAGTTGCGATATTTGATACCGATACGCTCGCGTACCAGGGCGAGATTCCATTGTCTTTCCCCCCGGAGCGAGTCACAATCTCAGACCGCAAACTGTTGATTCGTTCTAGATACGGCCTTTCCTTGAGTGATGAGGTCTTTGACATCGCGAAGCAAGAGTTGGAACCCAAGCCCGAAGGCGTGTGGACGCGCGATTTCATCCATCAACGAGGCGACGAGGAACGCCAGATCGTAACCCAGTTTCCCTTACCGCGCGAACCCATCAACGGCCGCGCGGTCATTAGCGCGCGCGCGTTCGGGCGCGACGCTAAAGGCGACACGTTCGTAGTGGCGCAGTCGCGCCTTGGAACAAAGGCGACCGTGGAGACAATAATGAAATATTCCCTGAATGGCCAGCTACTGCTAGAAAGTCCGCCGACCCCCGATGAACACAATGACCTTGAAGTAATAGATCGGGTAGCGGTTGACGAGGATGGAACTTGTTACGTTCTCATAGTAAAGCGTAGCGAGGCAAAGGTCTGGTCATGGAAATCTTCTAAGGAGCAGGGATGGTTAGGCCACATGTTTTACTAACAGCTGCATCCTTCATCATGGTGTCTTGTGTTGCGTGGAGCCAAGACGGCCACACTGTCGGAAAAGTGTCTGCAAGCGATACTGACTATTGCACGGCTACTGGCCGGAAAATCCTCGGAGAGTTGCAACAACCGAAGGTCGACGAGTTGTGCCACGAGCCAAGAGCTGCGTCCGCTATAGATGCCATACTGGGTCACCCTCTTGATTCTGATAGCGTAAAGACGACTCCCTGGGGCTTTGCGTGGAACCTGGGTGACAATGATTACCCGCCTAAGCATAAGTATTTTGGGGACAGTGGTGCGCAGTGTTGGCTGGTTGAGTCTGATCAGAACAAGACGGTCTGGGGTGAACCCTATGACTGGGGTGGTTGGGATTCGGTCAACGAGTTCATATCGAATCACAAAGCGGGAGTGAGCGCCGGACATCACGATACTGAGCCGCATGAAGCAAGTAAATCAACTGGCACCGATTGCTCCGGGCTCGTCTCACGTGCGTGGGGTCTACCTACGAAAACTTCCACCAAAGATATGTTCCCAGCTGCCGATGATGTTTTCTATGACGATAAGGTAACCACTGACAAGAATGGGGAGACAGTGCATCAGTCAATCGTGACCGCTCATTGGTTCAAGAAGGTCAAGCGTGGGGACGCCTTGGTGTTTCGTGAAAACACCGTTCATGGCATTGAAGGCCATACCGTCTTAGTGGATCACGTTCTGGAAGATGGACAGGTCTGCATCGTGGCGGCGAGCGGTCATGCTAAGACATTCTGGAAGTATTCTGAACGACGATCAACAGCCGCGAGTCAACTTGTCGAGCAGACTGTTGAGCGGCGTTCTATAGGCGCTGAGTACCTAGAAGATCATCACTGGAAACTCCTCCGATTTCCGTTCACAATCGCTGACGCGGCGCAGGACGCATCAGATCAGTGCTATCTCGACGAGTGGAAACAAGCAGAGAAAATGCATGGGCATTTGTCTAAGAGGCGACCGCAAGGGAGGTCGCTGAGTCGTCCGAGCACTCTATATCCACCCGACAAGTGCAAAGAAGAGCCAGTCACTAGCCGCGCTAAACGTTGAACGCCCCTGTGCTTGGCACAACTGTTCAGTACTGCTCGTTGCTGTGTTTCGGTGCCCTCATCGGACTTTCGCCGAGAACGGCTCGATCGTGATCACCGCGATTTGCGGCCCACAACATCACAACCACAAGACGATACAGTCGGTAATGGGCAAATGTTTGCCTTCGCAGGAATCTCGGATCGCTGGAGACTTCAAGGCAGTATGGCTCCTTCGTCTTCCTCACTCGTTGGTATTCGTAAAATCCATCAGCTGGGATCGAGGGATCAAGCATCCGCGAGACTTCAACGCAGAAGTAATCATGAAGGAAACAGACCGAAAACGAACCTAACGGCCGGAGGCCTTCCAGATATATTGAACAGGGCGAAGATCATCTGGATGCAATATCCAAGATTCTGTAATCCGTACTTCGCCGCCGCTCACCGTTTCCTTGACGGACACAGTGACCGAATGCACCAGAACGAGAATGCAGTCATCGGGATGGCCGTTGATATGTTCGACTTCTCCCCTCGTCAATATGAGCGCTGCCCCCGTTGTCTGCGTTCCCTTTACCTCGGCGTAAAAGGTCTTGCCATCTTTCTCGCAAGTGAAGTCGTAGGGGCGTAGTTTGGAGGTATCCGTCAGGTTCGTGTAACCCATAGCGACAAGCGCAGAGTGAGCTTTGGACATGGCGAACTTCTCGACGGCTCTGCGGATGGCCGGGTTTGACTGGAAGCCGGCAGCCTGCTCCTGAGACATCGTCGCTGCTTCTTCGGATTCGTTGTCCGCAATTCTATTCTTGAGTAAATTCTCTTTGCCGTAATTCAGGGCGTATGACACGGCGTCGTTAATCCACCTGGCCGACTTGCGAATCCCGTCTTTTTCGTACCCATAGCAGATATTTGACTGGCCAAATCCGCCCTTTATCGCACCCGGAATCTGATGGGTACGTTCGTTTTTCGGTAGAAGCACCGCACTGTCGACAGGACACTCAAAGCTGCATCTCTCTATTGAGAAGCCCTTTGTGTTAACTCGTTTCAACCGCTCTTTGATCTCTCTGGCCACATCCGGCGGAAATTTCACCTCGGTCTGGTGAACAGTGGCGGCTCCATACCATCCGATAATCCGCTGCTTCGCCACGAATACGACCAGGACGTCCTTGAGTATCTCTCCGCTGCTTGTCGGGTCGATCCGCGCGAGTTTGATTCGTCGATCCGTAGCGCGGACAAACCCATAAAGGCGTCCGCCGAAATCCGTGAAGTTGAACACCTCGTGCCCGATGTTCTTTTTGTTGTTCTGCCCGCCGCCGATGGGTTTTTCATCTCCAGTTTGCGGACCAGCGTAATAGGTCATCCATCCGACTCTGGCAAATAGCACTCTGCGGGGACGCTGTTTCTGTGCCCCGGTTGACTCGAACACTGACTGTAAGACACCGATTGATTCCGGCGTCAATTCCCTCATGCTTTGTAGTTGCTTGCCATCAGTTCGTTCAAGATCAGGCAGTGAGAGCCGATCTTTAGGGGAGTTGAAGCGAAGTCCAGAGGCGAGTTGTTGAATTTCAGCCTCGATGATGTCTTGCTCAGTCCCCGGTCTTGCCAAGGCCACCAGGGGCGCATCGTACACCCTTTTGCCTAGTACTTTGATCGCTTCTGTTCTGCTGACGACACTCCCAACAACGAGGCGTCCCAGCAGTGTCAACCTGCGCTGTCGCAGAGCCACAATCCAGAGCGTGTCGCCCGGTTTTACTCTCTTGAACTGTGCGCTCGCCGCAAAGTCCAGCGGCGTGCCGACCTCTGTTTCAGGGTTGTAGGTCTTCCAATATTGCAGGAAATCGGGCATCCTGTGCTACCTCTTAATTAGCGAATTCTACCGCAACACGGAACAGGCAAGGATGCAATCCACACAGGACGCCGGCCCGCACAGCGTCTGTGTGAGTGCGGCAATGGAACAATGCGGGCCTTGCCAGCTAATCGCCTCAGATCCGTCAAAACGCCCTACAGGCGAGCGCTTTCGGGCCCACCTACTTTATTTTTTATTTGCAAACTGAGAAACTATACAGAAACGTTCGGGTTTTAGTCCGCAATCGCCATCGTCTTGCTCCGCTTCGTCGCGACCACATCGTAGATCCCGCATTCGTGTGGCTTGCGTATGGGCAGACGTTTCTCAATACGAGCAGGGCTTGCTACCGCTGCGGCGGTAGTTCTCACTACTGCCTCGTGCTATGTCCTCATCGCACACCGTCGAGAGGCAACTAGGATTCGCCTCACCTCCATTGATGTGCAACAGTCGGCGGATCCCCAGGTATTGCTCAAAGCCGCAGACCGTTTCTATTTTCTAAATAATGGACCCGCAGCGGCCCCTCTCTATACCAAGGCCGAGAAGCTGTTCTCGGAACGAGGCGATGCGAAGGATCAACTTCACGCCAAGGTCGGCCAGCTTAGATCAGAAGCGGAAACAATGTCGTTCGTTGACCTTTCACGTTTTTTGAACGAACAACTCCAGGATCCCACTGTCCAGACTGACAAGAAGCTGCGCCTTTGGTGCCTGATCGCGAAGGGCTACACAGACATCGAGATTGACTACCGAGCTTCAAAGCGCGATTGGCTAGAAGCGCAGGAAATCGCAAAGAGCTTGGGCCAAGATCAATGGGTGACGAGGGCATCCGGCGAATTAGGTTTGATTGGTTTCCTGGAAGGGAATCCCGGACGGGCGGCCAGGCTTCTGGGCGGTGCACTCCTTTCCACAATGACGAACGGCGACACCGCTGGCCAAGTACGCTTTCTTGAATTGCTTGGTAGAGGCTTCGAGGAAGTCAACCGCCACGCCGAAGCGCTGAAATTCTTTGAGAGAGCCATCAAGCTAGCCGAGGCTGATCCTGACTGTGGACTTCCTTTCATGGGCTATGAAGGAAAAGCTCAGGCCCTGGTCTCGCTCGGCAAGACCGACGAGGCTAAGGTGGTACTTGAAAATGCACTCGCCAAGGCGCGATCACAAGAGAAGCGGGGCCATGAGGCGCAATTACTGATTCTTCTCGGAAAACTGGCGGCACAGAAAGGTGACCGACAACAGGCGGTGAAGTATTTGGAAGATGCCGGCCAATTCGCGACCCAAGCTCAGTTCTACCGGATGGAAGCCGACGCCATGTTCGAACTGGCACGAATCTATCGTGATTCCGGGGATCTCGCCGCAGCGGACGTGCGTGCGACTCAGGGTCTGGCTGCGAGCCAGCGCGTTGGTGATCGTTACTACGTCCCTCGCAACCTCACGATGCTAGCTGACTTGAAGGCGCGTCGTGGACACTTCCGCGAAGCGAACGCTCTCTACGAACAGGCGGAGGATGTGATTGAGGGTATGCTGATCAGCGTCGATGAGCCATATTGGAACAGCTCCGTCGCTGCAGCGATGAGCGATACCTACCTTCGACACTTTGAACTTGTTACCAAGAATGGTGACGCTCCCGGAGCGTTCGCGGTTCTCGAACGCGTTCGAGGCCGAACTCTCGCATGGGCTCTTAAAGATAGAAATGCGCTGCCCGCAACAGAATCTGTTCAGACGGTCGCGCTGGAAGGCGATGTTGCAGGTCTTCAGGCCCGACTCATGCAGACCAACAGCGCATCTGAACGAGAACAATTGCTGGAGAACCTCGTTGAATACGAACGGCGGCTAGGTCTGGCGTGGACCAGAGAAGACGTTCCCACCGGACGACTTCCGGTACAGCCCGCAGTGTTGTCTAATGTGGAAAACGATCTGCATCCAGATGAAGTGCTCCTTGAGTACGTGCTAGATGATCCCATCTCCTACTGTATCTCGGTGACGCGCAGGGGCGCGCGTGTCCAAGCGCTGCCGACTGGACGCGAGGAAGTGGAAAAACTAGCGGAGCAATTTGTCGATGATGTACGCGCACAGGGACCAGGGGTAGAAGCCTCGAAACGTCTGTTCCGAGTGCTCTTGGAGCCGATTCCCGAAGCGAAGACAGCAACAAAGCTCATCGTTGCGCCGGACGGGGCATTAAACCTGCTGCCATTTGAAGCACTGCGCGATAACCAAGGCGAGTATCTGTTGAAGTCTCGCGTGATAAGTTACGTGCCTTCGGGAACCATCCTTGATGTCTTGCGTAGAGCGAGCAAGAACGAAAGCGCGGCGAGTCCGTTCCTCGGCGTAGGCGATGTTGCCTACGAGAATCAAGGCGGCGCGGGCAGGAGAATTCCTGCTCCAGAAACCGTGCGCGGCCGGGTTCTTCGCGGCGTGGCAGACTTCTCCGGCATGCGTCTTCAAGATCTTCCTCAAACTCGGGAAGAGATCGAGGAAATCAGTAAGATTGTCGGGCCAGGCGCGGTAATCTTGCTGGGTAAGGACGCCACGGAAACTGCCTTTAAGAAGGAGCCACTCGACCAGTTTCGCGTGTTGCACTTGGCGGTCCACGGGTTCGCAGATACCCAGTATCCGGAGCGCTCAGCTCTCGTGTTGGGGACAGACCCGAAGTCTGGTGATGATGGCCTGTTGCAGGTACGCGAGATCATCAGATTACGACTGAATGCGGAACTGACTACGCTATCCGCTTGCGACACGGGCGTGGGCAAACTACAAGGGCAAGAGGGTATTAGCAGTCTTGTGGAAGCGTTCTTGGTAGCAGGTTCGAAATCGGTGGTCGCAAGTTTATGGAGCGCCGACGACACTTTCGCGAGCGCACTAATGGATCGCTTTTACTTGCGACTCGGTCAGGGCGAGGACACAGGTTCGGCACTCAGAGACGCCAAATTGGACTTGCTGGCAAAGTATGGTGAGCAAGTGAGCCCGTTCTATTGGGCAGCATTCGTCGCTGTCGGAGAGACCTCCACGCCGATTGGAATCAAACAGCAATGAACTTTACTCTCGAAGACCGTACAAAGATTTTCGACAAGGTCTGTCGCTTGGTGGAAACCAAGCACTTCGATCCTTCCATGAACGGAGTGGATTGGAACGCGCTGTCTAAAGACCGTAGGGACCAAATTCTGGCGTCCGCGGAACCCGAGACATTCGAGAAGGAAGTTCAGAGTCTCGTATCCGAGCTCAAAACTAGTCACACGGGGTTCCGACACGCCGGAATGCGAAACATCCCGGCGCGGAACGCCATCAATGCAACCATGCAGCGCATCGCCGTCAACGGGAATGAGCGCTGGATGTTTCAGGATGTGCACCCAGGAGGCCCAGCCTATTTCGCGGGGATACGGCCTGGAGACTTGTTGCTCGGCAGCCGCGAGCGGGACATTCGACCTCCAGATGGGCTGACGTTCTCGGTCGGCGAGTCAGCAAGCCTACTGATCGAGAAGCTTCACGGAGGCCAGGAGACCGTTAAAGTCCAACTGCCCATCCCCAAGTCGAAGACACATCCCGTCACCGCGCCCGAAGCCGTTAACGCCGAGAAGCTAAGCGATGAAATTGGCCTCCTTAGAGTCGCCATGTTCCCGGGAGTAATCGGGATTGACGTGGCGAAAGATATTGATCGTGGAATTAAGTCTCTTGACGGTTGTAACCGACTTATCGTGGATCTTCGAGGAAACACCGGCGGAGGAATCGGCGGGCTTCGCTTGATGAGCTATTTGACACCCGGAAAACTTGAGGTTGGCTACAGTCTCACGCGGAAACGCCGCGAACGCGGTTATCGTCGTGAGGAACTGACCCGATTCGGACGGATTCCGTCCCACAAGGCAACTCTCATATGGCTAGCGGCTCGATATGCCCTCGTTGAAAAATCTATCCTCGTGGTCACCGAAGGGCTCGGCCCGCGACGCTTCCACGGTCGAGTCGTGCTGCTGGTCAACGAACACACGGCGAGTGCGGGAGAGATGGTCTCAGCTTTCGCGGAGGAAAATAATCTGGCAACCATCGTGGGAACGAAGACGGCCGGCCGTCTCTTGAGCGGCAGCGCATACAAGGTTGGCCATGGATACATTCTTGGCCTCCCGGTTGCCGCTTATCTGACCTGGCAAGGACGGATGCTGGAGAACAACGGCATCATCCCCAAGTTTTCGATCGAACTTTCGCGGGAAGCTCTGAAGTTCGGAAGGGATGCACAGCTCGGAGCCGCAATCGAAGTTGTGAAAGCTTTGTAATCATCACGGAATGCCCCTGCCTCAGTCGCAAATCTGAAACAGTGCGACCGCACTCACAGGCTAGGGAATATGCTCGATATCAACATCACTCCACTTGTCCTTCAGATACTCAGCGACGAGGCGACGGTGACAATGGTGTGGCTTTTCTTCGCTGCATAACAGACAGCCACCGTCCAACAATTCACGCGACGTTGTGTCTTCAACATGCCTGGCGCGAATCAGCTCAAGAAACTGGCGCTCGTACGATTGCCAGTCTCCGTTCTTGGCTTTCTTGTAGGGGTTGAGAATATCCGCAGTCGGCGCGAGTTCGGGGAGATGTACGTATTCGATGTTGCAAATTGCTTTCGTGAAATAGCGCAAATCATCTTTTTTTGTGAAGCCCGCAAGCTGTGAGACATTATTGAGTCGAACATCAATCAGCCGCTTAACTCCCGCGTTCTTCAGCAGCGTAAAGAAGGTTTCGGCCGACTTCTTGGTGAATCCAATAGTGAAAAGTTTCATCCAGCCAAGTCCTTCACTATCACACTATCGGGATCAGCAATTTCATAAGCAATTCGTTCTCCTTGTTTGCGGTACACATTTGCCAACAATTCCTCGTGGGAGTGAAACATGTCATGTTCGGGCAAATTCATGAGGCGTGCCAGTCGGCTGAGCGCGGCATCATGAGTCTCCAAACAACCGTCAGCATGAATGTGCGCAACATCGATTTCGAGCGCCGCCAGATGCCTCGCGACTAAGATCGTCCTGTGACATTCAATGGGTTCTTTTTCGGCGCACATGAGCACAATCCGAAAACCCTCCTTCATCCCTTTCAGTACTCGTTTGAGACCATATTTGAACAGAGTGGTTTCGGCCAGGCGATCATACTGAACTTTTCCGGCTTCATAGCAACGCGGATCGTCGCTCCTCGCCCCAAGTTCCTTACCTAGAAATCGATACTCGATGCCTTGCGCCAGTAAGGCCTTCTCCAACTCCTCACGGTTAAACTGGGAATTCATCCGGCTGTAGGGCGTAGAGCGCACGTCGCAAAGTGCCGTAATGCCATGCTGGCGGAGTAAACCAATGAAACGCTCCTGCGAGTGTGTCGAGTGCCCGATGCTGAATACGGTGTCTTGCACGGTTGTTTCGCTCACAATGGCGGATTGCTGAAAATCGACGCCACAAGCTTGTGGCAACGATTGTTATCTTTCTCCCAGGGCTCGGTCAAGCTTACGCAGATATACACATCGTTCAACGGATAGCTGCTGTCCGCCGTATACTTGCTGGTCGCAATCGGGTCGGTCAAACTGAAGTTGTAGTTCGTACCGTTGTAGGCAAAGTCCGCTCTCCAGGTTCTCTTTCCGGTGTAGTAGTGAGGACCGACTTCGACGCCGAAATTATCCGGCTTGATGAGCACTAAGGACGTGCCAAGCGTGAAAGCTTCGGCTTCGCTGATGCAGTCGTAGAGTCCGGGGCCTTTTGTGTGATCCCTGTTAATCCATAGGGATGCCGGCTGATCGATCATCTGCGCTAAAGTTGCCCACGGTAGTTCGCCTGCTTTCACCCAACGTTGTGAAGCATCGATTACGTGGTTTTCAGTCTGATGATGGCGCGGCTCGGCACGCAAGAACGGCACGTCAACGATGTCCAGAAGTTTAAGGTTCCCGGACTCAGCGGTTCGAACCTCCGCAGTCGTTCGATCCCCTACAGGTCGAATCCACCCACCCAAACTAGTGCCGATTAGTTCGCGGCCCGCAATACAACTGCCGCCTTTCTTGAAGGAGTTCGCAAGGCAAACGATGCGCTTGGTGTAGGCCATCTATCCCAATATCCTAGATGTTGGCGAGGTACCACACAAGAACATCCTCTACGGCACGAACGTGATGAAGGGCAGCTTCCTGACTGACCGGTGCGAGCGCGTGCGCCACTCCATTGCGCGCCAAATACGCTGCCTTCATGGCCGCGAACTTATGTGGCGGGAGTGTCGCCCCGTGCTTGGGCAGTACCTTATCAAAGCGGCTAAGAAACTTGCATTTGCCCAGTGCCGACTGAACAACTGCCGTATTGCCCCCAGACAGGTAAAGCAGGATTTCTGCGCTCGCATTCTCAAGAGCCGCAATTGCGGACACAACAGCTAATTCGGCCAGGCCATCTTTTGCCAGCAGGCTGGCCTGGTACAAGAACTTCATCGCTTGGCGGCAATCCCATTTGGGAGGCATCTGCAGCCACGCGCCTAGCTTGCCACCAGGATCATAAAGACCTTTCCGTCGATATGAGAACTTAACTCCCGACTGACGAACGCTGAGGAGCAATACCACATCTGGTAGGGCCGCTCCTGGGCGTAGCCAGCACATAACCGCATCGTCTAGCTGCCGATGCCCGAAAGGCCAGTTTGCCCATCCAGGGCCAGTGATGGCGTTCACAGCCTGCAAAAATGCATCAAGATGCTCGGCATGCTTCGCGTCATCGTGCAGGCCGTGAAACACCCGCGCGTCATTGTCTGCCCATTCGGTCCCCGCAAACGCACTTAACTCGTCGGAGGGCAGCGAGTAGGTTGTGGTCTCGTCGACCAACATGATTCCGGGCAGCCAATCCCAATGTTCCATCGGCCCATTGCCGCGCATAGTGGAAGCTCTGACGTTCCAACTGTTGTAAGGGTCCTGTACGTGATTGAGCACAAACGGCGACGGTGTGTATGCAATGCCGGTCGGAAGGCGGCCGGTGCCGGACGGGAAGTTAAACCCCGGAAAGTGAAATGACGCCGCCAACCGATATTCACCACCCGGCTTGCTCAACCACACGTCCGGAGTGTCGGTGCTACCAGCAATATCAACCGCGTCTATTTTCCAAGTCAGACTCGGCGGAACATAGTACCCCGTTTGGGTGTCCCACCTTGCCGGGTCGTGCATCAGTGGCTTATCGTTCGTTCCGTTCATTGGGGTACGTATGGCACTTTCAACTCTTTCATTCAATGAAACGTTCCGCCCCGGAACAGCACACACCATACAGGAAATCGCTTCTCCTTACAGGAGAGAACGATTAACCGTGAAGCGCGCTTTCCAGCGCCGCCAATTTTGCTTTTGCGGCTGTCAAGATTTCTAGAGCGTGCGGTGGGCAATAATTCTTGCGTCCGCCGCTCGCCTCGTAGATTACCAAGCACTGCTGATGTTGTGCGACGCCGCAACCTTTGCGCTTACGGTGGCAAATACGCACCCTTTGCGCTACTTCAATTTCAACATGCACTAGGATGTCTCTCACTGCGGGCATTAGCGTTTTCCTTTCTTTTGGCCGAGCTGTGCCCTCACCTTCTCCCTGAGGCTGTCGCCGATCGAATCGAGATGTTCATAAGCAGACTGCAGCTTTTCCGGAGGCGTGTCTTTCCGTTTGCCTTCCGGTATGCCCATAAAGGCATTCACTTCAACTGCCATCAATATGATCAGCGCGTCGGCGTTCGACTTTCCTCTTGCATCTTGAACAACCTTTCCGATGTCGCGACCAGCACGCGCAAGCTTCAAATCTTTCAGTACACGACTTGCGACCGACCTGGTGCGCTCATTTAACCGTTTTTGCAGGCCGACGCGCTGATCCTGTGGCTGAATGAACATTTCTTCGGGTTCTTGCTCCCGGAGCCGCTTCTGGTTCTGCAGGATCTGTTCTCGCAATTTTTGCGGTTCGGTAATGTCGCGAACCGTCAGAGGTGTTCCAGGGATCGGCTGGTTCAAGATTGTTTCCAGCACGCGATCATCATTTGGATCAAGAAAGGACTCTGTAATGAAATGTTTGACGATTTCATCAACGACCGTCATGCCACCGTCAAATCGGCGAGGTTGTCCACTTCCCGTCCGCCCACCATTTTGGCCGGGAAATTCTGGCCCGGCGTTCATCGATATCAACAACGTGTGGAACATCTGTTGATCGGCCAATTCAATCTCGCGGAAGTCTTCCCATCGCGCATCGTTGTTTAGTCCAACGTGCGAAACGATGAAGCCCTCGTTATCAGGGTGCTGAGGATCTTTGTCGTTTACACGCATGATGCGTCCGATGAACTGAATGTAAGCGGAGAGGCTGCGAAATGGACGGAAGATCGCGGCAACACTGAGAGGCGGGTGATCGAAGCCTTCGCCAAGCATGGCGACTTGTACGATGCAATCAATTCGGTGGTCGCGCAGCGCTTTCAGTACCACTTCCTGTTCTTCATCGGGCATCTCGCTATAAATTTCGGCCGCCCTGAAGCCTAGTTGCTCGTAAATCGTTCTAATCTGTCGAGCGTGATCGACGCTACAAGCAGCCGCAATGACTTGATGCGGAAACTTGGTCTGTTCGCGCATCATCAGACACCGGCGAATGCTCGCTTCTACAATGTGACGATTGCACTCAGGCGCGAGCGCGATTCCACGCCTAAACCACGCTTCCTCTCGGAGCGCCAGCACCTCTTGTAACGTGTGTCGCCGCTGATCGTTCCGATAAGTGAATTGGATTTCTTGGGGTGCAACGTTTATTGCATGAAGCCGCTTGATGTAACCGTTCACCATTGCGGCAGCGTAGGTGTATCTGTAGATCGGCGTACCAACCAGTGCTTCTCCGTCACTGCGAAATGGCGTTGCCGTCAGGCTGAGTACCTTCGCGTCCGGAAACCGTGCGAAAACCTTGCGCCACGAGTCGGCGACATTGTGGTGGCCTTCGTCAACCAAAATCATGTCGAAGAACCGCTCTGGAAACTGAGGCAACCAACGGTCGGCCGAACTCGCTAGCTGTTGAATGTTCGTGACAACGAAATGACTGCGAATGCAATCGTGAATGTTTGCATTGCGACCATTTAGAACCGCACGATAGGGACCGTTTGAGAATGACTTCAGCACCTTTGTTGTACGCCAAAAACACTTAGGATTCGTGACATCGAGCGCCGCAGAAACTCCCTTTAAGATCGTCAAGTTCGGTAAGATCACGAGCACCCTGCCCGACGCAATTCCAAACGGCACCGTGGCGATCACGCCGGTTTTTCCACACCCGACCGGAATTTGGACAATGGCCGGGTCGTTGCTGCGGGCGAAATGCTCTCTGACGTGCTGGTGAGCTTCCTTTTGCGGGTCGCGAAGCAACACGTTGCTCTCAATGTTGAACGGCGTTGTTTGAAATAACTTGCCGATGTCTGGATTGTCGGCTGGTACAGCCAGCAATGCCGTCCGAAACGGCTCAAGGTCAACCAGTCGGTAGCAGCGATAGTTGCTTCCCGGATTTCGTAGTGATTTCAGTTTTCCCGAAGCGTCCCACCGTCGCAGGGTTTGGATTGAGATGCCCAAGTAGTCGGCGGCATCCCCGACCGATAAAAGACTGTCATCCATAAACAACTATATACAACACTGTACATGCATAGTCAACCCCCACAAAAATGAATACTCGACCCTGCCGAACCCGCCCGACTGCGCGCTCTATTGGCGAACAAAAAGCGAATATGGTAGGCTTTTGCGGGTGGCTCTCCGAACGTGCACAGTTGCGGTAAAGGATCTTCGAGACGTTGAGCACTCCATAGAGGTTACTGCGGAGACTCTCTATGAAGCGATCGCCACCGCTCTCGCTGCGTTACAGCAGGACCACTGGGTAGGAGAGATCGGTCAGGGGTTCGCAACGGTGACCGTTCTCGTCCAGCAGCCGCCCGTAAAGCATGAGGTCAAAATGAAGGACTTTGTCTCATGGCTCGGACGCCAAGGACGTTCTCCTGCCGAAGTCATGCTCAAGCAAAAGCTGGAGAAAATATTGGGCAAGGAAAGACAGGCAAGGCGGTGACCGCGAGGGTCAAGCAAGCAAATTAGCACGAAGAGATCTTTGATATCTCACTGACTCGGAGTCCGAGCCGCCTTGTTGGACTGCCTAGGTTGTTGTCCCGATTGCGCTGTACGCGTTTTCACGGCTGTGGGCTGAGTGATCGTCGCACCTGGCGCGAAGGGGTCCTTTCCTTGAAGCACCGACGATGCAATGAAACCAAAAAATATCATCCCGCTCAACAATCCCCACACGAGAACGACTGGCTTCCAGGGAATGAGAATCCGCATGGCAGAACCTCCGAAAACGAACAGCGGCTCACGATTGACGTTATTATACTGCGAAAAATCACAGAGTTTTCACGAACATCTTGCCAGCGTTTCTTCTCTCAGGCTGTCCTGTCAATCGAATCGCGTTAGAAGGCTCGATTTGATTCAAATGACCCGAGTCGGATATCGGCTCCACTCCGGCCCAAGTTGGCGCAGACCAACAAAGTAGAACCCAGGGCTAAGATTGCGAATGTCAATGTCGGCACGGAGAATGACGACGTGATCCTCTAACGTCGCTGTGCCCGTTGCACGCAAAACCTCATCTCCAGCTTCATTCAGCAATGCCAGATCGTAGCTTCCCTCTTTACTCCCAATCGGCAAGTCCACAATCAAGTGCCTGGCTGTTCGCGGTATTTCCAGGTCACCCTCCTTGGCGCCTTTCGGATTCTCCCCACGCGCAAGTGAGCGTTCACGAAGATCCAGCACGACAGTTGCGGACGTTTGCACAGCCGGCCGAGTGTGCACCCAGAGCCATCCCGCTACTGCAAAAATGATCACAGCCGCTGCAGCTAGCCACACTTGCGTACGGCGGCGTTCCACTGCCTGCTTACGGAATTGGGTGAACTCTTGAAAGCACGGGCTGCAGGAGCTGAAGTGAGTGAGCCAACGATCCGCTTCTGATAGTGGTACTGTGCGAAGGGCTATGCGTCGGAGCAGCGCAGAGTCGGGACATCCGACACGTTGCGGGTTTGGAAAATCTCGGGATAAACCTTTCCCCAGGAGATCCAACATCCTCTTTTCTTCGCCGTTGAATTCTTCTTGTGCCTTCAAAACTAGCCTGCTTCCAGTTGAAATCGTCTCACAAAAGAAGAGCCAAGTTTAACGCGACCAATCAATGCAAACCAATGTGGCGGAACGCGCCGATCACGTTGGGCCGCCCAGTCGAGCACGGAGCTTACCGATTGCATAACGAAACCGAAGTTTGACCTGATGTTCGGTCAGGCCTAGTTGTGTCGCGATTTCCTTCCACGAATATCCGTACTGTCGAGCAGCCCAGACCTTGCGGGTCCACTCATCCATGTTCCGAACGGCCTCTCTTAGCTGGATCGATTGCTCCAGATCGCGCACCGCCTTTGAATCGTGGGCCTGCCCCAAGCGCTCCAGATCAGGGCTCGTCGGAAGATGCTGTATCGTCTGTAGTCGTCTCCGCTCTTTCTTTAAAGCGCGGTTGAACCGATGATGGAAAGCACCAAAGAGATAGGCTTCCATGTCCCTTATTTTCCAGTGTCTGCCGCTGGACCGCTGAATCGTTTTCGCGACCGAGCGCAACACCCCCTCCCAGACCTCAGAAGCAAAATCAAGGGCTTCATCAGAGCTTTTCCCCGGCTGCTCTCTGTACGCATGAGCCTGGACGCTTGGCCACAAGCGCCTCGCGACGGCAATCAATTCGGTTATCTCGTGCTGGGGAGCCGCGATAGGGGGGATAAAACTCGAAAGAACCCATTCCGGGCTCAACTCGCGGTTGGACATCTGAGAGGGCCTCAACCCGACTCACAATTTAGATGGCCAGAGTCAAATCGTGTCATGCCGCCTAGTCAGTGTCAAGCAATCTCCTTGTCCAGCGGCCCTTTCGGCCGATCGGCGAAAATAAACTTTTTTTTGATACTTTTCCCGTGATGCAGGTTCCTTGACTAGATGTAGGGCATTGACCAACCTCCGCCGATGAGGAAGGGAGCTGGAGAAGTGTTCCCCAGGGTTGAAGTACGTCACCTGCACGCCGTGGTTGTCTTGGCCGAAGAGCTGAACTTCACTCGGGCCGCCGACAGATTGAACATCACCCAATCTGGATTCAGCAAACAGATAAATGAAATCGAAGCCCTACACAAATTTCATTTATTCATACGCACGAACAAGAAGAATGTGGAACTCACCGAAGTGGGTCGCATCTTTGTCGAAGAGGCCCGTCTGGCTCTCTGGCATCTAGACCGAGCCGTTCATGCTGCTCGCGAGGGGAGCGATAGCATTTTGACCATTGGGCACTCACCTGACGCCGACCTAGCCTGGATTTCAGCGATTCTCGCAATTCGGCTTCCCATGTACCCTAAACTCCGCGTTCAGCTCATTAGCGAGTTTTCAACTGAGTTGGTCCGGCGCGTTATGGCAGGTGACTTGAATATGGCGTTGGTTACAGCACCGCCCGAAAGCTCTCGGATAACGGCTGCGGCATTCGCTCGAACGCATCTCTATGCCGCACTCCCGCAGGCCCACGCAGCTGCTCAGAAGGAAGAAATTGCTTTCCAAGATTTAGCAAAAGACGAATGGATTCTATTTGCCCGGCGATCTCATCCAGTCGTTCGTGCCGCAATCATCGACGCGGCACAACGTCAGGGCGTCGCTCCGAAACAAGCACACGATATTCTTACCGCCCAAGAAGCGATTCACTTGGTATCTCAGCACGTTGGGGTGGCAATCGTGACCAAGCCTGCCTCAGCGGGCCCCAGCGTTGAAGGTGTTGTTATAAGGCCGCTGTCCGATCCATCGTTGTTTTTCGAAACATGCTTGATTATGAGAGCGGACGAAGATTCGCGATTGGCTAACGATTTCGGCCGGTCATTTCTCCAGAAATGCGCACCGCGGCGTTTGCCGCCGATGCAACTGACTCTACCGCTGCCTGCTTAGCTTTCAATGCACAACGCCGTCAAAAGGTAGGTGCCTACGCGGGCGGCATGGTGCAACGAACAGCCGCGCCTTCCACTGGCAGCTTAGGACTAGTATTGTGCAGGTATGAATGCCAGCAAGATGGCCGTATTCCCAGACACCAATCTGTTCTTGCACTACCGTTCTTTGAGCGAAATTGACTGGTGCTCTCTACTCCGCTCCAGCACGGTGGAGATCGAAATTGCTCCGGTCGTCCCCCGAGAATTGGAGAAGCAGAAGACGCTGAATCCGTCCAAGAAACTCAGAGACCGTGCTGCCACAGCATTGAAACTCCTACACAAGCACCTTACGAATCCACAGGTGCGAGATGGGGTCACTCTACAGTTCCTGATCAAGGAACCAACTTCAGAGTTTGCGGCGTCCCGCGGGCTGAGTCTGCAACTGGAAGACGATCGACTGATCGGAACGTTCTTTCTGTACCGCGATGAGAATCCCGAGACGCGCTGTGTTTTGGTGACTGGCGATCTTCCGCTGACAATCAAAGCTCACCAATTCCAAATTGAGTTTCTTTCGCTGGATGAGAGTTTGTTGCTGCCGGCTGAGCCCGACCCGCTAGAGAAGAAGAACAAGGAGCTTGCTGCCGAATTAAATCGTTACAAGTCTCGCGAGCCATTGCTGGCCGTTGTGTTCGGTGATTATGAGAATCACGCTCGTTTCCAACTCCCGTCTCCGGCTAACATCACTGACTCAGAACCAGAGATACAGGCGAAGCTGGCAGCCGTGAAAGAAAAGGTTCAGCCGGTTGAGCTCAGGCCAAAGCAAGAATTGGACCCCGCCTCGATCGCCAACAATCCGATTCTTCAAGTCGCTGAATCGATACGGCAGACTATGGAAGGAGTTGAATCCTTTGGGCGCCAGTTTCACGAGAACTACAACGTTCAGGTGGCCGCCTACTATCGAGCATACGAGAGATATCTGAGAGACAACGAGAAATTCAAAACGCTCGCGCTCAGAACCATAGAACTCAACTTGATTGTGGTGAACTCCGGGACGTGTCCAGCGGAAGACATATACGTCTCGCTCCACTTCCCGGACGGATTTATGCTCTACGATGAGAAGCATCCTCCGAAGATGCCAGAGGAGCCAGCAGCGCCGTCGAAAGAGATGAATCTGTTTCCTCACTCTTCGCTTCTCTCGTCGCTGCCATACATGCCGGATATCAGAGCGCGATTCCCGCAACCTCGTGATCCGAGTGTGCCCAAAATTCGCAAGACCAACAGCTACAATGTCGAGTTTGAGCATGAAAAGCTCCAGCATGGGTTTATTTGGACATTCGCCCCCTTGTACGTTGCGTTCGATTCTTGGGAGTTGGCGAAATCCTTCTCCATCGACTATGTGATACGAGCGGCAAACATGATTGATGCGGAGGAGGGAGCGTTGGGAGTCGTCGTAGAGAATGGCCAGTAAACCGTTGAGCATAGCCGGTTTCCCAGGCGAGCACT